>Ga0066710_100008290_pt1 | contig 10076 bp, 8 predicted proteins | sample GraSoiAngelo_159_FD_79666 | JGI IMG/M metagenome (GOLD analysis project Ga0066710, IMG submission 79666) | Grasslands soil microbial communities from the Angelo Coastal Reserve, California, USA - 14_1009_16_40cm | ecosystem: Environmental > Terrestrial > Soil > Grasslands | place: USA...
GCGGGAAGCAGTTCGGACGTTGCCTGTGTCATGCCTGTCCTTTCAAATCCCCAAAAAATGCTGGCCAGAAACAAAAAACCCACCTGCCAATCGACTCTGGCGGTGGGCTTCACAAAAGCTAGCTAGGTTTATGATCCACCGCAAAATAGATCGAGGAAGTTTACTCGTTTGGCTTTTTCTTTCTCGGCCGGATCGTGTAGTTCCATTCGCCGTGAAATTCGTGTGGTTCAATATTAGGTGACCGCATCCGATCATCGGTCACTTTGACCTTCAAGGGGTACTGGCGCTTGTCCAATCTGGCCTTCACTTTCAACCCAGTCTTGGTCATGGTGGCTCCTATGAGTTTGACAACAATCTCGTGGCTAACCAAAGGACGCCCTCTCCAATTCATGCTGATGTCCGAAAAGAGGCGGTGTTCGTGACACACCGTGTTTAGACTTACCTCATGGATTAAGCGGTATTCCGCGTCTTGGAGCAACGCCTGGATCAAGTCCGAATTTTCCGGCGATCCCAACACTGCAACTAATTTAGATCCGGCGTGAAAGCGCGTCGTGGATCTCCCTTATTTTACGCGATTTTCTAGCGATTTCGCTTGCTGGCCTTAACTTCACCCTTTGGTACGTTAAAGTCAGAGTGAGTTGATCTCCTAGAAATGGAGAAATCGCCTTTAGTTGCCTTTGGAACGGCCGGCTGCGAGTCCGTCCGAGGATGAGAGATAGCCGCCGGAGTGAAACTTCAGAACCACCAACTTCCCTGGTAACACGCATTGACCTATTTCCTTGTCCGCCAACAACTCTTCATTGACCGAGCCTCACACTTCCGTTGTTGGGTTGCCGTGATGAGCTGCAGATTGTTCCGGGTTAGCAACTTCGCTAGAGCTGTCCGGAAATTGAACGCGGACAGCACAACGCTTCTTCGGCTGTTCAGGAGCCAGTATTTAGCTTTCGAAGTTTCCCTTTCTATTCTTTGTGAGCCCAGACGGTGAATTCTGGATTTCCCTCGTGTTTGTCCACGACAACGCCAACCCGGCGAAGCGCCCGACGAATCGAACCGACCGATTGCCATGAATCATGGAAGCGCTTACTTCCAGGCAGGTCGAGAACACAACCGGTAAACCAGAAAACGTATCCGTTGACGAACGTCCAAACTCCGCCCACGATCGCCTCAGGCTTGCCACTTCTCGCTCTTCGGAGAAGGTCGAGACAGGCGAAGCGAAAGGAATGAAGTTGCAAAGTAATCGTTCCTCCAGGTGTAAGTATGCGAGCCATCTCTCGAAGGGCCGAGGGCAGATCCATATAAGGGAGGGCTACGCGGCAGGTGATGGCGTCTATCGATCCGTCAGCGAACCAAGGCATATGTTCGGCCTCCCCCGCGATGAAACTTGCGTTTGGGTGCCCAGTCTGTGCTCTTTCCAGCGCCGCCCGATCGATGTCGACACCATAGTAGGCAATTTCCCCCGGAGCAGGAGTCGACTCCCACCTGGGGCTGTCTCCACATCCCACATCGAGGACTCGGGTTGTCATGTTGTCCACTACGCTCCAGTCTACCGCCCTCTTGGAGGTGGCCCCTAAGGGCAGGTCGAAGGCCGAATGCCCCAACCTGTACACTGCGCCTTGTGTGTGTTCTTCTTGATGGATTCTGAGAGTAAGGAAGACCATTTCTTAGATACGGTTCGAGGCTGAGCTTACCGGTGGTTGGATTGCGAATGTGTCGGATCTGATGCATCCGAAGATAGTCCTCGAACGTCTGTGCCAGGTAGCCCGGCCCGTTGTCGCTGACCAGTCGCGAGCGATCCTCGACCGGCACGTTCTTTATCTCCGTCCACTCGACGGCCTGCTCAACCACTTCGCTGACCGATTCCGCCGTCATGTCCGCCTTCAACTCCCACGCCAGGATCGTGCGCGAGTAATCGTTAAGCACCGAGATCAGGCAATAGCAGCCCCAACCCACCACGAAAGTAACCTGCATCCGACTGCCATTGCTCATTCACCCGCGTGGTCTTGATGCGATACCCTTTCCCTGTGGGGAAGCCGAGAACCTTCACCCACGGCAAAGCCAGCGTGATCGCTCAACCAGCACGCCACTTCGCGACGACTGCGGTTCGGCGCGCGCAAAGCCGTTCCCAAAATGGCGTTTTCTTCCTCCGGCCATCCGATTCCACACCGTTCCCGGCTGCGCCCGCCGGTCCACCAGTCCGGCTTCGCCCTCGTCCCGATTAGGGATCGAGCTACGTTTGATACTGGTCCTCCTCATGGACATCTCTACGTCGACTTGAGGTACTTGGACTTACCGGGGCAGTCCAACGCGAACCGTTTACAAAGTTGCTGGACTACGTGCGTTTGAGCACCGTACCACGAGTAAATTAGTCCATTCGAGCTGCTTTCTAGATGAAGCTCCTGGCATCGCAGCCGGTACACGTTCAAATACCATTCACCCGGGACTTGATTCGTTGTGTGCAACGATAGGCTCCAACTCGATGTGTTCCAAATCGTCTGCGTTAGTTCGCTTGGGCCAGTGCCTGCTTGGCCTGCTGTGCCTCGATATCCGACCGACCCGCGTCGAGGCAGCGATCAGCTTATCGGTTCTTCCCATCTTCTCGAGTCATCAAGCGCGCGGCATACTGGAGGTAGCATGCCCTTTTCTTCCATCAATTGTCTCAGAGCCGATTCAAACTGATTTGTCACAACGGCCCAGCTATATTTTTGTTCTACCAACTGGCGCGCGGCCTTACCAAGACTGCGCGCCAGTGATGGATCCTCTAATAAACTTGTAACACGGAGAGCGTAATCGTCGGCTGAATCCGCGATCAAAATGTCCACGCCATCCCTTATCGGCAAGCCTTCGGCGCCAACCGAGGTCGAAACGACTGCCTTCGCCATAGCCATGGCTTCGAAGATTTTCAGCCGTGTCCCGCTACCGATCCGCAGCGGTACAACATAAACTGCTCCACGCGTGATGTAAGGACGAACATCTTCCACGGTTCCAGTAACTTGTATTTTTTGGTCTGAAGTCGCGAGCGACCGCACTTTCGAAGAAGGACCGCGACCGACGATTAAAAGCGATACTTCCGGAACTCGCGAACGAATTCGCGGGAAGACTTCTTTCACGAAAAATAGCATGGCGTCTTCATTCGGCTGATAATCCATCGAGCCAGTAAACACCAAGGTCTTATTTGGGCCAGCTTCGTTTTCTGGGTGGAAATACTCTACGTCAACACCTGTGGGGATTGTCGTAATCTTCGAAGAACCAATTACGTCTACAAAGACTTGACGGTCGGTATCGGACACTGTCAACACATGATCGGCCTGTCTCAAATACCTACACTCGATCCGCTTAGTAAGCCGATATTCTCTCCACGCTACGAGCTTCCAAAAGGGGTTCCGGGTTGTTTCATATTGGCGGCGATAGATCGCAGCCTCGACGTTGTGGGTGAAGAGAACCTTTGGGTAGGACACTTCCCAAGGAATGACTCGGGCGGGAACAAGGAAGTCGCAAACAATCACATTGTAGGACTCCGGCTGAGCTAAATTGCGAAGTTCCTGCAAGATTCCTCGTCGATAGTACCTGGTCATAGAGTGCGGATGCAATGAGAAAAAGTGTCGCGCATAGTTAGTGTAGTCCGCGAGACTTCGAGGCGGGGGAATCTTCATCGGGCGGCATATAACTCGTTCGAAAAGAGATTCCAGATTCCGGTGGGTATCGTTCGTATGTTCCCCATAGTACGTATACAAGGTTATGTCGTGCTTGCGGGCAAGCTCTTTCAAGATGTTGAAGCTGCGGATCTTTCCGCCAGAATCCAGTGGGACCAAACCTCCCGCTTTCACCCAGAGAATTTTCATCTTTGACGTTACCAGCAGATGCCTTCGTATCTCGCTGTCCCTTCAGTCTGTCGAGACCTTCCGAGATTAGCCAGATCTATGACGATCTGCACGCTCGCAGATAGGAATGACAAACTGTGCCGCATCCATGCAGATGGACTGGATATCCTTGTCCAATACGTCGCCTGCTTGCCCTCGTTGATCCATTGCCGACTCGCGGAAACAGCTCGCCCTCATGGTGCTCGACCTTGGCGACGACCCTTCTCGGCTTCGTCCAGTTCCCCGCTTGGTACGCGAAGCTCTTGTAGCGCACCAGTGGCTTGCGGCTGGGCCTTCCCGGGGGCCGCATCGCGCCGCCGGAGTTGTCCGGATGGGACGCCGGGACAGCTGTCCCTTTAATCGGACGCTCGGCCAGTTGCTATTTCACACAAGCGAGCATACTTTTACAAAAGCCACTTTTCACGAGAATGTCTCGAGACATATTTGTTATCGAGCTTCACCAGGTGCCGTTGATTAGGAACTGAATTGTATGTGGCAACAGCCGCCAAGACGTGGAACGATCCCGCGGATTTACGGTGACGACGGTTTCTGCTTGAGTTTGTCGGCGCCAGCGGCCGATAATAAAGAGCATCAGATGTATCATCAATGAAAACTTTCTGTCTAATCGCGTTGCTATTTATGGCATGGCCCACTTCGGGCCAAATTTATGCCGCGCGCACGGATGTCAATCCCCAAGCTTATCCTGGCACGATTCCGTGCCCCGGGTCTGACTGTAGCGTAGGCGGGTCGCTCACAGGTGCTGGAGCAATTATCAACCCTACTGATTTCTCTACGACAATTGTGCGCGTTACTGACGTAAACACGGTTGCTCCTCAGCGCCAATTCGTGACTAGTTGCAATGGAACCGCGGAAACCAACATCATGGACCAAAGCGACACGCGGGTGGTCCTTTGCGGGGTCGGACAGAATTATATCCTGTTTTCCTTCGCTGCTCCGAGCACGTTTACGGAACTATATAACGGAACTATCGTTCCCGATTGTGGGGCAGGACTCGGTGCGGGTAATGTATTCTTCAGCTTCACCCAATCTCACATCGCCTACGGCTCGAACTTCAACAGCAGTGGTAGCCCCGTCATTTGCCGGTATGACTTCGCCAGCACTACAACCGCGCCAACGGTAGCCAACGGTAAGGTTACTACCCTCGTAGACCTTTCGACATGTGTCGGGGCACTTTCTGGCACAGGATCCAGCAAGTATCTAGCTGACGTGGTAGTAAGTGGTGATGACCAGACTTTCGCAACGCTTGCCAGTACCACATCTGGCCAAGGCTCATCTGGAGCGGTTTATGTAATCGTCTGGAATAGGACTCTTGGATGTCGGGTATGGGAAACCGCTACTGGTGCGGTCACTGGGAATTACGGCGGTGCTCCAACAGGGACCGTCAACATTCCAGATCAATTCACTCTTCACAATGTGCGACTTGCAAAGAGCGGTACATGGGTTAAAGTCGCAGCCCAAACCTGTTTGAATGCATTGTGTCCTGCGGCTACCATGAGCGGTGGGAATTACTGGTGGAATATAGCCACACTTTCTGTAACAAGGAGTGCCAATGACTCGTCGGCCGGATGTGGACATACTGCAATCGGATACAACAACTGGACCAATCAATGCGCAACGGCTGGCCATTCAACCGACTTCTTTGTTCGTACGATGACAGGGGCCGCAAGTGCAGCAACCACGCTGCCTTCCATATTTGCCGCTGGAAATTATTCACGCAGTGGTCATCTGTCTTGGGCTAACGATAATTCCGCCGATACAGCGCCTGTATTTATCACCACCGACAACGGTTCGGCCACCTTTGCAGTAACGAATGCATGGGACAACGAAATTCTTGGACTTACGATCGGCACAGTTTTTCGGTTCGCCCATACCTATAACACAAATAGGAGTTCGTCTTTTGCAATAGCCAACAGTATCGGCAGCGTCACAGCCGACGGAAAATACTTCTTTTGGTCCACAGATTGGGATGGAATGCTCGGTAGAACGGACAACGTAACGACTGCCTGCACGCCCGGCACAAATTGTCGTAGCGATGTTTTTATGGCTCTGCTCAAGCGCGATGCAGTTCCTCCGGCACCGCCGACGAACTTGAAAATAACTGTAGTGAAGTGACCGTAGGCTACATTGAAACGATTGTTCATCTTTTGACTGATCGCAACACTTGAATTCGGACAGGCGATTCCTTCGAGTTTCTTGGGGTATTCGTCTCAACCGCAGATTAAAAGACATTTCGCAGCACCTGAACCGGCAACTCCCGCTTACTCATCAGCTCGAACTTCTCGTAGGACTCGCTCTGCCTTCCTTGATAGGGTTTCCACGCAGCGGCACTCCTCTCGAAAAGAGCTTCAAACCCGAACTCTAACAGAGACCGGGTCGAGAGCCGCTGCTTCCCCTGTTCAGTGTTCAACTAATGACCGGACAATTTCCTGGATTATTCAGGGACAGCCAACACCTGGACGTCGCCCGGCGTAATTGGACCTGAAATCTCAAATGGTTGACCGTCCAACTTCGTAATCCTGTAGCGATGATTGGAAAGAATTCGTTTTACTTCTCGAGCAGACTTCTCAGAGTGCAATTCGCAGCAAATTAGGGCCTTCCTCAAGCAAAGAATAGAGCGCGCGCCGTACAGTACCCTTGCTTCTTCATCTTCGACGTCAATTTTCACTAGATCCGGGGAAGGGTGACTCATTACGAAGTCATCCAACGTACTCGTCATTAGGGTTATTGTTGGCCACTTTCGCTGCTGCGTTTCCGCAATGCGGCACCCATATGCGTTATCGGTCAGGCTAAACTGGACTGGACGCGCGCAATCGCTAATAGGACTCGTAACGATAGTAATGTTCTCAAATCCATTTGCCCTCATATGGTTGTTGAGCTGCGCGATGGCGTGAGGGGCTGGCTCGAACGCGAAGACATGCTTGGCCCCTCGAGCCATGAGCAAAGAAATGTATCCGATACTTGCTCCCACGTCGTAACAAATAAACTCGTGGGACAACAGCTTGTTAATCGCAATCTGGGTGCCTAGCTCGTAAGATCCGCGAATGTGAGCATGGCTGAGATGTTCGCTCACGGCCAACCTGATTCCACGCATAGGCCCTGATTCGATAGCGACAATAGCCCCGGTTGATTTCACGGCCATTGAAAATATCTTGCGGGACAATCGATCGAGCGATCTGTTGCGGTGCACGCGCGCTTTGATGCTCTCAGGAGTGTGTAGGGCAACGAGCGAGATAATCCTGCGCATTAGTCGCTTGCAGCTATACGCTTGGGCTGGATTTATCATGGTCATGATTTTCGACACTATTTCTTGGTTTCTCAGTCTTTACGGTGGTCCCAAATCCACCAGTGAATCGGATCGCATCACGAAAGTTTTAATGGCATGTCGAAAGGCATGGAGTTTGGACCCTGCATTACGCATGAATTACGAGTCGCTCGTGCGTAAGTTCCTATCTCAAAAGCTCATCCCGGTTGTAAAACTCTACGATCGTCCTCAGATTCACTTCATCTGAAACATGCTGAGGTCTTCGACTCCGAGGTACGCAGAGCGATATAGAAATGGCTTCGAGCAAAGCACGACAGTCTGAGACCGGAACGAGAATTACACCCTCGGGTCTGAGACCATTGTTCGTCGCAATCACTGGTACACCTAGGTTGAGACCCTCGCGGACGGAGATCGAATCACCATCATAAAGAGTCGTTCGCAACAAAACGTCCGCTTCGGCGATCGCCCGCAGCGTTACATCGTGAGCGACATCTCCACAGAGCAGGATGTTGTCCCGGTAGGGTTGCACCTCAATCTGTGCACGCAGTTTTGCTTCGAGGCTGCCACTTCCGATAATTGCCAGTCCGGCGTTTGGCATATTCTGCCGAAGGCCACCCAGCATGCGAATTTGCAAGGAGAGATCATATTCCGGCTCGAGCAGGCCCACAGTTACGATGACGGGCCAGTGTGAATTGAAGAATTTTCTGAGCGGTTCGGTTAGTTCGGCCGCTGGTTGCGTTCCCGGAGCATAGGGTCCAATCAACCGCGTCTTTTCCGCCGGCACACCGAGCCGCCGGAAAAACTCCACAAGTTCCACATTCACGCCAATAAGGCCATTGAGTCTACGGAATGTCATCCCTGTGAAGCTGCACGGCTTGACCGCCCGTCCCATCGGCGACGAAGGATACCCGCCTGAATGGAACGTCAGAATTACTTTTTTTTTCGGTATCCACGAGCACAGCGAGGCTAAAACAACCCAACGAAACGTCAAGTTACCGCCAACATGCAGATGGGCAACATCGTAACCACATCGGAGAAGGTACCAAAGAACTCCGAGGGCGGAGCTTGGATAAAAGATGCCGTCGACATTCGACCTCCGCTGACTCGTCAAGTTGATGACTTCACACGGTATTCCCTCGCGAATCAGGAAGTCACGCAACCCAACAATGTGGGTTTGCAATCCGCCGTAGGGCGGGGGGTAGGCGCCAAGGAGCAGTACCCTCATCGATCCGTATTATTCTAGGAGAGCCTCGAGATTAATCTCGCGAGGAGTCCGAGAACGGGCTGATTCTAGCATCTTCAGGCAGACCAACGTCGCCCTCGCACCGTCGCGTGCGGTCGGGGCGAACGAATCCCCAGTTTGGGCGGCGCGAAAAAAGGACTCCAGTTGGCACGCATAGCCCTTATCTACAAACCAATGGGAACGATTCCTGCGCACTCGCAGTCGGCTGCTAAAACGCTTGAAATCCTCCGAGACCAAACAGATTCCTGACGCGAAAACTTCTAGGCGCTCTCCCACTGAAGTCCGGCTTCCCACCGTGCAGTAAGTCAGATTGGCAACCGAGCCGTCGGCGAACTCAAGACACGCGGCAAGATTATTCTCACCGATGGGGCTCTGTCTGCCGGCGGGAAGCGAATAGGCAGAGACCCTCATAGGTTCAGAGTCAAGCAGCCAATAGAGGAGATCGGCGAAATGGCACGCTTCGCCCAGAATCGCTCCGCCGATCGCGGGATCAGCCATCCAGTAACCACCGGAAATATCCGGGGAGTTGACGCGACAATTCATGACCGCGGGCCCCGTTCGCTGTTTCAGCTGTTCTTTAACCGCTGCATAAAAAGGTGCATAACGCCGATTGAAGCCCACGGTGAACCGTTTGCCGCTTTCGATCGTCAAGCGGTAGAGGCACCTGCACTCCTCTTCCGTGAGAGCCATGGGTTTTTCCACAAACACGTGCTTGCCCGCCCTAAGAGCCTCGAGTGCTTGCGAGGCATGTTTCTGGTTACGCGACACAATGAGCACAGCTCCCACTTGTGGATCCTCCAAAATTTCCTGGTATTCGGAGCAGCAATATTCTGCGCCGAAACGGATGGCGTAGTTCTTGCCGCGGGAGCCGCTACTAGAATAGACAGCCCGAAGTCGGACTCCCGGTATTTTTATCAAGTTCGGCAGGTGCGTCCACCGCGCTAGATTTCCCGCGCCAATCACTGCCACGCCAATCGTCCCAGTCGAGGCGGCAACGCGGTCGATCTCTACTCTTCTTTCCGGCCGGTAGCCCCTCACGACATCCTGCTCACTTTCTGCGGGATAGCGCAAGAGGACAGCCAAGCTGCCCGAATCGGAATTGAGAATCGTTTCATATGCCATGGCAGCTTCTTCGAGCGGGAATTGATGCGTAATAAGAGGGGCCACGTTAACTCTACCTGTGGCTAGCAGGTCAACAAATTCTGACATGTTACGTTGCGCCGTCCACCGGATCTGAGAAATAGGATAGTCTCGACCGTCCTTCTCATAGGCAGGGTCATAACAACCGGGACCGTATGCCCGCGCCATAAGGATCTGAATCTCTTTCAAGTACATATCGTTCCAAGGAAAACTGAGTTCGACCGCACCAACAATTACAATTCTTCCGCGCTCCCGACAAATCTCCAGTGCCTGATGAGCGACGACGGGTAATTTCGAAGCGGCTGCCACGATGACGCAATCGGCCCCTCTCCCATCGGTGATAAACTTTACTGCTTCATGCGCCGTGATTCCTCCTGCCACCACGTGATCGGCACCCAGCCGACGTGCCATTTCAAGCCGCTCGCGTTTCAAATCGATACCGATAACTGTCCCACCCTGCTGACGGACCACTTGAGCAATAATTTGACCGACCAAACCAAGGCCGATGACAGCCACCCTGTCGCCGATTCCAATATTTCCCACTCGAACTGCA
>Ga0066710_100008291_pt1 | contig 10075 bp, 10 predicted proteins | sample GraSoiAngelo_159_FD_79666 | JGI IMG/M metagenome (GOLD analysis project Ga0066710, IMG submission 79666) | Grasslands soil microbial communities from the Angelo Coastal Reserve, California, USA - 14_1009_16_40cm | ecosystem: Environmental > Terrestrial > Soil > Grasslands | place: USA...
GGCCGCGTCGTTCTCATCGTCCTCGGCAGCATCGTCGCCTTGCTCGGGCTTGCGCTGGCGGCAGGCGGCGGCTTCCTTCTCTGGGTCGACCAGACCCAGCGCGAGGGCGGCTACCTGAAGACGCCGACTGAGCGGTTTGCGACATCGAGCTACGCGCTGACGCGCGAGCGACTCGAGGTCGACGCCGGTGGACCGAATTGGATCTGGAACGACAGCTGGCTCGGGAAGGTACGGATCCGCGGCGAAGGCGCCTCTGCAAAGCCGCTCTTCATCGGGGTCGGCCCGGAGGCGGCCGTCGCAGGCTACCTCGGGCGCGTCGCACACGCCGACGTCGAGGACATCAACCTCGATCCGTTCCGGGTTGAATACCGTCAGATTGCGGGAGGTGCGCCGCGGCGACCCCCGACCGCCCAGAACTTCTGGGCGGCCTCGGCCTCGGGGCAAGGAAGGCAGACCGTCACCTGGAAGGTGCGTGAGGGTGACTGGTCGATCGTCCTCATGAACGCCGACGGGTCGCGGGGCGTCTCAGCCGAAGTCGACCTCGGGGCCAAGCTGTCGTTTTTGCTCTGGGTCGCGATCGGGCTGCTGATAGGCGGCGCCCTCATCCTTGGAGGGAGCGTCGCGCTGATCGTCCTTGCCGCGCGGACGCGGCCACCTCCGGCCGCCCCGCCGCGGCCCGCCACGACAACCGGCGACGCGTGACGATGGACGGTCGCAGCCTGCGGGCGCCTTGATCTAGCGGCATCGCAAGCGACCCAAGACCTGGCTAAAAGAGCGGCTTTCGCCACGGCCCTCGTTCGGGCACGGTGGCTCGGATGCGTCGCCTGCTTCCGCTCGCCCTTGTCGTGCTCATCAGCGGCGGCTGCTCCCTGCGCCGGGCCGGGCCGCCGCCGTCTCCGCACTGCCGGTCGGGCTCGCCGCTCGTCGGCGTCTACCACCCGCAGCGGCTGAAGGTGAAGAGCCGCTGCCGGGTCGCGGTAGGCACCGTCGAGAAGGTCAAGCCCGAGCTCTACGACGGCGACGTCCACATCGAGCTGCGGCTCGATCGCGGCCAGGAAGGGCTGCTCTCGTCGGGCAACGCGCGGGTCGGCGGCACGCTGATAGTCGAGATCATCCCCTGGGACCGCTCGCGCGTGTTGGTTCCGGAGGAGGGGCAGCGCATCGAGGTGGTGGGCCCTTGGGTCGACGACACCGCACACGGCTGGAACGAGATCCACCCGGCGTGGTGGATCAGCGCCGGCTCGCTCGAGCCGGCCTCGGCAGACGAGTTGCGACGCGCCGACAGGCTCCTCCGCGGGCTCGAGCCCGCGGCGGCCGAAGACGACGGCTGAGCTCGGCCCGGTTGCAAACGCGTACGTTGCGGGATAATCGAGTCGCCGAGAGCTCCGAAGGAGGACGAACGATGGACGTGCAGCAGCTGCAATCGACCGCACAGGCGCTCGTCGCCGAGGGCAAGGGGATCCTCGCCGCCGACGAGAGCGACGGGACGATCAAGAAGCGCTTCGACTCGATCGGAGTCGAGTCGACCGAGGACAACAGGCGCGCCTACCGCGAGCTGCTCTTCGCGACCGAGGGCGCCGAAGAGTTCATCTCCGGAGTGATCCTGTTCGACGAGACGATCCGCCAGTCGGCCTCGGACGGAACGCCGTTCCCGAAACTGCTGGAGAGCAAGGGGATCATCCCCGGGATCAAGGTCGACAAGGGCGCAAAGCCGCTGGCTCTGACCGACGGCGAGACGGTCACGGAGGGTCTCGACGACCTAAGGGCGAGGCTCGAGGAGTACCGCGAGCTCGGCGCCCGCTTCGCGAAGTGGCGCGCGACGTACTCGATCGACGCCGAGAAGCCGAGCGAGTACTGCGTCTGGACGAACGCACACGCGCTGGCCCGTTACGCGGCGCTCTGCCAAGACGCCGACCTCGTCCCGATCGTCGAGCCCGAGGTGCTGCAGGACGGCACGCACACGATCGAGCAGAGCCGGAAGGCGACCGGCCGAGTGTTGCAGGCGGTCTACACGGAGCTGCACGACCAGCGGCTTGATTTCCGCGGCACGCTGTTGAAGCCGAACATGGTCCTGTCCGGCTACGAAGCGTCGGATCGCGCCTCGGTGGACGAGGTCGCCGAGGTGACGCTCGAGTGCTTCTACAAGCACGTACCTGCGGCGGTCCCCGGTGTCGTCTTCCTGTCCGGCGGACAGTCGGACGAGGACGCGACGGCACACCTGAACGCGATGAACGCACGGGGGCCGCATCCATGGCAGCTCTCGTTCTCGTACGGGCGCGCCCTGCAGGCGCCCGCACTCAAAGCTTGGGTCGGCAAGCCGGAGAACGTGGAGGCCGCGCAGCGGGCCTACTACCACCGGGCCAAGATGAACGGCGCCGCGCGGACCGGCATGTACGCGCCGGAGATGGAGCGAGAAGCGGTGCCGGCCTAGCGAACGAGCCTGCCGCTCGGCCTGACGACGAGCCACGTGCCGCCGTACTCGACCGCGTTCTGGCAGCGGATCTGCCCTGCCTTGGTGTCGCCGACGTAGTAGTAGAGGGGCCGGCCGCCGTACGTGATCTGGCGGCGGCCGTCTCGGCGCCGGATTGTGCCAAGCAGCGAGCGCCTGACGCCGGTGCCCGCGCGTAGCGCACCCTTCGCGTAGTAGACGGGCCAGGCCCTGGCGCAGGCGCCGTAGCAGACGCTACGGCCCTTCGCGTCGTGGGTGAAGGCGTAGAGCACGTAGCCGCGGCCGTCGAAGAGGACACGGCCGAAAGCGGATGACTTGACCGTCAGCGTCGGAGCCGCCGTTTCACGCGACATCCCGGCCGGCGCGAACACCATCGCGACCGCGGCTACCACGACGAGAAGGGGCATTCGGCGCATACCGCTCAGTCGCGTCAACCGCGAGTTCGTTACGCGCTACCGGTATTCGCGCCCGGTGAAGAGCTCGAGCTTGTCGAGCGCGTGGCTCGCCTCGATCCGGCGCACCGTGCCCGAGCGCGAGCGCATCACGATCGAGTCCGTGATCGCGCCGTTCGGGAGGTACCGCACGCCGCGGAGCAGCGCGCCCGTCGTCACACCTGTGGCGGCGACGAACACGTCCTGGCCGGAGACGAGGTCGTCGGTGGTCAGCACGCGGTCCGGATCGAGCCCTGCGTCGACGAGCTGCTGCCGCTCCTCGGCGTTCCGCGGCCACAGCTTGCCCTGGATCCCGCCGCCGACACACTTCAGCGCCGCCGCCGAGATGACACCCTCGGGCGTTCCGCCGACGCCGTAGAGCATGTCCACCCCGGTCCCACCCTGGGCTGCCGCGATCGCCGGCGCGACGTCGCCGTCGCGGATCAGATTCACCTTCGCCCCTGCCTCGCGCAGCTCGGCGATCAGCTCGTCATGGCGATCGCGCTCCAGCACGACCACCGAGATCGCGCGCTGCGAGACGCCCTTCGCCTCCGCGACTGCGTTCACGTTCTCCGTCGGCGAAGCGTTGATATCGATCACGTCGATCCCCTCGGGCCCGACCGCGATCTTCTCCATGTAGACCGCGGCGCCCGGGAAGAACATCGTCCCGCGCTCGGCGACCGCGATTACCGCGATCGCGTTCGGCTGCCCCAACGCGGTCAACCGCGTCCCTTCGAGCGGATCGACGGCCACGTCAACCTGCGGGCCGGTGCCGTCGCCGATGGACTCGCCGTTATAGAGCATCGGCGCCTCGTCCTTCTCCCCTTCGCCGATGACGACCACGCCGTCCATCGAGACAGAGTCGAGCATCGCCCGCATCGCGTCGACGGCGGCCTGGTCGGCGGCGATCTTGTCGCCCCGTCCGACCCAGCGCCCCGCGCCCATCGCGGCCGACTCGGTGACGCGGACGAGCTCGAGCGCCAGGTTGCGGTCGGGGCGCACCGGCGCGCCCCTCCCGCCGCTCGTTCGCTCGGCGACGGCCATGCCGCGATTATCCCTTACATCCGCTCGGGCGCCTCGACTCCCACCAGGTCGAGACAGCGAGCGATCACGTTCTGGGTCGCGCGAACGAGCGCGAGCCGGAAGGCCTCCGCGTTGCTCCCGAGCACGCGGTGCTCGTGATAGAAGCGGTGGAAGTCGTCGGCGACACGGATCGCATAGACCGGAATCCCCTGCGGGCCGCGGCGCTCCGTCGCCTCGGCGGCGGTCGCCGGAAACTCCAGCAGCCGCTTGATCAGGTCGCGCTCCTCGGGCGCCAGGGGCTCGCTCGGCAAGAGGTCGTCATTCTGCTCCGCGGAGGCGTTGCGGAGGATCCCGGCAATGCGGGCGTGCGCGTACTGGACGTAGTAGACGGGGTTCTTCTGGCTCCGCTCCGCGGCCAGGTCGACATCGATCTCGATCGTCTGGTCCGGCCCGCGATTGACTAGGTACCAGCGGGCGGCGTCGACCCCCACTTCGTCCATGAAGTCGTCGAGGAAGACGACGTCGCCGCGCCGCTTGGACATCGTCCGCTGCTCTCCGCGGCTCGTCAGGTGGACGAGCTGGTAGAGCAGGACTTCGATCCGGGCCGGGTCGTAGCCGAGCATCTGCGCGACGGCCGCGTACCACCTGCGGGTGCCGTGGTGGTCGGCGCCGAGCACGTAGACGGCCCGGTCGAAGCTGCGCTCGAGCTTGTGGGCGAGATAGACGACGTCTGCGGCGCGGTAGGTCGGTCCGCCTCCCCTCTCCGGCGAGCGGACGAGAACGCGATCGTCGTCGTCCCCGTACTTCGAGGACGGCGCCCAGATCGCGCCGTCCTTCTCGTACGTGTCGAGTCTCGGCAGGAACTCATCGAGGCGGCCCTCGAGCTCGCTCTGCAAGGCCCAGGAGTCGAAGTGGACGCGAAAGCGGTCGAGCGTTCGCTCGACCTGCTCGAGCATGCGCGGGACGGGATCCTCGTCACTCGCGGCCAGCTCCTCCACGTACGCGCCGTGGTAGCCGTCCTCGGGCGGCTCCTCCCCGCGGCGCCGCGCCTCGACCGAGGCGCGGAACTTCTCCACCTGCGTGCCGGAGTCGTTGTAGTAGTACTCGCGCTCGACCTGGTGGCCGGCGAACTCCAGCAGCCGCGCTACTGAGTCGCCGTAAGCCCCGTTCCGCGCCGCGGCCACCGTGATCGGGCCGGTCGGATTCGCCGAGACCATCTCGATCTGGATCCGCTCACGGCGGGCGGGTTCGCCGACGCCGAAATCGCGCCCCCGCTCGACGATCGCGGCGAGCGCGTCGACCAGCCAGGCGTCCGTCAGCCAGAGGTTCACGAAGCCGGGCCCGGCGATCTCCGTTCGCTCGACCCCGGGTGCCGACGCCATGCTGGCGGCGATCTCCTCGGCCAGCTCCCGGGGCGACTGTCGGCGCTCGGGAGCGAGCCGGAGCGCCGCATTCGTGGCGTAGTCGCCGTGCGCCGGATCGCCCGGGCGCTCGAGCTCGATCGGTGGGCCGACGGCGTCGCTCAGCTCCGCCGCGAGGCGAGCGACCGGATCAGCGGCCGGCAATGGCCTCGGCCGACCTGAACAGCTCTTCGAGGGCGCGGAGCTCCTCGTCGGTCCCCGCGGCGATCATCACGTCGCCGGCTTCGAGCGGCAGATCGGGGTCGGGCGTCGTCTCGAAGTGACCGTCGCGCTTGCGCACCGCCACGATCACGGCGCCCGTCTTGCCGCGGATGCGAAGCTCGCCGATCGTCTTTCCCGCCTGCGCCCAGCCGGCGGGAACCTCGAGCTCCTCGAAGCGTAGGTCGGCTCCGGCCGCCGAGGTGACCACGTCGATGAAGGCGGTCACCTGCGGCTTCAGCATCAGGTTCGCCATCACGCGCCCGGCCGCCGAGTAGGGTTGGACGACGCGATCGGCGCCGGCGATTCGCAGCTTCTTCGCCGCAGCGGCGTTCGAGGCGCGGGCGACGACGAGCAGGTCGGGCCGCACGGCGCGAGCGGAGAGCGTGATGTAGAGGTTGTCCGCGTCCGAGTCGGACGACGCGACCAGCCCGCGTGCGCGCGCCAGCCCGGCGGCGTCGAGGTCGTCCTCGTCCGTCCCGTCGCCCTCGATGAAGTAGTCGTTGCGCTCTCGGGCCGCGCCGAGCGCGTCCTCATGGAAGTCGACGACCACGTACTGGGCACCGGCGGCCCGGAACTCACTGCCGATCTGCTGCCCGACGCGCCCGTAGCCGCAGATGATGTAGTGATCGCGCAGGTTCTCGATCGCCCGCCTCCTTCGTTTCTCCGCGAGCGCGCCGGTCAGCACGCCGCGGGCAATGCTCTCGACCAGCGTCGAGGCGACGAACGCAAAGATAGTCACCCCGGCGAAGACCATGAAGATCGAGAGCAGTCGCGCCGAGTCGTTCCTCGGAACGGTGTCCAGGCCGACGAGCGCGCTGGTGACGACGGCACGGTAGAAGGATTGCAGCCACGATTCCCCGAGCGACCAGCGGTAGCCGACCGTCCCGATGGCGAGCACGGCCGCCAGGGCGGCGAGCGCGTAACCGATCCGGCGCGGGCTGAAGCTCTCCACGCGATTAGTATCGTAGGCTCGTGGACGACGACGCCCAGGAGCGCCAGCTCAACATCCACCTCGACCCCGAGCATCTTGCGGGCGTCTACGCGAACTTTGCGAACATCAGCTTCTCCGACTACGAGTTCACGCTCACGTTCGCGCGCATCGACCACGAGGTCGAGGAGGGAGACGTCCCCGGCGTCGTCGTCGCCCGCGTGAACATGTCCAACCGGTTCATGCGCGAGCTGCTCGACGCGATGGAGGATTCCTGGTCGAAGTGGTCCTCCCGCGAGGGGATCAGGAACCTGCCCGAGACCGAGCGGCCCGAGTCTGATACCTAGCCTGCCAGGCTTTGGTCATCGCGAGCCGCTGCAGCACCGTCGGGTGATCGTCCAGCACGACATATGACCAGCCGGGCGGGTTCGGCTGCGCCAGGTCGATCCGCGTGAAGCTGCGGAACGCCTCGCGGCCGGCGGCGGGGTCGCGGGTCGCCTGAAGTGCCATCCAGTCCGCTTCCGCCTCGTAACGCCGCGAGACGACGTTCTCGAGCGGCGTCGCCAAGAGGCTGAGCGCGAAGACGACGAGCAGCGCGAACGGGACCACCTCGGCGCGGTGCAGGCCGCCGCTGCGGCGGGTCGCCTCGGCGAGCAGGAACGTCAATGGCACGGTGAAGAGAACGCCCCAGCCGAGCCCCTTCCAGATGTGGCGGCGAGCGGCGTGGCCGAGCTCGTGGGCGGTGACGAACTCGATCGCCCGGTCGCTCAGGTGCGACTTGAACAGCGTGTCCCAGAGGATCACGACCGTGGTCGGCCCGAGCCCCGTTGTCTCGCCGTTGATCGCCGACGTCTCGTCGCTGACCTCGTCGACGCGGATTTTCGTGTGGGACACGCCCTCGCGCTGCTCGAGGCGCGCAACGGCCGCCGTCACCGGCGGGTCGTGAATCGGATGCGTCCCGATCGGAGCGAGCAAGGCGCCGACGACGACGAAGACGGCACCGACCGCGACGAAGATCGGTGCGACGATCGCCCACCAGCGCCGTGGAAACTTGCGCGCCAGCGACATCACGACGCCGAGCACGATGGCGACGGTCGCCGTCCGCGCGAGAACTCCATCCCACTGGCCCAGTACGTAGCTCCAGTACTCCTGCTTCGAGATCCCGTAGCGCCTGTCCCACCAGAGGCCGACGAGGCCGACCGGCAGGGTCGCGATCGTGACGAACAGGTACACGGCGACGCCGATCATGATTCCGGCGCCGATCTCGCCGAGGGCAAAGCCCCGCGCGATCCGGCGGCCGAGCACCGCGAGCAGACCGAGGACGGCAAGCTGGACGGCAACGCCGAGCAGGAAGAGCAGCCGCCCCACCGAGCTGTACCGCTCCGCCCGATGCAGCTCTGAAGCGGAGAAGTACGCCGAGGCGTCGACTCGCGGTCGGTGTAGATCGGCGGGGACGTTCGTCCGCCAGAGCAACGTGGCCGCTATGAGCCAGGCCGCGACGGCGAGGACTATCGTGGCGCCCTTGAGCAAACGCGTCGCGGTCATTTCGGACGTCCACGGTAACCGGCACGCTCTCGACGCCGTTCTCGACGCAATCGCGACCGAGCAGCCCGACGAGCTCTGGTGCCTCGGAGATCTGGTCGGCTACGGTCCGCAGCCGAACGAGTGCTGCCGCGTGGTCGCCGCGCATGCGGATCTCTGCCTGGCCGGGAACCACGACCTTGTCGTGCTCGGCGCCCTGTCGATTCACGATTTCGCCAGCGACGCCGCCGCGGCTGCGCGCTGGACCCAAAGCGTCCTGGCAGACGATGCGCGCGAATTCCTCACCGGCCTCGAGCCGAGCTCGCACCGCGACGGCGTCGACCTCTTCCACGGCAGCGCGCGTGACCCGGTCTGGGAGTACGTCCTCGACGAGGAGGCGGCCTGGTGGACCCTGAACGCGACGTCCCAGCCGCTCGTGCTCGTCGGCCACAGCCATGTGCCACTGGCGATCGAGCTCGAGGGCGACGAGCTCGGCGGCGGCTTGGCCCGTGGCGGAACGACCGTGGCGCTGGAGGGCGCCCGCAGGCTGCTGAATCCCGGCTCGGTCGGCCAGCCCCGCGACGGCGATCCGCGAGCCGCCTACCTTTTGCTCGAGCCCGAGCGCCGGGCCGCATTTCACCGGGTCGACTATCCGATCGAGCGCACCCAGGCCGAGATGCGCGAGGCCGGCTTGCCCGAGCCGCTCGCGGCGCGACTCAGGGAAGGTCTCTGACTACCTGCTGAGCGGAATCACATCGGCCTGACGGCCGAACGTGATGCCCTCGCGTGCGAGCGAGAGCTGGACTTCCTCGCGCGCCTTGAAGATCCGCCACTTGACGGTGGCAAGCGTCGTGTCGAGCGAATCGGCGATCTCGTTGTACGAGAGCCCGACCACGTCACGCAACAGCAACGCCATCTTCAGGTCGGTGTTCAGCGCGTCGACGGCAGTCCAGAGCGCCTGGATCGTCTCGGCCTGCTCGGCCGGCGCATCGAGGACCTCGAGCGGCGGCGCGTCGTCCAGCGCAACCAGCGCCCGCGGCCGGCGCTCGCTGGCGCGGAGCTCGTCCAAGACGCGGTTCTTCGTCACCTGGAAGAGCCAGGTGGTGAACTTCGAACGGAGCGAGAACTTCGGCAAACCCTGGAAGACGCGAATGAACACCTCCTGGGTCAAATCCTCGGCCAGAGCGCGGTCACCAACGAGGCGCAGGACGTAGTTGAAGACCGGAATTTCGTACGCCCGGACGATCAGCGAGAAGGCTCGCTCGTCGCCACGCTGTGCCTTCCGAAGGACGCCAAAGTCGGGCTGGGCTAGTGACAAGGCTGGCGGAGTATAGCCCGGGTCTTTCTCACCTCAGCAGGGATTTCCCGCTCATCTGTAAAGGTTGGGCAAAGCCCAAGAGGTCGAGCGCAGTCGGTACGAGATCGGAAAGTTCGCCCTTTGCGGCCAAAGCGATCCGCTCGTCGGTGAGGACGAGCGGAACCGGATTGGAGGTGTGCGCCGTGTGTGGACTCGTGCCGTCTGCCTCGAGCATCTGCTCGGCATTGCCGTGGTCGGCGGTGATCAGGCTGACGCCACCGGCGGCCTCCACGGCCTCGACGACCTCGCCGAGGCACTTGTCGGTCGTCTCGACCGCTTTCGTCACCGCCGGAATCGATCCCGTGTGGCCGACCATGTCTGGGTTCGCGAAGTTGACGACCGCGAATGCGTAGCCCGTTCCGATCTCGTCGCAGAAACGGGAGGCGACCTCTCGAGCCGACATCTCCGGCTTGTGGTCGTAGCTCGGCACGTCTCGGGGACTCGGGACGAGGATCCGGGCCTCGCCCGGCCACTCGTCCTCGCGCCCGCCGTTGAAGAAGTAGGTCACGTGGGCGTACTTCTCCGTCTCGGCGACATGCAGTTGGCGCGCGCCGTGCTCGGCGAGTACCTCGGCCATCGTCTCCGCGACGTTCTGCTCCTCGAACGCCACCGGGCAGGGGAAATCCTTCTGGTACCGCGTCATCGTGGTGAGATCGAACCCGGCGTCGACGAGCTTCGTCGTGAGTTGGCGGGCCCGGTCGGGGCGGAAGTTGAAAAAGATCGCGGCGTCGCCTGGCCCTAGCC
>Ga0066710_100008292_pt1 | contig 10073 bp, 10 predicted proteins | sample GraSoiAngelo_159_FD_79666 | JGI IMG/M metagenome (GOLD analysis project Ga0066710, IMG submission 79666) | Grasslands soil microbial communities from the Angelo Coastal Reserve, California, USA - 14_1009_16_40cm | ecosystem: Environmental > Terrestrial > Soil > Grasslands | place: USA...
GGGTGAGGGTGGCGTAAGAGCGCAACGCTTCGCCCGCATTCCGTGCCGGGTCCCCTCCATGGAAGTGCGCTGCGTATCGTATACTTCAGGAACTTCCGAAGGCTCTCAAACCCTACCTTGGGGACGCTCTACCTCGTGGCCACGCCCATCGGCAACCTCGAAGACATCACCTTGCGCGCCCTGCGCGTGCTCAAGGAGGTGCCCCTCGTCGCCGCCGAGGATACCCGCGTTACGCGCACCCTGTTCCGCGCTCACGATATTCACACACCGCTGGCCAGCTTTCACGAGTTCACTTCGCCCGCGCGCCGCGGCCGACTGGTCGAACGCCTCGAGGATGGCGACGTCGCCCTGGTCACCGACGCTGGCACGCCCGGCGTGTCGGATCCGGGCTTTCCGCTCATTCGCGATGCACTCTCAGCCGGACATCAGGTGGTGCCCGTGCCAGGTGCCTCGTCGGCGATCGCCGCGCTGGTCGCGTCTGGCTTGCCTACCCATGCCTTCTGCTTCTTCGGCTTCCTGCCACGCACCAGCGCCGCGCGTCGTCGGTTCTTTACCCAGCACGCCACGAGCGACGAGACGCTGGTCGTGTTCGAATCACCCTATCGCGTGGTCGCCGCGCTCAAGGACCTGGTCGCCACCCTCGGTGCGGAACGGCCCGTCGCCGTCGGCCGCGAGCTGACCAAGCGCTTCGAAGAGATCTTCCGCGGCACGGCTGCCGACGCACTCGCCCATTTCGAGCAGCATCCGCCGCGCGGCGAGTTCACGCTGGTGATCGGCGGTCCCTCGGCCTCTGTACCTGGAGCCGCGGCGTGACCTCGCAAGGGCTGGTGGACACACACGCCCATCTGATGGATCCCGCCTTCGACGCCGACCGCGACGAGGTGCTCGCTCGTGCCCGGAATGCCGGCGTCGCGCGGCTCGTACTCGTCGGGTATGACGTGTCGAGCAGCCGCGCCGCCGTCCACCTCGCGCGCCAGATCGGCTGGGCGCGCGCGGCGGTCGGCATCCACCCCAACCTGGCCGCCGAGGCTTCGGGCGCGGACTTCCGCGCCATCGCCGAGCTGGCCGACGCGCCAGAGGTCGTCGGAATCGGCGAAACAGGCCTCGACTACTACCGAGACAACACGCCGCCGGAACGCCAGCGTGAGGCGTTCAACTGGCACATGCAGTTGGCCGAGCAGCTCGAGCTACCCGCCATCGTGCACAACCGCCAGGCTGACGAGGACGTATCAAGCATCGTGGCCGAACACACCGCTGGCGGCGTGCTGCACTGCTTCAGCTCGGACGACCCGCGCTACCTGGAGCGCATGCTTGAGCTGGGCTATTTCGTCTCCTTTGCCGGGACGCTCACCTTCAAGAATGCGACCGCGCTGCGGTCGATGGCGGCGCGGGTGCCGCTCGAGCGGCTGCTGGTGGAGACCGACTGCCCATACCTGGCGCCGAGCCCGCGCCGCGGGCAGCGCAACGAGCCCGCCTTCGTGCGCCACACGGCCGCCTGCCTGGCCGAGATCCTCGGAGTAAGCTTCGACGCGATCGTCGAACGCACATGGACCAACAGCCTGGAACGGTTTCCGTCGCTTAGAGACGTCCCGCGGGAGCGAGTCGCGTGAACCCGGCCGCCGACATCACACCCCAGCCAGACGCCATGCGCACCATTCTGGCGCTCGTGCGGCAGGGTCTGTCGCAAGTCGAGGCGTCTCTGGCGAAGCTGGCCGATACCGACGATCCAGTGCTCGGGCCGATGCTCTCGACGGTCCTGCCTGGATCGGGAAAACGCTTGCGGCCGGCACTGGCGTTGTTGGTCGGGCGCATGGGTGAGGTTGGTGCGGATCCGCTCAACCATATGGCGCTCGGGGTGGAGCTGCTGCACACCGCCAGCCTGGTCCACGACGACATCGTCGACGAGTCTGATACCCGCCACGGCGCGGCTACGCTCTACGCCAGGGTGGGTAACGCGCTGGCGGTGCTCGTCGGCGATTACCTGTTCTCGCAGGCCGCACAGGAGTGCGTCGCGACGGGCAACCTGGACGTGGTGCGGCTGTTCGCCGAGACACTCGGAGCCATGGCGCAGGGCCAGATCGATGATGCTAATGGCCAGCTTGGCGGCCGCCACACGTGGCAGACGGTGAGCCGCGAAATGTATTACCGCACAATCGGCGGCAAGACGGCGTCGCTGTTCGTCCTGGCCTGTCAAGGCACAGGCCTGCTGGTTGGCATGAGCCAGGCTCAAGTGGAGGGCCTGCGCACCTATGGCCAGAACCTCGGCCTGGCTTTTCAGGTGATCGACGACATTCTGGATTTCACCAGCACCGAAGCGGAGCTCGGCAAACCCGTGGGCAGCGATCTGCGCCAGGGGACCGTCACGCTGCCAGTGATCCTGATGCGCGATCGGCAGCTGGCCGACGGCCGCCTGCGCGCCGCGTTCGAGACCGACGATTTAGAGCTGCAAGTGCGGCTGGTTCTGGAGAGTGGCGCCATACGCGCCGCGCATGCCGAGGCCGAGGCGCTGGTGTCGCGTGCGCGAAGCGCCCTTCAGCCACTGCCCGCGGGTGTCGAACGGGACGCGCTCGACGCGCTGGCCAGCTACGTCACGCACCGCGCGCGTTAGACGCTGCCTGGAAGCGAGCGTGTCAGCGGCCGCGGAACATGCGGCGCAGGCGGCCCAAGAAGCCCTCGCCGTAGGGATTGCCGTACGAGATCCGCTCGCCCCGCCACATCCTGCCGCTGCCTCCGCCGACACTGGAACCACCCCGACCGCGCATCAGCGAACTGATCAGCGCCACCGTCAGGAGCAGCACACCCAGCATCAGCGCCCACGGCTGCAGCATGCGACCCAGCAGTACGCCGCTGACGATTGGCAGCGTCAGCAGCCAGCTGATCAGCAGCAACGCCAATCCCCAGCCACCGAGTGTTTCGGGCGGCGGTAGCTTCAAGTGGACGCCGCCAAAGACATTGCCGAGCCGACGCGTCGAGCGGCGCACGCGATAGCCGAAAGACTGGTGTTCGAGGCGACGCTCCGCCAGCCGAATGATGTCGTCGATCTCGCGCTGGAAGCGATCAGGCGGCGGTGAGGATGGCATTCGAACCTTGAGGCGACTGAGGATTATACGCGGCGCCGGCTCATGGTGGCGGGGGCAGAAGCTGGATGAAGTCGCCCTGCACCCAGCCCTTCACGATGTGATCTTCGGTCTCAATCTCGCGCCATGGGCGGGCAGCGATCGTCTCGTCGTTGCCGGTGAGCAAAACCCGTGTGCCTTCTTTGAGCACGCGCGCCGGCGGCGCCTGCGGGCCCGGCTGCAGGTGGACCCAGACGCCGAGGCACGCGGTGTTGAAGATGCGCGCGCTCTGCTGCTGGGGGGTCGCCGTTGGTTCAGGCGTGGGCGGCGGCGCTGGTGGTAGGCTCGGCGCGGGCGTTTGCGCGCTGGCCTGGGACAGTGGCGCTGGGGTGAGCGTCGGCGCATTGGCGGCGGTTACGCGCGGGGTGACCGCCGGAGTCGGCGCGAGGGTGGCGACGGGCGTGCTGGTCCCAACGTTCGCCCGAACGGGCGGCAGCGCACGTCCTGCATTCAAAATAGCGAGCGCGGCTACCGCGCCGATCAGCCCCAGCAGCATCAAGCTGCTGAGCACCTGCCAGGCGGTCAGCCGCAGGCGGCCGCCCTTCGACAGGAAAGGTCGTCCGCACCAGTCGCACTCGGTGCCTCCCGCCGGGTTCTTCCCCCCACACCCCGGACAAACAGCGACCCTTTCATCGTCCGACCCCGCCACGGCCGGCCCATTCTAGTTACCCACGGGTGCGTTATGTCTCTTCGAATCTGACGATCAGCCGCGCGTACTACGTTTCCGACACATAATCGGTCAACTGCGTGACTCTGCGGGAGTGACCGTGTTAGGATGCCGCCGCGTCGGGCAGACTGGTCCCGACCGCGATACATGGCGACTGTCATCGCCGTTGCCAATCAGAAGGGCGGGGTCGGCAAAACTACCACCACCGCCAATCTCGGCGCGGCCCACCCACTCCGCGGCCGACGGGTGCTGCTGGGCCATCTCGACCCACAGGGTAACCTGACCAGCGCGTTCGGCCTCGAAAAGAACGTCCAACAGACGGTCGCCGAGTCGCTGCTCGATCGTCGCGTGCCGCTGCCCGTGCTGCGCGTCAGCAACGGCTTGAGCGAGGCGCCGGACTGCCTCGCTGTCGTGCCCGCCACCGTCGAGCTGGCCGCGACCGAAGCCCAGTTGATCAACAAGCTCGGTCGCGAGCTGCGTTTGCGCGACCAGTTGCTGGCCCTCGAGGATGCCTACGACTACGTTATGATCGATACACCTCCCTCGCTGGGAACGTTGACGATCAACGCGCTTGTCGCCGCCACCAGGGTCATTATTCCGACTGAGGCCCGCTTTTTTTCGCTCCAGGGTTTGCAAAAGCTCGAGGAAAGCATTGAAGAGATCCTGTATTTGAACCCGCGTCTAGAAGTTCTCGGTATCCTGCTCAGCAAGTTCGATCGGCGGCTCAAGGAAGAACGCCAGGTAGCCGATTACTTGCGCCGCCGCTGGCACGTCAGCGTCTTCTCGACGGAAGTGGGCACCAACAGCAAAATTCTGGAGGCTGGTTCGGCGGGCACATCTGTGTTCCACTATGCAGGTGCGGAAAAAGCGGTCGAGACGTATCTGGCGCTTGCCGACGAGGTCTTGACCCGTGCCTAGAAGTTCTGCCGACAAGCCGCTTTTCGGCACAAGACGCAGTCGGCCGAACTTCTGTGACAGATTGGCCCTAGGAAGGCGGCAGGCACACAACTTCCTAATCGAGGTTTTCGGCCGCCTTCCTAGGGGCTATCAACGGGGCGTGCTGATTCGCCCGGCAGGGTTCACTCGTGCCTAACGGTCGCCAGCGGGGTGGCTTCAACCCTGATCGGATGGCGGATCTGACGCGCACCGTGTCGGTCGTGCCGCAGATCGTCGACGCCCCTCAGGAATCGCCCGCGCGAGGCTTTACCGAGGTCAAGATCATCGGCGTCGGCGGCGGGGGGAGTAACGCCGTCAATCGGATGGTTGAAACGGGCGTGCAGGGCGTCGAGTTCATCGCCATCAACACCGATGCTCAGGCGCTCCAGATGTCGACGGCGATGCGCAAAGTTGCCATCGGTGGACGGAGCTCGAAGGGTCTCGGCGCCGGTGGCGATCCACAACAAGGCGAGCGGGCCGCGGAGATCAGCCGCGACGCGTTGATCGACACCGTCGAGGGCGCCGACATGATCTTTCTCACCGCCGGGCTCGGCGGTGGAACTGGCACCGGCGCCGCGCCGGTCATCGCCGACATCGCCCGACGCGCGCGCGCCTTGACGGTCGCCGTGGTAACGCTCCCATTCACCTTCGAGGGCTTCCAGCGACGCAAGGCGGCCGAAGAGGGCCTGGCGCGATTGCGCGGTAACGTCGATGCGCTGATCGTCATCCCCAACGACCGCCTGCTGCAATTGGCCGACCGACAGATGAGCGTGATCGAAGCCTTCCGTCTCGCGGACGACGTGCTGCGTCACGGTGTCCAGGGCATCAGCGATCTGGTGACGATGACCGGGCTGATCAATCTGGACTTTGCAGACGTCAAGTCGGTCATGCAGAACGCGGGCACGGCGCTGATGGCCGTGGGCGAAGGACATGGCGACAATCGCGCGGTGAACGCGGCGCGGGCGGCCATCTCCAGTCCGCTGCTCGACGTGTCCATCGAGGGCGCCCATGGCGTGCTGCTCAATGTCTCGGGCGGGCCCGATCTGACGCTGGCCGAGGTCACCGAGGCGGCTGAGACGATCCAGGCCGCGGTCGACCCGGATGCGAGCATCTACTTCGGTGCGGTGATCGATCCCCGCGTACAAGACGACGTGCGGGTCACCGTCATCGCCACGGGTTTGAAGGAGGTGGCGCGGCCGTTGCCTGGTGGTCGGCGCGCGGCGCCGGCCGAGCCGCCACCGCCGCCAGCGCGTGAACGCGAGCGCGAGCCCGAACCCCGCCAGCGCTCGAGCCCACCAGAGCCTTCGTCGCGGGAGCGCGAGCGCGAACCAGAGTCCGAGCGTCAACGCCGTCCGGCGCCCACGGAATGGGAGCGCGGCCGCCAGCGTCCCGAGACCCGCCCCGCCCAGCCTCCGTCGGCCCAGGGCGACGACGACTGGGACGTTCCCGCTTTCCTGCGTCGCCCCCGCCGCTGAGCAACGCGCCCGACGCTGGTTCCCAGGGCCGGGTAGAATCTCGCGCCGGTGATCCCTAGCCTCGAGCGGCTCGAGCCACCGCCGGCCGAGCGCGGCCCCCGCGCGTCGACGTGGCTCTTCAGAGGCCTGGTCCTTCTCCTCTTCGGACTGCTGACCGCCCAGCTCTGGCGGCTGCAGGTCGTCGACGGCCAGGCGTACACCAATCGCTCGGCCGCCAATTGGCTACGTCAGGCGGTCATCCCACCTCAGCGCGGCGTCATCTACGACCGAAACAAGACACTGCTGGCGACCAACGCGCCCATCTTTGTGGTCTCGATCACTCCCGCCGACGTGCCCAAAGGCCGCATGCAGGAGATCGTCATCCGCGTCAGCAACGAACTGCGGGTGGCGCCCGACACCATTCAGCGCGTCATCGAGGCGCACCAGGCGCGCAAGGACTACAACGCCTTCAACGCCATTCCCGTCAGCGCGAACGTGGATCGCGAAGCGGTGATGCGCATCTCCGAGCACCAGCTCGACATGCCCGGCGTGCAGGTCGGGGTCGAGTCCACCCGCCGCTACACCGAAGGCAACCTGATCGCCCACATCATCGGCTACATGGGCGCGATCTCGGCCGACCAGGCCGACCAGCTGCAACAGCAGGGTTACGGCCTTGACGACCACATCGGCGCGGCGGGCATCGAGCAAGCCTTCGAGAAGGACCTGCGCGGCCAGCCCGGCAAGCGCCTGTACCAGGTCGAAGTGAGCGGCCAGGAGGTCGGCGAGCTGCGTCGCCAGGACGCGCAGCCGGGCAACAACCTGCTGCTGTCACTCGACCTCGACCTGCAGCGCGACGTCACCCGCATCTTGCAGGAAGGCCTGCGCAACGCCCCCGGTGGCGCGGCCATCGTGATGGACCCGCGCAACGGCGAGATCCTGGCGATGGTCAGCACCCCCAGCTTCGACGCCAACATCATCGGCGATCGCTCGCGCGACGACGAGCTTCAGCAGCTGCTCGACGACAAGGAAAAGACGCCGATGTTTCCGCGCGGGTTCTCGGGCCAGTACCCACCTGGGTCGGTGTTCAAACTGGTCACTGGCTCGGCGGCGCTCCAGGAAGGAGTGGCCAACCGCGACACGGTGATCGAGTCGAAAGGCGTGATGTACGTCGAATCCGACGAGTATCCCGGCGTCCGTCAGCCGTTCAAGGACAACGCCGCCTACGGACCGCAGACCTTTCTGCAGGGCGTGGCGAACTCGTCCAACATCTATTTCTTCTGGCTCGGTGGCGGTTATCAGGAGGGCAATCGGACCATCTTCGAGGGCCTCGGCGTCGATCGTCTGTCCAGGTATGCGCGCGCCTTCGGCTATGGCGCGCGTACCGGCCTGGACATCAGCGGTGAGCAGGACGGCACCATCCCAGACCAGACCTGGAAGCAGTTCCACAAGAACCAGCCCTGGTTCAAGGGCGATACCTACAACATGGCCATCGGCCAGGGCGACGTGCTCGCCACGCCGCTCCAGGTGGCCAACACGACCAACGTCATCGCCAACGGGGGGACGCTGTACCAGCCGCACCTGGCACGCGCCGAGCTGGACCCCGAAGGCAACGTGGTCAAGGACTTCTCGGCCAACCCCAAGGGCCGCGGCGTGCCGGTCGATCCGAGCAACCTGGCGATCATGCGTCAGGCGATGGAGTGGGCCTTCGAGGGGCCGTGGCTGAAGTGGTTCAAGATGCCGGGGCTACGCGTCGCGGGTAAGACGGGTACCGCGCAGTACGCCGGCCCACCCGACAGTAAAGGCGAGTTGCCGACGCACGGCTGGTTCACTAGCTTTGCCCCGGCCGATAACCCTGAGATCAGCGTGACGGTGTTCGTCGAAAGCGGTAGCGGCACCAACGACGCGTCGCCCATCGGCGCGCGCATCATCCGCCGCTACTTCCACCTGCCCGACATTCCGCCGGACCCGCCGCAGCTCCCGCCTGCCCCACAGCCCGCCCCCAGACCAGCCTGAGTCTCGTTTGCTTCCGTTGCCGGCTTGGCGCGGGCAAACTCGGCTGCCGGCTACTCCGTAGTCCTGCGCCGCTGCTGCTGCCTACTCGTTGTGCTTGCTGCCTATTCCAGGCTGGCCGTACCGCGGCCGCGCGGGTCGCCGTTGAGGAACGCGTGACTCAGCGGCACGACGCGGTACATCACCCACACGTTCGGGCCGCTTCCCTCTGGCCGCAGGCCGGCGCTGATGCGTTGAGCCAGCTGTCGCCCGAGCCGATACAGCTGCTCGTCCGTGCTCAGCTCGATCCATAGCTCGATCTCGTCGCCGCCGTCCTCGGTGACCACACGCCGAACCGCGACCTGCTGAGCCGGTACCCGCAATGACGCGGCGACCTCGCGTTTGACGACCTCGCGCACCTGAGCCAGCCGATCGGCCGAGCCCAGATAGTCGACGAAGATCATCGGCCGCCCATGGTAGCATCGTCGCCGCGTATGACAGCCTCGCTTTCGCCGATCATGGACGCGCTCTACCACGGGCGCGCCGACGAAGCCCAACGTCTGTCGAACGAAGCTGGGGAGGCGCGGCTGACGATCCACGAGGCGGCGGCCATGGGCGTGACATCGCGTCTCGAGCAGCTCCTATCTGAGGAGCCAGCCGCGGTCAATACCTGGTCGTCCGATGGCTTCCAGCCGCTTGGTCTGGCGGCGTTCTTCGGACGCCATGAGGCGGTCGAGCTGCTCCTTGCACGCGGGGCCGACGTCAACATGCCTGCCCGGCACCAGTTCCACGTGGCCGCGCTGCACGCCGCCCTGGCCGGACCTGAGCCGGAGATCGCGCACGTGCTGGTCGCGGCGGGGGCCGACGTGAACGCGCGCCAACAGGGCCAGGTCGCCCCGCTCCACGAAGCCGCCGCGAATGGTCGCGCCGACCTGGTGCGCCTGCTGCTCGAGCATGGCGCCGACCCATCGGCCGTCGATGACCAGGGCCGAACCGCCGCCGACTACGCCCGCGAGCACAGCCACACAGCCGTCCTCGAGCTACTCGGGCGCGCCTGGCGGCTGGACTCACGGTCGATCATTTCGCCCCAATTTCCGAAATTGTGACGCGCGTGACGCCCACGTGACGCCCGCGTGACGCTCCACGTGACGCCCGGCGTGACGCTTCGTCGTTACGCTTAGCTGTGGTAACGGGGCGCGGGCGGGCGGCGGCGGGGCATCAAGGAAAGGCATCGTTCAGCTCGACGGCCTTGCGAGTTGACGGCCCGGCCAGGTGGCGGCCTGGCGAGGTGGCGGCCTTGCGGGCGATCTAGCGGGTCCAGAAGCCGTGCGGGTCCGCCTCGCGGATCAGGCGCAGTTCGTCCGCGGTTGGCGCGGGCGTGGGCTGGCAGTCCTCCGCCAGTCGCAGCTGCCAGCCGGTGGCGGCCTGGACCGCCTGCTGCGTCGTGAACGGGTGATACGTCGCCAGGTAGGCCTCGCCCGAGACGGCGTCGAAGCGCAGCACCGCGAGCGTGGTGATCACCGCCGCCGGCCCGCCGCGCACCAGGCCTTGACGCGCCCGCCAATCAACACCTCCCTCGCCGTACCCGGGCGAAGTGATGAAGTCGACCCGTTCGCGGAAACGACGCGGGTCGTGCTCCATGAGCGACACCAGCCGCTGCGCCAGGCATGCGATGTCGGCCCCACCGCCGCTGCCCGGCAGCTTCACCCGCGGCTCGTTCAGCGAGCCGATGACGTTGGTGTTGATGTTGCCGAAGCGATCGACTTCCGCGCCGCCAATAAACCCCAGGTTGACGTCGCCACGTTGCAGCAGCTGCATCACGTCGAGCAGACCGGTCGCCCACGCCGCGTCGGCGACGTTGGGCGCGTCGCTCATCGTGTACAGGTCGGGCGGCGGCACACGGTCGCGCAC
>Ga0066710_100008293_pt1 | contig 10073 bp, 6 predicted proteins | sample GraSoiAngelo_159_FD_79666 | JGI IMG/M metagenome (GOLD analysis project Ga0066710, IMG submission 79666) | Grasslands soil microbial communities from the Angelo Coastal Reserve, California, USA - 14_1009_16_40cm | ecosystem: Environmental > Terrestrial > Soil > Grasslands | place: USA...
CAGACGGTGGTCTCGGTGGGGCCGTACATATTGATCACACGGCCGGACACCACGCGCCTGAGCTCCGCGGCCAACTCGGTCGGGAACGCCTCTCCGCCCACCAGCAAGCTCTCGAGCTTCTGCAGACTGGCACGCGCTTTTTGATCCTTGACTAGAATCGTCGCCATCGAGGGGGTGCACTGCAGGTGCGTGACGGAATGCCGGGCCAGCAGGGCCGGAAGATCCTGATCTCCATCGACCTCGGGCTCGTCGAACGAGCGATTGGCGCGCCGTCTCAGTTCGTTCAAGTGCGGCAAGTGCGCGATCACCACGTCGGAAGGCACCCCGAAATCGATGAGGCAGGCGATCTCATCGACGCCGACGGCCTTCAGCCTGTCCACCATCGCCACACAGCGCTCTGGCGTTCCGAACAGGCCGCTGGTCTCGTAGTAGCGCGCGAAGGCATGCTCGAGGAGCGCTTCCATGTCCTCCTCGGAGAGCTTCTGGAAGAGTCCGTCGATGCTTTCCCGGCTGGCGTTGCGGAAGGCGGGGAAGCTCGAGGCATGCTGCTTGAGGAGGTCGGTGGCGCTCCGCAAGTAAGCCTTGAAAGGACGGTGAACCTGAGCGCGGACGAATGCCTCGTCTTCCGACACGAAGGTGTGGAGCATCAGGGTCACCCTGCCTCGCCCGGAATGTCCCGCCTCCCGTCGGGCGCGGCGATACACCTCGAGCTTGTCGGCGAGCTCTTCGATGCTCTGCCCGAGCAGGTGGGTCAGCACGTTGGCGCCAATCTGGCCCGCCTGGCGGAAGGTCTCCGGGTTCCCCGCTGCAGTCACCCAGCAAGGAAGCTCGGGCTGCACCGGGCGCGGCAACGTCTTGATCTCGACCTCGCCCTTGGGGCCGCGGAACGTGCGGCTCTCACCGCGCCAGAGCGCGCGCACCGTCTCAATGCCGCGGGAGAAGACCTTGTAGCGTTCCGCGTAGGCTTCGGGCGCGAGGGCAAAGTCGTTGGGTTGCCAACCGGACGCGAACGAGATGCCGACCCGTCCGTTCGACAGGTTATCGACCAGCGCCCATTCCTCGGCAATGCGGATGGGGCTGTGAAGCGGCACCACGCAACTACCTGCGCGGATTTTTACCCTTTCGGTGACGGCGGCGATGGCAGCGCTCGCCACCGACGGATTCGGATAGAGCCCGCCAAACGCGTGGAAGTGCCGTTCCGGCGTCCAGACGGCCTCGAATCCGTTCCGGTCAGCGAACCTCGCGCCCTCGAGCAACAGGCCGTATTTGTCGCTCCCTTTCTCGGCTTCGTCGCTGGCGAAGTAGAACAAGCTGAACCCGATGGCCGTGTCCGCGTGCTCGAGGAGCGCAGCGCTCCTGATGGGCTGGGCTCTCTCTTCCCCGCCGTAGACGATGACCTTGAAGCCGCGAGCCAGCGTCCAGAAAATCTCGAGCACGGAAATGTCGAACGAGACGCTGGTTACCGCAAGCCACGTGCCCGGCTTGGTGCAATCCAGCCGCGCGTCCATTCCCGCGAAAAAATTCACCACGTTCCGGTGCTCTACCATGACGCCTTTGGGTTTGCCGGTCGAGCCCGAGGTGTAGATCACGTACGCCAGGTCGTCTGCCCGCACCTTCATCAGGGGGTTTTCGACAGGCTGCAGATCGAACGCGCCAGGGCAGTCGAGGGCGATGATCGGAACCGAAGCGTCCGGGAGGAAGGACCGGTACTTGTCTTGGGAAACGATGGCGGTGAGCCGTGCGTCGTTCACCATGTACTGCAGACGGTCCTTTGGATAGGTCGGGTCGAGAGGAACGTACGCCCCGCCCGCCTTGAGGATCCCCATCATCCCGACGATCAGGTCGGCAGAACGATCCAGGAGCAGGCCCACCAGCGCGCCGGGCTCGACGCCCTGGCCGATCAGGTGGTGCGCGACCTGATTCGATCGAGCATTCAATTTGGCGTAGGTGAGCTCCTCGCCACGCGACACCAGCGCGATCGCGTCCGGGGTACGCTGGGCTTGGGCCTCGAACAGCTGGTGCACGCAACGATCGCGCTCATACGCCGCTTCCGTGCGATTCCACTCGCTCAGGAGTCGTTCCGATTCCTCGTTCGCGAGGATGGTCAGTTCCTGGACGCGCTTCCCTCCGCGGAGCAAGTCGCTCAGGAAAGCCGCGAATTGCCCTTCGATTCGCGAGAAAGTGCGCGTGTCGAGCAGGTCCTGCCGGTAACGCGACACGACGGCGCGCCCGTCATCCGGGATGATGACTGTCCATTCGGCATCGCTGCGCGACGGCGAGGAGTCCGCCAACGACGGCACGCGCTCGACCGCGAGGGCGGGGACCCTTTCGTGCCAATGACGCACGGCCGCGCCGGTGGCGGGGTGCCGCTGGGCGACGTCCAGGGCGTAGGTGCCGTGCTTCCGAAGCAGCGCGAGCTCCTTGAGGAAGCCTTCCAGGTATGCGTCGAAGCTCGCGCCGGCATCGATGGTTACGTGCAGCGGGACGTGCACCGAGAATGACGCAGGCGCTCCCGCGATCATCCGTTCGAGACCAGGGTATCCGAAGGGGATCGTGAACTCGGACTTGCGGCCGATTCGGGACAGATAAGCAAGGAAAGCGGCGAGCAGCGCGTCACCCGGCGCGGCTTCAAAACGGTCGAGGAACATCGTCGGCGTGACGAACTCCTTCACGGCGGGGCGCGCCTCCGGAGCCGCTCGTGCCCGTCGTTTCCCGAAGGGGATCTCGATGGGTTCGAGGTTCACCAGGCGGCTCAGCCAGAACTCCTCGTGCTTGCAGATAGACGCAGCGAGCTCGCTCAGGGCTCGCGCCCGACTCTCGCTGAGCGAAGGGAGGACGTGTCCTTCTTCGAGACCGTAGGCCTTCTCGAGGTCGCGCGCGCTGAGGGACGAGCCGAGCAAGGTCGCGAAGTTGCCGAGCACGACGTCATTGGTACCGGTGGACACGGTGATCCCATCGGCGCCGGTTGCGATGACGGTGCCCGCCCGGCGGAGCGCCTTCGAGGCCAGGATGTCGATGCGCCGCACGACGATGGGCACGTCCCTCAACCAGATTTTGGCCGTTGTCAAAGGATTGGGGTAGGAGCCAAAATCCAAGGCTCTGACCAAGGCCGCGATGTCGGCCGCAGGACTCGACCAGTCGATGCTCCCGGCGGCAGGTGGACGTCTGTGTTTTGCATAATACCGGCGGCGTTGCGGGTCCTGCCTCCGGGGCCGGACGATGTCGTCCGCCAGCGCAACCAACAGCTTTTCGAAGCTGGCAAGGGCAGCGTCGTAGCACTTGGCGTTCAAGGTGAGCGCGGTTTCTTGGGCACCGATGGGAAAACGCACTTGCTCGAGGATGTCCCCTTCGTCCACTTCCTTGGACATGAGGTGCCAGGTGACGCCGTGCTCTCGTTCCTTGTTGAGGAGCGCCCACGACGTGACGTTCAAGCCTGCGTAGTCGGGTAGAGGTCCGTCATGGAAGTTGATGGCGCCACGCCGTGGCAGGGCGAGCATGTCGGCGGGGAGCACGGCAAGATGTGCGATGCTGAAGAGGTAATCGAAAGGCTCCGGCGCCAGGCGACGCGCCATGTCCTGATCGGGAGCGATGCAGGAGATGCCGTGCTCTTTCGCCCATCGCTGCACGGTCGAGTCGCCCGAGACGATGGTGCGGATCTCGTGCCCGCGTTGCTTGAACCGGTCGGCGCATTGAATCAGCAGGGACTGGCCACCTATGAAGACGCCGCTGAGTACCTTCGTAGGAGACATGCGACACCTGATTGTCAACTCGGCGAGCGGCCGTCTAGAACTCCGGGCCGCGCCTCCGGTTCGACCTGCCGAGATGAAGCGGCCTCGTTGAGTGGGAATGATCTCGCGGGATTTCCCGTTGCCAACGCCTGTTCCGGCACGTCGCGATAAACGACCGCCCCCGCCGCGATCTTGCTCCCTGCGCCGACGCGGACGTTGGGCGTGATGGCCGCGTGGGTGCCCAGAAAGACACCGTCGCCAAGCCTGCTGCCGCCATTCGCGATGGAGAAAGGAGAAAAGACGCAGAAAGCGCCGATGTGGGCGTCATGACCCGCGGCTGAATACAGGTTCAAGAGCGCATGATTCTCGAGGCGGACGTACGATCCCACGGTCACGAACGGCCCGATGATACAGCCGTCGCCGATTCGCGCTGTCGGGGCGACGTAGGCAGTCGGGTGCACGATCGAGACGAACCGAGCGCCGCGCCGGGCGAGTCGCTCCGCAAGCACGCGACGCAACCCGGGATCACCCAAGGAAATGATGAAACGGTCGTCTTCCTGGATGGAGTAGGTGCGTGTGTCCCCGACGATTCCGACCCCCATCACCTTTCCGACCGAATCGAGCCTGGCGGCGTCATCATCGAGGAAACCCTTGGTGTGCACGCCCGGCGTATCCTTGAGGGCATCATGCACGTACTGAAGCAATTCACGGCCGAATCCGCTCGCGCCGACGACGATCACGTCCATTCCGTTTGCTCCTCCCCTCATCAATTGCGAGACGTGGCACGGCCATGCCGCAGATGCCCTCCCGTTCAGGGGACGTCAAAACCAGTCGAACGGTGCATAGAACTGAGCACAAAGTAACCCTCCCTCCGTCGGATAGCGCCGGAGAAGCGCTCGGCCGACGCCCGAGGAAGCACCCGAGCGGTCCCGACGGGCTGCCCTACACAACCGCGGCCCCGCACACTGCGGGTTCGAGCGCCACCTCTTCCGGTTGCCGCGCGACGCGGAGGTGAGCGCGAATTGGGGTCTGTGCGACGACCTCTGTGCCGGGCCGCATGCTGAACGTCGGAACGAGGGAGCGCAGCACCTCGAGCACACCCTTGCGGTCGCCCTCGACCGCGACCTCGCGCAGGTAGTCGAGTTGCACCCAGAGGTCGCGTGGAGGCGGCGGGCCCTTGGCGACCAGGATCCGATTCCGCACCGCGTGGGTCCGTTCCTCGTGATCCGTGAGCAGCTCTTCTTGCAGCTTCTCGCCAGGCCGCAAGCCCGTGTAGACGATGCGGATGTCCTCATCGGGTACTCGACCGGCCATCGTAATCAAGTTCTTGGCGAGCTCGGCAATCCGGACCGGCTCTCCCATATCGAGGATGCACAGCTGTCCATAACCGCCGAGGCCAGCGAGGAGGACGAGGCCGACCGCCTCGGAGACCGTCATGAAGTAGCGCATGCAATCCGGGTGCGTCACCGTCACCGGACCGCCTCGCGCGATCTGCTGCTTGAAGAGCGGGATGACGCTGCCGGCGGATCCCAGTACGTTACCGAAGCGCACCGCCGTCATGCGCGTCCGCGAGGAACGGCAGAGGTCGCGCACAAGCAGCTCGGCGATGCGCTTCGTCGCACCCATGACCGATGAAGGGTTCACCGCCTTGTCCGTGGAGATGAGGACGAACCGCTCCGCACCGCACATGTCGGCCATCCGTGCGACGTGCAGCGTCCCGAACACGTTGTTCTTGACCGCCTCGTCGGGTGCTTCCTCCATGAGGGGAACGTGTTTGTGGGCCGCGGCGTGGAAGACGTCCTCGGGGTGGTACCGGTCACCCAAACGCTGGAGAGGCTCGGGCTCGCGGACGTCGGCCACCTCGGTCCGCACGTCGACCTCGGGGAACTGCTCGGCGAGGCTCCGGCCGACCAGGTAGAGCTCGTTCTCATTGATGTCCACCATCACGAGCTGCCGCACGCCGTGCCGCGCCAGCTGGCGGCACAGCTCGGAGCCGATCGATCCCCCCGCACCTGTTATCAATGCGCGGCGGCCGCCGACGAGGGCCCGGATCTCGGCCTCGTCGAAGGCGACGCTGGCGCGCGGCAGCAGATCCTCGGGTGAGACGTCCGCGAGCATCGCGACCGAGAGGCGGCCGGTCTGGTCCAGCGCCGCCGGAATGATCTTGAAGCGGACGCGACAAGTTGCGCACATGTCGAGGATCTGGCGCCTGCGGGAGGCGGACCCGCTCTGATCGGCGAGGAGGACGGTCGTGATGTGATACCGGCGCAGGATGTCGGGCAGATCGCGGACGAGTCCAAGGACAGGGCGTCCATCGAGGCGGCAGCCCACCAGGTTGGGATCTTCGGTAGCGAATCCAACGAGGGAATATCGGCTCTGCGGATTGCGCTGCAGGTCGCGCGCGAGCAGCTCGGCAGCGTGGCCGGTACCGACGATGACGGTTCGAGCCGCGCCCGCCTTGGACTGCGCTCGCTTGCCCGCCCATCGCAATCCTGCGCGCGGCGCGAACCGGAGCAGTCCGAACGACGCGGTGGCGAGGAAGAAGTCGAGCGCGTAGACGCTTCGCGGGAGACCCCCCGGAACAAAGGCGGGGCACACGATCGCGAAAGCCAAGGTCCCAATGAGTCCTGCCGCGAGGATCCGGAGCGCATCCGGGAGCCCCGCGAGGCGAAACGACCAGCGATGGAGACCGGCTTTCATGTTGGAGGCGAGGCGGCTTGCGATCAAGAGCGGCAGCGCGGCACGCATCCCTTCTACGTAAACAGCGGGCACTGCTCCGTCGAAGCGCAGCCAAAACGCGAAGTGCACCGAGACGACCGTCGCCAGCGCATCGAGCAAGAAGAGTAACGCGTACCTCAACTCCTTCGGCACTGCTCTCGGCGTCGCAAATCCGGATTGGATCGTTGCAGTTACGGCGCAGAGCGGCTCGCGCAATACGGACAGGCCACCGTTTTCAAGTGTTTTCACGAGCATCCCCGCCGTAGTCGCCAACCGCCATGTAACTCGCGTCCTCCGGTGTCGAGGGAGAGGTGCTAATCAGCAATCGACAATCCAACCCAGCAAATCCGTGTGCTTCACACGCAAAATGACTGCTTAGGTAGCTCGGGTGAAAACCTCATCGAACGCGCTCCGACCCCTTTGGGCGCATTGTCTGGAGAGCTGGTGGGAGAGCTCGCCCGAAAGCGACGGGCTAGCGGTCAGCGTGCGCGCTGAGCGAACGAGTTACAGGCGCGCGGCAGAGCGATCGGCAACCCGCCGGACCGTCTCGATGACGCGCTCCTGGTCGGCGGGGGCGAGATTGCTCGAGCTCGGCAGGCACAGTCCGTGCTCGAACAGGTAGGCGCCGACCTCTCCGCCGTAGCATTTGCACTGCGCGTATAGAGGCTGCATGTGCATCGGTTTCCAGAGCGGGCGCGCTTCGATTTCGCGTGCCTCGAGGGCGCGCAGGATGTCGTCGCGCGTCGCGCCGAACGCCGCCGGGTCTACGACGAAGCAAGAGAGCCAGTTCGTGTGGAGGCCATACGGCGCTTGCGGCATGATCGCGATCCCAGGAACGTCCGCGAAGGCGTCTCGATATCGGAACGCCACGGTCCGACGCTCGCGGACACGCTGGTCGAGCACACCGAGTTGGCCGCGCCCGATCCCAGCCAGCACGTTCGACATGCGGTAGTTGTAGCCCATCTCTGTGTGTTGGTAAGCGACGCCCTCATCCCGAGCTTGAGTGGACCAGAAGCGCGCCTTGTCGATCCACTCCCGTCGCTGGGCTACCAGCATGCCACCGCCAGTCGTAGTGATAATCTTGTTGCCGTTGAAGGAGAAGGCGCCCGCGGCGCCGAACGAGCCCACCGGGCGCCCTTTGTACCGGCTACCCAGAGCTTCGGCTGCGTCCTCGAGCAGCGGCACGTCGTGAAGCCTGCAGGCTTCCAGGATCGGATCCAGGTCGGCGCTCTGTCCGTACAGATGGACGACCATTACCGCACGCGGTCGCCGCCCCCGCCGTATACGGTCTTCGAGGGCCTCGGCAAGGAGTACCGGGCTCATCATCCACGTCTCAGGATCACTGTCCACGAAGACCGGAGTCGCGCCGAGGTATCGGATCGGGTTTACGCTGGCGACGAAAGTGAAGTCGGAGACGAGGACCTCGTCTCCGGGTCCTGTGCCGAGCAATCGCAGTCCGAGGTGTATCGCTGCCGTGCCGCTCGAGAGGGCCACCGCAGGCCGGCCGACGAGCTCGGCAAACGCGCGCTCGAACGCTTCGATGTGGGGGCCAACGGTCGAGAGCCAGTTCGACGCGAACGCCTCGCGCACGTACTTCTCCTCGGCCTCACCCATGCAGGGCACCGAGAGATAAAGGCGCGCCATTCGTCACTCCAACAGACGGGAGGCGGCGGCCTTGCCTGGCGCCGAGACGGGAAAACCTATCTCCTCGATGCCCTGTACCGTCGAGACATCCTGGCGACGGAGCACCTGATACACGGTAAGAGCAAGGATTTTGAGATCCAACCACAGGCTCCAGTGATCCACGTACCAGATATCAAGCTTCAAGCGCTCGCCGAACTTGAGGGTGTGGCGCCCATTCACGACCGCCCAGCCAGTGATTCCCGGCGGCACGTCTTGTCGGCGCCGCTCTTCCGGCGTGTACTTGTCGAGGTACTCCATTAGGAGTGGGCGCGGGCCCACTAGGCTCATCTCGCCGCGAAGGACGTTCCACAGCTCGGGGATCTCGTCGAGGCTCGTGGCGCGCAGGAAGCGTCCGAGTCGCGTGACCCGTTCGGCATCGCTGTAGTACTGGACCTCGCCAGGCCGCAAAGGGCGCATGGTCCGAAACTTGATGAGCGTGAAAGGCTTCCCATCGAGGCCGGGTCGTACGTGACGGAAGAAGATGGGTCGGCCCTGCGTGGCGAGGAGAGCGAATGCCGTCAGCGCGAGCACAGGAGATAAAACAAGCAACCCAATCGCGGCGCCGAGCAAATCGATGCGCCGTTTAACAATCCCCGCGTCGTTCCTCCGCGGCTTCATGTGCCGTTCCTCCGCGGCTTCATGTCGATCGAGTCGCTCCCGTGGCGCATGCTCCCTTTACAAGTTACCGTCCCACACATTCGGAACCAACCGGGTGAAACATCTAGCGGAAGTACATAGAACGCCTGACCACCCTGCCGCCAAGCACCAAACTTCTATGCTTCGCGTCAAGTGCTCTTCAGTCCACCCAGCTCGGACAGCAGGGAGCGGAGCGCTGAGACTTCTCCTTCCTGAGCTCGGAGAGCTGACTCTTCGAGAGCTTCTCGATCCCAAGCGTCTGCACCAGATCCCTCGACCTTCCTTATGGAGACGCCGAGCAAGTACGCCTCGGCGACCACGGCGGTGAGCGCCTTCTCTGCTCGGCGCCGCGGCTCGAGCAGCCACGCCGGAAAGTAGCTTCCCTGCCGCAGCTTGGGAATCTGCGGCCCGATGGTGCCCACCCGCGTGTCCCAGCGCATCATCCCCCGCGGCGTCGAGACGCATGAGGTCGTGGGGACCGTCCTCCTCCTCCGCGACGTTCTCGCCCGTTCCCTTGTTCGCGAAATACCAGGGCGACTTCACCAAGCTCAACCGGATCCTCGACGCGTACGAACCCGCGGCGAACCGGATCGCCAACACGGTGGCCGTCGGCTTCGTGCAGGAGCGAGACCGCGTCATTCGGCAGCAGCAGGAGGCCGCGAGCTCTCCACGCCGGTCCTCCAGTGCGCGAGCGGCTGCTCATCCTGCCGATCATCGGCGTCATCGATCCGCAGCGCGCACGCCAGTTGACGGAGCAGCTCTTGCGCGGCATCCGGAGCAATCGCGTCGTCATCGACATCACCGGCGTCGCGGCGATGGACGCTACTGTCGCGAACCATCTGGTGCAGACGGTGGAAGCCTCTCGGCTGCTGGGCGCCACGGTCATCGTCACCGGCCTGTCGCCCGAGATCGCGCAGATGATCGTCAACATCGGCGTCGACCTGGGCAAGATGAACACCGTAGGCGACCTGCAGGGCGGCATCGCGCAGGCGGAGCGGCTGCTCGGTTACAAGGTCGAGCCCTTGGTCAACGGTTCGTAGTACAGGCGGGGGGCGAGTCTTGGAGATCCCCGATCCTCAGGCAAGGAAAGGTACTCATTGCTACTCTTCAGGCGGCGGTAACGGACGTCGACCTGATGCGGCTCCGCACCGCTCTGGTCCAGGAGGTGGTTCGCGGCCGTTCGCGAGGCGTGATCGTCGATGTCACGGCCATCGATGTGATGGATTCGTTTGCTTCGCGTGTCCTTCAGGACCTTGCCCACATGATCCGCCTGCGGGGCGCGGAGACGGTGATCGTCGGGATCCAGCC
>Ga0066710_100008296_pt1 | contig 10071 bp, 5 predicted proteins | sample GraSoiAngelo_159_FD_79666 | JGI IMG/M metagenome (GOLD analysis project Ga0066710, IMG submission 79666) | Grasslands soil microbial communities from the Angelo Coastal Reserve, California, USA - 14_1009_16_40cm | ecosystem: Environmental > Terrestrial > Soil > Grasslands | place: USA...
CCGCCCGAGACGTGCAGGGCGTCTTCGCGATCCACCAGCACGGCGGGCATGATCGGCCCTCGCACCCTCACGTCCACGCGCTTCTGAGCCCGCGGCTACAGAACGGAGCGCCGATCCACTTCTCGCCGCGAGCGATCGAGAGGGTCAAGCAGCGTTGGGAAATGGAGGTCTTGCGCAGTCTGGAGCGCCAGGAGCGTCGCGTCCCCCGACGCCAGCCCCAGCGCGAGCTGATACCCCTGACCCCGCTGCGGCTGCGCGGGTTCAAGGCGAGACAGGCGGTGTTGCGCTTCGAGCAGCACCCTGTTCGGCCCCGGCGGCTCGGACCCCTGACTCTTGCGTTTCTCCGGTCGCGGCCGTCGCGTCGGGCGGGGAAGCTGGCGGGGCGAAGGGTGGATGCCGGTCTCGGACTGCTGGATCGGGCGATGGAGATCACCCGAGATCCCGAGCGAGTCGCTCGGCGACTCTCGCTGCGACTGCTGTCCAAGGCGCTGCCGGGCCCAATGCGGAACGCCCTCTGGCTCACCCGCAACGTCGCCAGCTTCGGCCTGCGGCAGCGGTGGTGAAGGGAGGAGTCATGGACTCGAAGGATGCGTAGGTCGGCGTCCGGCTGGGCACGGCCTTCAGGAGCGGACACGCGAACGCTGCGCGAGCTGCCCCAATGGAATCTGGGGACCGCCGGGTGTGCGCACGAGGCGCAGCGTGGGGACGGTAGTGCGCTTTTTCGCACCACGTACGAGCTTACGGCCGACGTAAAGAACTCGGCGGCGGACGCTACCTTCGGGCCGGAAAAGGGCGTTTTCTGGATGGCACGCACGTTGCGTGAGGCTATGACATCCACAGCAGGGGTTACCAGAGACGATCGGCTTGGACGGGAGCGCCTGGTAGAACCGCTTTCGGCAGAGCGAGGAGAGCGCCATGAGACTCCATTTCAATCGGCTCTTGTCGAGTTTCATCGTTTGTGGCGTCCTGGCCGGCCTCGCAGTGCCCAGCACGGTCCGTGGCGGGGCAGGCTCCGACGGGCCTGATCCGGCGAGAGTGCGGCTACACCCGGAGGCGGCCAAACCATCCACCGTGGTTGCCGATTTCAACGACGACGGGTTCGCTGACCTGGCTGTGGCCGATGCCGCCGAGGGCACGCTAGCCATCCGTCTTGGTGACGGAACGAGGAGATACGCGCCAAGCGCAACTCTGCAGATCGACGCCGGCCGGACGATCCTGGGGGCCGGCGACTTCAATGGGGATGGATTCGCGGATCTGGCTGTAGTGAATTGGCAAACACGCTTCGTTACCCTATGGATGAACGACCGCGCGGGCTCGTTCCAGCCCGTGGCCGCAGTGGGGATCCCGTCCGGAGTCGACGCGGTTGCCGTGAGGGACCTCGACGGCGACGGACTCGCTGACTTGGTGATGGAGGGCGGCGTCTCCAATCTTGCCCTGGCGCTCCGGAGCGAGTGGCTGGGCACGCCAGAGGCCTCAATCCGTTTTGCGCTGAGCGAAGCGCCGGCCGGAAGCGCGAGCGTCGAACCGGTCATCCGCAGCGAACCGGACGCTGCGCTGGCGGGGCCGACAGTCGCGTCCCTGAGCCTCAGTCCCCCAACCATCCAGGGCGGGAGCGGCGGGACATCCACGGCGACCGTCACGTTGAGCGCGCCCTCTCCCGCCGGCGGCACGAACCTCACCCTCTCGAGCTCGATCACGGACCTCGCCGCCAGCCAGCCGGACTTGAGCATTCCCGCGGGGGCCTCAAGCGGGTCGTTCATCGTCGGTACCAACCTGAAGTTCCGCCGGTACAGTGGCCTCGCTTTCACGGTGACGATCACCGCATCGGCCAACGGGTCGAGCAAGAGCGCGATCTTGAGCGTCACGGCCCAACCGAAGCCCGCCGACATCAACGGCGACTCCACCCAGCGGCATGGCACCGTCTGCGGTAGCGTCTTCCCTGCGCGGAACGGAGAGGGGGGAATCCTCTACCAGTGCTTCGACGGACCGGACTTCGGGACCGTGGGCAAGTGCACGTTCAAGCAGGAGTGCCTGAGCTTCGGGTGTCAAACGAAGCCCTCCAGCAATTTCACGTTCGTGGACGTGTGCGCCACGAGCGCCCCGTACCCGATCACGCTCGCTCCGTCGTACGTTGTCGGGGGAAACAGCTCGCAGGCCACGGCGTTCTTGAACCAGCCCGCACCGGCGAACGGCGCCGACGTCTACTTCTTCAGCAGCGATTACCAGCTCGCTAACGTTCCTGTCTTCAATCACGTCGAGCCTGGGGGCACGAGCATCGCGACCACGGTGACCACGACGCCCGTGGCCTCGCCGGCCTTCGCGGCCATCACCGTGAACGCCGAGAACCCACAGCCATCGGGACACGTAGGCACCCGGGCCGGCCTCCGCTGGCTGGCGGTCGTGCCATCCGGTACCTGCGTGCCGACGACCTGCGCGGCGCAGGGGAGCAACTGCGGGACGATCTCCGACGGCTGCGGGGGAACGCTCAGTTGCGGGACCTGCACGTCGCCGGAGACGTGCGGCGGCGCGGGCACCCCGAACGTATGCGGCACCTGCGCGGCTACCAGTTGCGCCATCGAGGGGAAGGATTGCGGCACGATCGCCGACGGCTGCGGCGGTTTCCTCTCGTGCGGGACTTGCACGTCGCCCGAAACGTGCGGTGGCGCGGGCACGCCGAACGTCTGCGGCTGCACCGCGCTGAGTTGTTCCGCGCAAGGGAAGAACTGCGGCGTCATCAGCGACAGTTGCGGAGGAACGCTCGCGTGTGGGACGTGCAGCGCGCCCCAGACCTGCGGCGGTGGTAGCGTCCCCAACGTGTGCGGCGGTGGCAACGCCACGCTGACCGTGACCGCCACCGGAAGGCGGCGGGAGAGGGTCCTCTCGGCTCCGGCCGGGATCAACGTGGCCGTGGGCAGCAGCCAGACGGCCACTTTCGGTGTCGGTACGTCGATCACGCTCAGCGCCACGAACGGCCGCGACGTGATCTGGTCGGGGGTCTGCAGCAGCGGCGGGCAAAAGCGGAAGACCTGCACGTTCGTGCTCAACGGCAACTCTAGCGAGACGGCGAACGTGCAATAGGTTCGGCGGCGGGCTCGATTGACCGTTCGAGCCTTGCCAAAGGAGGTTCGGCGTGCGACTCACACGAGCTGGGCTGCCTCCGCTTCTGATGGGGTTGGTCACGCTGGTCTCGGCCGGATTCAGTCAGCCCGCGGCCGCAGCTCCCACGGTGACGTCCCTCACGCTCGACCCTTCGACGGTAGCCGGGGGCAGCGGCGCCACGTCGACAGGCACGGTGACGCTGAGCGGGCCGGCGCCGGCGGGCGGCACCGTGCTGTCCCTCTCGAGCTCGAACACCGACCTCGCGGCGTCGGTTCCGAGCATCACCGTGCCGGCGGGCGCCACCACCGCCACGTTCACGGTGGCCACGAACGCGCTCTATCGGCGATACAGCGGCCTTGCCTTCACCGTCACCATCAGCGTAACCACCGCCGGCTCGACGCGGTCCGCGACCCTCACCGTGACCGCGCAGGCGCGCCCGCCGGACGTCACCGGACCCGACAGCGACATGTCGGGGCTGAATTGCGGCGGAGACCGGCCGGACATCGGGATCCTCCTCGACTGCGCCCCCGGCCCGAATACGTTTACCCCCGGGCCCTGCCGCTTCGTCGAGGAATGCGCCCTCGGCTGCCAGGATCTTCCCGACCAGGGCACCACGCTGAATGCGGAATGCGCGGCCACACCTCCGTTCCCCGCCTCCATCAGCCCCACGTACATCGTTGGCGGCGGTTCCGTCCAGGGCTCTTCCCGGCTCCCGGAACCGGCGCCCGCCGGCGCTAACGGTTACGTGTTCAGCGCCAGCCCTTTCGCAACGGCCTCTTCACCGACGAACTTCTCCTTCCCTACGGGGGCGACCAGTATCGGATTCACCGTCTCGACGCAGGCGGTGGGGGTCGTCACCTTCGTGCCGATCCAGACGCAAAACGTCGTTCCCGAGCCCAGTCCGGGTGGCGGTACGTTCTTCGCCGCCCGAACCGGACTGTTCTGGCTGACCCTAACCCCGCCGGCGAATGCGGCGGAGCCCGTACTGACCTCCTTGATCATCGACCCGCCCAGCGTTCGGGAGTGCGAGTCCTCGCGAGGCACCGTCACGGTGAGCGCGGCCCCGGCCGGTCAGCTGCAGGTCCTTCTGGCCAGCGACAGCCCGGGAGTGGTGGACATCCCCAACCAGCTTCCTTCAAGTGTCATCGTGCCGGCAGGGGCGACGAGCGCCAGTTTCGACATCGGGACCCAGGACGTCTCGGCCACGACGTCGGTCAACATCAGCGCCACCCTCAGCGGCGTCACCGTGACGGATTCCCTGATCGTCACCAACCTGACCGGCCCCACCGTGTTCAACGTGACGCTCAACCCCAGCAGCGTCGTCGGCGGGAACGGCTCCATCGGGACGGTGAGGCTGACCGCTGCGGCGCCGGCCGGCGGCACCGTGGTGACGCTGAGCAGCCTCGCCACGTCCGTCGTCATGGTTCCCCCCAGCGTGACGGTGCCGGCCGGGCAGATCACTGCCACCTTCCCGGTATCGACGGCACCGGTCACGTTCGGCACCGTGGTGAGCGTCGCGGCCACGGTCGGGTGTGTGACGCAGACCGCCTCGCTCATGGTGACCACACCCCCGCCCGACCCGGCCCTGGCGTCGGTGGCGCTGAACCCGACGAGCGTGACCGGCGGTTCGCCATCGGGGGGAACGGTGACACTTACAGGAGCAGCCCCCTCGGGCGGACAAGCCGTCACGCTGTCCAGCAGCAATACGGCAGTAGCGACCGTGCCCGCGAGCGTGACGGTCGCGGCGGGCGCGACGAGCGCGGCGTTCACCGTCACCACCAGCGCCGTGGCCAGCTCGACGGTCGTGACGATCACCGGCGCGTCGGGCGGCGCGAGCCAGACCGCCAACCTCACCGTCGCGCCGAGCGGCGGCGGGGGTGGTGTTGCCGGCTTCCTGAGCCCGACCGCGAACGCGGCGGACAGCGGGGGAGACGGCAACGGGTTCGAGACGAGCGCGTCGAACGCGTACAGCGCTGATGGCGTATACGCCGCGGACAACGACAGCGGCAGCGGGACGAGCACCTCGTGCACGAGCAGCCAGAAGGACCGGCACCGCTTCTACAACTACGGCTTCTCTGTTGCCACCGGGGCGACGATCACGGGGCTCGAGGTGCGGCTCGACGCGCGTGCGGACAACACCTCCGGCTCGCCGAAGATGTGCGTACAGCTCTCCGGGGACGGCGGCAGCACCTGGACGGCGGCCAAGTCCACGGGGACGCTCGGTACGAGCGTGGCCAGCTTCATTCTGGGCGGCTCTACCGACACCTGGGGCCGCACGTGGAGCACGTCCGATCTCTCCGACGCGGGTTTCCGCCTGCGGGTGATCGACGTGTCCAGCTCGACCTCTCGCGGCTTCTTCCTGGACTGGGTGGGCGTGCGTGTGACGACCGCCGCGGCCGGACCGCCCAGCCTGAGCGCAGTGAGCCTGAGCCCGGCGACGGTCGTGGGCGGCAATCCTTCGACCGGAACCGTCACCCTGACCGCCGCCGCACCGGCGGGGGGGGCGGTGGTGTCGCTTACCAGCAGCAACACGGCAGTCGTCACGACGCCGGCGAGCGTTACCGTGCCGGCCGGTGCGACAAACTCCACGTTCCCGGTGACGACGCAGTCCGTGGGCTCGGCGACGTCGGTGACGATCTCGGGGACCTATGCTGGCGTCACGCGGAGCGCCACGCTCACCGTCAACCCTCAGGCGAGCGACACCGTCGCCATCCAGACCGCGGATTACGACACGAGGAACGCGGAGTTGACCGTCCAAGCGACGAGCACGAGCTCCACGGCGACGCTCACGGTCTACGTGACGTCGACGAACCAACTCATCGGGACGCTCGGGAACGACGGCGGCGGCAAGTACAGCGGCAAGCTCTCCTGGCCGACGAATCCGCAGAACATCAGCGTCCGCAGCAACCTCGGCGGTTCGGCGACGCGGACGGTGTCGTCCGGGAGGTGAGGCTCTCGTAGCATGATTCCCATATCGATAGAGGAGAGACTGCATGAACCGTTGGACTCATCTGATAGCCGCAGTGATCATGTCGCTCGTACCGGCCCTGGCCAGAGGAGCATCCTCGGGACCCACCTTGCTGTCGGAGGCGACTTGGGGTGGCCCCAACAGTGATGCGCCGAATGGAGTCGCCGTCGCCGCCGACGGCAGCTCCTACGTGGTCGGGATCACGGATAGCTTTACCGTGGATCAGTTCGGCCAGCCCTCGGCCAGCATCTTCATCCTCAAGTTCGGGGTGGATGGCTCGCTCACCTGGCAGCGGGTATGGACCGGGCCTACCCTCTTCGGACCCTTCCAGGGCCCGGCGGTTGCGCTCGCGGCCGACGGGTCGGTGTACGTGGCCGGAACGACGACGAACATCAACGGGGGCGACGCGTTCCTCTTGAAGTTCGATGGGAACGGGAACCTGCTCTGGCAGCGGACCTGGGGCGGCGCTGACTTCGACCAGGGCGCGGCCGTGGCCGCGGCCGCCGACGGGTCTGCCTACGTGGTCGGGACGACGAGGAGCTTCGGCATCCCTCAGACCCTCTTCATCGTCAAGTTCGCCGCCGACGGCACGCTCGTCTGGCAAAAGCTCTCGGACTTCTTCAACGGCATGGCGGCGGCCGTCGGACCGGACGGCAGCGTCTATGCCGCGGGGGCCAGCCCCCGACCGAACACGACCTTCAGCTTCGACATCGTCGTGCAGAAAATGACGCCGGATGGCGCCCAGGTCTGGGCGACCGCGTATTCAGCCGGCGAAATCGTGGACGCGCGTGGCGGGATGACGGTCGCCCCGGACGGTTCGATCTACGTGGCGGGCGCCGCCCAAGTGCCCGTTCATGGCTTTGTCGACATCAGGACCCTGATCGTCAAGCTCGGGCCCGACGGAAGTCTCATCTGGGACAGGGAGTGGGGAGGTTCGAGCGGTGACACGGCGGCGGGGGTTTCCGTGGCGCCGGACGGTACGGTCTATATCACCGGAACCACCAGCAGCTTCGGCGTTGGGACCGACGCGTTCGTCGTGCACCTGCTCTCCACGGGCAAAGGGAAGGACGCCACGACGTGGGGAGGCGCCGGCTTCGACAACGGCAATGCTGTGGGCGTGGCCGGCGACGGGACCGTCGTGCTGGCGGCGGCCGCCCAGGCTCCGCCTTACTCGTTTTTGAGCGCCCCGGCGAAGACGTCGATGGCGAAGGGAGTCACGGCCACCCCGTCCGGCTCGTTCAGCGATGCGGCGGGCTCCGTCTCCGATCCTGGGGCTGCCGTAATCACCCCCGCCGGGAGCACCACCTTCGCCGGAAGCCTTGACGCGGCACTTGTGCGTATCGCGCCATAGTCAATCACTGTTGAGCCGAGGGAGTCGATTTCAGCGGCGCCATTCGTTTCCAGGCGCCGCCACTTCGGCGACAGCAGAACGGCTGACGTCCAAGGACAAATGGAACTCGATGGCGGGCTGCTTTGGCACGCGCGTGGCTCGACCCTTGACAGTCGCAGACCTCGTCGCGCCCGCACGCCCACGTAAGCGGCTCCGCACGTTGGACACACAAAAATACCTGTTTACTCCTCAGACTTCCATGAGGCTACGCGGCCCACCGGGTTCATCGCCGTGGCGAGGCTCGTCATCGGGCGGGCCTTCAACAATCAATCATCGGCGCCAACGGGATCACGCAAACATCCCGCGGGCCGGCGGCGATCTTCTGTTAGATGCGGGGGATCTCAGCCGAGTACAGCCAGGTCACCTGATTCCGACGAATGTGTTCCCGGGTCGGGGAGACTGACTCTCTTGTTGATGCTTATGCGCCTGCTGCCGGAACCTGTCAGCAGTAATCGCCCGAGCACGGCGGTGGCTCGCCGGCCGACGAGTTGATGCTGCCGACCATCGTCGGATGAATCGTGCAGTGATAGCGCGCGCCGTTGACGGCCAGCCGTAGCGCGGGGCTGGACTTGCCCGGTGCGATGTCGCCCGTGTCGAGTGAGCCGTCGTTCAGCACGATATGGTGCGTTTGGCTGTCATTATTTTGCCAAGTCACCATGTTGCCTTCGATGACCGTTCCGGGGTTGGGCGAGAACGACTGGGCACCGCTATTGCCCTTGATATTGATCGTGGTGACGGCGGCGGCCGGGGACGGTGTAGCCGGTGCGGCCGGGTTGCCGCTCGAACCGTTGGAGCCGCCGCAATTCCACGATGCGAGGGCGACGACGATGGATGCTGCGAGAAGTGAGGATCGCACGGTTTATCTCCCTGTGAAAACAGCCACGACAGTCACGCAAGCGAGCCAGCAAGACTCGTACCACCAGCACAACGGTCGAGTTTCTGCGGCACATGAGCGATCACGCGCTGACAGCTTACCGCGAACGTAAGAGTCCACGAGATTCGAAACCCATCCTTCTGGGTTCACGCCCTCGTGAGCTGCCGCTGATGCGGGACGCGATCGCGCTGAGATGAAGGCTCACGTGACGCTCTGCCGCCACACCATCGCGGGCGCGCAGCGCATGCGCGCTCAGCGTTCCAACCGATAGCCGACTTTGCGCACGGTCACGATGTGGCGCGGAGCGGAAGGAGCGTCTTCGAGCTTGCGCCTCAGCTCGGCCACGTGGGTATCCACGGTGCGGCTGACCACGGCCGAGGAGTAGCCCCAGACACGGGTCATCAGCTCGAGGCGCGAGACGGCCGCTCCTCGAGATTCGATGAGGGCGAGCAGCAGGTCAAACTCTTTCGGGGCCAGCTCCACCGCCTGATCGTGTCGGCGGACGACCCGCGCGGGGACATCCACTTCGATGTCCCCGAAGCACGTGACTGCCCCCCGCGTCGGAGACGGCGGCGCCGTCCGCCGCAGGAGAACCTCCACGCGCGCGAGCAGCTCGAGCAACCCGAACGGTTTCGTGATGTAGTCGTCGGCACCCATCTTCAGGCCGCGGACCTTGTCGGCCTCCTCCCCGCGGGCCGTCAGGATGAGCACCGGCACCGCATGACCTTCCTGGCGCAGCCGCCTCAGCACGCGGAAGCCGTCCATCTCGGGGAGCATGAGGTCGAGGATCACGAGCGCCGGCGCCTGCCGCCGCACGGCCGACAGGCCGCCCGGGCCATCCTCCGCGATCTCCACGTCGTACCCCTCGATCTCGAGGTTGTTGCGCAGCCCGTAGGCGAGATCGCGGTTGTCCTCCACGATCAGCACGCGCGTCATGAGGCGCCCGCTTCCGGCGACGGCGCATCCTTTGTGCGCGTGACCGCGGGCAGCTCGACCACGAAACGGGCCCCCCCGGTCGCCGAGTCCTCCACCCGGCAACGGCCGCGGTGTCGCTCCACGATGTCGCGGACGACCGAAAGACCGATGCCGGTACCGGCGACCCGCGTTCGGTCCCGCGCCAAGCGGTGGAAGCGCTCGAAGATCCGCTCTCGGTCGCGACCGGGGACACCTGGACCTTCGTCTTCCACCGCGATGCAGGCACTGCCATCCGCGCGGGTGACGGTCAAGCGCACCCGTTGTCGCGGCGGCCCGTACTTGACCGCGTTGTCGAGCAGGTTCAGCAGCACCTGGCGCAGGGCCTCGGCATCGATGGGGGCGTGGACGCCGTCCTCGATGTCGAGATCGAGGCCGGCGCGAGTGCCGGCGAGGAGAGGCCGGAAGCCGTCGGCGATCTCGCGGACGAAGGTCCCGAGCTCACGGTCCTCCAGGACGATTTCCGTGGTCTTGCGCTCGCTCCGCGAGAACTGCAGCAGGTTCTCGACCAGGTGCGTCAGCCGCCGCGCCTCCTTGTCGACGATCTCCAGGGCGCGACGGCGCTCATCCGTCGACCGTACGCGCTCGAGGATCAGCGTCTCCGTGAACATCCGGATCTGCGTCAGCGGCGTGCGCAGCTCGTGAGAGACGCTGGAGACGAACTCCGACCTCAGGCGCTGCAGCTCGCGCTCGCGCCGAAGCTGGAGGAGCGCGAGGAGGAGCAGCCCGAATGTCGCGGCCAGCACGGCCAGGAGGGCGGGCAGGCGC
>Ga0066710_100008297_pt1 | contig 10071 bp, 8 predicted proteins | sample GraSoiAngelo_159_FD_79666 | JGI IMG/M metagenome (GOLD analysis project Ga0066710, IMG submission 79666) | Grasslands soil microbial communities from the Angelo Coastal Reserve, California, USA - 14_1009_16_40cm | ecosystem: Environmental > Terrestrial > Soil > Grasslands | place: USA...
GAGCGCCTTGCGCGCCGCGCGCAGCAGGAGGACGGTGGTCGACGTCGGGCGAAACACGTCGGGTGCGGTGGCGACCGCGACCGGCTCGGTGTCGCCGAGTCTTTTGTCCTGGTAGGAGAAGCTGCCCTCGTCCTTCTCCGACGGGGCTGGAGGGGATCTGTTCGGTTTCGGTTTCATCCGCGTCAACTTTTGCAGCCCGGGGATACGTGGAGCGTCGATGAGGGACAACGCACTCCGGCAGCGCCCTTGTCAATGCCTCCGCGCCGACCCGGCTCGACCCCCCGGTTGGTACAGCCCGGGTCCACTCATAGGCGCATGCAAGCTTCTCTCGAAGCTGATCGCGCGCTGGTGGAGATGGTCACGAAGGAGACGTGGCTTTGCGCCGAGACTGCCACCCTTCAAGCCGGTCTACGGGAGTCGCTTGCCCGGCGGGACTTGCGGAGAAGACGCCCGGGCCGCTCTTCGCATCGGGATCCGGAATGCCACCTTGGCCCCCGAAAAGTGGTGCGCCCCTTCGGGCTGGTTCTTGGGCGGGCTCTCGACCCAGATGTGCCCGCCGTGACCCTCGATGATCTGCTTGGCGACCGGCAAGCCGGAACTTTGACCAGATCTTGTCCAAACAGGAGGGGACTTGCGGATCCCAGCGTGAACTTCGGTGGACTTCGCGCTTGAGCTAACTACTCGAGACGACTGAAAACATGAGGGATGACGCCCGTCTGCCGGTTGGGTGAAATCGCCCTCATAACCCGAAGGTCGCAGGTTCAAATCCTGCCCCCGCAACCAAATTCCCTCGGCCCCATCGGTACTTAGCCGGTGGGGCCGTCGTGTTTGTGCATTGTCCTGCGAACCCGAAGGTCGCCAGCGAGCCCGTCGGGAGAAATTCTCTTGTTGTTGCGAACTTTTGACCGCCGTCTGGTTTCGCTTTTTCGCACGTGTTACCGCCGGCTTTGTCCAGATCTTGTCCAAGAAAGAAATCGAGACATAAGGGCTGCGCGGCGTGCTGATCGATTCGTTACGCATGGCCCGCAGCCATGCGGCCCCCCTCGGGGATACCGGAGGCCAATGCAAATTCGCGTCGGCTTCGAAATGGTCTACGACTGCCCGCAGCCAACCCCGATGATATTCAACCTCGACGTCCACTTCACACGCGTGGCCCGATCTCGTCGGCCGTGACGACTTTTGATCGCGCGCGGCCGCGACGGTTCCGACGTCGCGATCAGCAGCACCTTCGGCCCAACACGTTGAACGAGCTTCAGGGTATGGACCGACGAGGTGCGCGCCGGTTGAGTCATGCTTGGTCGTTCCAGCCTTCTTAGTAGCTCGCCGTCCTGGCTACTTTTCTGGCCCACGCCCATGTTAGCGTGTCTGCTGAACCCCACCGCGGTCTAGGCGCGGCGGAGGGCGCGTCGAAGCGACTCGGTCCGCTTCCACAGCCCCGGCATTCGAATGAGGACGTCCTTGATGCGGCGCCTGGCTGCGCGAGCGCCGGTGAGCGCAAATGGTGGCTCGCCGACGGGCTCGACTACGCGCACATGCGTCGCATAGGTGAATTTGTAGGCCTCGGCGCCGATGAGGAAGTCGAACTGCGCGTGTCCGGAGTGATGGCTGAAGGCGAGCATCTCCTCCAGCAGGATCCGGCCGGGCGCGTGCCGATGCAGGTCCTCGTCATAGGCCGGCACCCAGTAGTAGAAGCGGCCTTGCCAGATGGTCCCGAGGTGGACGGCCGCCAGCCGTTCCCCGGCATATAGCGAGCTGATCATGAGGAGGCCTCGGCGCCGCAGGGTCGAGAAGAGATCGACATTCCGGCGGTCCGCGAAGAGGTCCCTGTAGCCCGATGCCAGGTACTGCGTTGACTTCCAGCGAAGGCATTGATGGAGGGCGGCGGGGCTGGAATCGTCGGAAACGAACCGGATCTGTCCGACCTCGCGAGCCAGCTTCCGGCGCCTGCGCTGCGAGTCGTCCAGGCGGTTCCCGGGGCGCGTCTTCCACAGCTCGAGGGCGCGCGGCCAGGTGGAGAGCACCGACCAGTCGATGAAGGGTGCCGGCTGCACGTCCTCGGTGGTCATCTCCGGGTTCCACTCGGCCACGGGCACGGCGCGCCGCGAGACCGTCTGCAGGTAAGGCAATCTCGCCGCCGCACGAGCCGGACCGCTGAGCGGCTCGAAGAAATCGAGGAATGGCCAGCGGACGACGGGCCTCCCGTCCACGGTCAGTAGCCGGTAGCGGAGTTCTTCCACCTCCACCACTTCGAGCGCGTGCGGCCGGCGCGGAAACGCGGCCTCGGCGACCGAGAGGAGGAACCCGTCAGCAGAAAAGAAGTTCATCGCCGCCAGGACCCGTCACCACTGCATCTGCTGCCGGAGGAAATCGCCGAGCTGGTCGGCCATCTGGCGGTGCGTCGCCGCGCTCGGATGGAACTTGCACCCGAAGGTGGCTGCGTTGTCCTGGTTGGGGAACTCGAGAAGCTTCACGCGCGTATCGCCGGCATTGTTGATCCCGGTCACCAGCGAGGAGAGGTACGCGCGCGCCTTCGTCAACGCCTGTGCTCCCTGTGGCCAGAGGTCGCTCAGCATCGGCCCCAGGGCGACGACGACCAGCGCCGAAGGATAGTTCTGGCGCACCTTTGAGATCAGCGTCCGGTAGGCCTCGATGAACGCGTCACGCCCGGGATCTCCCGAGGTGAAGTCGTTGGTGCCAAGGTTGAGCACCACTACGTCGGGCTTCCACCGCGAGAAGTCCCAAAGGATGCGGTAATCGGTGGGCAGGATCCGGTCGTAGATCGCTCCCATGGTATTCTCGGTGGTGTTGCCCCAGTTGCGCGACACGCCGGTTCCGGTGGCAGCCAACGCGATCTGCTCCGCGCCGAGGGCTCGAGCCGTAAAGGCAGCGTAGGTATTCGAGTAGTTCTGGGTCTCCGCCGAGAAGAGGCATCGCTCGTCCGGGCCGTCGACGCCGAAGCCGGCGGTGATCGAATCCCCGACGAATTCGATCCGTCGCGTTGGCGGCGGCACGGGCAGGACCTTTGCGCTGTGATCCAGCTCGAACCCGAGCAGCTGGCCTTCGCCGACGTAGGCCTCGGTCCGCTTGCGAAAGACGAGCCGGTGCTCGCCGGGCGGCAAGCCCGCGGCCACGGAATACGTCTGCACACCCTCCGCTGCTTGCAGCGAGCCGACCAGCTGATCGTCGATCCACGCGTCGTACCAGTTGTGCGCGACCCTGCCGTATTCGTCGGCTTCCAGCGAGTGTTCACCCAGCATCACCTTCACGCTCGTCCCCGTGAAGCGCAGCACCACCGCACAGCCGGGCCACTGGAACCGGGGACCCGCCGGATCGCGGTCGTCGAACCGCCCCTCGTAGCGCAGCTCCGGCGCGCGTGCGTCTACCGTCACCGGCGCATCCTGTGCCGGTGGCTTGACGCCCTGGGGATCGGATTTCCCCCCACAACCGCACAGCGAACCGACGGCGAACAGCAACGCCCATTCCTTCCCTGCACACCGCACGACTTTCCCCTCGATTCAGGGTCCTCGACGACGCCGCCGCCTCGGAACCAGCGCCACGCTGCCCAGAAAGCGTGCCCGTCCGCACCGCTCCAGGGTGTCGCGGGCGGAGTCCAGGTCCGACCTGCCCAGCGACACGCAGAGCAGGGCCGCGTCGCAGCACGATGCGAGCGCCAGCGCAGCCGGGTTCTCCTCCACCGGGTCGACGACCACGAGCACGCGCTCGCGCTGTCCCACCCGGGTGGCGATCGATTGGACGAGCGCCGCCACCTGCTCGAGCGCCACTCCGGTGCCGTCGAGCAGCGAGCTGCGCGACTCCGGGCTGCTGCGGCGGCTGACGTGGAGAAGGCCGATTGCCAATGGCAACGCGCCGGTCACACCGGGCGCCGGGACGATCAACAGCGAGGACCAGCGGTGGGCGTCGAGCGAGAACCAGAGCTGCTGCAGCTCCCTGGATAGCAATCCGGCGGGCAAAGGAGCGGAGGAAACGGCGGAGGTGACGTCGATCATCGGCTGGGGATCCATGTCGGCTCCAGAGCGAGGGTTCGCACCCGGCTCACACCGGGCGATGGCGCGGCGCTGGAAGGCCAGGCGCCGGTCAAGACGGCCAGCTTGCCCGCGACCACCAGGGCTGCGGCCAACAGCCAGGTGGTGGACCAGTTCTGGGTGCCCATGTCTCCCCAGGCCTGGACCAGGAACAGCAGCACGGTGCAGAGCGCTGCGAGCGCGGAGATCCGGTCGACCGCGTGGCGGGCGAACCGGTATGAGCGGGCCGCCAGGTAGACGCCTACCGTGAACATGGACCAGAGCAGGAAGAAGCCGATCGGCCCGGCCGCGGTCAGCATCCACAACACGGAATTGTGGGGTATGTAGCGGTACAGGGCGAAGTCCGCTGAGATGTCCGGGCCCTGCACGACCTCCTCGTATTCCTGTCCCAGCCCCGTGCCCAGCGGATGCAGCCGCAGCGTCTGCCCGAGGTTGAAGTTCTCGATGTCGCGGGAGCGGGTGGAGGAGTCGGCGGCGCTGACGGCCTCGTCCGGCGTCGCGACGATGGTCCGGATCGAGGCGACCGGCTTGAACACCGGCTCCGGCGATCTCCAGCCGGCCACCAGATAGGCGCCGATAAGCGGAAGCGCGAGCAAGCCCATCCGCGCCACGGTCCGCTTCGCTCCGTTCGGCCGCGTGAACTGCCAGACCAACAGGAAGATGCCCGCCAGCCCGACATAGGCGATCCGCCGGTTGTTGAGCCACACGGCGACCATGACGGGGGGAACGAACCACAACATCCGGCGCAGACTGGGCCAATCCGGTTGCTCCAGCCATCGCGTGGTCACCAATGCCAACGAAAGACAGAAGAGCAGCGTGTCGGAGTGAGTGGTGACGTAAGGCGCGTCCAGGCCGCGCGGAACCGCGATGACGAAATGAAAGTAGAGCCCCACCGCCGTCTTGATCAGCGCCGCGGCGAGCACGATGGGCGCGAGCAACTGGTGGTCGCGGGTCTCCTCGAGAGCCTCCGCCAGAAGGAAGGCGAAAGCCGGGATGTGGATGAGCTGCCGGACCTGCCAGTAGGCGGTATCCATCTGACCGCCTCTGAAGGCGCCGACCACGCCGAGCAACACCACGGTGGCGAGAAACGCCGCCATCGCTTTCCAGAGCACGTCGGCGACGAGCACCGACCCGCCGGGCGGATATCCTTGGGCACGCCGCGCCGCGACCCGAACCAGCAGCATCAGGCAGAGCAGATCCATCCCGAAGAACGGCAGCGCGGCGATGGCGAACGTCTTGCTCCAGTTATCGCAGAGCAGCTGGCCGAGCGCGTAGAGCGGCGAACGCCAGAGGCCGCCCATCGGGTTGTCCTGCGGAGCGTCGGCAATGAGCGAGAAGAACATGAGCCCCGGCACGCAGAGCCGCAGCGGGGCCCGCCATTCGACGTAGATCAGACACGCCGCCACGACCGGCGCGGCTACCGCTGCGATCTCTCCGCCGGAGACGAACAGTGCCAGGAAAGTGAGCACGCCGATCGCCAGCAGCGGGACGAACGGCACCTCGCGGTTCACGGCTCGGGCACCTCGGCGAACACCGCCAGGTCGAGCTGCCTGCGCACTTGCCAGCTCTCCCGGATCGCGCCGCCCCGCAGATCGGCCGCCACGGCCCCGAACAGCGCCAGGAGCAGGCCGCCCAGGACGCCCGCAACCATCAGGAGCACGGAGTTGGGGGAGACCGGCTGCTCGGGCATCTCCGCCGGAACGAGCACCATGTATCGGCTGTCGAAGCTGGCCCGGGCGGACGCCAATGCGACCCGCGCCTGCGCAGATTCGGCCAGGAGGTGCTGGAGGCCGGACAGCTCCATCCCGATGCGGGCCTTGCCGTAGGCGATGGCCTCGTTGTCTTCCTTCAGCTCCAACGGCCAGGCCGGAGCGGCCTCCGTGCTCAGCTCGACCTCCTTGCCTCCGGCGGTGACGTATTCCGTCAGCAGGTCCTGCTCCTGCTGCTTGAGGGCATCCATCTCGCTGGACTGGCGCTCCAGGGCGCGGATCTTCTCTTCGGTGTCCAGCAGCACGGGGTGGCCGGGACCGAGGGTGGCCTTCTGCTCTGCCAGGGTGGCGTTGAGCTCCGACAAGCGCTTGCGGCGGACGTCCTCCAGCTCGCCGATCGTCTTGCGGCGGGCGATCAGTTGCAGCCGCTGCGCCGCCAAGCGGGGATCGGGCAGGTGCCGGAAGCGGCCTTCGGCCTGGAGCGCGCGGACCGTGGAGGACCGCGCGCCCGCGCGCTTCTCCTTCACCGCTGCTTCGATCGCGGCCACTACCGCATCGATCCTGCGCTGGGCCAGGGTGGCGCCCGATTCGAGCGTGGAGAGCTTGCGCTCCAGCGGGATCAGCTCCGCGGCGCGGCGGATGGTCAGCAGCTTCTGCTGCGCCGTATGCACCACCTCGAACGCGGTCACCGGCTCCGGCCAGTCGAATCCAAGCACGACGTCCGGTCCCTTCACCTGGATGGTGAGGTGCTTGCGGAGGTAGTGCACCATCGCGCGCCGGCGCTGGGTCTCGTCGGGGACGGGCATGAACTTGTACCGGACCCGATCCCAGAGTCGGAGCATGGGGGCGCGGGACGTTTCCCAGCCGCGGAGCAAGTCCTTTTCGCGGATCAGCTCGTTCAGGTTCTCGTCCGCGGCGATCACGGCTGCCGCGCCCTGGGCAAGACCGATCGGCTCACCGTTGTTCCCGCGTAGCACTCCGGGCGCGCCGTCGCCGGGCAGCGCGAAGAGCCAGGCTTCCACACGGTACTGGCGCGGCAGCGTCGGGAGCATGGCCGCCGTGGCGCTGGCGAAGAGCACCACGATCGCGCCCGCAAGCTTCCAGCGGCGGCGCAATGCGCGCAGGACGAAGCCCGAATAGTCGCGCAGCTCGCCGGGCTTGAAGAGAGAGGTTTCGTCCTGCGAGGAACGACCCGGCTCGGCTCCTTCGTGCCGGCTGAACTGCGCGCCCATTTTCCGCTCCTCCCGGAGCAACTCCTCACACCGCCGGCATGAAGAGCATTGCAACCAACCAGTAGACGATCGTGAACATGAACATCTGGACGATCAGCTTCTTGAACCCGCGCACGGGATTCGATGCCCGCGCCGCCAAGCTAGGCACGACGATGCTGACGGCAAGGATCGAGATGAGGAGCAGCTTGGCCATGTGTTCTAGAGGATGCTTCGGGCGGTGAAGCTCAGCGCGGTGAAAGCGATCCAGCGAAGAACGGGAACGCTTTCCTGGGATGGCACCTGTTGCCAGATCGCCTCCGCACCCGCGGAGAAGGAGATGTCCGGGCGAAGGCGATAGCCCACGTCGAGCGCTCCGAGCGCCAACCGCGTCGCCTGCGAAGACGGGCCCAGCTCCCGGGCGGCCGCGGCCCGTCCACGGATCGAGAGTCGATCGCGGAGGACCCAGCGCGCCGAGATCGCCAGCTCGGCCCGTTCCACCAGATCGGCGGTCAACGGGTTCTGGCGCGGACCCAGGGCGGCGAGCGCTTTCAGCTCGAGGCGCTGCGTCCGCTCGAGCACGTCGTGCTCGAGCGATGCGCCCGCGACGGGGAACAGCCCCAACGAGGTCTCTTCGCCGGGGCTCTCCTTGCGATACGCGCTTGCGCCGAGCGTCAGGCTGGCCCGCGTTGCGGTTGCGAGCTGGCGTTGCCAGCTCTCACTCAGCTTCATGAGCGAGCTCAACCGGTTTCCGGTGGCGACCGCATGCGAGCCGTACAGCTCGGTGGACAGACGGTCGGTCCGGCTCAGCTCCTGGTACAGGCCGGCGTACAGCTGCGGGCCGTGCTGCAACGGAATGAGCTGCTGCGAGGCCGCCGATACACCGCCGTAGGCCACGTAGCCTGCCGACACGTTCAAGGCCAGGTTCCGCTCGGGAACGAGGGTGAATCCCAGCTCGGTGTCGGTGAACAGGTCGTCGGAGATGACCGGCAGCAGGCTCTCGAGGAAATCGAACGGGCGGGTGGCGCCGGGGTCCCAGGCGAACTCGTTGCGCCCGTAGCGAAACTGCTCCGATAGCTTCCAGTCGAGGACGGGGCTCTGCCGCCAGCTTCCCGCCAGATCCGCACTGTGCCGGACGCCGACGAGCTGGCCCGTGATCGCGTCGCCGAGGAACAATCGCGGAGCGTAGCGCGTCTGCAGATCGAGCCCCCGGCTCGCCAGGACCGCGGCGAGGCTGGGGTCCAGCTCGAGAGTGTGCGAGGTCCCCGAGTCGAGATTGCCCACCGGCCGCGTGCCGGCGTGGGCGCCGGTCTCCATCCCGGCATCGAGGCGCGCGCTCAGATCTGCGGCGAGGAGCGCGGCGAGGAGGAATGCTCCCGATCCCACCGCCTACTCCACGACGATCAGGTCGTTGCGCTGCAGGTTGAAGGTGCCGCTGCGCCCCTCAGCGCGCGCGAGCCACTCGTACTTGAATCGGATCCGGACGGGAGGGGCATCGGCAACGAGGCGCCGGAGGACGAAGATGCGGTCATCGTGGGCAAACTGGCTGAGCCCTCCGGCGGTGGCCAGCGCCTGCAGGACGCCGGCGGGCGGATCGAGCGGATACACGCCGGGGCGCATCACCTCTCCGGTCACCGAGACAGTGAAGGGCTTCGGTTCCTCGAGGGTCACCGTCACCAGCGGGTTGTTGACGAATTGTTTGAAATCGATCTGCAGCCTGTCCGCCAGCGCCTGCGGAGTGCGTCCGGCGGCGTCCACGTCGTTGACGAAGGGCAGCGAGATCCTCCCGTCGGTGCGAACCCGCACCCGTCCGGACATCTCGTCGTGGCTGAGGACCCGGATCGAGAGCACGTCGCCCGCGCCGATCACGTACCCGGGCTCTGCCGGCGGCGCCGAAGCGCGGTACTGGTCTACCCAGACGAAGGTTCCGGGGTGTTGGCAAGCGTACGCGAGCAGGGATGTGCTCAGGGCCAAAGCGATCCGGAGGGCGATTCGGTGGGCGCGCATCGCGCGAAAGTTAGGCAGGCGCTCGGCCGCTGCAACCCGCGCCCCGCATCAGCGTGTTGGCGAATTGTCGAATCTCGCCGACCCTGACCGCTTTGGTCTTCACCGCGAGGGCACAGTACGCCACGGCATCCAGCAGGAGTCGCGACGGACCCAGGAAAGCACAGGCGCGATCGAGCGCGATCACCGCTGCGCAGACGCCGAGCAGCCGTAGCGTGGTGGAGGCGAGCCGTGCATCGAGCATCCTCCTCCCGACGCTGAAGACGAACAGTGCACAGGTGAACGCCTCGGTGCCGATGGTCGCCAACCCTGCGCCCACGCCAGCTCCGCCCGGACCCATCGCGCGCAGCAACGGCCGGATCAACGCCAGGTTGAGAATCGCGTTGACCAGTAGTCCTCCGATGCACACCCAGGTCACCTTCCAGGACCGCCCGGTCACGTAGAGGCAGTCCGCGCAAAGCATTCCGAGGTAGGTCAGGAGGAACACGGGGGAGAGGATGCGGAGCGCCGAGACCGCGGGGAGGTATTCGAGTCCACCCACCACGCGGATCCACACGTCGGCTCCGAGACCCAGCGCCAGGCTAGCGGGGACGGCGACCATCAGGATCACTTCCAGCGAGCGCTGCATGACCCGGTCGAGCTCTTCCTCCGACCGCGTGGCCACCCGCGACAACAGCGGCAGCAACACGGAACCGGCCAGGGGGGTCAGGAGCAGAGCCACCTGTGACAGGTTGGAGGCCAGTCCGAACCAGCCCACCTCGTGGTCATTGGCGAGAAAGCCGATCAGGGTGGCGTCGAGCCTGCCGATCAGGGTGGTGGCGAGGGAAGTGACGAAGAAAGGCAGGCTGCAGAGTACTACCCGCCGCGTAACGGCGGAATCCAGGCGGATCTCGAGCGCGAGATGCTTCCGGCATAGCGCCAGGAGGGCGAACGCCTTGATCGCCTCCGCCAGCGTGAACGCACCGGCCAGACCGATGAGCCCCGATCGGGTGGTGAGCGCGAACAGGATGCCTCCGCCCCAGAGAAGCTTGCTGAGCACCGTCGCCACCGAGAGACCGTCCACCGTGCCGCGCGCGTGGAGCAGGGCGGCGAAGGTGGCATTGGCGA
>Ga0066710_100008299_pt1 | contig 10070 bp, 10 predicted proteins | sample GraSoiAngelo_159_FD_79666 | JGI IMG/M metagenome (GOLD analysis project Ga0066710, IMG submission 79666) | Grasslands soil microbial communities from the Angelo Coastal Reserve, California, USA - 14_1009_16_40cm | ecosystem: Environmental > Terrestrial > Soil > Grasslands | place: USA...
ATCGAGCAGCTGGCCGCGATCTTCGCCAACATCTACCACCTGGGCGCCGGCGACCTCGGGATCGAAAGCATCATCATCCCGGTGAGCATTGCCGCCGCCCTATCGGCTCTCGTCTTCCTGCACCTCTTTCAGCCGCGGGAAGAGCGCGAGCCGGCGTGAGCGCGCGGGGACTGATTGCTCCGCTCATGGTACGAGTACCTCACGATGAGCGGGAAGTTACGCCCGGCGTCCCGCGTGCGGTTGTTAGGCTGCCGACGCTTGATTCCGCTCGTCCTGAGGCACTCGTGGGACGAGCGGCCGACGACGCATGGCAGAGCAGATCAGTCCGGGCGCCAGGAAGTTAGTGTCCGGCGAATTCGCCAGCGCGCGGTTCACCAGCTCCGCGGAGAAATCGGCATTAGACGGGCGAGAAGTGATCGAAAATTTGGCCCGGTGCTAATTCCAACAAGGAATGCGCCGAGTATCCAGCAGTAAATCCCCAGCGTGTAGGCGAAACCCGCGATAAACAGGAAACCAAAGACGGCGAGCCACCAACTCAGCAGCGGAGGAATCATCAGCCAGGCAGTCTTAGGGAGTACGCTTCCCGCTAATGTTCCCGTGAATGCCACAACCCCAAGTGCGACAAGGAGATTCAAACCAGGGGGAACGCCAAGGCTATCGAACAGGAGGTCCGCAAACCAGTCCGGCGCAGGTCCGATAAGTGTCATGAACGGAGTATAGCGTTGGGAGAATCAGCCGGCGAGTCAATTTTGCCTGGATTGACGCGCACGCCAGTCGCGCACAGCCCGCTCCGCCGCAGCGGCTAGCGCATGCGATGCCGACTCACCGCCATACGCATGCACCGGCTCAACCCCGTCCAGCAGCTGGCGAGCCGACTCCCAGCCATCACCGAGGCTGCCAGGCACCGCGATCACCGCCACGCCGGCTGCGCGAGCCATCTCCGCGACTCGCGATACCGCCTTGCCGAACATCGTCTGCGCGTCAAGCCGACCCTCGCCCGTGAGCACCAGATCTGCCCCGGACAGCCTCTCACCCAACCGCACGGCTTCTGCGACCACTTCGAAGCCGGGCCGCACGCGCGCGCCGAGAAACGCGATTAGGCCGGCGCCCAGCCCGCCCGCGGCGCCGGCGCCCGGTACAGCCAGCACGCGCACACCCGTGTCGCGCTCCACGACTTCTGCGTAGTGGCGGAGTGCTTCGTCCAGTTGCCTTGCAACCTCCGCCGTGGCGCCCTTCTGCGGCCCGTACACCAGCGATGCGCCTTCCGGCCCGCAAAGCGGGTTGATCACGTCGGCAGCCGCAAGCGTCTCCGTGTCTTTGAGCCGCGTATCGAGGCCGGACACGTCGATGCGATCCAGCCGGGCCAGCGCTGCGCCGCCGGGCGGCAACACCCGGCCGTCCGCATCCAGCAGCCGCGCCCCCAGCGCGGCCGCCATCCCCGCGCCGCCGTCGTTCGTCGCGCTGCCGCCGACGCCCACGATTAGACGCCCCGAGCCGGCGGCCAGCGCCGCGGCGATCAGCTCTCCCACGCCGCAAGTCGACGCGGTGCGAGGATCGCGCTCTTCTGGGTTGAGGAGCGACAACCCGGCGGGGGCCGCCATCTCGACGACAGCGGCGCCGTCGTCAAAAAGCGCGAAGGACGCGTCGATCAGGCGCCCTAGCGGGTCCTGCACTCGCGTTTGCACACGGCGCCCGGGCCTCGCCGTAAGCAGGGCGTCCACGAGCCCGGGTCCGCCGTCGGAAAGCGGGACCAGGTCCAACTCCGCGTCCGGTGCCGCGCGACGCGCGCCTGCAGCGATCGCCTCCGCCGCCTCGCGCGCGGTCAACGTGCCCTTGTACTCCTGCGGCGCGATGAGGATGCGCATCTCGGAAAGCCTGGTGGCCTGTATTCAGCAGGCGCGGGGCCATTATCCTTGAAAGGCCATGTTCTTCGCAGAAGACGTCGTTCGCTCCTTCGGCTCCCTCGATGTCCTAACCGGCGTCTCGTTCATCCTCGGAGACGGCGAGCGCGCCGGGCTCGTCGGGCCGAACGGCGCGGGCAAGTCGACACTGCTCCGCATCCTGGCGGGCGAGGACGCGCCGGACAGCGGCGCGGGCGGGCACCGTGGCGGCGCCGTCGGCTATCTGCGCCAGGAGGCGTCGTTCGAGTCGCAGCGGCCCCTCGTGGACGAGATGTGGACCGCCTTCCCCGAAGCGCGTGCGACAGAGCACCGCCTTCACGAGATCGCCGGCGGCATCGAACGCGGAGACGGCGACCTAGACGCGATGATCGAAGAGCAGGGAGACCTTTTCCACCGCTTTGATGCCCTGGACGGCTACCGCATCGGCGCCCGCATCGGCCGCGTGCTCAAGGGTCTGGGCTTCTCGACGGCGGACGGCGAGAAGCAGTGCGGCCGGTTCAGCGGCGGCTGGCAGATGCGCATCGCACTCGCGAAAGTGCTCGTTCGCCGCCCCGAGAACCTGTTGCTAGACGAGCCGACCAACCACCTGGACGGCGCCTCCCGCGAATGGCTGGCCGACGAGCTTTCGGAGTACCGGGGCACGGTGATCATCGTGACGCACGACGGCGAGTTCCTGGACCGCGCGGCCACCCGCATCCTGGAGCTGCGGGAGGGCGGCGTGGAGAGCTACGCCGGCAACTACTCGGCCTACCAGGCTCAGAAGGCGGCCCGCCTCCAGCAGCAGGACCAGGCGGCGGCGCGGCAACAGCGGGAGATCGCCCGGCAGGAGCGCTTCATCGAGCGCTTCCGCGCGAAGGCGTCGAAGGCCACGCTCGTCAAGAGCCGTGAGAAGGCGCTAGCCAGGGTGGTACGCGTGGAGCGGACGCGGCCGGAGTCGGAGGTGCATATTCAGCTCTCTGCGGACGGGCGCACGGAGCGTGATGTGGTCCAACTGGAGCACATCAGCCACGCGTACGGGGAAAACATCGTCCTGGTCGACGCCAACCTGTACATCGAGCGCGGGCAGAAAGCCGTGCTCGTCGGCCCCAACGGGAGCGGCAAGAGCACGCTCCTCCGCATCGCGGCGGGTCATCTCACGCCTCTTGAGGGCGCGGTCCGCTGGGCCGAACGCGCCCGTGCGGGCTACTACGACCAGCACCAGGACGAGGCACTTGACCGAGACAAGACGGTGCTCCAGGAAGTTGCCTCGGTAGCCGGCGGCGAGCCCGAGGAGCGGCTACGGACCGTGCTCGGCCAGTTCCTCTTCCGCGGCGACGACGTTTTCAAGCGGATCGCCGTGCTATCGGGTGGCGAGCGCAGCCGTGTAGCGCTCGCCAAGCTCGTCATTCAGCCAACGAACGTCCTCATCCTTGACGAGCCGACGAACCACCTCGACCGCTCCACGCGGCGCAAGCTGATAAACGTTCTCGAGCGCTACGACGGCACGATCCTCTGCGCCGCGCACGATACGGGCATCCTCGACCGCGTGGCCACCCGTGTTTACGAGGTGCAAGAGGGCGGCTGCCGCGAGCTGATCGAGCACCGCCGCGAGCCGGGCCGGGCGGTGAAGACGCGGCGGTGAAACCGCAGACGGTCGAGGCGGTCCTCTACCGGCCCGCGGACGTGCCGGAGCCGCCCGGCGCCGCCAATTTCACCGCTCAGGCTCTCGCGGAAGTCCAAGGCTGGTACACGGACCGCCTCGGCGCGTCATTCTCCATCGTCCCGCCGGTGTCGTTCGCGGCCGGGCAGGCGTGGGAGGAGATCGCGGCGGCGGCTCGCGGGCCGGGCTACGCGCCTGGCACCGCCTGCGGTTTCAACATCTGGCGGGCCGCCGTTGCCGACATCGCGTCGCGCGCTTTCAACATCTGCGATGACTCTCGTACTCGTTTTCTGCTCTACTTTCGGCCGCCGCTTCCTGCGGGCGATGAGACGCCGGTCGGCCTGGGCGGGACGGTGGGCGTCGAGAACTTCGGTTGCCGCTACGCCCGGCCGGGCATGTTCTGCATGAGCGACCAGATGACGCGCCTCCTCTGCGGCGAAACTACCGAAGCACTGCGTGCCGCGGGCTGGGATGTCCCTTGGTTCGCGAGCACCGAACGAGCGCCACGCGGCGCTATAGCGCACGAGCTCGTCCACTGCTGGACGGAGCTGCCGCACTCCGAGACGGGCCACACCATCACGAACTCCTGGTGGGACTGGCCGGAGGTGGGGTTCCTTCGGGAAGAGGAGCGTATCCTGGTAACCTCCGGTGCGCTGGTGAGAGCCTAGTCCGGCGCAGGCGGGACAGGCGGGCAACGCCGAGATCCCTTTCGCCACGTAAATATCCGAACGACCGCCACGACACTCACCGTCCCTCCGAGCGCAGCGAGGAGTTACCGGGTGGGTGCCTGCCTGCCGGTAGGCAGGGGCGGGCACCATATTCGGGGCGGGGTGGCAGCGAGGCACGCGGTTGGCACGGCAGTGGGCCGACGATCACGGTAGGCCGGTGTCCAGACCGCCGGTGGAAAGCGTCCCCAAGGCGTCACAAGGGTGCCACTGCCTCGTTGACAGTAGAACGCCCGTGCTAAATATTATTAGCACAACAGTTCTGTTCGGAGGAACTCGCATGACCAAGAACGCCGCAACCCAACTCCGCCTTCAACTCTTCAGCGCCAACCGCTGCCCGGATTGCGCCGGCCCGCTCGTGCACGGCGAAGGCTGCGCTACCTGCCCGGTGTGCGGCTACTCGCGCTGCGGCGTCTAGGCTGCCCGCCGGCGTTGGACGCGCCCGACGCCCGCCGATATGATGAGTCGGTATGGCGCGTCCAGCCCCCGCCGATAAGGCCCCGCTCGTCTCAATACTCACGCTCGGCTGCAAGCTAAACCAGAGCGATTCCGAGGCCATCGCCCGCAGCCTCAGTGGGGCGGGGGTCAGTGTCAGCGACCGGCTATCTGCCGATGCCGAAGCGGTGGTCATCAACACCTGCTCCGTCACCCACGCTGCAGACCGTAAGGCCCGCGGCCTCGTGCGCCGGGCCAGGCGCCTCTCTCCCCGCGCCCAGATCCTGCTCACCGGCTGCTACGCCGAAACTGCGTCACCCGAGGTCGCATCATCGCTGGGAGCGGACGCCGTGCTCCCGAACACGGCAAAGGCCATGATCCCGGAGCGCCTCCTCGAACGTCTGGCGGTCCGCGGCGATCCAGTTGCCGGTTGCCCAACGCACTTCGCCGGCGGACTTCGAACGCGCGCTTTCGTCAAGATCCAGGAGGGCTGCAACGAGCTCTGCGCCTTCTGTATCGTCCCTTATACTCGCGGCCGCGAGACGAGCGTGCCAATCGAGACGGTGGTCGAGGAGGTGCGCGCACGCGCGGCGGACGGCGTCAAGGAAGTGGTGCTCACGGGCACCCAGCTCGGCAACTACGGGCGCGACCTCGGATGGCCGGAGCAGGGGCCGCGCCGCCTGCTCGAGGCGCTGCTCAGCCGCACGTCGATCCCGAGGATTCGCCTGTCGTCGCTACAGGCGCAAGACATGAGCGAGCCACTGCTCGCCCTCTGGGATGACCGGCGCCTGTGCCCGCACTTTCACCTGCCTTTGCAGAGCGGGTCAGACAACGTGCTGCCGGCGATGCGCCGGCGATACTCAGTGGAGCAGTACCGTCAGGCCGTGGCATTGGTTCGCGAGCGAGTCCCTGACGTAGCGATTACGACAGACGTGATCGCCGGCTTTCCCGGCGAGACGGACGCGGATTTCCAGGCGACACACCGTTTCTGCGAGGAGATGCAGTTCGCCGCCGTGCACGCCTTCCCATATTCCAGGCGCCCTCACACTGCCGCCGGGATGATGTCCGGCCACCTGCCGCCGCAGGTCCGCCGTCCGCGCCTTGAAGCCCTGCTGGAGCTGGCCGAACAAACCTCGGCTGCCTTCCGGCGCCGCTTCATCGGCCGTACTCTTGACGTGCTCTGGGAGCGCGCGACGGAGGAAGTATGGGACGGCCTGACGCCGAACTACCTGCGGGTCTTTACGCCGGCGAACGGCGAGGACCTGTGCAACCAGGTGTTGCCGACGCGCATCGAAGGCCTTGCCGAAGGCGGTCTGGCCGGCGCACTCGCACAAATGGTGGGCGCCGGGCCATGAGCAACAACACGAACCGCATGATAATCGTCGGCTTCGCAGGCTTCCTGATAGTGCTGATGTTTGTCCTTATCTTCCTTGCCTGGACGGCAAGCAGCGATGTCATCGATGAAATCAGCGATTTCGCGGACTACCTGGGACATCACGACGACACCGCCGGGAAGCTCATCGTCACCCTCGGTTCCCTGGTCGTCGTCGTCATGTCCCTTCTGCTCATCATCCTTGAGCTCGCGCCGGAGGAAGAAGAACGCGAGTTGCGCGTCCAGCAGGCGGGCGCCACGAGCATTGTCCCCGCCGCGGCGCTGAAACAGCGGCTGGAGGAGGCGCTCGTCGCCCTGCCGGCGGTGACAGCGGCCCGTGCCCGCGTCTCAGCACGCGACCGCGGCATCGCCTCAACTCTTGACCTGACGGTCGCCCCGGCGACGAACGTCGCTGACGTGACGCAAGAAGCCGCGCGGGTCGTGACCGATACAATCGAGACAGATCTTGGCCTCCCTTTGGCCGGCGTACCGGCGGTGCGCGTGGCCTTCGGGGCCGCCAAACGGCCCGTCGCCTCATCAATGGCCGCTCCGCCGGTAGAGGGCGAATCGGCTCGCCCGCCGGAAATCGGCGAGGTCGAGACGGTGGACGAGCGCATAGCGGCGGGGCCAGGGCCGTCATCCGCCAACGAGGGCGCGCCGGCGGAACAGCAGCCTGAAGCCACCGCCGGCTCCTCGCCCGGCCCAATCGTGTACGAGGCGTCGCAAGAGCAGGGCGCGCCCGCCCAGCCGCGGCCGGCTCCGGCTGGAGATAATCATCCTCCAGACGAAGCGGGAGAATCGCAGGGTGCGACAGAGCCCTCGCAAGAACCGGCCGGCGATAGCGCCCCGTAGAACGCCCCTTCGACCGCTGTTATCGTAATACCCGCATGACGACCCAGGCCGACCCGCCTTCTCTCAAGCTCATCGTGGAGAGCATCCTCTTCGTGGCCGGCAAGCCGGTGGAACTGGCGCTTCTCTCTCGCATCAGCGGATGCCGACCGGAAGAGCTGTCAGCCGCCGTGGACGAGATGGCAGCGGAGTGGCAGGCTCGAGGGTTGCGGCTGCAGCGTAGCGGCTCAGCTGTGCAGATGGTGACGGCGCCGGAGGTGGCGCCCTATGTGCAGACCTTTTTGGGGATCGACGAAAACCAGCGACTCACTCATTCCGTCCTCATCGTCCTCACCGTTATCGCCTACAAGCAGCCGATAACGCGGCCCGCGCTCGAGAAGATCCTCGGCAAGAGCTGCGACTGGGCACTCTCTTCGCTCAAGGCGCGTGATCTGATCACCGAGGTGGGCCGCGCCAAAGCTCCTGGCCGGCCCTATCTTTACGGCACCACCTTTCGCTTCCTGGAGCACTTCGGGCTGGAGAAGCCGGAGGACCTGCCGCCGCTTCCGGAGATCGACATCCTCGAGGGACAAACAGCCGAGGTTGAGGGTACCGGCGATGAGGCCGAGACTGCCGGCGTTGAGGCGGTGGAGGCGGAGGCCGAATGGGAATGACCGTCGGACTCTGTCGCGTATCGCTACGGCTACCCGAGAACCATTCCTTGAAGGGCAAGCGCCAGGTGGTGAAATCGCTGATCGCCCGCCTGCACAATCGCTTCAATGTCTCCGCCGCCGAGATCGATAACCACGACTCCTGGCAGATCGCGTCCATCGGGGTATCCTGCGTCTCAACCGACGAGCGACACGCGGATCAGGTCCTGGCGAGCGTGATCGCCTTCATCCGCTCGGAGCGCCTCGACGCCGAACTCATCGACTTCGAGACCGAGCTCCTGCACGCCGGTTAGAGGCGCAACGTCTCAGAGGATGAATCTGCCGATGGCGCGAGGCTCGATAACAGGCAACCGCCGCGGCGTCCTCTGGCGAACGACCTGGTAAGGAGGCTCGTCGTCCTCGCCCCTAGCTTTGTATAATCTCGGCCGACGGAGGCGGCGGGTCGCCGGTGTGCAAGGTGTAGCCCACGCCGGGGATCGTTGTTAGCAGCTTCGGCCTGGCCTGGTCCTCTTCCAACTTCCGGCGCAAACGCGACATCCAGACACGCAGGTACTGCCGTTCGCTTTCGTATTCTTCGCCCCAGACCTTGCGCAGCAGTTCGCTATAGCTCAGCGTCCGGTTGGGGTTCGCGGCGATGTATTGCAGCAACTTCCACTCCGTCATCGATAGAGAGAGCGCCTCGCCGTTGCGCCGCACCAGCCGCCGGTCCAGGTCGATCTCTACGTTTCCGGCCCGCACAATCCGCTCCTGCTCCGGCGTGTCGATACGCCGCAGGACCGCCCTCACGCGCGCCGATAGCTCCTCCGGAGAGAACGGCTTGCTGATATAGTCGTCGGCGCCCTGCTGGAAGCCCGCCAGCACGTCTGCATCGCTGTCACGGGCGGTCAGGAAGATGATCGGGACATCGGAACGCTCGCGAATCGTCTGCGCCAGTTCGTAGCCGTCGGTGTCCGGCAACAGCACATCGAGCAGGATAAGATCGGGAATCGCCTGGTCAAGTAGGCCTAACGCTTCTTTGCCGTCGGAGGCGGTTACCACTTCGTAACCCTGCTCCTTCAGCTCAAGGTGGATTATCCGGACAATGGCCGGCTCATCATCGACGACAAGAACGATCTGGCTTCTATCGCGCATGAATGGCGCAATTCCTCGATTCTGCGGGCCCGCTTAATCTGATTCTACTACCTCGGTCGCCTGCCGCGCTCACGGCTCGCTAACCCATGCCATTCCGATAGTCGCAGCCGCCGACGCTATCCGGCTACTTGCGGACCGGGCGCAGCCGCCGGCGCGTCAGCTCCGAGAAGACGCCGCGGAACGCAATGAGCCCACTCATCGCGAACACCAGCGATAGCGCCCAGGTCCGCGGGTGTTTCAGGTTGCGAACCCCAAGGTTTACGGGGACCGTCCAGGCAGCTGCGATCAGACCCGGCACGAACCAGATCGCCGCGAACGTCACCGCCGGCACGCGCAGCCACCAACGCTTGAACCCGAGTCCGCGGTCGCCCGCGACGAGCCACAGGAGGCCGCCAAAGCCGGCGACCCCAAGCGTGCGCTCGGCGATCGTCGCGTTGCTGGCTTTCCACATCGTCATGAATGCGTTGAGGAGGGCAACCAGCGTGTTGCGCCCGCGCGGCTCTGCGTCGCGCTCCGCATCCTCTTCCGTGAAGTCATACAGCTCCTCTTCCACAGCCCGCCCCAAACCCCGGATGCGGTTCCAGATGGCGCGTATCGGGTCGTCAGCCATCGTCTTAGCTCCCCGGCCTCACTTTACGCCCGAAGCTACCAGTGGCAGGCCAGCGAGAGATACGGGGTTATTGGCGTCGCCTCCCGCCGCTGCTGCTGCCACCTCACGCCCCACCGCCTCTTGCTTGTCCGGCGGCAATTGCTCGAAGAGCGAGCGCATGGGTCCCGTCATCTCACGGGTGTATTCCCAGTATTCGTTGCCGTTTTCGAAATCTGCCATCGTCACGTTCATCTCTTCCACGCGAACATCACGGAACCCGGCCTGCTCCATGACGAACTGCAGTTTCGCGCGGTCGGCGAATGCGAACACGCCCGGCGCGTTGGGGTCTGGCGCTGGCACATCTACGTACTTGCGTAGCACTATCATCGGCACCGTGAAGAACGGATTGCGCTCCGGCGGGCCCCACACGGAGACAGCGATGCGCCCGCCCGGCTTGAGCGCCGCGTATGCGTTACGCAGGCAGCGCACCGGCTCCGGCATGAACATGAGGCCCCAGCGGCAGGTGGCTGCGTCGAAGGACGCTTGCTCGACCTCGATCTCTTCGCCGTCGACGAGACGGAACTCGATATTCGTGACGGCCTGAGCTTTGGCGTTGTCGCGGGCAACTTCGAGCATCTCCGGCGCCATGTCGGTGGCCAGCACGAAGCCTGCCGCACCGACAAAGTGGGCCGTCGAGAGCGCGGGTTCGCCGCTGCCGCAGGCTATATCGAGCACGCGATGGCCGGGGGCGATGGTCGCGAGCTCCAGCATGTGCTTCG
>Ga0066710_100008301_pt1 | contig 10070 bp, 10 predicted proteins | sample GraSoiAngelo_159_FD_79666 | JGI IMG/M metagenome (GOLD analysis project Ga0066710, IMG submission 79666) | Grasslands soil microbial communities from the Angelo Coastal Reserve, California, USA - 14_1009_16_40cm | ecosystem: Environmental > Terrestrial > Soil > Grasslands | place: USA...
CCTCGACGCCGCGCGCGCGACGGAGGTCGCGCGCGGGGATGGTCCCGCGGCCGGAGTCGTTCCGGTGGCGCGGGATGCCGCGCTCACCGGGGCCAGGGGCCCGGACCCGGACGGCGCCGGGACGCCGGCCGCGCAGGACCGTGCGGGCCCGGCCCCGCCCTGCTTCGTCTCCACCGCGCGCCACGAGATCGTGCTCGACGGCAGGAAGCTCGCGGGCAGCGCGCAGCGGCGCTCGTCCCGCGCCCTGCTCCAGCAGGGGAGCGTGCTGCTCGGCACGGGTCACGCGCGGCTCGCCGATTACCTCGCGCTGGATGAAGCGCTGCGCGCCGCGGCGCGGGCGCGTCTCGCCGGGTCTGCGGCCGATCTGGGGTCGGTGGTGGGCGAGCAGGCGCCGCTCGAGCGCTGGGCGGACGCGCTGGAGCGGGAGCTCGGCGCCGGCATCGAGCGCATCGATGGGCTGCAGGCGCTCAGTCGTTTGACCCCCTTCGAAACCGGTCCCTATACTCCGGCCCCTCGATAGCCTGACACCGCACGACGCGGGCGGAACGCGCGTCGCAGCGCGGGGCGCCGGTCGTGGCGACCCCGGTCGCACCCGGCTGCCGCGCCGTTCCCGAGCGTTCCGGCCCGCCCCGGGGCCCGCGAGGAATTCGATGCGATACCTGAACGGGATGGCTTTGATTGCCGCGGCCGCCCTGGCCACGCTCTCGCTCGGAGCCTGCGCCGGTCAGAAGCCGGGCAACACGGCCTACCACGATCCGCACCCGCTGCCGCCCGACACGCTCACGCTTCCCGCCGCTGAGATCGGCAGTTACGGGGGGCGGTTCGTGTTTGCAGCCACAAGCGGACCACGCACGTTCAACAAGTTGCTCGCGAACGAGCAGCCGTCGAACGACATCGACAATCTCTTGTTCGTGGGCCTCACGGAGTTCGACAACGAGACGCAGCAGATATTTCCGGAGCTCGCCAAGTTCTGGGACGTGAGCCCCGACCAGCTTACGTGGACCTGGCATCTGCGCCGGGGGGCGTGCTTTTCGGACGGGCACCCGATCACGTCCGCCGACGTGCTGTTCATGTTCGAGCTGGCCTACGACCCGGTGCTGCATCCGTCGCTTCAAGACCTGCTCAAGAGCGACGGCAAGCCGTTCCAGGTCACGGCCCCCGACTCCTACACGGTGGTGACGAAGCTCGCGGCCCCGCACCCGCTCATGGCGGCGGCGGTCGGCTCGCTGCGCATCATGCCGCGCCACGTGCTCGAGCCGCTGTACCGCAAGGGCGCGTTCGCCTCCGCCTACGGCGTCGACACGCGGCCCGACAGCCTGGTCACGAGCGGACCGTTCCGTCTCCGGCAATACGTCCCCGGCGAGAAGGTGGTGCTGGAGCGCAATCCCTACTGGATCGGGGTGGACGCCAAGGGCCAGCGCCTGCCGTACCTCGACGAGCTCGTGTTCCTGATCGTGCCGGACCAGAACACGGCGGCGATCAAGTTCCAGGCGGGCGAGGTCGACGCGATCGACAACGTCAAGCCCGAGGACTACAAGACCTACATCGACGGCGCCGGCGGCGGCGGCTACACGCTGCACGACCTGGGGGCGTCGCTCAGCACGAACTTCCTGTGGTTCAACCTGAACCGCGTGCGCGAGGGGCACGGCTCCCGCCGCGCTGGTGAGCCGGCGGTTGATCCCACGAAGTACCGGTGGTTCGCGAACCGCGAGTTCCGGCGCGCGGTGTCGATGGCGATCGATCGCGACGCCATGATCCGCGGGCCGTTCCACGGCCACGGGCTCAAGAACTGGTCGGCGCCCACGGTCGGCAGCAAGCAGTGGGGATCGCACGGCATCGTGGGGTTCGACTACGAGCCGGAGGGCGCCAAGCGGATCCTGGACAGCCTCGGCTGGAAGGACAGAGACGGCGACGGCGTGCGCGAGGACGACCGGGGGCATCCGATCCGCTTCGTCATCAAGACCAACGCCGACAACTTGCTGCGGGTGCAGATGCTGGACCTGATCAAGGACGACCTGGCGAAAGTGGGGATCGCGTGCGTGCCGGCGTCGGTCGAGTTCAACACGCTGACCACGAACCTGCGCGACGACTTCCAGTACGACGCCATCTTGCTGGGGCTGGGCAGCGCCGTGCCGCCCGATCCCGGCATGTACGCGAACTTCCTCACCTCCAAGGGCATCGCGCACTACTGGGACATCAAGCAGGATCACCCCGCCACCCCGGCCGAGGCGGAGCTCGACCGGCTGTACGCGGAGGTGATCGCGAGCAGCGACCCGGCCAAGCGCATGGAGCCCTGGAAGCGGATCGTGCGCACGCTCAACGACGAGTGCTTCGTGATCTGGCTGCCCTCGCAGAAGATCATGGTGCCGGTGCGCAACCGGTTCGGGAACGTGCACCCGACCGTGATCCCGCAGCGCGTGCTGTGGAACATCGATCGCGTGTTCGTGAAGCAGTCCAGCACGCGCGCGTGACGCGCGACGCATGCGCACGTTTCTGATCCGGCGGCTGTTGCAGACCGTTCCGCTACTGCTCGGGATCTCGGCGCTCACGTTCCTGCTGCTGCGGCTCGCGCCCGGCGACTTCCTCGCCACGATGGCCGAGAACCCGCAGATCTCGGCCGCCACGCTTGACGCCATGCGGCACCGGTTCGGCCTCGACCAGCCGTGGTGGGTGCAGTACGGGCTCTACCTCCGGAACCTGTTCCTCAGGCTCGACTTCGGCGAATCGTTCTCGCGGCACCAGCCGGTGTTCACGGTGCTGCGCCAGGGAATGCTCAACACGCTGCTCCTGACCGGCGCCGCGGCGATCGTCACCTGGGGGCTCGCGATCCCGCTCGGCGTGTGGGCGGCGGTGCGCCAGCACCGCGCCACGGACCGGCTGCTGTCGCTGTTCGCGTTCGTGGGGCTCTCCGTTCCCGAGGTGCTGTCGGGACTGCTGCTGCTGCTCATGGCCGCGCGCACCGGCTGGTTCCCGGTGGGCGGCATGCGCTCGCTGGACTGGGAGGAGCTGGACGCGGCGCACCGGGTGGTGGACGTGCTGCGGCACCTGGTGCTGCCGGCGCTGGTCGTGGGTTTGATCCCGCTCGCCGGCCGCATGCGCCAGATGCGCAGCAGCGTGCTCGACGTGTTGCGCCTCGATTACGTCACCACCGCCCGCGCCAAGGGGCTCGACGAGCGCACCGTGGTGTTCAAGCACGCCGCGCGCAACGCGCTCAACCCGCTCATCACCCTGTTCGGCTACACGCTGGGCTCGCTCCTGTCGGGGTCGTTCGTGGCCGAGGTGATCTTCTCCTGGCCCGGCCTGGGACGCATCACGGTGGAGGCGATCCAGACCCAGGATCAGTACCTGGTGATGGGCTCGGTGCTGATGGCCTCGGCGATGCTGATTCTCGGCAACCTGGTCGCCGACGTGTTGCTCGCCGCCGCCGACCCAAGGATCGCGCATGCGTGAGCCGCCGCAGGCGCCGGGGCGGGTGGTGTGGCGGCAGCTGCGCCGCAACCCGCTCGCGGTCGCGGGCGGCGGGATGCTCGTCGCGTTCTACGCGCTCGCGCTGCTGGCCCCGTTCATCGCTCCCTACGCCGAGGACGAGGTCGACCGCGAGCGCTTCTACCACCCCCCGCAGCGGCTGCATCTGCTCGATGCCTCCGGCCGGTTCACCGGGCTCCACGTGCGCGCAACGCGGCTCGTGGATGCGTCGGCGTTCCGGTACGTGGAAACACCGGCGCCGGTGCCGGTGCGCTGGTTCGTCCACGGCAGCCGCTACCGGCTGCTCGGCGTGTTCCCGGCGGATCGGCATCTGTTCGGCGTCGATCCCCCGCAGCGCATCTACCTGCTCGGAGCCGACCCGCTCGGGCGCGACATGCTGTCGCGCGTCCTCTACGGGGCGCGGATCTCGCTCACGGTCGGGCTCGTGGGGATCGCGATCTCGTTCGCGCTGGGACTGTGCCTGGGAGGCGTGTCCGGGTACTTCGGCGGCTGGGTGGACGCCGCCATCATGCGGCTCACCGAGCTCCTGCTCACGGTTCCCGCGTTCTATTTGATCATCGCGCTCCGGGCCGTGTTCCCCGCCGACCTGCCGAGCGGGCAGGTGTACCTCGCGATCGTCGCGATCCTGGCCCTGATCGGCTGGGCGGGCCTCGCCCGGGTCATCCGCGGCATGGTGCTGTCCATCCGGCGCTCGGAGTTCGTGCTGGCGGCCGAGGCCCTGGGGATGAGCCGGGCGCGCGTCATCGCGCGCCACGTGCTGCCCAACACCGTGTCGTTCGTGATCGTGGCGGCGACGATCGCGGTTCCGGGCTATATTCTCGGCGAAGTGTTCCTATCGTTCCTCGGCGTCGGCGTGCAGGAGCCCAGCGCCTCGTGGGGCAACATGCTCAACCAGGCGCGCGGCTACCGGGCGCTGAGTTCGTTCCCGTGGCTCCTATTCGTTCCGGGAACGGCGATCTTCCTGACCGTGATGGCGTTCAATTTCCTCGGGGACGGACTGCGCGACGCGCTCGATCCGCGGCGCGTGCAAGGAGGCCGGATCGCATGAGCGCAATCCTCGGCGGCGCGCCGGCGGCGGGGTCGCGCGGCGTGCGGTCGTGGCCCGGGGGCGGCGCGAGCCGCCCGGCGAGGAGCGGATGACGGAGCCCCTGCTCCAGGTCGCGAACCTCAAGACCCACTTCCATACCGACGACGGGGTGGTGCGCGCGGTCGACGGCGTGTCGTTCGACGTGCGCCCCGGCGAGACCCTGGCGATCGTGGGAGAGTCGGGGAGCGGGAAGAGCGTGACGTCGCTCTCGATCCTGCGACTGATTCCCGAGCCGCCCGGCAAGATCGTGGGCGGGGAGATCCGGTTCCGCGGCCGCGACCTGCTCAAGCTCCCGATCGCCGAGATGCGCGCGATCCGCGGCAAGGAGATCTCGATGATCTTCCAGGAGCCCATGACCTCGCTCAACCCCGTGTACACCTGCGGGGAGCAGATCATCGAAGCCATCGTGCTGCACGAGCGCGCGGACCGGAAGACTGCCCGCGCCCGCACGATCGACATGCTGCGCACGGTCGGGATCCCGTCGCCCGAGCAGCGGGTGGACGAGTACCCGCACCAGATGTCGGGCGGCATGCGGCAGCGGGTGATGATCGCGATGGCGCTGTCGTGCCGGCCGTCGATCCTGATCGCCGACGAGCCGACGACGGCGCTCGACGTCACGATCCAGGCCCAGATCCTGGAGCTGCTGAAGCGGCTCAAGCGCGAGCTGGGCATGGCGGTGATGCTGATCACCCACGATCTCGGGGTGGTGGCGGAGACCGCCGACCGCGTCGCCGTGATGTATGCCGGGCAGGTGGTGGAGCACGGCGACGTGGGAGCGGTGTTCGAGCAGCCGCTCCACCCCTACACCGCCGGCCTCCAGGCGTCGCTGCCCCGGCTCGGGGAGGAGCAGGAGCGGCTGCGCGTGATCCCCGGCAACGTCCCGAATCCCGCGCGGTTCCCGCAGGGCTGCCGGTTCCACCCGCGCTGCCCGGTGCGGCAGGAGCGCTGCCTCACGGACCCTCCGGTGCTGGCGTTCGAGCGGGGGCGCACCTCGCGCTGCTGGCGCGCCGACGAGATCGCGGCCGGCACCCTGGATCCGGTTCGCGCCATGGAGTCGGGCGGCCCCGCCGCGGCGGGGGACGCGACCGCCGAAGGGGCGCCACGGTGACGGGACGGCCGCCGCAGCGCTCGCCGGCGGGACCCGAGCCGGTCGCGCCGGCCGCGCCCGGGCCAGGGTCCGGGGCTCCGCCGCCGCTGCTCGAGGTGCGCGACCTCGTCAAGCACTTCCCGATCCGGAAAGGCCTGTTCTCGCGCGCCGTGGGTGCGGTCCGGGCGGTGGACGGGGTGTCGTTCAGCGTGGATGCCGGCAAGGTGCTGGGGCTCGTGGGGGAGAGCGGGTGCGGCAAGACCACGACCGGGCGCTGCATCTTGCGGCTCGTGGAGCCGACGTCGGGGAGCGTCAAGTTCGAGGGGCGCGAGGTGACGGCGCTCAAGGCCCGCGAGCTGCGCGCGCTCAGGCGCCACATGCAGATCGTGTTTCAGGATCCGTATTCCAGCCTCAATCCGCGGCTGACCGTGGGCAGCATGCTCACGGAAGCGCTAACGATCCACCGCATCGCGCGCGGCGCCGCGGCGCGCGAACGGGTGGCCGAGCTGCTGCGGCTCGTCGGGCTCGCCCCGGATCACGCGCGCCGCTACCCGCACGAATTCTCGGGCGGCCAGCGCCAGCGGATCGGCGTGGCGCGCGCGCTCGCGGTCGGCCCCAAGCTGATCGTCGCCGACGAGCCGGTTTCGGCCCTGGACGTCTCGATCCAGGCCCAGATCATCAACCTGCTCCGCGACCTCCAGCGCGGCATGAACCTGACCTACCTGTTCGTGGCCCACGACCTGTCGGTGGTGGAGCACATCAGCGACCGGGTGGCGGTGATGTACCTGGGCAAGATCGTGGAGCTCGCGGACAGCCGCGACCTCTACCGGCGCCCGCTCCACCCGTACACGGTGTCGCTCTTGTCGGCGATCCCGGTGCCCGATCCGCGCCGCCGGCGCCAGCGCATCGTCCTGCGCGGCGACGTGCCGAGCCCGTCGCGGCCTCCCACCGGGTGCCGGTTCCATCCGCGCTGCTTCATGGCGCAGCCGATCTGCGCCACCGAGGCGCCGGCGCTGCGAGAAATCCGTCCCGGCCATCGCGCGGCCTGCCATTTCGCGGAGGCGCTCCTGGAAGGCGTTCCCGCAGGAGCGGCGGCGACCACGGCGGTGACGGAGCGCTGAAGCTCGAGTGCGCGGCTTGAGCCGCCAATTCCCCCAGCTTCTCGCTCCGTTCCGCGTAAAGCCCCCCAGTCCGCGGCCGGCCCGCGCCGGGTGCCCGCGCGCCCCGCGGCCTCGCTCGAACTCCGAACCGCTGGACTGACATGGGTTTGCCTTCGGGGATCAACGTTGGGGCCCCGCCCATCGAGCGGCGGCACCACGCTTGCGAAAGTGCCAGGTCACGAGCCCGCGCTTCCTGCGGGCACAGCCGGACGAACCCGGTCGCTGCGCGACCGCGGCCGGACAGCTGCGACAACTGAATACGATGTGTTCCCTGCGCGACTCGTGATTGACTGGTCGTGGGCTGATCCCCTATCGCGAGCGAAGGAGTCATACGGTCCAGCGCACGGTCGAGGTGGGGAACCTAATTGTACGGGCCCTCGGCTCGCGGCTTCTGCTCCAGCGCCAGACACCTCCACCGCGACCAGGGCCCATCATTTTCTCCGCCGGGGACCCGCACTATTCGCGAGTCGGCGATTCGCTCCCGGACGCGCCGGCGGAAAGCACCCGCGTGCCCACCACGCGTTGACCCCTCCCGGGGTCCCTGCTACTTTCCCGAACCGGAACACTCGCGTGCCGGGCCGGAAATTCGTCTGCATGCGGACGCTGCCGCGCTCGCCCGGGCTGCGTTGGTTCTCTCGACGTATGTTCACAATGCGTCCCAGGGCCGGGACCGCAGGCTGACACGGTCCCGTCGTGGCGCCTCCACGGAGTGCCGTGCATCGGCGGTCTCACGGCGGCGGCGTTCCGACCATCCGGTCCCGGGACGGGACACTGGGTCGGGGCGCGTGCAGCACTCGAGTCGCGGCGGCAGGCGCGTCGCAGGGGAGACGGTTCGAGCGCGGTGGCCAAACTGGCGTTGGGCATGATCGAGACCCGCGGTTACGTCGGCGCGGTGGAGGCGGCCGACGCGATGTGCAAGACCGCTCTCGTCAGGCTGGTCCGCTACGAACGGATCGCCGGCGCGCTCGTCACGGTGGCGGTGCGCGGCGAAGTGGGTGCGGTGTTCGCCGCCGTGGAGGCCGGCGCCGTAGCAGCCGCGCGGGTGGGCGAGCTCGTCGCCCGCCACGTGATTCCGGCTCCCGACGATCAGCTCGAAAACTCCCTCACTTGAGGCTCGGCGCCGCCGCCGCCGGCCGGACACGGATTCTTGAGACAGGAGCCTCGCATGCAGGAAGAAGCCCTAGGCTTGATCGAGACGCGCGGGTGGGTGGCGATGGTGGAGGCGTCCGACGCGATGGTGAAGGCCGCCCGTGTCCAGCTCGTGCATTACGAGAAGATCGGCGGCGGCTACGTGACCGCGGTGGTGCGCGGCGACGTGGCCGCCGTGCGCGCGGCGACCGAGGCGGGTGCGGCCGCGGCGGCGAAGGTCGGCGAGGTGGTGTCGGTCCACGTCATCCCGCGGCCGCACGGGATGCTCGAGGACGTGCTGCCGATCCGCCGCGCCGAGACGGCGTCGAAGAAGTAGAGATGCTGCTCGCCCAGGTGTTGGGCACGGTGGTTTCCACGCGCAAGGACGCCGCGCTCATGAGTCTCAAGCTGCTGCTGGTGCGCGAGGTCGATCCCGAGTTCCAGCCGGCCGGCAACCTGCTGGTGGCGGCCGACGCTGTCGGCGCCGGCGAGGGCGAGCTGGTGCTGATCGCGCAGGGCTCCTCCGCCCGGCTCACGGAAGTGTCGCGCGACAAGCCGGTCGACGCGGTGATCTGCGGCATCGTCGACGCGGTGGAGGTCGGCGGCCGCGACGTGTGGCTCAAGCGCGGCCTCAAACCCGCCGGCACCGGCGCGTGAGCCGATCCCGATGACCGTCGACGCCCGGCGCATCGAGTCGATCGTGAGCGAGGTGCTGGCGCGCCTGGAGTCCGATCGTCCGGCGGCGGCGGGCGCTCCCGGCACCGTGCCGCTCGGAATCCACCCCGACCTCGACGCTGCCGTGGCCGCGGCCCGCGCGGCGTTCGAGGCCTACGACCGCGTCCCGCTCTCCACCCGCCAGGCGGTGATCGCGAGGATCCGCGACACCCTGGCCGCGAACGATCGCCTGCTGTCCGAGGTGGCGGTGGCGGAGACCGGGCTCGGCCGCGTCGAGGACAAGATCCAGAAGAACCGGCTCGTCACCGAGCGGACGCCGGGCACCGAGGATCTCGAGCCGCTCACCTGGACCGGCGACCACGGGCTCACGCTGCTGGAGCACGCGCCGTACGGACCGATCGCGGTGATCACGCCGGTCACGAATCCCACCGAAACGGTGATCAACAACGGCATCTCCATGGTCGCGGGCGGCAACACCGTCGTGATCTGCCCGCATCCCAGCGCGCGCAAGGTCTCGAACCTCACGATCGACCTCATGAACCGCGCGGCGAAGCAGGGCGGGGCGCCACTGCCCCTGTTCCACTCGGTCGAGACCCCGACGCTCGAGGTGGCGCAGGCGCTGCTGCGCTATCCCGGCATCCGGCTCAACGTCGTCACCGGCGGCCCGGGCGTGGTCAAGGAGGCGCTCGCCGCGCAGAAGAAGGCGATCACCGCCGGGCCCGGCAACCCGCCGGCGGTGGTGGACGAGACCGCCGATCTCGACCGCGCCGCGCGGGACCTGATCGCCGGGGCCTCGCTCGACAACAACATCGTCTGCACCGACGAGAAGGAAGTGATCGCGGTGGCGCTGATCGCGGACCGGCTGAAGGAGTCGTTCGCCCGCGCCGGGGCGCAGGTGCTGCAGCCGCATCAGACCGAGCGGCTGCGGGCAGTGGTGCTCGAGAAGGAGAACGGGCCGCGCAAGTACGCGGTGATCAACCGCAAGTACGTCGGCAAGAACGTCGACGTGATCCTCAAGGACGCCGGCATTCCGTGCGACCCGTCGCGGCGGCTGGCGGTGTGCGAGGTCGACCAGGACCACCCGTTCCTGTGGACGGAAATGATGATGCCGATCCTGCCCATGACGCGGGCCCGGACGGTGGACGACGCCATCGATTTCGCGCTGCTTGTGGAGCACAACTTCCGCCATACCGCCTCGATGCACTCGCGCAACATCGACAAGCTGTCGAAGATGGCGCGCGCCTGCAACTGCTCGATCTTCGTGAAGAACGGCCCCAACTACGCCGGACTCGGCATGGGCGGCGAGGGCCCCACCAGCTTCACCATCGCGAGCCCGACCGGCGAAGGCATGACCACGGCGCGCAGCTTCACGCGCGTCCGCCGCTGCACGATGGTGGATCACTTCCGGATCGTATGAATCCCGTCGCCGTGGCCGCGATCGAGACCA
>Ga0066710_100008302_pt1 | contig 10070 bp, 9 predicted proteins | sample GraSoiAngelo_159_FD_79666 | JGI IMG/M metagenome (GOLD analysis project Ga0066710, IMG submission 79666) | Grasslands soil microbial communities from the Angelo Coastal Reserve, California, USA - 14_1009_16_40cm | ecosystem: Environmental > Terrestrial > Soil > Grasslands | place: USA...
GCCGGGGCCAGTTCCAGCGCGTCGGCGGCTTCCAAGACCCGTCCGTCCGCTCCCCGCTGGCCCTGATTTTCGACCCGGGTTCGGCGAAACCTAGCTATGACTCTTCAGGCATTACTATTCTCGAGCGACGATGCCGCTGCCGATGTGCTGGGGCGAGTGCTGCCGGGCTTCGGCCTGGCGGCGGAACGGTTCAGCCAGGCTGAGGCGGCGATCGCGCGCCTCCAGGAGCAGAAGTTCGACGCCCTGGTGGTCGACTTCGAAGATCCCACCGCAGCCGAGTCGGTCATCGAGGAGGCTAGGAAGGTGGGGTCGGGGCGTCCGCCGCTGACAGTTGCTCTGGTCAAGGATCCCGGCAAGGTGCGCGACATCCTGACCGGCGGCGCGCACTTCGTTCTCTACAAGCCTCTGTCGGAAGACACCGCGCAAGCCGGGCTTCGCGCCGCGGCTGCTTTGCTCAGCCGCGAGCGGCGCCGCGCGTTTCGAGTTCCGGTGCAGGCGCCGGTGGAACTGACACTGGCGGATACAAGGAAGCTCGAGGGAATCTTGCTCGATCTGAGCGAGACTGGCATGGACGTGCTTACCGCCGAGACACAATTCCCCGGAGCTGTGCTTGGTTTCAGTTTTCAGCTGGCCGATGGTTCATTGCATGCGGCGGGCCTGGGACAGGTGGCGTGGGCCAATCCGAACGGACAGACCGGAGTGCATTTCGTTGATATTTCGGAAGAAGTAGTCGTGCAGCTCAAGGCTTGGGTGAAGGCGGCATCGAGTATCGCAGGCACCGGGCCAGGTGAGACTGTTCCCCATTGCAAGCTTACTGATCTCAGCCTCGGCGGCTGCTACGTGGAAACCGACGCACCCTTTCCGGAACGAGCGCTGGTTGATCTCTGCCTGAAAACGGGAGACATGGAAATCCACACCGAAGGGATGGTGCGGGTGACGCATCCGGGACACGGCATGGGAGTCGAGTTCCCTTCCCGCACCGAGGAGCAACGAACCCAGGTAGGGAATCTGATCAACTTCCTGCGCACCTGTCCCCAGTCAATTCCGGAGTTGATCATCTCGCCCCGCGCCCTGGTTGCAGACTTGACTCAGTTCGAACCGGGGGACCGCCAACAAGCTGAAGGCAGCCAGGATCTTGACGATGCTCTGCTTGAACTGCTGCGTCGAGGCACTACCTTGCAGCAGGTCGACTTTCTGACGGAACTCAGCCGTCAACGCACACCCGAAAACTTGGCTTCTGTCTAGAAGTAACTCTCAAAGTAAGCATCGCTCCTTACCTCCACAAAAAGCCTCTCGAGGCAGGTTAGTGGTCGGAATTTTTCTGGAGGGATTGAGCATTCTAGAAGATCGCAGGCGGCTTTGCAGGCGAGAGGCTTGGCGGCGAAACGATACTCGAAAGACTGGGGGACCCGCGCCCCGTCTCTGGCTCGGGTCCTTCCTGTCTTTGTGGTCTGTTCCACCCCTTGTGCGAGTACAGTATCGAAGCGACATTGCGCGGTGGTTTCAGGGACGTTAAATCTCGGTTAAATGTAGACTGAGACGCAAGCCGCACACGTTCACACTTGCCGTTTGAGAGAGGCCTCCTGGGATCGAGCGGAAAAGAAGCAATGCGCCCCTCGCCATCGAGCGCTGCGGGCCAACCTGTGGCCCGGAAACCGGCATTACTCGGGACGCCGTTGATCGCGATCAGTGCGACCGCCTTCGCCGTCGAAATTCCGTTTTTCTTTTTCGGCTTGCCCTCCGGCCACGACGTTGAATTCCATCTGTATTCCTGGCTGGAGGTTCTCACGCAATGGAAGCAGGGGATCTTCTATCCGCGGTGGGCTGCGTTGGCGCACTTCGCGTATGGTGAGCCGCGTTTCGTTTTCTATCCGCCCGCGTCGTGGATGTTGGGAGCCGCTCTCAGTTCGATTTTCCCCTGGACTGTAGTTGCCAGCATCTACATTTGGCTCGTGCTGGTCGCGGCGGGAGCGTCCATGTTTTTTCTGGCACGCCGGTGGCTCAGCCGGCGCGACGCGATCTTTGCCGCGTGTCTGTATGCCGCGAGTCCCTATCACTTGGTGATTGTGTACTGGCGAAGCGCATTCGCGGAGTTGCTCGCGAGCGCGCTGATTCCCTTGCTGCTGCTGCTGATTTTGCGAGCGAGAGAAGATAGGCAGCAGGCGATCGTTCCCCTGGCAATTGTCTTGGCGGCGGCGTGGCTCATCAATGCTCCGGCAGCGGTGATGATCCATTACTCTCTCGTATTTCTGCTGATCGTGTTCGCTTGGCAGGATCGCTCGCCACGACTGTTGCTCGCAGGGGCAGTTTCGGTTGCGTTGGGCGCTTGCCTGGCGGCTTCTTATTTGCTTCCCGCCATCTACGAGCAGAAATGGGTGAACATTGCGGAATCGGTTTCGGCGGGCTCGCGTCCGCAAGATAATTTCCTGTTCAGTCACACGACCGACGCGGAACATGACGCGTTCAACCGGATCATCTCGTGGGTCGCCACCACGGAAATCGTACTGATGATCGCAGCGTTCGGGGCCGGAAAACTCTGGCGGGATGAACGGCGCGCGATCTGGAACACTCTGGCTGGCTGGGCGATTCTTTGCAGCGTTGTCATGTTTTCGGTGAGCAGCGTGCTCTGGAACTACTTGCCCAAGTTGCGCTTCATGCAGTTCCCCTGGCGCTGGTCGCTGTGCCTGAGCATGGTGCTGGCGGTGTTCGTGGCCGTCGGGATACGACGCTGGTGGGGCCGGCTCGTGGTGTGTCTGGCCATGGCGGTGGTGATCGGCTTTGCGTGGCAGCACATCCAGCCGCCATGGTGGGACAATGCCGGCGATCTTCGCGAGATGCAGGATAACGTTGAGAGCGGCGCAGGATACGAGGGCGCAGACGAATACACTCCCGTCGGAGGCGATCCGGCCGCGATCGATAAGGACGCGCGCCGAGTCACCGTCGACGGCCCCCAACACACGACCATTCATGTCTATCGCTGGGATGCGCGAGAGAAAGTGTTTACAGCGGATATGTCTGGGCGCGCAAACCTCCTGCTTCGTTTGTTCAACTATCCCGCGTGGCAGTTGGAGGTGAACGGCCGCACGGTGCAAGCAGCCACACGCGAGGGAACGGGACAGCTGCTGGTGCCCGTGGAGGCGGGCGTCAACCGGGTGCTGATTACCTTCACTCGCACCTGGGATCGCATCGCCGGCGCTTGGCTTTCTTTGGCGGCATGGTTCTGCCTGATCACATGGAGTGTGCTCCTGCAAAAACGTCGGGGCGAGGCACGACCTGCAGCGCAATCTCCCTGATCCTTCGTGCACCTTCGTGTCCTTTGTGGTTATTCTTGTTATCCGATCTCCATGCGAAGGATCCTGATTGCCACGTCGAATCCAGGCAAGCTGCGCGATCTTGCCGGCGCAGCGGCGGCGCATGGAGTCGAGGTCGCCCCGGTTCCCAACTTCTCTTCCCTGCCCTCGGTGCTGGAAGACGGTCTCACATTCGAAGCGAACGCGCGGAAGAAGGCGGAAGCCTACAGCCGCCACGTTCCAGGAGAAATCGTCGTTGCCGACGATTCGGGACTCGAGGTGGATGCGCTGCATGGAGCCCCGGGCGTGCATTCTGCCCGCTATGCCGCTCCTGACTTGCTGAATCAGCAGCCGCACGAAGCCGGGGCAAACACGGATGACGACGCGAACAATGCGCGCGTGTTGCGCGAACTGGAAGAGGTGCCCCGCGAGAAACGTGGCGGACGATTCGTATGTGTGCTGGCGGCGGCTCGTAATGGTAAGACTCTGGCCACGTTTCACGGGAAGGCGGAAGGAATCATTCTCGACGCTCCTCGCGGGGCAAACGGTTTCGGTTACGACCCGCTTTTCAGCTTTCCGCAGATCGAAAAGACCTTTGCAGAACTGACCGCCGAAGAAAAATCTCGTTACAGCCACCGAGGGGCGGCCTTCCGCCAATTTCTCGAATGGTACGACTCGATGGAGGCATGAGGGCACGCTTATCATGATGTCCTTCTTGTGACTTCGTGTCCTTGGTGGTTGATGAATTCAGAACACGTTTCCTTGACTTCACTTCTCTGCTGCCCCGATAATAAAAAGTTATTTTGCCGTCGGTGAACTCATAAGCAAGGTCTCATAAGGAGCGATTCGTGGCGTCAGCCAGTTCTACTGCTCCCAGGGTTACGGAAGGTGCCCCGCAAACGGTAGCGCATGGAGTGGCTCCCTTGCGGACGGGTCAAGGTACCTCCTTTCTGCTGCGGCGACTGCATTCCCTGACGGGCATCGTTCCAGTCGGCGCATTCCTCTTCGAACATATTCTGATTTCGAACTCCACGGCGATCAGCGGGCCTGAGGCTTACGCGCGGCAGGTGAGCTTTCTGGCCAACCTTCCGCTGGTTTTCTTGCTGGAATTGTTCGGGATCTGGCTGCCCATCGCGTTCCACGCGCTTTATGGGTTTTACATCTGGTACCGCGGCGATGGGAACACAATCGCGTATCCCTGGAGCGGTAATTGGATGTACACCGTCCAGCGCTGGACCGGCGGCATTGCTTTCGCTTATATCCTTTGGCACACCTGGACGATGCGGTTCACGGGAGTAGATCTGCATGCTCACCCGGAGATGTCATTTGGCAAGCTGCGGGGCGAAGTGTTTCGCACCCCGCTTTTCCTGTTTTATGTTGCGGGTCTGATCGCCGCTTCCTGGCATTTCGCGTATGGCATCTGGCTGTTTTGCGCGAAGTGGGGCATCGTGTCCGGGGAGAGGGCGCGCAAGCGGTTTCTGGCAGTGTGCCTGGGACTCTTCTTCGTGCTCACGGGCGCGGGACTCGCCAGTCTCACCTCGTTCCGGTCCCATCCGCAACAGCCTGCTGATCCCGGAACCGCCGTAATGAACAGGTAAATTACAGAAAGCCGCTAAGGAAACGATGGCAGCAGCTCCGAAAATTATCGTGGTGGGCGGCGGTCTAGCCGGACTCTCAGCCGTAATCAAGATCGCGGAGAGGGGCGGCAATGTTGACCTGTTCTCGATCGTCCCCGTAAAGCGTTCGCACTCCGTATGCGCGCAGGGCGGCATCAATGCGGCCAAGAACCTGAAGGGCGAGGGCGATTCCACCTGGCAGCACTTTGACGACACCATTTACGGCGGCGACTTTCTGGCCAATCAACCCCCGGTCAAGGAAATGTGTGATGCGGCCCCGGGGATCATCGATCTGCTCGATCGCATGGGCGTGCCCTTCAACCGCACTCCTGAGGGACTTCTCGACTTTCGCCGCTTCGGCGGGACCTTGTACAACCGCACGGCATTCGCTGGCGCGACGACAGGCCAACAACTGCTTTACGCGCTCGACGAGCAGGTGCGTCGATATGAGTCCGAAGGCAAGGTGAAGAAGTATGAGCACTGGGAATTTCTCTCCGCGGTGCTCGACGGGAAGCGTATCTGCCGCGGCATCTGCGCCATGGACCTGCGGTCGATGGAAGTGCGCACCTTCCCGGCTGACGCAATCATTATCGCGACGGGCGGCATCGGCGCGCTTTTCGGCAAGTCGACCAATTCCGTCGTCTGTACAGGATCCGCGCAGTCGGCGCTTTACCAGCAAGGATGCTATTACGCTAACGGTGAGTTCATTCAGGTACACCCCACTTCGATTCCGGGCGAGGACAAACTTCGGCTAATGTCGGAATCTGCCCGGGGAGAGGGTGGGCGCGTATGGGTTCCGAAGAAACCCGGGGACACGCGAGATCCTAAGTCGATCCCGCAGAGTGAGAGGTGGTACTTCCTCGAAGAGTGGTATCCGAAGTACGGCAATCTGGTGCCTCGTGATGTGGCTACCCGCGCCATCTTTAAAGTCGTGTACGAGCACAACCTGGGCATCGATAGCAAACCGATGGTGTATCTCGATCTGACCCACATCGACCGCAAGATTCTGGACCGCAAGCTGGAAGGGATTCTCGAAATTTACGAGAAGTTTGTTGGAGATGATCCGCGCGACACGCCGATGAAAATCTTTCCCGGCATGCACTACACCATGGGCGGGCTCTGGGTCGACTTCAAACAGGCGACGAACATCCCAGGGATTTTTTCGGCGGGTGAGTGCGAATATCAATACCACGGGGCCAACCGTCTGGGAGCGAACTCGCTGGTCTCCTGCATCTTCGGTGGAGGCGTGGCTGGACCAGCGGCGGTGGGCTATGCACGCGGTCTACAAGGGCTGTCGGACGGAAATGGATGTTTCGACGCGGAGCGCAAAAAGCAGCAAGCCAACAATGCTCTGCTGATGAAGAACGAGGGAGATGAGAATCCGTTCAAGTTGTGGCGCGAACTGGGCGAGTTGATGACTAAGGATTGCACGGTCATCCGCTACAACAAGAACCTGCAGCAGACCGACGCCAAGCTAGTGGAAATGCTGGAGCGCTATCGTCGAGTCAATCTGAGCGACCGCACGCAGTGGGCAAATACCAGCGTGGTCTTCACGCGCCAGCTTTACAACATGCTGCAACTGGCCCGGGTCGTGGCCCAGGGCGCACGCATGCGCGATGAGTCGCGCGGGGCGCACTACAAACCGAACTTCCCGGAGCGCGATGACAAGAACTGGCTGAAGACAACGAAGGCATATTTCGCCCCGGATGCGGATGAACCGAAGTTTGAATTCGAGCCGGTGGATACGTCGTTGATTCCGCCAAGGCCGAGGAAGTATGACGCGGCCAAATGATGTTGGTCTCAGGGAGACGACAAGAGTGAAATGGCTGTTGATCAGGAATTGGACGAACTGCTTCACGCTGCGATTAAGACTAAACATTTGCTCCGGTTTAAATACAAGGATAACGAGCGGATTGCAGAGCCTCATGATTATGGCGTTCAAAATGGAGTCGAACGTTTGTTCTGTTGGCAGGTAGCTGGACAAAGCAGTGGGCGCATTCCCGGCTGGCGCATGGTTGATGTCGGCGATATGCAAAACGCCGAAAGCTTATAACAGCGTTTTGGCGGGAACAGCGAGGCTCCTTCCGGAAAACACCCTCGGTGGGATACGCTGTTCATTCGGGTGGAACAGCCTGAGAAGTAGAAGCGTTAAGAGCTGCGTGGAGTGACGTAGAACCGGGAAGGGCACGAGTTCCACTCGTGCCAGTTTGAGCAGGATGGATGATTCCGGCTTTAGCCGCTGAGGGCCACGGGTCGAGCTTGTATCCCGGCAAGGCGGAGCAATAACGGTACTCGCGAGAATCGTGAACGAGTCCCCGTTCAACGGGATTCTGGTGAATTTTCGCCGCGCTCGACCCCAACGTTTCAAAGCTAACAGCTAAAGGCTAATTGCTAATGGCTAATTCCAAATCCGTCATCATCAAAATCAAGCGCCAGAACACGCCCACTTCCCAGTCTTACTGGGAAGAATTCGAACTCGCCCACCATCCGGGCATGAATGTCATCTCGTCCCTCATGGAGATCGCCGCCAACCCCGTCACGCGCGAGGGCAAGCCGACGACCCCGATCACTTACGATTCGAATTGTCTCGAAGAAGTATGCGGATCGTGCGCCATGCTCGTCAACGGACGCGCCCGCATGGCCTGTTCAGCGCTTATCGACAACCTCGAACAGCCGGTCAAGCTGGAGCCTTTCTCCAAGTTTCCAGTGGTGCGCGATCTGGCTACGGATCGCAGCGTTCTGTTCGAAAATCTCAAAGCAGTCAAAGCCTGGGTTCCGATCGACGGATCGTACGATCTCGGCTCCGGTCCGCGTATCAGTCCACAGGAGCAGGAACAGGCCTATCCGCTCTCTCGCTGTATTTCATGCTGCTGCTGCATGGAAGCCTGCCCGCAGTTCAACGAGGACACGGGCTTTGTTGGCGCTGCCGCTATCTCGCAAGTACGCCTGTTCAACACACATCCGACGGGCAAGGAACTCAAGCGCGAACGTCTGGCGGCCCTGATGGGCGATGGCGGAATTCAGGAATGCGGCTATGCGCAGAACTGCGTGGAGGTCTGCCCCAAGGACATCCCGCTGACCCGCTCCATTTCCGAGGTGGGAGGCGAGGTCATGAAACAAGCCTTAAGTGACCTTTTCCGGCGCTAATTTTTGTCACTCCGCGACAACCGGACAGTTTCAGAAAAGCATCTACTTTGCGCCAACCTATTGTTCGCGGCGCACATAAATTGTATCTATGCGTTCCACGAGGATGGCCCCCTACGTGCCACTGGTAGTCTGGGCCGCACGAGATTCAGATCGAGAGTAACCAGCAGTAATCAGACGAAAGGGCCCACCTCCTGTAGTACAGGAGTAACGGTGAAATTGCAGATTGCAGTTGGACCGCTGGACAGCAGGGCTTAGAATTACGGCTACTCGCAGGGGAAAACATGTGCGAACCTATCGGGACTGTTTTGTGAGACCCACCCCAATGCGCCAATTCGTGATACTTTCCTTGCTGGCCAGCCTGTGCGGCGTTGCCTTTGGCGCCAGCGCGACTAATCTGCACCGCCCGATTCGTCATCGCAGGCATTTCCGGTCACTGCGCTGGAATCCAATGTTCCGTCCCTCGCACGATTCTTTGCTGCTGCAAAACGAGGAAGTGGATCGACTAGCACTCCCGCGCATTCAGGATGACGATGAACTCGAAGCCCTGAAGGCGAGCGGTGCTTTACTGCCGATTCGAACCAGCGAAGCCCTGCGCTTCGATCCGCGACTCGATCCGTCGCGCCGCTTCAGCAGGCCATGGACTCGCGACTTTGTTGAGGATCTCAGCCAGGCCTATTACCAGCGCTTTCATCAGCAGATTCAGGTGAACTCCGCCGTGCGCACGGTTAAAGTCCAGAAGCGTCTTCGCCGTCACAACCGGAACGCTGCGCCTGCCGACGGGGATACTGCCTCGTCTCATCTCGCTGGGCTCACCGTTGACCTGCAACGCCGTGGCATGACCAAGCAGCAGGTTCGCTGGATGGAGCACTACCTCTACTACATGAAGGCTCTCGGCCTGGTGGAGCCGGAAGAAGAGCGCCGGCAGTGGGTCTTCCACATTATGGTCTCCGGGCGGTACGCGGATTGGCGCGAAACGCAGAGCATCGTCCCGATCGAGCGTCCTGACACTCAGCTCGCCGCCGACAACGGCACGAAGTAAGTTTCCCGCTTCGCTCATTTCCGTTACGATTCACTCCACCGATGATTGTTCTGATGGCCGGCCTTCCCGGCACCGGCAAGACCACGCTGGCGCGCGAACTCGCAACACGCACATCGGGACGCGTGCTGAGCAAGGATGAAATCCGCCACGCGATCTTTTCGTCTGAGGAGATCGAATACACTTCACGGCAGGATGATTTCTGCATACAAGTCATGCTCGAGACTGCAGGCTACATGCTGGAAAGGGATCCGGGGCGGTTCATCTTTCTCGATGGCAGGCCGTTCTCGCGACGCTATCAAATCGAAAACGTATTGACAGTTGCCACTTCCCTGCACCAGCCGTGGCGCATCCTAGAGTGCGTCTGCCCGGAAGCAACCGCGAAGAGCCGAATCCAGCAGCAGTGTGCCGCGACTGCACATCCCGCCGGTAATCGTGACTTCCAGCTCTATCTCGAAGTGAAGTCGCGTTTTGAAGCCATCACTTGGGCGAAAGCGGTAATCGACACGGACCAGCCGCTGGAAGTGTGCATCGCTCGGGCGCTGGCCGCCTTGGGCTGATCCTGCTTTCTTCTTGTGCGTGCAAACCTATACAATCTGTGGCTTGCCGCGAACTGCGCGACCGACCACCTATGACTCATTTCCGGCGCTGGCTGTACTTCCCCATTCTGTTCGTTACTTCACTCGCACTGTCCCAAGCCCCGGCAAAGCCCTCTCCCGGTGATGATTCGGCCATCAGCGCGAAGGCCCGGTCCATTCACAACTCAGCCCTGGTCATCGATACGCACGCTGACACGCCGCAGCGCTTCCTCGACGAAAACTTCGATATCGGCTCGACTGATCCCAACGACATAGGCCACATCAGTCTGGACAAGGCGCGTCGCGGAAATCTGGGCGCAGAATTCTTTTCCATCTGGGTCGAACCCGAAACCAATCAGGGACACTTCGCGCAGCACACCTTCGATCTGATCGACTCGGTGTA
>Ga0066710_100008303_pt1 | contig 10070 bp, 6 predicted proteins | sample GraSoiAngelo_159_FD_79666 | JGI IMG/M metagenome (GOLD analysis project Ga0066710, IMG submission 79666) | Grasslands soil microbial communities from the Angelo Coastal Reserve, California, USA - 14_1009_16_40cm | ecosystem: Environmental > Terrestrial > Soil > Grasslands | place: USA...
GCGAGGATCTCGAGGCTCTGGCGCAGCCGGTCGAGCTTCGTCAGCGTCTCGGGGGCGGGTACGTCGGCCTCGCTCGCGAAGAGGCCTGCCAGGCCCTGCGCCGCATCGAGCGATCGGGCGGCGAGCCGGCGATTGTTGAAACAGGACACCGGCATGGCGAGGAGCCACAGCAGCGCCATGCCGGAGGCGGCGGCGAGGAGACCGCGGCGCCACAGGTTAACGTGCACGCCGCCCCGTGCGACGGCGTCGCCCGCCTTATCGCGCAGGATCACGTCCCGGAATACGCCGCCGAGAAAGAGCCACTGCGGGACTTTACGCGCCGTGGCCGGAACCGCGGCGTCGCGAGGGCTGGCTTGATGGAGCCGGGCGTCGAACACCTGGGTCGCGCCGCGCGCGCCACCGGCCGCCGCGGAGGCCGCCGCCGGAGCGGCGTCGCTCGTCACAACCGCACGCACGCCGGTGAAATAGAACCCGCGTAGGACCGGGCTGACCGCGAGCTGGCTCGGCCGGCAGAGATCCACCAGGAACTGCGTCGCCAGCGGGGCGATCTTGCGCAGCTCGCGCGGGAACTCGTACACCGCGGCGCGCCGCGCCGCTTCGCTCTCGCGGGGCAGCAGCAACAGCCGGCTCGCGGCGAGTCTGGTGAAGAGCCGCTCAAAGGCCTCGGTGACCCGTTGAAACTCGCGCTCGGCGTGCAGCCCGGCCGGCGCGCGCGACGGCCAGCGGAGCGTCGCGCCGACCCCGAGCTGAGCCTCCTCCCGGGACACGTGGTGCGCGAACTCCGGGAAGTGGGGAATGCGGTCCGCCTTCGTGAAGAGCACGTACACCGGTAGCGGGATTCCGAACGCCCGCCCCAGCTCGGCGAGCCGCGCGCGCAGGTCGGAGGCCGCCGCCGGCACCGCGGTGGCGCTCCCGGCCTTGAGCAGGTCCTCGCAGCTGAAGCAGACAACCGCGACGCGACGCGCCTGCGCCCGCCCCGTCAACGTCGCCCGCATCCGATCCGGAATGACGTGGTGAACGAAGCGCGCCCAGCGGCTCGGCTCCTGCAGCAAGCCCCCGCCCGCTTCCACTACCACCGTATTCTGCGTGTACCAGAGATTCGCCGCGCGTGTGGGCGGGATCCGGTCCCCCTGGGAGACCTCCCCAGCGAGCAGGTCGGGATCCAGTCCGCAGTGCATCACGCTGGCCGTCTTCGCGCTGCCCACGGGACCGAGGACCACCACGAGGGGCAGCTTGCCGGGAGCGGCGGTCTTCGCCGCCCGCGACGCGGCGAGCCGGGCCCGCGCCGCCGTCATCGCCGCATCGATGTCGTCGTCGCCGGCTTCGCCCTGGTCGTCTCCCCCGCGCCGGGTGGTGAACCAGAAGACGATACCCGCCGCGATCGCCCCCAAGACCCATAGCGCTCCACGCAGAATCCATAGGTCCCAGCCGGTCAGCTCGAGCCACTTCCCCAGCGCCCACGTGATGATGAGGTAGATCACGAACGTCGACGCGACCGCGACGCTGACCTTGGCTCGGCGGGACCGCATCCCGAGGAGGCTCACGGTCCGGGCCGCAACGATTGGAGCTGCGAAATCCAGGACCCGAGCGTGATCCTGATGACGAGCCAGATAGCGATAGCCGAAGTGGCGAGCCCGAGCGCTGTGATCGCCAGGCGGCGCAGCCAGGGATCCAGGTTGAGCGGGAAGGTCTCTCGCTCGGGAGGCGCCCAGCCCGGCGCGAGCTCTCCCAGCGCTCCGCGGACTCGAGCGATTTTCTCGGCCGCTGCGCCCGCCCACCGCTGTGCTTCGCTCTGACCAGCGGCGCCGTAGCGGCCCCGGAATCCGAGCAGCAGGCACAACTGATAAACCTCGAGTACGTCAGCCAGCTCCTCCGAGTCCTGGCGCCCGATCAGGGTGCGCAGATTCTCGAAGAACACCTCTCCTCCCATGTGCTCGCCGAAGAGTTCTTCCTGGAGCGGCTTGCGCGACCAGCCCGCCAAGGCGGGGAGCGGCGAGTTCAGGATGGACTCGTCGAGGAACATCACGATCGCGTAAATCGCGAGCTTGACGTCCTCGCTGGCGTACCCCGCCCGCCGCGCCTCCTCGTGCGCGCCAGACAGCAGCTGCTTGATGTGGTTGCGGAAGGTTGCCGCGTCGGTGACGCTCTGGCGGTTGGCGCGCACCCGTCCGACGGCGGTCAGCACCTCTTGCAAGACGATCGCGAGGAGTCCGCGCTGCGCGTCTCGCTGCCCCGCCTCCGCGTCGACCGCCTTGGGTGACATGCGCTCAGCTGTGCGCCGATTCTAGGACGATGTGAAGCTCGAACTCCGCGTCGGCCAGCGTCTCCGGAGCATACACGCCAACGTCGCCCGTCTTCGTCATCCCTTCCCAGCACGGCCCGGTGCGCTCGATGGCGAAGTACTGCGCGGCCGGGTCGCGGGGAATTGCCGACGGCGGCGCCGCGAGATGTTCGAGCGCGAGGCCGGCGAGCCCGGAGCTCACCAGGCGGACAATGTGCTGGCCGGCGCACACCTTCACGAGCGGGGGCACGCCCCGGATCAGGTCCGCCGCCTTCGTGCGGGATCGGACGCCGAGCACCCACTTCGACGGGCCGAAGCAACGCTGGTCGAGGACCTTCCCCGTATGCAGCAGCTTGCGCGACCGCGACAGAGGGACGGAGATGCAGTTCGTGGGAACGACGAGCTCGAGGTGCGAGCGAATGTGACGCTCGAGCGCTGTGAAGCACTCCCCGAGGCGATCGTGGTCGTAGGGCGGCAGCGCCCGCGGGTGCGAGTCGAGCGCGAACGTGCACAGGGCCCCCGCCAACCGCGCGAGCTCCGCGTACGCCTGCTCCGGCCGTGAGCGTTTTTGCTCGAGGACGTGACGCAACGGCGCGAGGCTCGAGTGGATCGCGTGGCTGAGCCAGAAGCTCGAGACGTCCCGGGTCCCTGACTCCGCCCCCTGCTTCGGAATCTTGAGTCGCTGACCGGCGAGGGTCTCGCTCTTCGCATCGAGGACTTCGATCACACGCCTGAGCAGCTCCATCAGCGATTCGCTGGCGCCGACCTGGAGCAGCGGCGGAATGTAGTCAGGGTCGTAGATGAAGGCGCCGGCGCCATCGCGCCGGACCCGCGCGAGGGCCAGAGCGACCACATCGCCGCTCACCTCTGCATCCAGGAGCAGCCGGAAGTTCTTCCGGCCCAGACTGACGGGCTTCTCGTCGCGCCCAGTCAGATCATCGGCGATCGGGGTCTGCTCGGCGAGGTAGCGCGCGCCCGCGTCGGCTGCCGTCGGTCCGAGAGCGCAGTTCGCCTGGCCCGCCCGGTACGGAGGAATGGCGAGTAGGACGACGTGACTCTCCTGCGTGGGCGAGAAGAGCTCTCGCACCTCGCGGGGCGGCGGCAACGGGTCGGCGTCGGGAAAGTGGAATCCAAGGCCGTCGGGCATGACACCGCGCGCGTGCACGACTGCCACCGTGCCGTTGCGGAGCGCCTCCGCGTCGAAATCGTAGCCTGCCAGCCCGTACGGCTTGAAAAACAGCTGCGACAAAGCGAAAGCGATCGAGTCTTCGAAGTAGCGGTTCTGCACCTGGAAGTGGTGCTGCGCCAGGTGCATGCCTTCCTGCCACACGACCTTCGAAAGGTTTCTCATCTTACGTCGCCAGCTTGCCAGGCTTCGGGCAAGGGGTAGGTTGTTCGTAGATTTATCAGCCGGGACGGGGAGTGTCCATGACCCTTGAAGAATTCCGCGCGAAGTACCGACTGCAGCAGCGACTGACGCAACGGGGGGTCGCAAGCTACCACGCAGTCGATTCGTCCGGACGCGTCGTCATGGTTCACTCGCTCGATTCCGCTTCCCGCGAGGAAGTGGATCGTGTGCGCGGCATGATCCATCAGCTCAACGCCGCCGACCGCAAGCGTATCCTCGAGATTCTCGACGTGGATGGCGTGCCCGTTATCGTCACCGACTATCTCCAGGTATTCCAGACACTCGCGCAATGGCTCGAGGTGAGAACCCGAAGTGCGCCGGCCGCGCCAACGGTGCCGACCGCTTCGTCGCAAGGTCCGCCCCGGGGGGAATTCACGCAGCTGTTCGGACCTGCTGAAATACCAAAGACGCCCATCGTCGAGTCACCGAAATCCGCCACTCCGACTCCAGCGGGCGGAGAGTTCACACAGTTATTTGGCGCAATAGGTCCCGCTGCCGCCGATTCGCACAAAACGCCCCAGGGGCCGTCGACACCTCTTCCTCCGGCTCCACCCGCTCCCCCTGCTCCCACTGCTCCCACTGCTTCTCCGACAGCGGGTGAGTTCACTCGCCTATTTGGGGCAATCAAAGACGAACCGGCCAGCGCTGCGCCCACCGAGCCCGCCCCGCCGGCGACGCCCACACCTCCGGCTGCCGAACGACCCAAGATCGTTGTGCGGTGGCGCGAATCCACTCCAGCGGAGCCGCCACCTCCCGCGGCGGCCAAGCCGCAGATTCGCTGGAAAGCGAGCGGGCCCGACGAGGTCGCGCAGCCCCAGCCGCCCACGCCAAGCCCGCCGTCGCCCAAGGGACCAGGCGATTTCACCCGACTGTTCGGACCCCACGAGGATATGCCAGCGACGTCCTCGCCTACGCAGAACGATGAGCCGCTCGCACCCAAGCGTTCGGAACCGCCAGCCCAGGCGCGACCCGCCGTGCCAAAGGGTGGATTCACACAGCTGCTACGAGCAGCGGTGGACTCGCCTGGGGACGACCCCACCACGCCGCCCGAGGTGAGCGACGCGCCTCCCTCACCGGCACCGCCACCCAAAGGCGCTCCGGGAGCGTTCACTAGCCTGATGGAGGGTCTGCCGTCGCCTCCATCCGGCGGCGGTCCCGAATCTACCGCGCGCGCCGGGGGGGGGGGGCTTGGCCAAAGCGAGTTCACGCGCATGATGTCTGCTGTCCCGGCCCCCGCCCCCGCCCCCGGTGGTCGGGGGCAAGCGGCTCCGACGCCCGCTCCAGCGGGCGAAGAAGGAGAAGAAGAAGGAAAGCCATCGCTCACGAAGCTGTTCATCGCGCTCGGCGTTGTCCTCCTCCTCGCGGTCGTGCTCATCGTTTTCTTCGCGATCAAGAAATAGCTACTTGGTCGGCAGCACGACGAGGAGCTCGAGCTGTGCGTTCGGGAAGTCGGCCGGTACGTATGCGGCCACGTTGCGGGCGCGCGTGATCGATTGCCATTCAGGTCCCGTCTTGCCGACGCGGAAATACTGAAAGCCCGATTTCACGGGGATCGCACCCGGCGGACTCGGCATGTGCGAGAGCTGAAGGCCCGGCATTGCCTGCTTGATGAGGTTATCGATGTGGTCGGCGGAGCTGATCTTGACCAGCTCGGGGACGGCGCGCACCAGTTTGGCCTGCTCGAGCTCGGCACTGACTGCGAGATACCAGCCATCAGCCGTCAGATAGTCGTCGCGCTCCAGCGCGCTGGCGTGTACGGCCGGCCGCACGGCGCGCATCGGCAGTGACACATAGTTGGCGGGCACGACCGTTTCGAGCAACAATCGCAGCTTTTCGTCCAGATCGCGGAAGCAACGCGACAAGTTCGCGTGCTCGTATGCGGGCAGGTCCCGAGGGTGCACCGTCGTGGAGAACGTCGTCAGGGCACCGGCGAGCGCGAGCATCGTGGCAAACAGGTCGGCGGGGTGTCCCCGGCGGACTTCGAACAGGTGCCGGACATCCGGGAGATGCGTGTTGACCGTATACAACAGCCAAAAATTCGCGACGTCCGCGATGCCGAATTCGGCGAGGCTCTGGTTCTTGTGCCGCCGCCGGTCGGCCAAGGCGCTGCTTTTGGCGGACAGCAGCTCCACGAGGCGCCGCGCGACAGCCATGAGATACTCGCTGGCCGAGATGTCGACGACCGGAGGGACGAAGTCGGGTTCCAGCTGGTAGCTCCCGGCTGCCGACCGGACGACCCGCGCTAGCGGGAGCGCCGTGTGTCCCTCGGTCGCTTCGCCTTCCACGAGTAGCCGGAAATTCTTGCGCGCCACGACCAACGGCTTTTCCGCGAGGCCGGTATTCTCATCGCGCCGCAGCAGGACCTCGGCCAGGAACCGCGTATTCCGGTCGTTCTGGCCGGAGGAGACGTTCAACCCATTGTTGCGCTGCTCGGGGATCGCGAGATACACATCGAGCGTCTGCTGGTCGGGCTGCCAGCAGGTCTCGAGCGGGCGTGGGGGTGGCGCAGGATCGGCGTCGGGGATCTCGAAGAGCAGACCATCAGGGAGGATGCCCGCAGCATGCGAAATCGCCAGCGCGCCTCCAGCGAGCGCTTCTCGATCGATCGTCAGGCGCTGAAATCCCCACGGGCAAAACGTGAGCGCCGAAAGTTGCATCTCGAGAAGGTCCTCGAGAAAGCGATCCTGTGTCTGGAGGTGTTGGGGCGTGAGGAGGACACCCTTCGTCCAGAGCACGGGTTGCAGTTGGCGCATGGCCCTAACCTAGCCCTGGGAAGACACACGTCTAGACTCATCGCGTCGCCTTGCCACCCTTTGACCCAGATGACAGGTTGGGAGGCCATGCGCGACAGATCCAGTGGGCATCGCATCGAAGTCGGTTTGAGCGTCGAGCCGCGCGCGATCGACCCGATACCACAGCGCGAAGCGGTATTCTCCGTCGCGCTATTCGGAGATTTCAGTGGCCGGGGCCACCGCGACAGCGACGTCGTAGGGGCACTCGCAACCAGCGAAGCCATTCCTGTCGACCGCGATAACCTGGATGAGGTACTCGCGGGGCTCAGACCTGAGCTGCACGTGCCGCTGCACCGAGACGACGCTCCCGTGCTGCGCGTTCAATTTAGCAGTCTCGACGACTTCCACCCCGATCACGTGTACGAGCGTCTGCCGCTGTTCGAGGGCGTCCGCGCGCTGCGCAGCCAACTCGGGGAGCCCGCACCCCCACCTCAGCCGCCGCGCGAGCCGGCGAGCCACGGTTCCTTGCTCGACGATATAGTGCGGCAGTCGCCTTCTGTGGACCGTGCTGCAGATGCGCCGTTCGAGGGTGGCGACCTTCAGGCGTACCTCAATCGGATCGTCGCCCCCCACGTGGTTTCACCAACTGATCCTCGTCGGCAGGCAGTCCTCGCCGAACTGGAGGAAGCCGCCGCGAAGGGTTTGCGAGCGTTGCTGCACGATGCGGAGTTCCAGGCGCTCGAGGCGCTTTGGCTCGGAGTGCGCCTGCTCACTCGGGCCGTCGAGTCGGACACCGGTGTGCAGCTCTATCTTTTCGATGTGACCAAGCGGGAGCTCGCCGAGACGAGCCGCGTCCAGAAACTGCTTGCCGGCTCGAGATGGAGCCTCCTCGCGGGCTTGTACTCGTTCCAGCCGGTCGCGGGCGACCTCGAGCTCTTGGGGCGCCTAGGTAGCATCGCGAGCCTCGTGGGAGTGCCGTGGCTGTCGGCCGCCGACCCGCGACTCGCCGGCAGCGCTTCCGTACACCTGAGTCCGGACCCCGACGATTGGAGTACCGACCCTCTTCCCGCCTGGCAGGCGCTGCGACGGACACCGGAGGCGCGCTGGATCGGCCTCGCCATGCCGAGGTTTCTGCTGCGTCTTGCGTACGGCGAGCGGGGCACCCGGTGCGAAGCGCTGCCGTTCGAGGAGCTGTCGCACAGCCCCGCGCACGAGGACTATCTCTGGGGCAATCCGACCCTGGCGTGTCTCCTGGTGCTCGTCCACGCGATCGCGGAGTCGGGTCGGCCGATGTATTCCGGAATGAACCTCGAGATCGGGGAGCTTCCCTGCGCCGGTGGGCAGTCTTGCATCGAGGCACTTCTGGGCGAGCGCGCCGCGGAACGACTCCTGGATCGGGGTCTGATGCCGCTGGTGGGGATGCGGGACGCAGACCGAGTTCGCTTGCTGCGCTTCCAATCGATCGCCGATCCGCCGACCCCACTGCGCTTCTGAAAGTGACGCCCCCGTCAGCATTTCCCCCTAGGTGTAACCCCGGGGGGCCGCTGCTTGACACCTGCATTCTCGGGGCGTATTACCAACGCGGGTGGAAAGACAATTTCGACCCGACGGTCGCGGCACGCAGCACCTCAGGGGGCAGTCCCAGGGAGCACTGCAGTCGAGGTGTCGGCAGACCCCCACCACCATCAGCAACGCGACCGAGGAGCAAGCGATGGCCAAAGAGAGCGTCCACAAGAAGCTAGAGCGTATTCGGCCTCCGCGCGTGAACATCACGTACGAGGTGGAGACTGGTGGCGCGATGGAGGTCCGCGAGCTGCCTTTCGTGATGGGGGTGCTCGCGGACTTCACGGGTCATCCCAGCGAAGAGCTGCCGAAGCTCAAGGATCGAAAGTTCACCGAGGTCACGCTCGACAACTTCGATGACGTACTCGCGAGCATGAAGCCCCATCTGAAAGTCGCCGTGGCGAACAAGCTTTCAGACGATCCGAACGCCGGCAAGATCGGCGTCGAGCTCAAGTTCGAGAGCATGGAAGACTTCAACCCCGACCGAGTGGCGCGCCAAGTGGAGCCGGTGCAGAAGCTCCTCGACCTCCGCAACCAGCTCGCCGACCTGCGCGGCAAGATCCAGAGCAACGACAAGCTCGAAGAGCTGCTGCAGGCGACGCTGAGCGACGAGGAAAAGCGCAACAAACTCAAGGCAGAGCTGGATTCCGGCGCCAAGCCCGAGGGAGGCAAGGATGGCGGAGCCTAAGGCGGAGCAGCAGCAGCAAGCCGCGGCGGAAACCACCGAGCTGAGTTTGCTCGATCAGATCGTCGAGCGGGGCCGGTTCGGCGGGGAGGCACCTGCTCGTCAACGCGGCAAGGACATGATCAAGCAGTTCGTATCGGAGGTGCTCGCGGGCACGATCACGATGGGCCGCGACACCGAGGCCATGCTTAATGCTCGCATCGCTCAGCTTGACCGGCTGATCTCGGGCCAGGTGAACGAGGTGGTCCACCATCCCGAGTTCCAGAAGCTCGAGGCCACGTGGCGCGGGCTGCGGTACCTGCTTTCCAACAGCGAGACGAGCGAGACGCTGAAGGTGAAGGTGCTCAACGTCTCGAAGAAGGACTTGTTAAAGGATCTGCAGCGCGCTCCCGAGTTCGATCAGAGTGCAATGTTCAAGAAGGTATATGAGGAAGAGTTCGGGATCTTCGGCGGCGCGCCCTTCGGCGCACTGCTCGGGGACTACGAGTTCGACAAGACGGGCGAGGACATCGAGCTGTTGGAGAAGGTGGCGCAGGTGGCTGCCGCCGCGCACGCGCCGTTCCTCTCCGGCACGTCGTCCAAGATGTTCAGCCTCGACAGCTTCACGCAGCTCGATGCTCCGCGGGACCTCGCGAAGATCTTCAACACGACCGACTACGCGAAGTGGAAGACGTTCCGCGAGAGCGAGGATTCGCGCTACGTCGCCCTGGCGGCGCCGCGGATGCTGCTGCGCGAGCCGTACGGGAGCCAGACCGTTCCGATCGAAGCATTCCAATACGAGGAACAGGTCACCGGCGACCACAACAAATACTTGTGGGGCAACGCGGCATGGGCGCTCGGCGTGCGCATCACCAACGCATTCGCGACGTACGGCTGGTGCGCGACGATCCGTGGGGTGGAGAGTGGCGGGCTCGTGGAAGGGCTGCCGGTGCACTCCTTCAAAACCGACGAAGGCGACGTCGCGATGAAGTGCCCGAGCGAGACCCCCATCACCGATCGGCGCGAGAAGGAGATGGCCGACCAAGGATTCGTGCCCTTCGTGCATTGCAAGGGCACGGCGAACGCTGCGTTCTTCAGCGTCCAGTCCACTCAGAAGCCCAAGAAATACCAGACCGATTCGGCGACGGCGAACGCGCGTATCTCGGCCCAGTTGCCCTACATCTTTGCGGTGTCGCGCTTCGCGCACTACCTCAAGGCGATGATGCGCGACAAGATCGGCGGCTACCAGTCACGGAGCCAGATCCAGGCGTTCCTCAACAACTGGATCGCGGACTACGTGGTCGCAGACGACGACGCGCAGCAGAGCATCAAGGCGAAGCGGCCGCTGCGCGAGGCCCGGATCGAGGTCACCGATGTCGCCGGCAAGCCCGGCGTCTACCGCGCGGTAGCATTCCTGCGGCC
>Ga0066710_100008304_pt1 | contig 10070 bp, 9 predicted proteins | sample GraSoiAngelo_159_FD_79666 | JGI IMG/M metagenome (GOLD analysis project Ga0066710, IMG submission 79666) | Grasslands soil microbial communities from the Angelo Coastal Reserve, California, USA - 14_1009_16_40cm | ecosystem: Environmental > Terrestrial > Soil > Grasslands | place: USA...
CGCCGGGCCGCGCGGCCCCTGTTCGCGCCCCTCTGCGCGGCGCTGGCCGCGGCCGGCCGGCCGCCGTCCCTCGCGCTGCCGTACTTCAACCTCCTCTTCCGGAAGCGTCCAGCGACGCGGGGCGCGTGAGCGTACCCGTCGTCTCGGTGTTGATGTCCGTGCACGACGGGGCGCCCTGGGTGCGCGCGGCCGTCGAGTCGGTGCTCGAGCAGACACTCGGCGACCTCGAGGTGATCGTGATCGACGACGGGTCGACTGACACGACGCCGGACGTGCTGGCGTCGCTTCGCGACCCGCGGCTGGTGGTCGAGCGGCGCGAGCACGCGGGGCTCACGCGCTCCCTGAACCGCGCGCTCGGGCTGGCCAGGGCTCCGCTCGTCGCCCGCCTCGACGCCGACGATGTCGCGCTGCCGGAGCGGCTCGCGCGCCAGCGCGCGTTCCTCGTCACCTATCCCGAGGTCGGTCTGCTCGGTACGGGAGCGCGCGAGGTGGACGTGATCGGCCGCGAGCTCGCGGTCGTGCGGCCACCCCTTGACGACGCGGCGATCCGCCAGGCGCTGATCCGCGCCAACCCGTTCGTGCATTCGTCGGTGATGATGCGGCGGACCATCGTCGATCTGGCCGGCGGCTACGACGAGTCACTTCCGGTCGCGCAGGACTACGACCTCTGGATGCGGATGAGCCGGCTCACGCGGCTCGCGAACTTGCCCGAGCCGCTCGTGATCCGCCGGCTGGCCCCCGGCCGCGTGTCCGCGGTGCGCGACGACGACCGTCTGCGCGCCGAGGCGCGAGTGCGCTGGCGGGCGGTGCGGCGCCGCGCCTACCCCTGGTGGTGCACGGTGTTCGCCGTCCGACCGCTCCTGGCGCTGGCGCTGCCCGGCGCCTGGCGGCGGGGCCTCCGTTTGGCCACGCGTAAGCGAGGTCGGCCGCGGACGGTGTAGTACTATGAACGGCGTGCGGATTCTGATCACGGGGATCACCGGCTTCGTGGGCAGCCACCTCGCAGAATTCGCCCTCGCGCGCGGCGTCGAGGTGATCGGCTCGCTGCGCTGGCGGAGCAAGACCGAGCACATCGAAGCGATCCGCAGCCGCCTGACCCTCGTCGAGTCCGACCTGCGCGACATGATGTCGGTGCGCACCGTGCTGGAGCAGGCGCTGCCCGACTACATCGTCCACCTGGCCGCGCAAAGCTTCGTGGCCGCGTCCTGGCAGACGCCCGGCGAGACGTTCCACACCAACGTCATCAGCCAGATGAATCTCCTCGAGGCGATGCGCCAGCTCAAGTCGTCGGCGCGGTTCCTGGTGATCGGCTCGAGCGAGGAGTACGGGCTCGTCCTCCCGACGGAGCTGCCGATCCGCGAGACGAATCCGCTGCGCCCGCTCTCGCCGTACGCCGTCAGCAAGGTCACGCAGGACCTGATGGGCTATCAGTACTTCAAGAGCTACAACATGCACATCGTGCGGGCGCGCGCGTTTAATCATTCTGGCCCCCGTCGCGGAGAGACGTTCGCCACCTCAAACTTCGCGAAGCAGATCGCCGAGATGGAGGCGGGGCTGCGCGAGCCGGTCGTGCACGTGGGCGATCTCAAGCCCACGCGCGACTTCTCCGACGTGCGCGACATCGTCCGCGGCTACTGGACACTGCTCGAGCGCGGCACGCCGGGAGAGGTCTACAACCTCTGCTCCGGCGTCGACTGGTCGATCGAGCGCGTCTTGGCATTCCTGATCGGGAAGTCGACGCTGCCCCATATCGAGATTCGCCAGGATGCGGCGCGGCTCCGCCCCTCGGACGTGCCGATCCTGCGCGGCAGTCGCGAGAAGATCGAGACGAATCTCGGCTGGCGCGGGACGATCCCGCTCGAGCAGACGCTCACCGATCTGCTCGAGTATTGGCGACAGCGCATCGCGGCGCGCCCGCGCTAGCGGGACCAGGCGTGGTTGCGGGCCCGCGCGTCGCTCTCGTCCACGACTGGCTGACGGGGATGCGGGGCGGCGAGCGCTGCCTCGAGGTGCTCTGCGAGCTCTATCCCGACGCGCCGCTCTTCACGCTGCTGCACTTCCCCGGCACCGTCAGCCCCGTCATCGAGCGCCGGCGTATCGTAACCTCGCCGCTCCAGTCGTTTGTGCGCTACGGGCCGAGACGGCCGTGGGATCTGGGGCCGTTTCGCTACTTGCTGCCCCTCTTCCCCTGGGCGGTCAGCCGGCTCGACGTTCGCGACTATGACCTGGTCGTCTCGATGAGCCACTGCGCGGCGAAGGGTGCGCGTGTGGATCCGAGCGCCCTTCATCTGTGCTATTGCTTTTCTCCGATGCGGTACGTCTGGGATATGTACGACGACTATTTCGGGCGGGGCCGCGGCATCGTCATGCGCCTGCTCGCGGGTCCGCTGGCCAAGAGGCTCCAGTCGTGGGACCGCCAGACCGACGGCGTCCACGACTTCGTCGCGATCTCGCGGTACATCGCCAAGCGGATCCAGCGTCTCTACGACCGGCGGGCCGAGGTGATCTATCCGCCCGTCGATGTTTCTCGCTTCGAGATCGCAGACCAGACCGAGGACTACTATTTGATCGTGTCGGCGCTCGTGCCCTATAAGCGCATCGACCTCGCGGTTCAGGCGGCGACGCGCCTGGATCGACCCCTCAGGATCGTCGGAACGGGCCCGGAGCAGTCGCGCCTGCGTGCGCTGGCGGGCCCCACCGTGTCGTTCATGGGCTTGCGCTCGGACGATCAGGTCGCCACGCTCTACTCGCGCTGCCGCGCGCTCCTGTTCCCGGCCGTCGAAGATTTCGGGATCACGCCGCTCGAGGCGGCCGCGGCCGGGCGGCCGACGATCGCGCTCGGGCGGGGCGGCGCGCTCGAGACGATGGTGGGGCTCGACGAGTCCGATGCTCCGCCGACGGCGCTCTTCTTCAACGAACAATCGGTCGACGCGCTCGTGGACGCCATTCTTAGATTCGAGCGCGCGCGGGATCGGTTCGATCCCAAGGCGTTGCGGGCGCGCGCCGAGCAGTTCGACCGGCCGATCTTCAAGCAGCGGCTCCGCGAGTGGATCGAGCGCCGCTGGAGCGAGCACCAGACGAGGCGAGCGTGCTGAAGGCCCACTCGCGCTTCTTCGAGCACCTGACCCTGGCCGCCGACCTCATGCTGATCGCCGGCTGCTGGGTGCTGGCGTACCTGATTCGCTTCCGTCTCGTCCACTACGCCGGCGACGTGCCGCCGTTCTCGGACTATGCGCTCCAGCTGCTCCCGATCCTCCTTGTCTGGGGCTTCGCGTTTCGCGCCTTCGATCTCTACCGGCCGAGCCGCTTGAGCTCGCGGGTGTCGGAGTGGCTCGACGTGGCCAAGGCCTCCACTCTCGGTGTGCTGGTCCTCGTCGCGATCATGACGTTCGCCTTCCGCGGGCACGACTATTCGCGGCTCGTCATCGTGATCTTCTGGGCCGAGTCGGTCGTCGTGGTCAGCTTCTCGCGCGCGGTGTTCCGCGAGGCGCTGCGGGTGGCGCGCCGCCACGGCTACAACCGGCGCTATGCGGTGATCGTGGGCGGCGGCGAGCCGGCCGCCGAGGTGCTGCGCGTGCTCCGGCGGCGACCGGACGTCGGCATCCATGTGCTCGGAATGTTGAGCGACAAGAGCGAGGTGCCCGAGGGTGTCCGCTGGCTCGGCGGCCTCGACGACGTCCGCGCGGTTCTGGATCGGCATTCGGTCGACGTCGTCTTCATCGCCCTCCCGCACGCCGAGTACTCGCGACTGACCGGCGTGCTGACCGGCATCGGCGACGATCCGATCGCCATTCACCTCGTGCCCGACGTGTTCGGCCTGGCCTCGCTGCGCGGCGGCGTCGAGGAGTTCGAGACGGTGCCGTTCATTCACCTCCGCGAGTCGCCACTCTACGGCTGGAACCGCGTTCTCAAGCGCGCCTTCGACCTGGTGTTCGGCGCGCTGGCGCTGGTGCTGGCCGCCCCGGCGATGCTGGCGATCGCCGTCGCGCTCAAGATGACCTCGCCCGGGCCCGTGGTCTTCCGCCAGGAGCGCATGGGCGTCGACGGTCGGCGCTTCTACATGCTGAAGTTTCGGACCATGCAGATCGACGCCGAGGCGCAGACCGGGCCGGTGTGGGCGGGCCCCGACGATCCGCGCCGCACGCGGCTCGGCGCCTTCCTCCGGCGCTGGAGCTTCGACGAGCTGCCGCAGTTCTTCAACGTGCTCCGCGGCGAGATGAGCCTCGTCGGGCCGCGCCCCGAGCGTCCGAGCTTCGTCGAGGAGTTCCGGCGGCGGGTGCCGGGCTACATGCTCCGCCACAAGGTCAAGGCCGGCATCACCGGCTGGGCCCAGATCAACGGCTGGCGGGGCAACACGTCGATCGAGCGCCGGATCGAGTGCGACCTGTACTACATCGAGCGCTGGAGCCTCGCCTTCGACCTGAAGATCCTGATTCAGACCCTCTGGTACGGTTTCCATAACCGCAACGCGTATTGAACGGAGTGCGGGGCGCGCTGCTCGTGGCGCTTGCGGCGGGCCTGGCCGCGTCCATCACGCTCGCCGAGACGACGCTCGTCGTCCTCGCCCTCTGGCTGGTGTTCGGCCCGCGACCCGCCGGAACCCTGCGCATCCGCTGGCCGCTGCTGGCGCCCTTCGCCGCCTTCGCGCTGTGGACGCTCGTCGCCGCGCTCGCCTCCGGCCGGCCGCGCGAGAGCCTGCTGTCCTCGCGCGGGCTCCTCACGCTCGGCGCGTTCTACGTGGTGCTCCACGTGCTCGGCGACGGGCACGTGGCGCGGCGCTTCGCGAACGGCCTGTTCATCGCGGTCGCGGTGGTCGCGCTCGTGTCGATCGTCCAGGTCTCGTTCTGTGCCGCGGAAGGCACGGTCGAGTCCAGCGGAGCGCTCGTCCGGCTGGTGTTCAGAAAGTGCGCCCGCGCCCGTGGCTTCTTCTCGATCTACATGACGCTGGCCGGCGTGCTCACGCTCGTGCTCGTGAGCGCCCTGCCGCGCCTGGCCCGCGGCGGGCGCGCGCTGGCCTGGGCGCTGCCGGCCTGGCTCGCCTCCGTCCTGGCGCTCGGGTTCACCTCGGTGCGCGGCGCGTGGCTGGGCTTCGCAGTCGGCGGCATCGGATGCACGTTGGCCCTCCGCCGGCGCTGGCTCGTGCTGGCGGCGCTGATGCTGGTGGTGGTCGGCGCGGTCGCGGTGGAGCCGCGCACGCTCAAGCGGTTGCGCAGCGTGGGCGACTTCAACGACGACACGACGCGGGATCGGCTGGCGATGCTCGAAGCGGGGCTGCGCGTCGCCGCCGCGCACCCGATCACGGGGATCGGGCCCGGCCAGATCAAGCGCCTCTATCCGACGCTCGCGTCGCCGGAGGCGCTGCGGCGCTCGACCAGCCACCTGCACGACACGCCGCTGCAGATCGTGGCGGAGCGCGGGATTCCCGGCCTCGCCGCGTGGATCGCGATCTGGGTGGCCTTCTTCGGCGCCGCCGGCCGCGTGCTCGGGCGGATTCCGTCCGAGGATGACGAGGCGCGAGGGCTCGTCCTGGGCTCGATGGCCGCGATCGCGGCGTTTCTCGTCGCCGGCCTCTTCGAATACAACTTCGGCGACACCGAAGTCCTGCTGGTCGCCTTGACTCTGATGAGTTTCCCGTTCGTCATCGAGCGGGACCTCGACGCCTAGCAGCTACCGGGCTGGCGAGAAGGGCCCAGATGCGAGGCGGCGCCCGAAGAGCTGCGTGCGAGCCGTACTTCGAGTACGGTGAGCGGCGCAGCCGAGGGCGCGCACGAAGCAGATGGGCCCTGATCGTCAGCCCGCGCTAGGAGCGAGAGTGGCGGGCTCGGTCGTGGCGGCCCAGGGCCTGGGCGAGCGTCTCGGCCTGGATCAGCCCCTGCGACTTCATCGCCTGGAAGACCACGTTCCAGGTCTTCCCGCTGCGCCTTTCCTGCGCGATCTGCTCCAGCGTCATCGGCCGGGCGCTCGGGGCGGTCGGATTCTGGGACTCGAAGAGGGCGACCGCGATCCGCCGGTTTCCCGGCGACAGCGCGGCGAACGGGCTCGGCGCGATCGTTGATGCGATCGCAGTGGGAGGCGCCGGTCTCGGCTGCGGCTCCGCCGCCACCGTGGAGGCCATCGCGAGCGTGAGTGCGCCGAGGGCGTGGACGATCCGTCGCTTCATGGTTGGTTGCTCCGTCTAGTCGGTGTTGCGAGTGACTTTGGTACCGTTCTCGACGATCTGACCTGTCTTGTTGATGATCTCGCCGGCCGTCGCGCGATCGCGGAAGAAAAAGCCCTGCTTGACGACGACCCGCATGCGCGTGGCCTTCGTGGTGAGCCGTTCGAGCTCGATCTCCACGCTGCGATCGATCGCCTCCGCCACGATCTTCCGCCCCTCGTCGGTGCTGTCGTCGGCCTTGACGGTGATGGCCATGCGACGGAGCGTCACCAGGACCGCTTTGCGCAGCTGGTCGTGTCCGGCGGTGAAGGTCCGACAGGCGGCGCCGTTCACGGTGTAGTCGATCCCGGCGCTGGCGCCCACACCGGCGCCCGCGCTCAGAAGCGTCAACGCCACGGCCGCGCAGCCCTGAAGGCTCAGGAGCAGCGCCACCGCGATCACCGCGCGTACCGCATGCCGTCTCATGATTCCTGGATTGTCTCCCGGCCCCCTGTCGGTGCACGGGAGGTGCCAGGGGTTCTTGGCGCTGACTACGCGCGATTTCCTGGGGACTTGCCGAGGCCGGTCGCGGCGGGCGCCTGGACAGAGACTGGACAAGCTGGCTCGGTACTTTCCGGAGGCTGACAGAATACGGCCATCCCGACTAATATCGCCGCCGGGGAGGATCCTCATGACCGCGACGCGGAGAGATTTCTTGCGGAGGAGCGCGATGCTGGCGACCGGGCTGGGCGCCACACCCCTGCTCGGGGCGTGCGCGACGCTCGGCCTGCCCCCCTCGGGCGTTGAGGAAGTCACGATCGCCGCGCTGCAGGCGGCGATGCAAGCCGGGCGGCTCAGCGCAGAGTCGCTGGTGCAGCTCTACGTGGAGCGAATCCGCGAGATCGACGCCGCCGGCCCCACGCTCCGGTCGGTCCAGGAGCTCAATCCCGACGCGATCGCCATCGCCCGAGCGCTCGACGGCGAGCGCGCCCGGAAGCGGCGGGGCCCGTTGCACGGCATCCCGGTTCTGCTCAAGGACAACATCGCCACCGCCGACCGGATGGAAACGACCGCCGGAACGCTGGCCCTGGTCGGCGCGCGGCCCCGCGAGGACGCGACCGTGGCCCGGAAGCTCCGCGAGGCGGGCACCGTCATCCTCGGCAAGGCCACGATGAGCGAGTGGGCGTACTTCAAGTCGTCCCCCGGCTCCAGCGGCTGGAGCGCCCGGAGCGGCCAGGCGAAGAACCCGTACGCGCTCAACCGGACGCCGTGCGGCTCCAGCTCGGGCTCGGCCATCGCGGTGGCCGCGAACCTCGTGACGGTCGCGATCGGCACGGAGACGGACGGATCGATCATCTGCCCCTCCGGCGTCAACGGCGTCGTCGGCGTCAAGCCGACGGTGGGCCTCACGAGCCGGGCCGGCGTCATTCCGATCTCGGCCAGCCAGGATACGGTGGGACCGTTCGCGCGCACGGTGACCGACGCCGCCATCGTGCTCGGCGCCCTCACGGGCGTGGATCCGCGCGATCCGGCGACGCAGGCGGGCGCCGACAAGGCGCAGACCGAGTACGCTCGATTCCTGGATCCCGACGGGCTGCGCGGCGCCCGGATCGGCGTGCCGCGCGAGGGCTACTTCGGCTATAGCGCGAAAGCCGACGGAGTCGCCAACCAGGCCATCGAAGCGATGCGCGCCCGTGGTGCGATCATCGTCGATCCGGTCAAGATTCCGAACTTCGATCGCGCCGCGCTCACCGCGGCCGAGATCACCGTGCTTCTCTACGAGTTCAAGGCGGGCGTGAACGCCTATCTGGCCGAGTTGATGCCGGGCGCCCAGGTTCGGACGCTCGAGGACATCATCGAGTTCAACACGAAGAACGCCGCTACGAACATGCCTTACTTCGGCCAGGAGCTGCTCGTACGCGCGCAGGCCAAGGGCGACCTGATCGAGGCCGAATACCTGGAGGCGCTCGACAAGTGCCGCCGGCTGGGTGTCAAGGAAGGTTTCGACGTCGCGATGGATCAGAACCAGCTCGACGCGATGGTGGCGCCGACGACGACGCCGGCGTGGCCGGTCGACCTCGTCAACGGCGATCAGTTCCGGGGCAGCAGCGCGAAGAGCGCCGCGCTGGCGGGCTATCCACTCGTCAGCGTCCCGGCGGGCGCCACGATGGGCCTGCCGGTCGGGATCACGTTCATGGGCCTCGCCTGGAGCGAGCCGACGCTGCTCAAGCTCGCCTACGCGTTCGAGCAGGCGAGCAACGCGCGACGGCCGCCGCGCTACCTGGCCACGAGCCCGTGACGCGCATGCGGGCCGTGATCTGCCGGGCGTTCGGTGAAGTCGAGGGGCTGAAGGTCGAGGAGGTCGCGGCGCCGACGCCCAAGCCCGGCGAGGTGCTGATCGCCGTGAAAGCGACCGCGGTGAACTACGCGGACGCGCTGATGACCGCCGGACGCTACCAGACGAAGCCGGATCCGCCGTTCAGTCCCGGGCTCGAGACGGCCGGCGTCGTCGCCGCGTGCGGGCAGGGCGTGACGCGGCTCAAGCCCGGCGACCGCGTGATGGCGATTCTCGCCTACGGCGGGCTCGCCGAGATGGCCGTGGCTCCCGAATCCGAGACCTACGCGATTCCGGCCGGCATGAGCTTCGAGGAAGCGGGCGCGTTTCCCGTCGCCTACATCTCGAGCCACGTCGCGATCCGCTGGCAGGGACGGCTCGAGGCCGGCGAGACGCTGCTGGTGCTGGGCGCCGCCGGCGGCGTGGGGCTCACCGCGGTCGAGATCGGCAAGGCGATGGGCGCGCGCGTGATCGCGGGCGCCAGCACGCCGGAGCGGCTCGCGGTGGCCCACGCGCGCGGCGCGGACGCGCTCGTCAACTACGCGACCGAGAACCTGACCGAGCGCGTGATGGCCCTGACCGACGGCAAGGGCGCCGACGTGTGCTTCGATCCGGTCGGCGGCGATCTCTTCGACGCCGCACTCTCCGCGCTCGGCTGGGGCGGCCGGATCCTGATCGTCGGCTTCGTGGGCGGCGTCCAGCAGATTCCGGCGAACCGGCTCCTGGTGAAGAACCGCGCAGCGCTCGGCTGCTCGCTGCGCTACTACCGCTGGAACGCGCCGGACAAGCTCCAGCGATCGGTCGACGAGCTGCTGCGCTGGTACGACGAAGGCAAGCTCAAGCCGCTGATCACGCATCGCCTGCCGCTCGAGAAGAGCGTCGAGGCGATCCGCCTGCTGACCGGCCGCAAGGCCCACGGCAAGGTCGTCGTCGTCCCGGAGCTGCGCTGACCGATGGAGATCCAGGTCCGCGAGCACGGCCGGCACGTGGCGGTCGTGACCATCGACAACCAGCCCCGTCTCAACGCGATGTCGCGCGCGATGATGGAAGAGCTGGGGCGGCTCTGGGACGAGTTGGAACGCGGGCGCTGCCGCTGCATCGTGCTCACCGGCGCCGGGGCGCGCGCCTTCAGCGCCGGCGCCGACATGAGCGGGGACCTCTCGGCGTCGCCCGACATCGCGCGCGTCGTCAACCACGCCCTGCTGAAGCACGACGTGTACTCGAAGCCTATCGTCGCCGCCGTCAACGGTGACTGCGTCGGCGGCGGCGTGGAGCTGCTCCTCTCCACCGACGTCCGCGCGGCGGCGTCGCACGCCCGGTTCGGGCTGCCGGAGGTCCGCTGGTCGGTCTACCCGTTCGGTGGCGCGACCGTGAAGCTCGTCCAGCAGATCGGCTACGTCCACGCGATGGAGCTCCTGCTGACCGGCAAGCTGGTCGACGCCCACGAGGCCGCGCGCATCGGGCTCGTCAATCGGGTGGTGGCCGCCGACGCGCTGATGCCGTGGGCGCTCGAGACCGCCGAGCTGATCGCCGCCAACAGCCCGTCGGCCGTGCAGGCGGTGAAGCAGCAGATCAGCGCGACGATCGCCGAGCACGCGC
>Ga0066710_100008308_pt1 | contig 10068 bp, 5 predicted proteins | sample GraSoiAngelo_159_FD_79666 | JGI IMG/M metagenome (GOLD analysis project Ga0066710, IMG submission 79666) | Grasslands soil microbial communities from the Angelo Coastal Reserve, California, USA - 14_1009_16_40cm | ecosystem: Environmental > Terrestrial > Soil > Grasslands | place: USA...
ATTCGGCGAAGTTCCAGAAGACGGCGAAGGCCCACAGCGAAATCTCGCCTATGGTGGAGAGATATCGCGAGTACAAAGACTTGAAAAAAGGCATCGCCGAAAGTCGCGTCATGCTCGCCGAGGAAAAAGATCCCGAGATGCGCGCCTATGCCCAAGAAGAGCTCGACAAACTGGAAGCGCGTGTTGCCGCTGTCGAAGCGGAACTAAAAGTGTTGCTCCTGCCTAAGGACCCCAACGACGAAAAAGATGTCATCCTCGAAATTCGTGCCGGCACCGGAGGCGATGAGGCCACTCTGTTCGCTGCCGAAATGTTCCGTATGTACACTCGGTATGCGGAAACCCAGGGCTGGAAGGTGGAAGTGCTCTCCACTTCCGAATCTTCAGTTGGCGGCTTGAAAGAAGTTATCGCCATCATCGAAGGCAGGCGCGTCTACTCGCGTCTGAAATACGAAAGCGGTGTGCACCGGGTACAACGTGTTCCCGCCACCGAGCAACAAGGACGCGTGCACACTTCGGCCGTAACTGTCGCGGTCCTGCCGGAAGCCGAGGACGTGGATATCAAAATCGAAGCCAAGGACTTACGTATCGACACATTTTGTTCCTCCGGCCCCGGCGGTCAATCCGTGAACACGACCTACTCCGCGGTGCGAATCACTCACCTGCCCACGAACACCGTAGTCAGTTGCCAGGACGAGAAGTCCCAGATCAAGAATCGGGAGAAAGGCATGCGCGTGTTGCGATCACGTCTCTATGAAATGGAGATGCAGAAGCAGCAGGACGCCTTAGCCAAGGAACGCCGCGCCATGGTGGGCTCCGGCGACCGCAGTGAGAAAATTCGCACCTACAACTTTCCTCAGAATCGCGTGTCCGACCACCGCATCGGGCTGACGATTCACCAGTTGCAGGAGGTCATGGACGGCAAACTCCAGCCGCTCATCGAAGCGCTCGTAACCCATTACCAAGCAGAGAACATGAAGCAGGAGAGTGCCAACGTTGTGTGATAATCAATACCAAAGTCGGCAAGGCAAGACTGAGCACTGGGAACTAAAGACTGAAAACTGAAATTTATATAGTCCGGGTTAGAAGAAGTGAGTAGCCAGTTACTTCTGCGTTCTGATTTCTTACGTCCTAATTTTGTGTTGCTTCGTGACGCCCTCACTTCCGCCGGTAGCCGTCTCACCGCCGCTGGCGTTCCCTCCCCTCGGATGAATGCCGAACTCCTCCTCATGTTCACTCTCAGCTGCGACCGCGGCTATCTGTACGCCCATCCCGAACGCCAGTTAGGAGACGACGAGCAATCTCGTTACGATCAAGCCCTCGACAAGCGTGCGCAAGGCATTCCAGCGCAGTACATCACCGGGCATCAGGAATTCTGGGGCATGGACTTCATCGTCAGCTCTGCCGTGCTTATTCCGCGTCCAGAAACCGAACACCTGATCGAAACCGCGCTGCTGCTCGCCCGAACGGTGACGAATCCTCGTATCGCGGACGTGGGCACGGGGTCCGGCTGCATCGCGCTCCCCCTCGCCAGAGAGTTGCTCCAGGCCGAAATCCACGCCACCGATATTTCTTCTGACGCTCTTGAGATCGCGCGCGCCAACACTGCTCGTCATCAACTGGAAAGCCGAATTCACTTTCACCAAGTCGACTTACTGCGGGGACTCGGCACCAACCGATTCGACTTGGTGGTTTCCAATCCACCTTACGTCGGAGAATCCGAAGAAGACCGGGTGCAACTTGAAGTGCGCAAGTTCGAGCCGCGTCATGCCGTCTTTGCCGGACCCACTGGACTTGAAGTCATTCAGCGTTTAATCCCGCAAGCACATGGCGCATTAAAGGGTGGCGGCTGGCTCGTAATCGAAATCAGTGGGACCATAGTCGAGGGCGTAAGGGATTTGCTTCATAGCTGGAGTGAGGTACGCATCACCGACGATTTGCAAAAGATTCCCCGCATCGCCAGTGCGCGGAAAACCCTACTCTAGTCACGGCAGCTCCTTACGCGTTCACACTGAGGACCCAGGAAACTAGCGTTGCTGGGGGCTTGTATTCATTTAAACTGGTGTTCGTATAGTTTCTCGCCTGATCTTCTGTTAGGAAAAGACTTGTGCGAAAGCATTTCGCAGCTTTAGTTTTGGGCGTATTTTTGTCCACTGGCTCCTTCGCCCAAACCGCAATCGAAGGCGTCGTGCGGGACGACGCCGGCAATGCTGTTGCCAGCGCTTCGGTCGCTTTGAAACGCGCCGAAGGCGCTGTTGTCCAACAGACCACCAGCAATGCGATTGGTAAATTCCGCTTTGCCGCAGTGGATGCTGGCGCCTACACACTGAAGACTGAAGCGCCCGGCTTTTATGTTTCCAGCTACGACTTCGTGTTGCGCTCCCGTCAACCGCTCTCGCTTACAGTCGAGTTGCAGCGCAAGCAATCGGTGCAGCAGTCGGTTGAGGTAAGGAGTGACTCTCTCACCGTGGACCCGGAGAAGACGGGTAGCTCTTACACCTTCACCCGACAAGATCTCGAGAACCTGCCCGATCCGCTAACCAACTCTACCAACGATCTGGTCAATAACCTGATGCCCGGCGCCAGCGATAGCCACGATAATTTTTTGGCCGTCCGCGGCACCGAATTTTCTCTGCACGAGTTCATCAATGGCGTTTCATTTCTGGATAACACCCAGCCCCAGTTCAGTCCGGGTGTCAGCCCGCAGATCTTCGAGACAGTCGATTTGATAACTGGAGGCTTCACTTCCGAATACGGCAATCGATTCGGCGGCGTGCTCGACATCACTACACGTTCGGGCGCGGATATTGCCGGGCATGGCGACGTAAACTTCCGTGGCGCTACTCTGGACAACTACGACCTCAATGCCGATTACGGTGGGCAGGCGGGCAAACTGGGCTACTACTTCTTCCTGGACGGTTTCACTTCAGGCCGTTATCTCGAACCGCCCGAGCCCGAGGAACTTTACGATTTCGGAAAAGCATCGCGTGCCGCAGCGCAGTTTGACTGGCGTTCTGGCAATCATGACATTTTCAAGCTGCTACTGATGGGCGCTGGCGCCAACTTTCAGCAGCCAAACATCACCGAAGACCAGGAGGTGGGCCGTAACCCGCAGCGCCATTTACGTAAGCAGACCGCAATCCTAAGTTGGTTGCACACCTTCTCGCCGGAAACTCTGATTTCTACTTCGATATATGAGCGGACTGGCTCCGACCGCGTGTTGCCAACCAGCGATCCCGACACGCCCGTTTCAATCGCTTCGCGCTCGCCGCTTACGCTAGGGATCAAAAGCGATTTATCTCACTATTGGCACGGACATTTCTTTAAAGCCGGTCTGGACCTGGTACGCCTGCGGGAAAATGAGAGCTTCTTCTTCGATGGACGCGGTGACCCGGATGTCTTTCCGGCTTTCAGTGGCGGATTAAAAGGCGGACAGGCCAGCGTGTACGTCCAGGACCACTTTTCACCTTTCCGTAACTTGACCGTGGATCTCGGCATTCGTTACGACTATTTCGACTTAGTGGACACCGGAGTGCAAACTAGCCCGCGCATTGGCTTGGCATATCACTTCAACAAAACCAAGTCCGTACTCCATGCAGCATACAACCGCTACTTTTCTCCGCCGCCAATCGAGTATTCCTTACTGGCGAGTTTCATCGGACACAATGCGGTCGATCCCGATCAGCGCGTGGGCAACGTACGGCCTTACACTCAGAACTATTTCGAAGTGGGATGGGCGCAGGAACTGCACTCGCGCATGAGCCTGGAATTGAACGCCTATTTACATACCGGGCATGACAGCTTTGAAAATCACGAGATCAGCATCTCCCGGATCTTCGTACCAATCAATTTTCACGCGGCCCGCTCTCATGGCGCCGAACTGGTGCTAAATATGCGCCAGTTGGAGCGGCTCGGCATCAGCGGACGTTTCCAATACGCATTATCCAAAACGTACTTCTACGGTCCGATCACGGGTGGATTTGCCGGCGACGAGCCTCTGTCAGCGGGCGAGCGCATCATCCCGGCGTTTGATCAAACTCACACCGGCACGGCGCAGATTTTCTACCACAACCGCTGGCGTGGTTTCTGGCTGGGCAGTGCGATGCGTTATGGCAGCGGCTCAATCATTGAGAACGGCCCACGGCTGCCGCAACACTTCACCTCTGACCTTGCCACTGGACTTACGCTCTGGACCGCCGAACCACGGCGCCTTGATTTCGAGTTCGATGTCACCAACGTTTCCAACAGCATTTATCAAATCGCCAAAGAGAGCGAAGAGATCCCCATTCAATACGCTCCTTCACGAACCGTCGGGGGCAGCCTGAAGTTCCACTTCTAAGCTCGAAGTACGAAACAGCTCGCTCGCGTCGATTAAGTCAGGTGGAATAGCACAACTGCAGCGAGAATATGACTGGCTACTGTTCACGAGCCACCAGCCACTCGATGCTATCGCCGAACAGTTGCGGGCTGGATTTCTTCCACGTCCACCCAATTCGTAGGATAGACGCCGGTATAGCAGGCAGTGCAGTAGGTGGTTTTCTCGCCATCGCCGCAGGCCTTCTTCATTCCCTCGAGCGAGAGATAAGCCAGCGACTCGGCGCCAATGAATTCGCGAATCTCTTCCACTGACTTATTGGCGGCGATCAGTTCTTTTTTGGACGGCGTATCCACGCCATAAAAGCAGGGCGAAATGGTGGGCGGGCAGGAGATGCGCATGTGCACTTCTTTCGCGCCTGCACTGCGAATCATGCGCACAATCTTGCGGCTGGTCGTTCCCCGAACGATGGAATCGTCAATTAGCACCACACGCTTTCCTTCCAGGATGCTGCGCACCGGGTTCAGCTTCAGCTTCACTCCGAAGTCGCGCACGCTTTGTCGCGGCTCGATGAAAGTCCTCCCGACATAATGATTGCGGATCAGCCCAAAGCGAAACGGAATGCCGCTTTCAGAAGCATAGCCCATGGCTGCGGTCACGCCGGAATCCGGCACTGGAACCACAATGTCGGCGTCGGCGGGCGACTCCCTCGCTAATTGCCGGCCTAACTCCTCGCGGCTGTCCTGCACAGGACGCCCAAACACCATGCTGTCCGGCCGCGAGAAATACACGTGCTCAAAGATGCAACTCGATTGCGTAGCGGGTGTTGCATAGATGCGTGAGGTAATGCCCTCCGGTCCCACCACGATCAGTTCACCCGGCCGAACATCGCGTTCGTAAGTGGCGCCGATCAAATCAAAGGCGCAAGTTTCCGAAGCAAATACAATCGTGTCCTGCTTCTCGCCAGCTAGCGCAGGCATTCTTCCCATTGCCAGAGGCCGGAACCCGCGTGGGTCACGCGCCGCGAAAATGCGATCCGGACTGATCATCACCAGTGAGAAAGCGCCTTCCACCCGGCGCAGAGCGTCGGCCATCGCCTCCGGCAGCGTATGTTCCTTCGATAGCGCGATCAGGTGGACGAGCACTTCGGTATCGCTGCTGGTTTGAAAAATCGATCCCTGGGCCTCCAGCCGATGACGGATTTCCAGCGCATTCACCAGGTTGCCATTGTGGGCCAGCGCCATCATCCCTTTGTTTGATTGCACCATGATGGGTTGCGCATTGAGCAGCGCGGAATCTCCCGCGGTCGAATAACGCGTATGCCCAATGGCCAGCGTGCCACGCAGTCTGGCCAGCGTTTCTTCGGTAAAGATATCCGCCACCAGCCCCATCGCCTTGTGCGTGTTTAAAGTGAGCCCATTGGACGTGACGATTCCAGCCGACTCCTGCCCTCGATGTTGCAGAGCATGAAGTCCCAGATAGGCGAGCGTCTCCGCCTCAGGGTGCGCGTAAACCGCCACCACCCCGCATTCTTCTCGAAATTTATCGAAAGGAATCATGTAGTCCCACGTACGCACTTTGAGCTTTTTCAATCGAAAATCGTCAATCCACAATCGTAATTCCTAGTCTGCCGCCACTGCCTCGGGCTCACTCTTCAACGCTCGTTCCAACGCCCCCTCGTAATTCTCGCGCAAGTCCGCAACTATCACGGATACAACTACTTGGCCATCGATCGCGATTTCAACCTGCCCTCCAACCGTCTCGCCGATGATATCTGCCGAGACGCCATATTTTACCCCTATTTGTTGGATTCCCAACAGGTTACGTCGGTCGCAAGAGATCACCACCCGGCTCGCGTCTTCGCCAAACAACACAAACTCAGTCGGCAGCCCTTGCGCGGCCAGATCTACTTTCAATCCAACTCCTTGAGGAAATGCCGATTCGGCAAGGGCCACAGCGACTCCTCCCTCCGAACAATCGTGTGCCGACTCCAACAGCCCCGCCTGGATCATTTCTATCAACCCCTTTTGCAGCGCCGCTTCCTTTTCCAGTTCCAACTGCGGGGGATAACCCCAAACCGATCCCAGAATTTCTTTAGCGTATTCCGACGAGCCAAATTCCGACTCTGCGTCTGTCGCGTCACCCGCTTCGGAGCCACGCAGCAGAAGGATTGCCCGTCCCGGCTCACGGAAATCCGGACGCATCGCTTTGTGCACATCCTCCAGAATACCCACGATTCCGACGACTGGCGTGGGATAAATCCCTTCACCAAGTGTTTCATTGTAGAAACTCACGTTCCCTCCCGTGATGGGGACCTCAAGTTCTTCACAAGCCTTAGTCATACCATCAATCACCTGTGAGAACTGCCACATGATGTGTGACTTCTCCGGATTGCCAAAGTTCAGACAATTGGTTGCCCCCACCGGAGTCGCACCAGCACAAGATACGTTGCGCGTCGCCTCCGCCACTGCATGCATCGCGCCCAGCCGAGGATCGAGATAGCACCAGCGTCCATTCCCATCGAGCGCCATTGCCAACCCACGTTGCGACCCCTTGATGCGGATCACGCCCGCATCCCCGGCGCCCGGACCTTCCACCGTGTTGGTCTGCACCATGTGATCGTACTGTTGCCAGATCCAGCGCTTGCTGCAGATATTCGGGCTGGCCAGCAAACGCTTCAGGTTGCCAGTAACGTCGCCCGTTTCGCCAATCTTGATATCCTCCGGCATTTCTCTCGGAACAGGCGGATCCCATCGCTCCAATGGACGCTTATACAGCGGCGCATCGTCCGTCAACGCCTCATTCGGAATCTCAGCGACCACCTTTCCGTGCTCCAGCACACGCATCTTGTCGTCGCTGGTCACGCGCCCCACTTCGACTGCATCCAGTCCCCACTTTTGGAAGACATCAAACACTTCTTGCTCCCGGCCCTTTTGCGCCACCAGCAGCATGCGCTCCTGTGATTCGCTAAGCATGATCTCGTACGGAGTCATTCCAGTCTCGCGCTGCGGTACGCGATCAAGCTCAATTTCGATCCCCACATGCCCGCGCGCTCCCATTTCACAGGTAGAGCAGGTCAGCCCGGCGGCGCCCATGTCCTGAATTCCGATAACCGCACCAGTCTGCATAGCTTCGAGGCACGCTTCCAGCAGCAGCTTTTCAAGAAATGGATCGCCAACCTGCACATTAGGCCGCTTGGCTTCAGACGCTTCGCTGAATTCCTCACTGGCCATAGTGGCGCCATGAATCCCGTCACGCCCCGTTTTTGAGCCCACGTAAATTACAGGATTGCCCTCCCCAGCAGCTCGCGCATAAAAAATCTGGTCACGTCGGACCAACCCAAGCGCAAACGCATTCACCAGCGGATTCCCCGAGTAGCAAGTTTCAAATTTCGTCTCACCCCCAAGGTTAGGCACCCCAAAGCAGTTTCCATAAGAGGCAATCCCGCTGACTACCCCCTCCAGCACCGAATGATTCTTATGAATCTCTTGTGTGGCGCGGGCGCCCCCGCCCGCGGATTTTGACTCGAGAATTGGCCCAAAGCGCAATGAATCCATCACCGCCACCGGGCGCGCCCCCATAGTGAAGATATCGCGCAGAATTCCGCCGACCCCAGTAGCCGCGCCCTGAAAAGGCTCTATAAACGAAGGATGATTATGCGATTCGATCTTGAACGCACAAGCCCACCCATCGCCAATATCGATGATGCCCGCGTTCTCCCCTGGACCTTGCACCACGCGACGACTGCGTGTCGGCAACCGCTTCAGATGTACGCGCGAAGATTTATAAGAGCAGTGTTCGCTCCACATGACACTGAAAATTCCCAGCTCAGTAATGGTCGGCTCGCGTCCACCCAACAGCTGTTTGATTTTTTCGTATTCTTCCGGCGTGAGGCCATGTTCGCGGATCACCTCCGGCGAGATGCCAAGGCGTTGAGACATGTTCATAGGGAGTTCAAGACTATTGTCGCATTTCGGACTGTCCGATGGAAATTAGTCCAGACTGCCAAAGAGTTCGGGCAGTGCTTCTCAAGAGAGCAAGAATTATCGGCGCGACGCCCCGGCGCCACTCTGCGATAGCTAATTCTCGCTACGTCTTGCCTGGAGGTTATTTGCCAGGTCAGCAGCCTCAGAAAGCAATCGATTCAATTCCAGCCGGTCAAGATATCGCCCAGCGGTCACGACCGCCGCAATTCGTTCGACATTTTGAATGTAGTCCAATGGGTTAGCCTCCAAAATCACCAGATCTGCAATCTTCCCTACGTCGACGGTTCCGAGGTCCTTCGTTCTGCCAAGAAACTCCGCAGGATTGAGCGTTGCGGCCTGCAATGCTTCCAGCGCCGAAAAATCCGCGTTTACGAATAATCCGAGCTCGGTACGCATCCCAAAGCCGGCTGGATAGTAAGTCTCAGCATCAGTTCCTGTCATGAATCGCACACCGGCGCAATGCATCAATTGAACGATCTGGATCTCCAATTGATAGCTGCGCTTCTGGGCCTCCATCTCGTCATGATCGCGGATCTTGCGAAACCCATTAAGCCGCTCTATCCAGCTCTCGAGCGTCTTCGCGGGTACGTACCTTGCCCCAGGCGAGTCGTGCAGCCCATACGGCTCAACAAACGCATAGGCATGTTGGACCAGTAGCGTCGGCACCTGCCACGTGTTGTTCTCCGCAAACATCCGGCTCAGCGTTCTGGCCTTCTGTTCGCTGAAGGTGTCCACCATTACTTTCACTTGATCACGCCGCAGGCGGTCTCGTTCATTTCCGATCGCGGTCGCGATGAGCTGCTTTCGCAAATCCGATTCCCTGCTCGAGCAGGCAAACAACACCTCGCTCAGGTGCTCGATGCTGCGCTGGCCCGCTGCGGACGCCTCGCTTGCGCTAACGTAGATAGGAACGTGCCCCACGAATGGAATCCCGTCTTTCTTCGCTTCGCTTGCAAGGGCGAAGTATGCCTCACGCGGCAAACGGGAGTACACCTTTATGAAGTCGACACCCTCCTTGTCTCCACCGCATCGCGCGCTTGTTCCCCGGTTCCAGCCGCGATTGAGCCCGGCCAAACGGGTTGCGGACCGTCAACCAGCTTTCCCGCTGCCACGATTCGAGGCCCAAGAATTGCGCCGCTATTAACCTTTGTCCGCCAGTTCATGGTTTCAGAAACCGGGAGAGGGCTCCCCATGTCACGGATGCCGGTAATGCCGTTTGCTAGAAATAAGTCGAACATGCGTTTCATTTGATCGGCAGACCACAGTGCATGAGCGTGCATGTCCCAGAGGCCAGGAATAACGAACTGACCCTTGGCATCAACGATCTTCGCGTCAGCTGGAATGTGGGCATGTCGAGACAGAGCTGTGATGCGATCACCAACAATCACGACCGTCTCATCGGGCAAAAGTCGCCCAGTCCTGACGTCGATTACGGTTGCGTTGGTAAGTGCAAGACCATTGGCTGCCGCAGATCGCGGCACGGCCAGCGCAACGAAAGCTGCAATCATTAGAGGCAACAGCCATTTGGATTTCTTCATTCGTCCGTCCTCGACGGAGCTTTCCCGCGCTACGGTCCGACAGTAAATATAATCGCAGCTTATACTGACACAGACATGAAGTCCGTAATCGTAGGCACCGCCGGACACATTGACCACGGCAAAACCGCGCTGGTCAAGGCTCTAACCGGCATCGACGCCGATCGCCTGGAAGAAGAAAAACGTCGAGGCATCACCATCGACATCGGTTTCGCACATCTGGATTTGCCCGGAC
>Ga0066710_100008309_pt1 | contig 10067 bp, 5 predicted proteins | sample GraSoiAngelo_159_FD_79666 | JGI IMG/M metagenome (GOLD analysis project Ga0066710, IMG submission 79666) | Grasslands soil microbial communities from the Angelo Coastal Reserve, California, USA - 14_1009_16_40cm | ecosystem: Environmental > Terrestrial > Soil > Grasslands | place: USA...
GACGGCCTTTCTCTCGCTCAGCCGCCGAAAAGATTACCCGGTAATTTTAACGCTGTCCGCATTAATGACAGCAGTCCGACCTGCAGGGCAGCAGCGACTCATCCACTCGATCCCCGATCAGTTCCTGAATCTCCTGTTTGATGCGACCCGTTGGGACGTTGGAGGTTGGCAATGTTGACGTCAGTTCTCACTGATCTGGGCCGACGACCGAGACTGACTTACCCGTTGATCGCGCTAACGGCGGCCGTTCTGCTGACGCTCGCTTTTGGAACGGCTCAGGGAGCCACTGTTACAGTCTTCTCCGGAGACGACACCTTCGCCGCGTGGACCGCCGCAGCGGGCACACCTGTGGTCGAAGACTTCGCTGACCCGACGGTCGTACCGGGGTTCTCCATCACGTTCGGCAGTGGGCTGCCCGGCAGCATCGGTGACGGGGTGTACCACGACCGCGCTGATGACTTGCAGGCGACGAAGCCTGTATTGCATTTCTCGCCGCCCATTAGAGCATTCGGCGCGACCTGGGACCTTCGCCCGGGGACGCCGGGGAGGCGGATCAAGCTCTATCTGACCTTCGCCGATTCCACGACCATGGCGGTGGGGACCGAGGTACCGGAAACGTTCACAGGGCAGTTTTTCGGCATCGTTTCCGACACGGCGATTGTCTCGATCCGTCTCGACGAAGGCACCCGGGAAGCGGCGGGAATCACTGTCGAGACCTTCGACATGGACAACGCTAGATTCGTCCAGGTGCCGGTGGCCCAGAATGACGCCTACTCGACCAACGAGGATACGACCCTCGATACCGCAGGCCAAGACCGCTCCGGCGTGCTGGTCAACGACACCGGCGGGGACCTGACCGCCGAGCTCGTGGCCGCCGCCGAACACGGGTCCGTCACGCTGAACACTAACGGCCATTTCACCTATGTACCGAACCCGAACTTCAACGGCCTGGATAGCTTTCTCTACGTAGCCAAGAAGGGCGGAATCGAAAGCAATATCGCCATGGTGACAATTACCGTGAACGCGGTGAACGACCCGCCGTTCTTCAATCCGATCCCGGATCAGTTCGTGAATCCCCCCGTAGGCGTGAACCAAACGGTCGATCTCACCGGATTGTCCCCCGGTCCCGCCAACGAGTCGGGGCAAACGCTGACGATAACCGCTGAGTCGAGCAAGCCCGCGCTCATCTCGAACCCGATCGTCAGCGGGGAAGGCTCGACACGCACTCTCACCTACCAGCGGCTCGGCAGCGGCAACGGCACCGCAACGATCACCGTCACCGCCCAAGACAACGGCGGAACTACCATTGGCGGCGCTGACACTTTCTCGCGGACGTTCGATATCACATTGGGTGCTGCCGCCGCGGTGCAAGCCTCCGTGACCAGCTTCACTCCGAACGCGGATCCCACCAAGGCGCCAACCGTGACGGTCACCGTCACGGCCAGTCCGATCGACTTCGACGGTAACGGTAGAATCGAATGTCCGGCTGACGCTTACCGGTTCTTCCCGCCCAGACCCGCCCCGAGCCAGCCCTTCAACGTGATTCCGTCGAACGCTGACAAGATCCCGGAGGCGCCGCCGTGGCGCATCCCGGAGGATACTGTCGAGGTCTGTAGTGCCACGCTGACGTTTCCCGCGGTGTTGGACCTCAGCGAATGGAAGACAGGGGCGACCGGCACGACCGATATCGCCTACGTCAGTATTGTTAGGGATCTGGAGCGCTCGCCAGATGGTGCCTGCCCGCCCGGAGCTACGTGCTTTGACCGAATCTGGACCGGGGTGAAGCCGGCGGGCTCCATTACGTTCAATGCGGCCGATAAGGTCGCCGTCAAGAACACGGTCACCTTGAAGACGTTCGACAGTGTTACGAAGGCATCGACCTCCACGGCGCTGCCACACATACCGATCCGGGTCTTCGACATCAAGAACCCGGAGTTGCAGGCCGTCGCTGCCAATGCGATCAAGAGCACTGCGGGTGGCGAACCAACAATTTCCTTCTCGTTGCTCTCCCAAGTTCTCGGAAAGATATTCGAAGCCGACAAAGGCCGTACCGGCACCTGTCAAACAGATGACAGCGGTTTGTGCTTCGCCAGTCAGGCAGCACCTGCCTACGACCTCATCATCGCGAAGTTCTTCGACCACGACACTGGCAAAACGGTTTACGTCGGCGACATCAAGCGACCGAGAGATTTCGTCAACGGCATCGCGGTCGAGAACCTCGTGATCGTCAAACAGTTCAAAAACGGCGTCTTCGCGGGGTATGCGCCCGGCATTCTCCTAAGGGTCGAGTAGCGCACGTCGACATGCATAGCGATAGCGCGACCGTTGAGGCCCAGGACAGTAAAGGATCAGAGAATTTCGCCCGTGACTACCCGTGCTGGTGGGGTTCTCGACAAGGTGAGGGGACTGAGATGAAGGCGCACCGATGGATGACTACTTTTGCTTTCGTGCTCGCGGCGTGGGTGATGCTGGGAATGGGCAGCGCGCACGCCGCCGTTGGACCGGTCGATGCTGCCACCGGCCAACTCCTTGCCGCGGCGAACGTACAATTCACGGTCTCCATTTTCGACCCGGTAACGCGGAGGGATATCACAGACGCCTGGCTGCCCGAATGGAGTCCACCGCCGACAGGCCAGCCCATCGCAAGCGGCGGCACGCCGGTCTATGTCGTGTTTCATGATGCGACGGGTACTTTGGTGATCCCGAGTTCACGGACGTTGGTGCGGCCAACGACGGCTCAGGCGAGCGCGGCATCGTTCACCGGAGCCGTCAACCCCTTTCTAAACCCGTTAAGTACAAGCGCGTACCCCGGACAGTGCACGAATTTCGGGTCGCCTTCGGATTTCAGCGTGGACTTCGAATTCGACACGACCAACCCGGTACAGTTCACGACATCCACCGGGTTGGTCAAAACCGGTTTTCGATTGACCCCGCTCGACTGTGGCGGTATGGCAGTCATCACCGCCACCAGTGGGACGACGACGCACACGTTCATCCTCCCTCGATCCAGTAGTGGTCTTAATACCATCACGGGGCTCAGCGGGATCCCCGACATCTGGGCAGCAGCCTTTTGCCCGGCCGCCAACCCGTGCCCGACGGGCCGAGAGGACTCCGACGGCAGTGCTGGCAACGCCGTGAACGGCGACGGCATTTCGGCGTTCGATGAGTACAGGGGATTCATCGTCTCTGGCGTCCACATCCGGACCGACCCGGGGCGGAAGGACCTCTTTGTGCATCTGGTGAACCCGCAGTGCGGCACCGACAGCCTGCTGGGAGGCGGGACGACCACGTACGTCAGCGGTAATGCGCTCTTCAGCAATGTCGACACCTTGATCTCCGGGACTCAGGTCCATCGGCTTGGCTACGCAACTCCCAATGCCCAACACGTCACGACGAACGAGTGGGTAGACTACTTTCATCATTACTCGGTTGCTGACGGTCTCCGATTCGGCGACGGCACCATCACCACAGCGCCAGCCGATGACCGCCGGGTGAACCAGAACGCCGTCTTCAGCATCCTCAACAGCACCATCGTGGGGCAAAAGGGGTTGCGGATCATCGAATGCGTCGATGAGACGACCTCACCTTCGCTTCTCGGATTCGCGTCGCTGGGATCGCCTAACGGTCCAGACAATGCCATCCTCTTCACCAAGCGCATCGTCAACTACTTCACCACTTCACTTGGAGCGACGTGCGCGACATCGACACCGGCATGCCTTGCCTATTCGACGTTCCAGAACGGGTTGTGGACGACGCCCGTCGCGATCAGCCCATTCAGCCTCCTCGGCGTTGCGTTCTCGTTCTACCTGGGGATGGAGATTGGCCACACGATAGAGTTGACGCCCACGGTGGAAGGCACAAACAGGACCTCCTATGGGTACCACCACGCGCCGGGGACAGGGTCCAACCTGGATCAGGCCATCACGAACAAGGTCAGCACTAAGACCGGCAGCAACACGTTCTATATCCCCTTGCTCTATAACACCAGCGACCTCGCGACCTACAAGGTCAAATAGGCGTGGCGGCTCAGAGGACAGATGCTCGAATCAAAGGCAGGGCGGCGGAACCGGGCTCTCGGTCGAACAATGGTTTTGACCAGAGGAGGATAACGATGAAAAGAGTCGCAGGTCTCCTGGCGCTCGTTCTGGTGGCTTCTCTGTTGGGCACCTCGGACGTTCATGGCGGCTTCGGCGGGGGCCCGGCAGGGAAGACCATCGGGCCTTCCGTGACGGCTACGACCGTCATAGATGTAACCGGCACGACCCCAGGAACTCCGGGGAAAGGTGATACGGCTATCAGGCTTCAGCGCGCCGGCGCAAGTGCGGCCGTATTGTTCAACAGCACCGTTATTCACAGTTCGGCCGTTAGCTGTCAGCAGGTCCTCCAGGAGCGCGCCAACCACTTCGACCGATTCGTAGGCTTAATGAACACCTGGGTTAATTCTCCCTGGCTGGAGGCCCTCTTGCAGCCATTCGGAACCCCAGTCAAGGCCGCGATCACCGACACGGACTATGCCGTGTGCACCAGCGTCGCGGGCAGAGACATACTTTCGTTGACAGCCGTGATCCAGTTCCAGCCGTAGGCGTCGAGAACACGCCGCCTCCGATCTTCGGCCTCGATCATGATCGGGGCCCGAGGATCAGACCTCAGTAACCGCGGGCGGCGAGCCGAGAAGATCCGGCCGCCGTCCGAACACGACCCAACGCACCAGCCACTCCACCGGCCCCACGGCAAAATAGCCGAGCCACACCGACGAAGCCAACAACTGGAACGTCCATACTGCGAGGACGATGGCGAACTGACCGGCGCGGTCGACTTGCCCGAAGAGACCGAAGCCGTGGCCATAGAACAGCGTGGTACAGATCACGCTCTGCAGCAGGTAGTTCGAGAGCGCCATTCGGCCCACGGCCGCCACAGGGGCCAGCTGCCAGCCGCGCCGGCAGACCAACATCACGACTGCCATCCAGCCCACAGCCACGAGGACGTTGCCCCAGGCCCTCAATTCCTGACTGACCAGCACGTAGTCGACGACGTCCCACTTTGTCGCGAAACTGCGCCAGAGCCCGAGCGAGATCAACAGGATACCGGCGACGAAGCCGAAGGCCGCCAGAATCCGATAGAAAGTGCGGGAACGAGCGGCGCTGAGGACGCCAAGCTTGAAGAGCGCCATGCCGACCAGCATCAGGCCGCTCATCTGCCAGAAGAGGCGGGTGACGAAGGACCAAGTGTGGATCTCCGAGACCATCGGCACCCGATATCGCATCTGCTCGGCCCATCCCGCTTGGTACTGGATGATCTCGGCGGCGATTTTCACGGGCCGCGGCGTATAGTGATCCCTCCACGCTGCCAAGTCGGCGGGCGGGCCTTGGGTCAAAGACCAAACGAGCGCCACCGTAATTACCGAGCCGGTCGCGAACGCCACGCCACCGAGGACGAGGAGCCACCGGGGCGATAGCTGGCGCGCGAGAAAGACGACTGCGCCGCAGAGCGCTAGAGGAACGAGCATGTCGCCGTACCAGAGGAGGTACGCGTGCGGCAGGCCCAGGCCCAGCAGCGCCGCCATCCGAACCACGTGAATACGCCAGGCGGGAGTGGCTCGGTCGGCGCCGTGACCCGGCACCATGACGATACTGGCGCCGAGCAGCATGGCGAAGATGGAGATGAACTTGCCATCCGCGAGCACAGACGTCGCGAGCCACACCCACCAGTTGACGCCCCGGAAGTCACCGTAGGCCGTCGGGTTCCAGCGTGCCAGGCTAGGGTACGCGAAGAGTTGAATGTGGACGGCGAGCATGCCGAGCACGCCCACCCCGCGCAGTACGTCGAGTGATCTGATTCGCTCTCGCTGCTGGTTCAGTCACTCCCCCGTGATACTCAGCCCGTGCGACTGCAACATTTCTTCGACATGCCGACGGCGTCCCTCATGATCGATCGCCGGTCCATCCAGGATCACGTGGATCGGATCGTCTGCAGAAAGCGCGTGACTCAGGTATTCGTACAGGCTCTGGTGATCGCGCGCGACGATTAACACGCGTCCCAGTTCGCTCAGAGACGCGACTGCCTGCTGGACCCAGCGTGGCATGTCCATCACGATGAACAGGCGCGTCGCGGTCAGGAGATGGCTCTCGGCGCGGTCACGATCGCGGGTCCGGACGTAGAGGCGTCCGATCCCGAGGTGGCCGCGCGCCAGCAGAGGACGCATCTCAAGCTCGCCGGCCAGCGCAATCGCGGCTTGGTAGCAGTGCTCGGCCTTGCTCATGTCACGTGAGCCGCTCGTGGCGACGTCGCCCAGCACGTGCAGCGCGGCGGCGGCATCCCCGCGCTGACCTCGCTTCTGCGCAAGGGCGAGCGCCCGCTCGGCGCTGGTCGATGCCTCGTCGACGCGATCGGCGAGGAGCTGCGCCTCACCGAGTAGAGCCAGGACGGCCGCGTGCTGCATCAGGAGCCGCTTGGCCTCTACCTCTTCTGCTGCCGCTCCCACGAGCGCGACACCCTCGTCGATCCGTCCGGCCAAGAGGTAAGCGCCGCCTAAGAGCCGCGTGGCCTGCGGCCGCAGCAGTGTGAGGTTCGCCTCACGGCTGACGCGGCAGGCGCGCTCGAGCACAGGAATCGCAGCGTCGAGGTCTCCCCTGATGAGTGAGATCTGGCCGAGCCCGATGCAGGCGACGGTCACGCTGTACGGGCTACCGAGCCCTTCGGCGAGCGCCACCGCCCGGCGGCCGGCCTCACTGCCCTCCTCGAACTCGCCGCGCTCTGCGAGACAACGCGCGAGCCAGGCGAGGTTGATCGCTTGATAGGCTTCCCAGGAGCCGGAGCCGGTCGCCGTACCGCCGAATGCGCCGGGCTGCCATCCAGCCGACGGTGACAGAAGGACGGATCGCAACAGCTCCGACGCACGCCCGTAGTCTCCGAGCGCATGACAGGCAAGCGCGAGATAGTGGCCGGCGTAGAGACGGAGCGGCGCGTCCTGTAGCTTGTCGCCCATGGCCAGCGCCTGCTCAGCAAGCCTGCGCGCCTCGGCAAACCGTCCCGTCTGACGGAAGTACTCGGCGGTGTGGATGGAGACCAACCCGAGCCGGCGCGGATCAGAGATCGCGCTGGCCATGGCCTCGGCCTCCTGAAGGTAGGTCACCATCCTCTCAAACTCGCCGAGTGGGTAGAGGGAGCCGCGGAGCTCGATGCGTACATCGATTTCTTGCTCCTGCCTCTCCGGCGTCTCGGGAAGATGGCGTAGCGCTCCCATCGCCTCTTCGAGACAGGCGAGCGCCTCTCGGTGCGCGGATCTACGCTGAGCCTTCACCGCGGACTGCCTGAGATACGTCGTGGCTTTGTCCCAGACCTGTCCACGTCCGAAGTGGTATGCGATCAGCTCCACGACGTCGTCGCTTCGCCCGGCGTACAGCTCCTCGAGGCCCCGACCAGCCGCCGAGTGATGCTGGCGGCGGCGGCGCTCCAGCACGCCCGCGTACACCACGTCCTGCGTCAGCGCGTGCTTGAAGCTGTACATCAACTCGGGGTCTTCTCCGCTCGGGAAGATGAAGTCCAGGCCGTGGAGTTGCCGCAGGCGAGTAGCGACCTCGCTCTCGTCGACCGCGAGCACGCGCCTGAGCAGCGACGTTCCGAACCGTCGGCCGATCACCGATGCGCCCTGAAGCAGATGTTTCAGCGGCTCCGCCAAACGGTCGACGCGAGCGGCGATGATGTCATGAATCGTGGCGGGAACGGTCACGTCGGAGCTTCGCAGCCGAGCTACGCCGTCCTCAACGACAATGCCTTTCGTCTCGTGGAGTTGGCGGAGGATCTCCTCGACATAAAGCGGATTGCCTTCGCCTTTCTCGAGGAGAAGCTTGAAAAGTTGCTCGGACACCTCGTCGGCACCGAGAAGAGCCCGCACCATGCCGTCGACGTCGTCCGCCCCGAGGCCCTCGACCCGTACGGTTTCTGCCACTGGAGGGATAAGCCACGGTGCCGCAAATCCAGGCCGCGTGCTCAACACCAAAAGCAAACGCCCGTCGGATAAGCTGGCAGGAAGTTGGGCGAGGAACTCCTCCGAGCTCGGATCAATCCAGTGAACGTTCTCGACGATCAGGACGACAGTCTGCGACTCGCTCTCCCGGACAAGCACCCTGCGGAGCAGGTCGTGGGTCTGTTCCTTTAGTTGAGAAGCCGAAAGACGATTGAGGAATTCCGGCGGAGCTGAAACTCCGAGGAAATGCGCGAATAAGACCGCTCGTTCTTCTCCATCCAGGCCGAGGCGTCGAAGCCGCTCATCTACGCGTCTTCGGATGTCCTCGGCGGTCATCCCTTCGACGAGACCCACGTAGGCTCGCAATAGCTCCAAGATCGGACGATACGCGATGGCGCGACCATAGGACACGCAGGTCGATTCCAGCTCGCGGAATTCGCCGGCGTCCAGCCGCCGCAGGAATTCATAGAGCAGGCGGGACTTGCCGACTCCCGGGTCGCCTTCGAGCAATACGATGCCACCCTGTCCGGCGGCAGCCCGCTGGTACATCTCAGTGAGGCGAAACAGCTCTCCATCGCGGCCGACGAGCGGCGTCAGCCCACGTTGCCTGGAGACTTCCAGTCTCGTCCGGCCCGGGATCTCGCGGACGAGCGCGTACGCGCGCACGGGATCGGTCTTCCCTTTCACCTGGAACTCGCCCAGATCCTCGAATTCGAAGAACCCTTCTCGAAGATGCTGGGTGCGCCGACTCACGACGATCTGCCCCGGCTTGGCGAGGGCCAGAAGTCGCGCCGCAAGATTCGTCGTGTCTCCGACGGCCGTGTAGTCCATGCGCAGGTCCCTACCAATGGCGCCGACGACGACGAGGCCTGTGTTGACTCCCATCCGTACTCGAAAGTCGATGCCGTGCGTGCGCCGCACCTCTTCTTGAAGCGGCTTGAGGCCATCCTGGATGGCCAAGGTGGCGCTCAGCGAGCGATGCGCATGATCCTCATGGCTGATCGGCGCGCCGAACAGCGCCATCACGCCATCTCCTAGGAACTGATTGATTGTGCCCTCGTAGCGGTGCACGGCGTCGAGGATGACCTCGAACGCGCGGTCCATGATCGCGTGGACTTCCTCCGGATCCAGACGCTCCGACATGGCGGTGAAGCCTGATACATCGGCAAACATGACCGTGACGCTCTTGCGCTCGCCCTCGAGCGCGCTCTTGGACGTGAGGATCTTTTCTGCGAGGTGCTTCGGCGTGTACGACTGGGGTGACGCGTATTTCGAGTCGAGTGCAGGCGGCCCCCCAGACGGCGCAGGCGCCGCGGGCGCGACCGTCGCTTGGGGAGGGGCGCCGGCCGTGAGGGGCGCACCACATTCCTGACAGAACTTGTTCGTCGGTGAATTAAGCGTCTTGCATGCGGAACACAGCGCCTGGAGGCGCGTACCGCATTCCCCGCAAAACTTCACGCCTGCGGGGTTCTCGTGCTGGCACCCGGGACATTGCATGATCCCGCCTCGGGAAGCCCAAACACGTGGAGAGGCTTCCCTGCGTAGGCGCACTCTAAGGGACCCTGCCGGATGAGTCAAGGTGCCGATCCGCTCCGGCGCACCGCCCGATCCAGGGCGCCGCTTCGGGCAACCTGCCCGCAACCCTCTGTGCGCTTCTACCAGAGTTTTCACTGGTTTACTCGTGGCATGCCGATTGCGCTATGCCGACATTCCATGGGTGCCCCGAAACCATCACTCGGACCTCGCTGCCAGTTCTGCAGGCAGCCAATCCTGCCCGAGCAGAAGTTCTGCGGCGCGTGCGGCGCAGTCCTCACCGTCCGGTGCGAACGTAAGCAGGCAACTGTTCTCTTCATCGATGTCTGCGGATTCACGGCGATGTCCGAGCGCCTCGATCCCGAAGACGTACGCGCGATCATGGAGCGCGCGTTCAATGTGATCCTCGATGCCGTCCATGCCCATGGAGGTCGCGTCAATCAGTTCTTGGGTGACGGGGTGATGGCGCTGTTCGGCGAGGACGACGGCGCCGATGATCACGCGATCCGTGCGCTGCAGGCAGCGGTGACGATTCAGAATAATCTGGCCCCGCTTCGCGCCGACGCTC
>Ga0066710_100008310_pt1 | contig 10067 bp, 6 predicted proteins | sample GraSoiAngelo_159_FD_79666 | JGI IMG/M metagenome (GOLD analysis project Ga0066710, IMG submission 79666) | Grasslands soil microbial communities from the Angelo Coastal Reserve, California, USA - 14_1009_16_40cm | ecosystem: Environmental > Terrestrial > Soil > Grasslands | place: USA...
AAGCGGTCGGGCGCGGAGGGTGTAGGCGCGCCGAATCTTGTCCCGCAAACCCCGCAGCGTCAAGGACAAAGCCCGGCGCCGCGGGCGCCTTGCGGGGGCCTGACCGCGAGGCTGGCGTGCGTCTGACCCGCCACGGCGTGACGCGTGGACGCACCGCCTACAGCACCTCGACCGGGTCCACGTCGGCCACCACCCTCACGGCGGCCGGGCGCGCCTTCGATTCCGCCCACTCCAGGCCGCGCGCGGCGACCGCCCGCAGCCGTGGGGCGTTCCCGCCCTTGAGCAGCAGGTGCCAGCGGTGCTTGCCGCGCAACCGCGCCAGCGCCTGGGGCGCCGGGCCCAGCACCCGCACGGACTGCGCCTCGGCCTCGGGCCGGATGGCCTCGGCGAGCGCCTCGGCGGCGCGCTCGACCTGGTCCGGGTCGGCGCCGGTCAGCAGCAGGGTCGCGAGCCGCGTGAACGGCGGGTAGTCGGCCTCGCGGCGCTCGGCCAGCTCGCGCTCGGCGAACCCCGCGGCGTCGTAGCGGCTGGCGGCGGTGATCGCGGGATGCTCGGGCGAACAGGTTTGCACCAGCACCTCGCCCGGCTTGCGCCCGCGGCCGGCCCGGCCCGCGACCTGCACCAGCAGCTGGAAGGTGCGCTCGGCGGCGCGGAAGTCGGGCAGGTGGAGCGCCACGTCCGCATCCAGCACGCCCACCAGCGTCACCCGCGGGAAGTCGAGCCCCTTGGCGATCATCTGGGTGCCGAGCAGCACGTCGGCCTCCCCGCGCGCGAAGCGGGAGAGCACCTGGGCGGGGGCCTCGCGGTCGCGCGCGACGTCGGTGTCGAGCCGCAGCACCCGCGCCTGGGGCAGCGCCGCCATGAGCTCGCGCTCGGCGCGCTGGGTGCCGGCGCCCGAGAGCCGCAGCAGGGCGGCCTGGCATTGGGGGCACTGCGCGGTCGCGGGCTCGCGGTGGTCGCAGTAATGGCAGCGCCACTCGCGCGGGCTCACGTGCAGCGTCAGCGCGATGTCGCAGTGCGGACACCCCGGCACCCAGCCGCAGGCGCGGCACTGGGTGTGGTGCGAGTGGCCGCGGCGGTTGAGGAACAGCAGCGATTGCTCGCCGCGCGTGAGCCGCGCGTCCAGGGCGGCGAGCAGCGGGCGCGAGAGCAGCGAGCCGCCGCCCTCGCGCCTCAGATCGACCACGCGCAGCGCCGGCAGCGGGCGGCGATCCACGCGCTCGGGCAGCACGATGCGCGCGTACTTGCCGCGCGCGGCGTTGGCCAGCGACTCGAGGCTCGGGGTCGCCGAGCCGAGCAGCACCGGGATGCCCAGCATCTGGGCGCGCCGCACCGCCGTGTCGCGCCCGTGATAGCGCAGCATCTCGCTCTGCTTGTACGAGGGCTCGTGCTCCTCGTCCACGACCACGAGCCCGAGGCGCGGCAGCGGGGCGAACACCGCCGAGCGCGCGCCGACCACCACGTCGAGCGCGCCGCGCCGCGCCAGCTCCCAGTTGCGGCGGCGCTCGCCGACCGAGAGATACGAGTGGAGCACGCCGACGCGCGTGCCGAAGCGGCGCCGGAACTCGCGCACCAGCTGCGATCCCAGCGCCACCTCGGGCACCAGCACCAGCGCCTGCCCGCCGCGCCCGCGCACGCGGTCGGCGGCGCGCAGGTAGACCTCGGTCTTGCCGCTCGCGGTGACCCCGTGGAGCAACAGCGGGCTGAACCCGCCGCGCTCCAGGGCGCGCTCCACCCCGCGCAGCGCCTCGCGCTGGCCGCCGGTCAAGGTGACGCGGTCCGGCAGGGCGAGCCGTGTGGTCGGATCGGCGGCGGCGGCGCGGCGGGCGCGGCTCGCCGCGAAGCCTTCGAGGCCGCCGGGCAGGGCGGCGCTCAGCACCTCGCCCCACGGCGCCAGGTAGTAGTCGGCGATCCAGCGGGTGAGGCTCAACAGGTGCGGGCTGAAGAGCGGGCTGCCCAGCACCGCCGCCAGGTCGTGCACCGAGGCGCCTTCGGGCAGCGGGTTCTCGCGGCTCAGCTCGACCACGAACCCGCGGCGCGGGCGGCCGCGGAAGGGCGCCTGCACCTCGACGCCCAGGCGGACGCGTTCGGCGAGCGACTCGGGGACGCGATAGGTGAAGGTGCGACGCAGCGGGAGCGGCAGGGCGACCTGCGCGAAGGACATGCGCGCAGTCTACATGGGCTGGGGCGCGCGCGAAGCGCGACGGGACGCGGGGTGCGCCCCACCAGGCGTGGGTCCGCCGGCGGAGAGGCGAACGCACGCCGGCCGGCCCCCGGGACGGAGTCGACGACCGTCCCTGGGGGGCTTAGGCCTGCATGCGCTGGGAGGAGTTCTGACCCAGGATCGCGTTGATGCGTTCGACCAGCTTCCGCGGGCTGAACGGCTTGGTGATGTAGTCGTCCGCGCCGACTTCGAACCCGATCTTTTGGTCCACGTTGCGACCCTTGGCCGACAGCAGGATGACCGGGATGTGCTTGGTGCCCTCTTCGGCCTTGAGCAGCTTGCAGGTCTCGTAGCCGTCGAGCTTGGGCATCATGATGTCCAGCACGATCAGGTCGGGCTTCTCGCTGCGCGCCTTCTCGAGCGCCTGCTCCCCGTCCAGGGCGGTGATCACCTCGTACCCTTCCATGCCGAGGCTGAAGTCGAGGATGTGCACGATGTAGATCTCGTCATCCACGACCAGGATCCGTCCTTTCGCCATGTCTCTCACCTCCCCTTGTCGGATGTCGCGGCGTCGCCGACCTCGGCCGACTCCGCGTGCTGCACCTCCAGCCCGGGTAGCGCCCGCTCGAAGGCCTCGACGACCTCCGGGTCGAACTGCCTGCCCTTGAGCCGGCGGATCTCGGACCTCGCGTCCTCACACGACACCGGCGCCCGGTGCGCGCGGCCCAGCGTCATGCTCTCGTACGCATCCACCACGGCCAGCACGCGCGCGCCGATCGGGATGTCGGTGGCGGCCAGCCGCCGCGGATAGCCCGTGCCGTCCCACCACTCGTGGTGGGAGAGCACGATCTCGCGCACCGCGCCCACCGTCTCGATGGGCTCGATCAGCTCGGCGCCCAGCTCGGCGTGGCGTTCCATGCGCCCCCGCTCCTCGGGCGTCAGCGCGCCGCCGCGGCCCAGGGTGTCCTGCCCCACCAGGGTCATCCCCACGTCGTGCACGGTGGCCGCGAACCCGATCACGCCGATCTCGGCCTCGGTGAGCGCCAGCTCGCGCGCGATGGCCCGGGCCAGCCGCACCCGGTTCGGCGCCGTGCGCCGCCCGCGGGCGATGTGCAGCAGCAGCCGCCGCAGCGCCCCGGTCGCGCTCTCCACGTGCGCGTGGTTCGCCTCCAGCGATTGCGCCTGCTGCCAGGCGTTGGCGATGCGGTCGGCCAGGTCGAGCAGCATGTGGCAGTCCTCGGCGTCGAACATCCGCTGCGAGACCGGGTCGGTCACGTTGAGCACGCCGAGCAGGCCCTTCTCGCCCTCGATCGGCACGGCCAGGAACGTGTTGCTCCGGTAGGTCTCCCGTCCCGAGCCGGCCACGCCGTGGTGGGGCATCGCGGTCGAGAAGCACACCGGGCGGCGCTGCTCCACCACCCAGCCCGCGACGCCGCGCCCCGTACCGATGCGCACGTCCTGGACCACCCGTTCATCGAGTCCGGTCGCCGCCTGCACCACGAGCTCCCCGTTCGGTTCGCACGCCATCACCGAAACGATGCGTGCGTCCATCACCTCGGCCACCATCTCGACCGCCAGCTTCAGCACGTCCTCGGTCGCGGGCCTCAAGCCCGGCGAGTGTCGCACCACGACCCGGGGCGACGTCCGCCGCGGCAGCACCACCGTGAAACACGAACCGTGACCCGGCGTGCTGGTCGCGAACACCCGTCCGCCATGCCACTCGACGATCGACTTGCAGATGGCCAACCCGAGCCCGGTCCCGCCGTAGCGGCGCACCAGCGACGAATCGACCTGGTAGAAGCGTTCGAAGATCTGCTCCAACGCCGCCTCGGGGATCCCGATGCCGGTGTCCTCCACCCGCAGCGTGACCTCGCGTTCGTCCGCGCCGAGCCGGAAGGTGGTGGTCCCGCCGGCGGGCGTGAACTTGATCGCGTTCCCGCCCAGGTGCAGCACCAGCTGGCGCATCTGGTCGCGGTCTGCGTCCACGCGGGTATCGGCAGCTTCGACGACCAGCTTGAGAGTCACCTGGCTGACCAACCCCACCGGCTCCAGCAGGCGGGCGGTGTCGGCGACGATCTCGGCCAGGTCCACCGGCTGGCGGCGCATGCGCTGGTGACCCGAATCGAAGCGGTTCAGGTCCAGCACCGACTCGATGAGCCGGGCGAGCCGCTGGGTCTCCTCGTTGATGATCTTGAGGAACCGGGAGAGCTGGTCGGCCGGCACGCCCTCCGGGGGCATCCCCAGCAGGGCGTCCACGTAGGCCCGGATGGCGGTGAGCGGGGTGCGCAGCTCGTGCGAGATGGTCGCCAGGAAGTTGCTCTTGAGCGCGTTGACTTCCTTCATGCGCCGGGTGGCTTCCTCCAGCTCGCGCGTGTGCGCCTCGAGCTGGTGGTAGATCTTCGCGTTCTCGATCGCCACCACCGCGTGGTTGCCGAAGATCTCCAGCAGCTCGATGGTGTCGAGCGACGGCACCATGCGGTCCACGGGATCGTCGACCGAGAAGTACGCGGTCAGCTCGCCGCGGCGGTTGTAGAGCGGCACCAGCAGCACGTCGTCCGGGTGCCACTCCCAGTCCTCGCGGCGTCCCAGGTCCGCCACCACACCGCGCGGCAGGATGCGGTTGAACGGCTCCTTGTGGCTGATGAAGTAGGAATGGCCGACCTTGAAGTCGTCCTTGAGCCACGACAGGAAGTCCTCGAGGTGGATGACCTCGGCCTCGAGATGGGCGCGCGATTCCTGCGACAGCCCGGCAAACGCGCGGGCGATCAGCCGGTCGCCGCCCGGCTCGCGCACGCGCAGCAGGACGATACGGAATCCCAGGCTCTGCTGGATGGTCTCGGCGATGCGGGAGAGCAGCGTGTCGGGATCGAGGTCGGAGTTGATCTCGCTGACGACGCTCAGGATGTGCTGCAGCTTCTGGGCGCGCCGGCGATTCTCCTCGAGCTGGCTGATGTAGAGGCGGCTCAGCCGTTCGCGCGTCTCCTCGAGCTCGGCGACCTGCTGCTCGAGCGCGTGGTCCGGCGCCGCCGCCCCGGCCTTCGGCGCGTCGGCCGGGATCCCGGTCTTGAACTGCTTGAGGTCGCGGCGCGCGTTGTCGAGCTCGCGCTTGAGCTTGAGGATCTCGTTGCCCGACGGGGCCGGCGCCCCCTTGCGCTTCTTCACGACGCGCTGCGCTCGCGGGCGATCACCCGCAGCAGCGCCTCGACCACGCGCGGGTCGAACTGGGTCCCCGACCCGGCCTTGAGCTCGGCGACGGCCTGGTCGCGGCCGAGCGGGGCGCGGTAGGGCCGGCCGGTGACCATGCTCTCGTAGGCGTCCACGGCCGCGAGCACCCGGGCGCCGAGCGGGATCTCCTCGCCGGCGATGCCGCGCGGATAGCCCGACCCGTCCCAGCGCTCGTGGTGCGAGAGGATCAGGTCGCGCACCGAGCCCTGGCCCTCGAGCGGTCGGATGATCTCGACGCCGGCCTCGGGGTGACGCGCCACCTCCTGCCGCTCGTCGTCCTCGAGCGGACGGGGGGCCGAGAGGAGCTGGTCCTGCACCCGGGTCATGCCGACGTCGTGGATCGCGGCGACGTAACCGATCACGTCGATGTCCGGGTCGCTCATGCCCAACTCGCGGGCGGTCGCGCGGACGAGCCGCACGACGCTGCGGCTGCCGAGCAGGTAGTCGCGGCGCAGCCGGGTGAGGCTCCGGATCGCCTCGCGCGCCTCGTCCACGCCGCGCGCGCTGTCCGCGTAGGCGTAGGTGCGCTCGACCGCGTTGCCGACGCGCTCGACCAGCGCCACCATCAGCGACAGGTCGTGCTCGTCGAACGGCGCGCCCGACACCTTGTTGTTCACGTTGAGCACCCCCAGCACCTCGCCCTCGACCCGCAGCGGCACGCTCAGCAGCGACTTGGTGCGGTACTGCGGGTGGTTGAGGCGCAGGAAGCGGCGATCGGTCTCGATGTTGTTGACGAGCACCGGCTTGCCCCAGGCGGCCACCGAGCCGGCCACGCCCGAGCGCACCGTGATGCGGTGGTCGTTGAGGTTGTGTCCTTCGAGCCCGCGCGCGGCGGCGATGAAGAGATCGCCCCGGTCGGGGTCCACCAGCATGAGCGAGACGATCTCGGCGTCCATCGTCGCCGCCACCATCTCGACGGTCTGGTCGAACAGCGCTCTCAGATCTGGGCGGAGCGCGATCTGGCGCGCGATCCGCCGCGCCGCCGGCGTGGCCATCTGGCGCAGCGGCAGCACGAAGCAGAAGCGGGTGCCGCCGGTCTCGCGCGGCTCCACCCAGATGCGGCCGCCGTGCAGCTCGGCGATGCCGCGGGCGATCGCCAGGCCCAACCCGGTGCCCTCGACCTGCTGATCGCCCGGCTGGCGCCCGCGGAAGAAGCGCTCGAACAGCCGGGGCACGTCCTCGGGGGGGATGCCCGGGCCCTCGTCCTCGACCACGCCCGTCCACTCCTCGCCGCGGGCGACGGCGCGCACCCGCACCGTGCCCCCGACCGGCGAAAACTTGACCGCGTTGCCCATGAGGTTGAGACACAGGCGGCGCAGCAGGTCGCTGTCCGCCTCGACCTGCAGCGACGGCTCGACGGCGACCTCGAGGGTGATCTGGCGCGGGGCCGCGACCGCGAGCAGCGAATCGGCGATGGCCCGGACGACGGCGCTCAGGTCGAACCGGCTGAGGCGCAGGGGCCGCTGGCCGGCCTCCAGGCGCGAGAGGTCGAGGATGTCCGAGACCAGCCGGGTCAGCCGGTCGCACTCGTCGTTGATGATGCCCAGGAAGCGCTCGCGCGGCGTGTGCGGGTTGGCGAGGGTGTCGAGCAGCGTCTCGGTGTAGGCCTTGATCGCGGTGAGCGGCGTGCGGATCTCGTGGGCCACGATCGACATGAGGTTGGACGAGGCCTCCTCGTCCACGCTCAGCCGGCGCTCGATCTCGGCGAAGCGCTGATGCTCGCCGGCCAGCAGCCCGCGCAGGTCGAAGCGCTCGAAGGTCATCGCCAGCGTGTCGCCCAGGGTCTGGAGGAACAGCCGGTCGGCCGGGGTGAAGGGCCGCGGGCGGGCGAAGGCGACCAGCAGGAACCCGTAGACCGTGCTGCCGGTGGCGAGCGGCACCGTGGCCAGCGCCGCCGGGACCTCGGCCCACAGCGCCGTCTCGCGCGGCGAGGCTTCGTGCGCGCCGTCGTCGAACCGGGCCACGTCGCTGCGCATGACCGCCTCGACCGCGCCGCCCTCCTCGGGCCGGTAAGGGGTCTCGCCGCCGGTGTCGTCGATCGAGCGCAGCGCGCCGTTGCGCCCATCGACGCGCAGCAGCCGCGAGGCCGATGCGTCGAGCGCGCCCTCGGCGCAGTCCCGGGCGATGGCACACGCGGTGGCCAGGTCGCCCGTGCTGCGCAGCGCGAGCACCGCCTGCGCCAGGATCTCCAGCCCCTCGCCGGCCAGCGCGGAGGCCTGGGTGCGGACGCGCGCCGACCGTCCCCGGCCGGTCATCACGCCACCTTCCGGGATTCCCCGGCCGGCCCGTTGTCGCCGCGCGTGCGGCGCTCGCCCACCAGCACGCTGCCCGGGATGCCCTTGCCGTGGCTCTTGAGCTCCTGGGCGATGTCGAGCAGCTCGGCCAGGTGCGAGACCGGGACGCGGTCGGTGCTGACCATGGCGATGGTGAGGCTCATCAGCGGGAACTTCTCCATGATCTTCTGCCGGTTGCGCACCTCGATGTGGCCGCGCTGGATGTCCTCGGCGTCGTAGAGGTTCGGCGTCACGCGGTTGAAGACCTCGATGATGTCCTCGCCCGCGGCCTCGGCCCGCTCGGGGAGGGTGATGAGCACGAAGTCGTCACCGCCGATGTGGCCGACGAAGTCCTCGCCGTTGCCGTGCTTGTCGGCGGCCTCCATGATGATGCGGGCCACGGCCTGGATCGCCTGATCGCCGCGCTGGTAGTTGTAGTAATCGTTGAACGACTTGAAGTGGTCGATGTCGATCTGGAGCATCGCGAAGGGCTTGCCGCGCAGGATCCGCAGCTTCAGCTCCTCGTTGAGCGCGTGGTTGCCGGGCAGCCCGGTGAGCGGGCTGGCCGAGCGCTGGAGCCGGGAGAGCTCGAGGGCGTTCTTGATGCGCAGCTCCAGCTCGCGCTTGTTCCAGGGCTTGATGATGTAGTCGTTGGCGCCGCCCTCGAGCCCGGTGAGGCGCGACTCCTCCTCGCTGCGGGCGGTGAGCATGATGATCGGGATGTTGCGGGTGACGTGCGAGGCCCGCAGCCGGCGGCACACCTCGTGGCCGTCCATGTGCGGCATCATCACGTCGAGGATGATCAGGTCGGGCAGCATGTGCTGCGCCGCCTCGAGCGCCATCTGCCCATCGGCGGCTTCGATGACGTCGTAGTCCGCGTTGTTGAGCAGGATGACGAGCGGCTCACGAACGTGGCGCTCGTCTTCTGCCACCAGGATCCGAGGCTTCGACACGCGGGATCACCCCAAGATGGTTGGCGTGCGTGGCACGGCAGGACACTCCCTCGGCCGTGAGGGGGCATGCCGGGCCATCGCTTATCTGGGCTATGGCATCGGCACTTAGGCCCTCGCGCTGAAGGGGAACCTCCGGGGGTGGAGCGGAGGGTCCCGCTTGCGGGCCAACCAGTTAGTCTGGGGGCGGGGCCCCCCCCCCAGGTCAGCCGCGCGGGACCGGCAGGCCCGAGGCTTCGAGCGAGGCGACCGCATCGAGGTCGGGGTCGCTCACGTCCCCGCGGGCCAGGCTCCAGGCGCCGACCAGCGCCACCATGGCGGCGTTGTCGGCACACAGCCGTGGGGACGGCACCCGCAACAGCGCGCCGCGCGCGGCGCAGGCCTGCTCGAGCCGCTGGCGCAGCTCGCGATTGCACGAGACGCCGCCGCCCAGCACGAGCGTGCCGGCGCCGGTCTCGGTCAAGGCCCGCAGGCACTTGCCCACCAGCGTCTCGACCACCGCGGCCTGGAACGAGGCCGCGACATCGGCCACGAGCCGCGGCGGATAGGGCGGCTCGCCGTGAGGCGCCACGGCCAGCGCCACCGCGGTCTTGAGCCCCGAGAACGAGAAGTCGAGGCCGGGCCTGAGGAGCATCGGGCGCGGCAGGTCGAAGGCGGCCGGGTCGCCCTCCGCGGCGAGCCGGTCGAGGACCGGTCCGCCCGGGAAGCCCAGGCCGAGCAGCTTGGCCACCTTGTCGTAGGCCTCCCCCGCCGCGTCGTCGCGCGTGCTGCCGAGCCACCGGTAGTCGCCGAAGCCGCGCACCAGGACCAGCTCGGTGTGGCCGCCGGAGACGACCAGCGCCACCGCCGGCCACGGGCCGGCGCCGTGCTCGAGGGCGGTCGCGTGCAGGTGGCCCTCGATGTGGTTGACGCCCACCACCGGGACGCCGAGCGCCAGCGCGTAGGCCTTGGCGAACGCGACCCCGACCACCAGCGAGCCGACGAGCCCGGGCGCGCGGGTCACCGCGACCGCGGTGAGGTCGCCGGCGGCCAGCTTGGCCTCGGCCAGGGCGGCCGCCACCAGGCGCGGCAGCAGCTCCAGGTGCGCGCGCGCCGCCAGCTCGGGCACCACGCCGCCGTAGAGGCGATGCAGGTCCTGCCCGGCGATCAGGTGGGCGCGCAGCCGGCGCGCGTCCTCCAGCACGGCGACCGAGGTGTCGTCGCACGAGGTCTCGATGCCGAGCACGAGCCGCGCGGCATCCGTGCCGAAGGGGACCGCGGTGGTCTCACTCACTCCGGTTCGGGCTCCAGCGCGGCGTCGAGCCAGGCCATGTACTTGGGCGCTCCGGCCGCGATGCGCACCGCGATCAGCTCGGGCGTCTCGTAGGGATGCAGCTCGTGCAGGCGCGACATGAGGGCGGTCCAGTCCTGCTTGCGGGTCTTCATCAGCACCACCACTTCGGCCTGGTCACTGAT
>Ga0066710_100008311_pt1 | contig 10066 bp, 6 predicted proteins | sample GraSoiAngelo_159_FD_79666 | JGI IMG/M metagenome (GOLD analysis project Ga0066710, IMG submission 79666) | Grasslands soil microbial communities from the Angelo Coastal Reserve, California, USA - 14_1009_16_40cm | ecosystem: Environmental > Terrestrial > Soil > Grasslands | place: USA...
AATGAACCTTGCTCCCGCCAAGGCCCGCCCACAACCGAAGCAGCTCGCCATCCTGGGGATACTCGTAATCGTGCTTGGCGTGGTTTACTGGACCAATCGCACGCCCTCTGCTTCTGAAGTGTCCGTTGCGCCCACCTCCGCCCCTTCGGTGTTGAATCCGCTTGGCCCGCGCCCGGCTCCCTCGGGGCCCATGCCGACGCAACGCGCGTCGGGCCGCGGAGAACGCGTCATGGAGGACTTCCGGCCGTCGCTCAAGCTGAAAGAAGGCGTCGACGTTACGCGCATTGATCCCACGCTGAAGCTCGATCTGCTGGCCAAGGTTCGAAACGTGCCGATGGAAGGCGGTTCGCGCAGCCTGTTCGAGTTCTCGCAGCCGCCCGCACCGCCACAACCGAAGGTAACGATCAAGCCCGGTCCTGAGGTGGCCGCCGCCAAGCCTCCAGAGTCAGGCACACCACCGGCCCCGGCCAAGCCCGCCCCGCCTCCCATCCCGCTCAAGTTCTATGGTTACGTCGGAGGGCCGCAGAGCGGCGTCAGGCGCGCGTTTTTCCTAGACGGGGACGATATTTTCGTCGCCGGGGAAAACGAGATGATCCGTAACCGTTACAAGATCATACGAATTGGCGTAAACTCGGCAGTGGTGGAGGACACCTCCAACAAGAACCAGCAGACCCTTCAACTCGTGGAGGAACTGCCCGCATGAGAAATGCAGCTGCCAGCGAGCACCGGCCGCGCGAGCGTGGTTTCGCGTTGCTGCTTGTGTTCCTGATGGCCGCTGCAATCGCCATAATGCTCTACCGCCAGTTGCCCCGCGTCGCCTTCGAAAGCGAGCGTGACAAGGAAGAACTGCTGATCGAACGCGGCGAGCAGTACAAGCGCGGCATCCAGCTTTATTTCGTTGCGCTGAAGAAATTCCCGGCCCGAATCGAAGATCTCGAGAACACCAACGATAAACGTTTTCTCCGCCGCCGTTACATCGATCCGATGACCGGGAAGGACGAGTGGCGCATCGTCCATACCAACGGAATGTTCCTGACGGATTCGCTGGTGCAGAAACCACCTTCGCCGGATGACAAGGATAAGGATAAGGACAAAGACAAGAACCAGCTTGCGGGAAACCTTCCTGCCACCGGAACGGGCACCGGAATGGACGGCCAGCCGCCTGAAGTCAACGCCGCCGTGCTGCGCAGGCCGAGCGATCGCCCGCTCACACCGGGGGCGAACGTGGGCACCCCCAGCGTGAATCCCGATGACCCGAGCAGTTGGTCACCGATAACTTTGGTGCAAGGAAACCCCGGACAACCTGGCGTTGCACCCAATCCGAGAGGCCGACCGGTGCCGGGCCAGACCCAGTTTGCGCCACCGTTTCCAGGACAGCCGGTTCCTGGCCAGCCCGGTCAGCAGTATCCAGGCCAGCAAACTCCAGGTCAACCGGGCGTTCCCGGCCAGCCGTTCCCGGGCCAGCAATTTCCAGGTCAGCAGTTCCCCGGCCAGTCGCCCGCGGGCGGCCTGCCTGGTGGATTTCAACCCGGCGTTCCGGGCCAGATAATACCCGGCCAGAATCCGCCGTTGCCCGGACAGCCTGGCTATAATCCGCAAGGGAACACTGTCCGGATTGACGCCAACGGCCAGTTCGTTCCGGTGCCAAATCAGCCCGGTCAGAATCCGATCAATCCACTGACCGGAGGCGTCCAGCCCGTGCCAGTCCCGGGCACCCCTGACGCCTCTGGCAATGCGCCGAACAGTGCGCTCGGGATGATCAATAACATGTTGAGAGGGCAGACCCAGGCAACGGGCAACGTTGGCGCCATGGGCGGAAATCTTACCCAGGGCGGCCTCGGTATTGCGGGCGTGGCCAGCAAGTACGAGGGCCCCAGCATCAAGGTCTACAAAGAACGCAGCAAGTACAACGAGTGGGAATTCATCTTCGATCTGAAAAACGATCGCCTGCCTGGACAGCCGATCGGGGTTGCAGGCCAGAACGGTCCGAATGGTCCGAACGGACCGAATGGTCCAAATGGACCGAATGGTCTGAACGGTCCAAGCAATCCGGCTGGCCAAGGCGGCATGCCGGGCCAGGGCCCGGGCCTGTTCATGCCACGACCTGTCCCCCCGACTCCGCCCCGCCCGTAGAACTCCCGGCCGGCGCAGTTCACGCCAATGCGTTGAGGAGCTTGTCGATATCATGCTGGTCGTTGAACACCGAGGGCGAAACCCGAAGCTGGTGATGTACGACCTTGGCGGTAACGTTCGCCTTTTTGAGCCTGGCGATTGTCGCCTCCGGATCCTTGACGACGAAGGTCACGATCGGCGTAGGGGTGTCGGGCGGCGTCATCGACCGGTAGCCTACGGAAGGTAGTTCCTTCTGCAATCGGTCAGTGAGGGGCTTCACGCGAGCCCTGATGTTCTCCACGCCGAGCTTTTGAATGTTCTGGAGGGAGACCCAAAGGCCGGCCGTTATGCTGTTGGCAATCGTGCCCAACTCGTAGTAGCCGGCAGCTTCGTGCAAGCGTTGGTATGTCCAGGGCGACGGATCGGGCGGATCGCCGTCGAAGATGTGGTACTCGAAGTCGCGATACTGCTTCCATCCATACTGCGTGGATCTCACGACTTTCCCCTGCAGGTCTTCGCGGACATACAGAAACCCGAGCCCCATATCGCCCATGAGCCATTTGTAGGAGCCGCAGGCCGCGCAATCAACACCGGCCCCGCGCACATCGACGGGAATGCAGCCGGCGGCTTGAATGATGTCGGCGTACACATAAGCGCCGTGAGCATGGGCCAGATCGCTGACTGCTTTGAGATCGTGCTTGAAGCCGTTGACATAAGAGACGAAGGAGACGGCGATCAACCTGGTCTTTCGGTCGACCACCTTTTCCATATCCCTCATGTCAATGCGCCCGTCGCGCGGCATGATAACCCGGAGTTCCACGCCCTGCTTCTCGAGTTCCCTGTAGAGGTAGAGGGAACCCTCGAAATGGAGCGCATCGGTGACGATATTGCCTCCCGCTCGCGGTAGGCCCAGGCCACCGGCGACGAAGCTCTCCCCGGCCATGGTGCTCTGCACATAGGCGATCTCGGACGGTTTGGCGTTGATCAGCTTGGCAAACTGCTCTTTTACCTCCTTGGCCCTGGTGAGCTGGGCGAACATTTGCGGCACCGGCATACTGCCATCGGTATCCTTGCCGTCGATTTTCCCTGTATTCTTAAAGTCCACATACGCTTTCATGGCCCGGGCCGAGGCGAGGGGCGTCGGATGCCATCCTGCGCTGTTGAGATAGGTTTGTGTTTCGGCGATCGGAAAATCGGCCTTGGCCAGCATACCGGAGGCGCTCTCGCTTCCGGGGGCGGCCGGAGCCAGTCTTGCGGAGACCGCGAGGATTCCGGCATGCGTAAGAACTTCACGTCGGTTCAGTTTCATCTTGCCCTCCCGTGCCAGGTCAAGTCTCCAACACTATATAGCATCTGGAAGCTCGCGGCGGTTAGGAGCCGGCTGCCCCGATGGAGCCATCTCAATCGCACCACAGTGCAGCCACCGGATCCACGGCTAGCGCACGCCTGGCGGGCAACCAGCACCCTACGAGCGCTGCCCCACCGATCGCCATGACCACTCCGGCGAGCACGGCGGGATCGAAAGGCGCCAATTCGTAGAGCAAGCCCACCAGCAAGCGGCTCAACGCCAGCGCCGCGCTCAATCCGATCACAAGGCCCGCCACTACCGGCCCGATCCCTTGCCGCAGAACGAGGCGGATCACGTCGCCCCGCCGGGCTCCCACCGCCACCCGAATTCCGATTTCGCGGGTGCGCTGCCCCACCGCGAACGAGATCACTCCATAGAGCCCAACCGTGGAGAGAACGAACGCGAGCCCCGCGAATACAGCCAGCAACGCCGCAGCCTGTTTTTGCTGCCAGGCATCGTTTTCGACGAAGCTTTCCATCGTGCTCACCTCGGCGACCGTGCCGCCAAGGTCTCGGACTACGCCTCGAACTGCATGCGCCAGCCCCAGAGGATCGCCCTCCGTCCGCACCGCCATCTGTTGCGCTCTGGCCGGCTCGTCGCGAAATGGGCGGTACACGAGCGGCTCCGGCTTGGACATCAAGCGCGTACGCACGTCCGCGACCACGCCGACAATCTCCAAGGCGTCGCCCGCAACGCGGATCGATCGCCCCACCGGATCGTCCTGCGGCCAATAGCGCCTCGCCATCGTCTCATTGATAACAACGCGCCTTTCATCCTGGGCATTAAGGTATCGCCCGCGGCGCAGCGCGATTCCAAGCGTCGCGAAATAATCGGGCAGGACCACTTGGTAGCCAGCCCTGAACTTCTCTTCATGGCCGGGAATACGGAACTCCTCGCTCCGGTGAGCGCCGGTCAGCGGCTGAAAATTGGCCAGCGCCGCGGAACGGACCCCGGGCAGCGCTCGCACGCGCGCCGCCAATTCCTGGTAGTACGAAGCGGCCCGCGCGCGGTCCGCCGCCTGCCCGCTCGGCATCGGCACACGCATTACAAGCAACTTCTCCGCGCGGAAACCGAGATCGATGGCGCGAATCCGCTCCAGCGTCTTGATGAGCAGCCCCGCCCCGGCCAGCAGGACCACCGAAAGCGCCACCTCGACCATCACGAGCGTCTTGCGCGCGCGGTGCGATTCCACTGAGCCGGTTCCCTTTAAGCTGCTCATCAGATGGGCATTTCGCGCCTGCCATGCAGGCAAAACACCGGCTCCGAGGCAGGCGGCCACCGCAATCGCCGCCGCGAACGACAGCGCAGGAGCATCGACCGCGACTCGATCGAGCCCCGCCAGAAATTGCGTTGCCGCCAGGCCCTGCGGCAGCAGCGCGATCATCGTCCGGACACCCCACCACGCCAGCAAACTTCCGAGCATCGCCGCAGCCAGACCGATCCGCAGGGACTCGCCGGCAAACAGCCGCACGAGCCGCCACGGACTCGCGCCCAGCGCCGTCCGAACCGCGATTTCCATCCGGCGCGCCTGCGCCCGCACCAGCAACAAGCCTGCCGCGTTGGCCGAAGCGATCATCAGCAGCAATCCTGCTGCGCCGGCCATCACCAGCAGTTCCGCGCGCACAGGCTGCGATGCCGCCTTGTACCATGGCGTAACCAGCACACCCCAGTCCTTTTCGATCGGAATCGCGCTCAGCGCGCCCTGCGCCTGCTCCACGCTTACGCCCTCGTTGCGGCGGCCGATGGCGAACAACATGCGCGCCTTGCGGTCGTCCCGGATCGCGCCCGGCGCCAGCGGCACGAACACCTCGAAGCCGCCGTAGTACATCCAGAAATTGGGCGGCATCACGCCGATCACCGTGTATCGCTCGATTTCCGTGGTGCGGGCGAAATCGAGCGCGATCGTGCGCCCGAGAATGTTCGGATTGCCCGCGAACCGGCGCTTCCAGGCGGCATCCGTCAGGATCACGACACGATCGTCATCATCGCGGAAATCGCGGCCGAGAACGGGTCCAACTCTGAGCACACGAAACAGGTTGGGGGTGACGAGCGCGCCCGCAATCTGCTCCGGCTCCTCCACCCCCGTCAGGAAAAAGAACCCGATGTCGAACGCGGCCATTCCGGAGAATGCGTCCGCCTGAGACGACCAATCGCGATAATCAGGATAAGAGACCTGCGCGGGGTTGCCTCTTGGATCGCGCTCCTGGATCATCAGCAACTCTTCCGGACGTGGATACGTGAATGGATGCAGAAGCAGCGGATTCACGAAGCTGAAGATCGCCGTGCAGGCTCCTATTCCGAGCGCGAGCGTTACCGCTGCGCCGAGGCTCGCGCCTCTCATCCTTGCACCTTCCAATCTCTCTGCAGCATTCCGCACAGCAACAGGTCGTGATAGCGGCCGTTCAGGAGTTCACCTTCGCGAATCTGGCCTTCGAGCGTGAACCCGAGCCGCCTTGGAATCGCGCAACTCTTCGTGTTGTCCACGGCGCAATGAATTTCCGCACGATTGAGGTTCATCTCGATGAGCAGGTGCGTGACCACCGCACGGCAGGCGTCGGTCATGAGTCCAGTCCCCTGATACGACCGGCCGAGCCAGTATCCAAACTCGACCTTCCGGTTCATCCAGTCGATCTTATGCGTACCAATGACACCGGCGAACTGGCCCTGGCGCCAGATCCCCGCTGCGAATCCATTATTCGAAGCGAACTTCTCGAGTTCGGATCGGATGAAGGTCGAGACATCGTCCTCGCTTTGCGTAGCATCCACCCACGGCAGCCATTCGCGCAGGTACTCCCGCTCGCGATCGACCAGCGCAAAAACCGTCGCAGCATGCCGTTCCTCGAGCAGCCGCAAATCCACGTCAGCACGAACCGGAGCGCGGAACATAGCTCATTCTAATACCCGCACTCGGCGAACACCCAATCCCAAAATCGGACAGCACGGGAACCTACATCTACTTGCCCTTAAATAACTTAGGAACGGCCATAGGATTGCCATTCCACTTCGATACAATTTACGCAGTGAACGTTTTTCTCCTTTTGGACGGGCAGGTCGAATGAAAGGCGTGAGCGACGGGCGTCTCCTCATCGCCGACGACCAGCCGGATGTGCTGGAGGCTCTGCGCCTGCTGCTTAAAGGCGAGGGGTTCGAAATTGAGTCCGCGAATTCGCCGGCCGGAATTCTGGCCGCCCTCGAGACGCGCGATTTCGACGTGGTCCTCATGGACCTGAACTACACCCGGGACACAACCTCCGGTCAGGAAGGCCTCGATCTGCTGAGCCGCATCCAGGTGATCGACAACATGGTTCCGGTGGTCGTGATGACCGCGTGGGGCAGCGTCGATCTCGCTGTGGAAGCCATGCGCCGCGGCGCGCGCGATTTCATCCAAAAGCCCTGGGACAACGCGCGCCTGATGACCATCGTGCGCACACAGGTGGAGCTGAGCGCGGCGCTGCGGCGCGGCCAGCGCCTGGAAGCGGAGAACCGGCTGCTGCGCACCGAAGGCCGGCCCTCCCTGATCGCTGAATCGCCCGCGATGCAACCGGTGCTGCAGTTGATCTCGCGCGTCGGCCCATCTGATGCGAATGTTCTCATTAGCGGCGAGCCCGGCACGGGAAAGGAGGTGGTTGCCCGCACGCTGCATACCGTCTCGTCGCGCTCAAATCGCCCAATGGTCACGGTAAACGCCGGCGGCCTCGCCGAAGGCGTTTTCGAAAGTGAGTTGTTCGGACACGTCAAAGGCGCATTCACCGACGCCAAAATGGACCGCGTGGGCCGCTTCGAGCTCGCCGACGGCGGCACGCTGTTTCTAGACGAAATCGCAAACGTTCCCCTAAACCTGCAAGCCAAGCTGCTGCGTGTGCTCGAGGTCGGCGAGATGGAGCGCGTCGGTTCCTCGAAGACACGGCGAGTGGATGCCCGAGTGATCTCCGCCACGAACGCAAACCTTGCAGAGGAAGTTGCCGCGGGCCGCTTCCGCCAGGATCTGTTGTTCCGTCTCAACACCATCGAGATTCACCTGCCGCCCTTGCGCGAGCGCCGTGAAGATATTCCCGTGCTGGCGTCGCACTTCCTCGGCATCCACGCCCAGCGTTACCGCAAACACCTGCAGGGCTTCGATGCGACCGCCATGCAGGCGTTGCTCGAGAATCCTTGGCAGGGCAATGTGCGCGAGCTCAATCACGTGGTGGAACGCGCCGTGCTAATGGCACAGGACAATATGGTCCGGCAGGGCGATCTGGCCTTGCGTTCCGCCGCGCAAGGCTCCATGCGCCTCGAGGATATGAGCCTGGAGGAAGTGGAGGCGTTCCTGATCAAGAAGGCGCTCGCGCGTTACAACGGGAACGTCAGCCACGCCGCAAACGCGCTCGGCCTCAGCCGCAGCGCGCTTTATCGAAGGTTGCAGCGGTACGGATTGTGAGTGGTACGCGGCGTGGTGCGCTAACCTGGACTCCACTGACCAATGAGCCTCCTGGCAAAATTCAAGCCCGTACACGAGCAGCGGATGCTTCTGCTGGCGCTGGCCGCGGGTTTGCCGGCGGTCGCCGTGTCGATGTACATCGTTTGGACCCACGACTACCAACCCAAGGAGCAGTGGACCCTTAGCGTCCTGATCCTTGGCGTGTGGTGGGGTTGCGCCGCAGCCATTCGAGAGCGTGTGGCTTCGCCGCTGCGTACTTTGGCAAATCTGCTGGAGGCGATGCGCGAGGGAGATTATTCAATCCGCGCGCGCGGAGCACGCGGAGAGGACGCTCTTGGCGATGTGATGCAACGGGTCAACGCCATGGGCGCGACGTTGCGCGCCCAGAGGCTCGGCGCGCTGGAAGCCACCAGACTCCTGCGCAAGGTAATGGAGGTGATTGACGTCGCCGTCTTCGCTTTCGACGGTGACCGGAAGCTGAAGCTGGTGAACCGCGCCGGCGAGCGGCTGCTCGCCCAGCCCGCCGAGCGCATCATGAACGCCGAGGCAGCTTCCCTTGGCCTGACCGAGTTCCTCGAAGGCGTGAATACACAGAATATCCAGCGCACGTTTCCTTCCGGCGCCGGCCGTTGGAGCATTCACCGGTCCATGTTTCGCGAAGGAGGCCTGCCACACCAGCTGCTCGTCGTCACGGATCTGACCCGCGCGCTGCGTGAAGAAGAGCTAAAGGCCTGGCAAAGACTGGTGCGGGTGCTCGGCCACGAGCTGAACAACTCGCTTGCGCCCATCAAATCGATCGCCGGAAGCCTCGAAACGCTGGTGCAGCGCAATCCCCTGCCCGACGATTGGCGCGAAGATGCGCGGCGTGGTCTCTCGATCATCTCCACGCGAAGCGAAGGCCTCAGCCGCTTTCTCGGCGCTTACGCGCGACTCGCGAAACTGCCGCGTCCCCAAATGGTCACGGTGGATGTCGGCAGCTGGGTCCGCCAGGTGGCCAGCCTCGAACAGCGAATCACGGCGGTGCTGGAGCCTGGGCCGGAAATGACGATCCAGGGCGATCGCGACCAGCTCGACCAACTCCTGATCAACCTGCTGCGCAACGCGGTGGATGCGTCGCTCGAGACCGGTGGAGGAGTCAACGTTTCCTGGGCGCGCCTAGGCACGCTGCTGGAGATTTCCATTCAAGATCAAGGACCCGGCCTGTCGAACACAGCGAATCTTTTTGTGCCCTTCTTCACCACCAAGCCCGGTGGTTCCGGGATCGGGCTGGTGCTGAGCCGCCAGATCGCTGAAGCGCACGGCGGCTCGCTGGACTTGCGCAATCGCAACGACGGACCCGGCTGCGAGGCCAGACTGATCCTGCCCGCATAGCGGCGAGTTACGATAGTGTCATTCGTCCGTTCGAACGTGTCGGCGCACTCATCCGTGAGGAACCGCGCGAGCCCGGATGGCGCCGGCGCGTGGGAGGAAAGCTCGCGCTCGCAGCGATTGAGTTCCCCTTCGCCAAGCTCGCCCGTGGATTTCCGCGGCCGCGTCCGGAAGGTGAACGACCTTTGCCCAGGATCACGATGGTCACCCCGGTTTCGAACGGCGCAGCCTGGATCCGAGGCGCGATCGAGTCCGTGCTCGAACAGCACTATCCTAATCTCGAATATTTCATCATCGACGAGGAGTCGACCGATGGCACCCTCGACGTCGTCCAGCGTTATCAGGACCGGATCTCAGGCGTCGTTTCGCGAAAAACCGGCGGCATGTACGACGCCATACGCCAGGGCTTCGCGCTCGGGAGCGGAGAAATTCTGGCGTACCTCAATTGCGATGATCGATTGGAACCCGGTGCGCTTTTGCGTGTCGGCGCCTGGTTCCGCGCGCATCCCGAAGCCGACGTCATCTATCATTCGGCGACGGTCGACGCGGGCGGATGGAAGTATCCGAATGTCGCGCAACCACAGGTAAACTTCGCGCGGCTTCTGCGCGGCCACATCCTGTTTCAAGAGGCGGTTTTCTGGCGCCGCAGAGCCTACGATGCCGTGGGCGGCCTCAACCCCAATCTGAAAGTCGCGGGCGATTGGGACCTGTGGGTACGCATGGCTCGACGCACGCGATTCGTGCGGCGGCCGGGCCATCCGAGCTGCTTCACACTTCGTCCGGACCAGTTGAGCAAGCGCATGGACGTCTATTGGGAC
>Ga0066710_100008312_pt1 | contig 10066 bp, 9 predicted proteins | sample GraSoiAngelo_159_FD_79666 | JGI IMG/M metagenome (GOLD analysis project Ga0066710, IMG submission 79666) | Grasslands soil microbial communities from the Angelo Coastal Reserve, California, USA - 14_1009_16_40cm | ecosystem: Environmental > Terrestrial > Soil > Grasslands | place: USA...
AATGCGCTCATCGACGTGGCCGAGATCCAAGGCGAGTTTTCTGGCGAACTCACAGCACGCACTCGACTGGTCGTGCACGGTACCGGTCGGGTTTCCGGCACCATCCGCTACGGCAAGCTCATTGTCGAAGAGGGCGGCGAGTTGACCGGTGACGTCAAGCGTCTGGATGCGGCGGCGCAGTCGACCGCCTATGCGTCCGACTCGCGACACGTCGTGGACCCCGCCAAAGGAAAAGGCTAAGTCTGCTTACGCCACGGCGTGGGCCGCGATGATCGCGGCGACGCACGCCGTTAATTTCTTGGCGTAGGGAACGTGCAGAAACTCGTTGGGCCCATGCGCGTTGGAATGCGGCCCGAGCACACCGGTAATCAGGAACTGCGCATCCGGAAAGTGCTTGCCGAGCATCGCCATGAAAGGAATCGTTCCGCCTTCACCCATGGCCGCACAGGTTGTGCCGTAGAAGGATGACGATGCGGCATCAAGCGCGCGAGTGAGCCAGGTCGCGCTCCGCGGCGCATCCCAGCCCGTCGCTCCTTCCTCGATCTCAAAACGGACGGACGCACCGTCAGGCGGGTCGCTCTCGAGCGATCGCTTCAGCACCCGCACGGCCTCCGTTGCGTCAACCGTGGGTGGCAAGCGCAGCGATAGCTTGAGCGATGTGTGGGGCCGTAGCACGTTGCCCGCATCGGCGACGGCAGTGATCCCATCGGCTCCAATGATCGACAGGGCGGGCCGCCAGGTGCGATTGAGGATCGCTTCCGCAGGGTCCGTGGCCATCGGGCGCGTGGAACCTGCAAAAGGAAATTTTTTGATGACGAGGTCGCCCAGGATTTCGGAGGCGCGGTGAGCTTGGACGATGCGTTCCTCGGGAATCGTCGCATGAAATTCCCGGGGCAGGAGTCTGCCCGTCACAGCATCTTCGAGGCGGTCTAGAAGCCTCCGCGCAATCCGGAATGACGACGGCACCACGCCGCTTGCGTCGCCCGAATGGACGCCTTCCGTCAGGACTTTCACGGTGAGCACTCCCCCCGCGAGTCCCCGCAAGGATGTGGTCGCCCACAGCCGCTGATAATCGCCGCAACCCGAATCGAGGCCCACCACGAAGTCGACCTGGCCCATTCGGGGAGCGAGCTCTTCGAGATACGCGGGAAGGTCATAGCTGCCGCTCTCCTCGCACGTCTCGATCACGCCGACGCAGCGTGAATGCGGAATACCGTGTGACTGCAGCGCTGCGATGGCGCAGAGCGCAGCGAAAACCGCGTAGCCATCATCGGCCGCGCCGCGTCCATAGAGCTTCCCATCGACTGACCGAGGATCCCACGGGCCATAACCCTCGTGCCAGCCGGCCATCTCCGGCTGTTTATCGAGATGCCCGTAGAGAAGCACCGTGCCGGCGCTACCATTGTTCGCGGGGACGTCGAAGTAGAGGAGCGGCGTCCGCCCCGGGAGGCGAACAATCTGGGTGAGGAGACCACGCACGGGTTGACGCCCGACCCACGCGTGCGCGAGCTCGATCGCTCTCTCGATGTGGCCATGGGCTTCCCACTGCGGATCGAAGTGAGGAGACTTCGCCGGAATGCGGATGTATTCCGTGAGCTGCGGAACGATTTCCGCGTCCCACTGCTCTGAGATCGCGGATAAAAGTCTTGTGGCGTCCATGCGGGCAATCGCCTGGGTTGCGGAGCCTCGAACATACGCATTTCGCGCTGAGCTGTCGACAACGCAGCCACGATCGAGGTATTGTCGCGCTTCTCCCCGGCTACAACTCAAGTCCGATGCATCGGCGGCGCGCTTCTGTCATTTGCGGCTCATTCCCGAGCCATGCGGCAGATCGCGCGGAAGGTCAAACGCATGCTTCTCTGGCTCGTACTGCTTCTCGTCGTTCTCATTGCCGGACCGGTGTGGACGCTGGCGACCGGTCGAGTGCCGCTGTATGCCGACTGGCGCACTGCAACTCACCGTTCAACCGGTCTGGCCCCGGATCCCACCGCCTATCGTGAGCCGGTCGTCCAGGTGTACGCGAGTCGCGCTTTCGGCTGGCGCGCGGCATTTGGCGTTCACACCTGGATCGCCGCGAAGCCCAGGAATGCCGATCGTTACACGCGATATGAGGTGCTCGGCTGGTTCGCACGCACCGGGCAACCGGTGATTTCGGTGTCCAGCGCGCATGCTCCCGATGCAGAGTGGTACGGTGCCCGACCGATGCTGCTCAGTGATTGTCGTGGCGCCGATGCGGAAGCGGCGATCGCGAAACTCGAGGCCGCCATCGCGTCCTATCCCCATGCACTGAGCTATAGCGTCTGGCCCGGCCCCAACAGCAATACCTTTGTCGCCTACATCGCTCGCGAAATTCCGGAGCTTGAATTGACGTTGCCTTCCATCGCCATCGGTAAGGACTATCTCCCGATCGGCGATCTTTTTGCACGCGCGCCCAGTGGGACCGGTTATCAATTTTCGTTGCTCGGTCTCATCGGGGCGACCGCGGCGCGTCACGAGGGCATCGAATTGAATGTGCTCGGACTGGTGGTGGGGTTCGATTTGCGTCGACCGGCTCTCAAGTTGCCTGGTATCGGGAGAGTCCCCGAGCACTAACCATCTCGCTGCGCTGCGCACCGAACACACCGTCAAGAATCGCATACACCGTCAATTCATTGTCGGTTCCCCTCCTACGCATTTTTCCGCCCCCTGCTGACAACGTGCAAAACGCTCGCGCGTTAGCATGTCTTGTCGCTTTCGCGGCGTAGAACAGGAGGTAACCCATGCGAAGTATTTTGAAGGCTCTTGTCGGTGTGACCAGCATCGCCATAGCTGCGAGTGCTGCGGCTCAGGTGACGCTCTATGAGCGCGACGGTTTCCGCGGCCACACTTTTAGCGTCAACGGGCCAGTGCCGAATCTCGACAGGACAGACTTCAACGATCGGGCGTCGTCCGCCATCGTCGAACGAGGCCGCTGGCTGGTTTGCGAAGATGCGTATTTCAAGGGAAGATGCACCGAGCTTCGTCCCGGCGAGTACTGGTCTCTCGACCGGTTGGGCATGAACAATCGGATTTCCTCGATCCGGCCGATCGGCGGTGATTCTTATGGAGCAGCTCCTCCTCCGGGGCCGGTAGCCTATGGCTACGAGCGGCGCGAAGGTGAGCGGCTGTATGAAGTCCCCGTGGCATCGGTACGTGCAGTAGTTGGTCCACCTGAGCAACGGTGCTGGGTTGAACGCGAACAGGTTCAATCTGGGGGTGGTCCCAACGTTCCGGGTGCGATCGTGGGCGGTGTGATCGGCGGTATCCTGGGACACCAGATCGGCAGCGGTCGCGGCAATGATGCCGCAACGGCTGGCGGTGCCGTGGCCGGCGCGGCAATCGGCGCCAATGTCAACCGAGGGGGCGGTGAGGTTTATGATCGAGACGTGCAGCGTTGCGCGTCCGTGCCGAGTTCTTCACAGCCGGCGTACTGGGACGTTGCCTATGAATTTCGCGGATCCTGGCACCATGTTCAAATGAGCTCGCCTCCAGGACCGAGGATCACCGTCAATGAGAACGGCGAGCCGCGCGCCTAAGATGGTTGCGTAGACAAGCTCAGTCGGTTCCGGTAGCCGATCAAACAAAGGCAGCTGCGTTGACAAGCGCAGCTGCCTTTTTATCGTGCGCCAATGCATCCCGGTGAACGATGCTGTCCACTCGTTGGCGCCTACGATTGCGCTTGGCTCGCATAGATGGAGCGCACCGTTTCCATGGTGTCGGCATCTTCCGGCTTCTTATCCGGACGATAGCCTTTGACGCGCGCGAAGCGTAACGCCAGGCCACCCGGATAACGAGGACTCGCCTGCAGATCGTTGAAAGTGATTTCGACGACCAGCTCGGGGCGCACGCGTACGGTCCATTGGTCGCGCCCGACCTCGCGCTTGAGCAACTCTTCGGTCTGCCAGGTCAGCATCACGTCGGTCATTCCCTTGAAGGTCTTGCCCAGCATGACGAACTGTCCGCTTGCCGTATCCATTGCGCCCAGGTGCAGATTGGAAAGCCAGCCGCGACGACGGCCGTGCCCCCATTCTGCAGCAAGCACCACGAGATCGAGCGTGTGACTGCGCTTCACCTTGAGCCACAGAGCGCTGCGGGCGCCCGGAGCATAGGGCGCGTCCAGCGACTTGACCATCACGCCTTCGTGGCCTCGTTCCAGCGCGTCGTCGTAGAAAGCCTGTGCCGCAGCGACATCGCTGGTGACCAGCCGCGGCATCAGCAATTGAGAGGGTAGCGCCACGGTCATCGCCTGGAAGCGCGCGACCGATGGCAAAGCGATGAGGTCCTGCTGATCGCGGCGCAGAAGGTCGAAGAAGAACACCGACAGAGGCATGCTTTGGCGCATCGCATCGATGTCCAGCACGCGTCCGAATCGACGCATGGTGTCCTGGAAAGGGTAAGCCGCGCCGTTGGCTTTGAGTGCGATGGCTTCGCCATCGAGAATCAGCGTCTCGGCATCCAGAACGCGGATCGCTGACACGATTTCGGGCGCCGCAGCTGTTACATCGTTGCCGGTGCGGGAGTAGATCCTTACGTCGTCGGCTTTCTTGTGTACCTGCACCCGCGCTCCGTCGAGTTTCCATTCCAGAGCCGCCATCGGGATCTGCGCAAGCGCTGCAGCAATGTCGTCGGCAGGTTGAGCCAGCATCGGAGCGAGCGGTTGGAACAAAGTGATCGAGTATCGATCCAGCCCTACCGATCCCTCCGTCAGCGCGCTGACCGCAACCGCCGCGACGCCGCCGGCATTCATCGCCGCCCGGCGCACCGCTTCCGCCGGCAAAGAAGAAGCGGCGGCAACGGCCTCGATCATCAGACCTTCCAGCGCACCTTGCCGCAATTCGCCGATGATGAGTCGCGAGAGAAATTCCTGTTCACGAGGAGTCGCTCGCACAAAGAGCTGCGATAAAAGACGCGTGCGCTCCGCAATGGATCCCGACCCCGCGGTTCGTGCGATTTGTGCGAGCGCCGCGTCGACCTCGATGAGCGTCAATGCGCCGCTTTGCGCGTTAGTCCCGGGTTGGGCGTCGCGGATCGTTGCCCAGCCGATGCCACTTCGGCCCTGCCGGATAATGCCCGCGAGATAGCAGACGCCGATTTCCACCTCTTCCGGCGACAGCCTTCGAAGCAGGTCCGCCAGGTGGCTGATCTTGCTGCGTCGCGAAGCGTCCTTGGCGACCGCCGCGGAGGTATCGACCAGATCAGCGAGCAACGTCGGACCAGCCACGGATTACGCTCTTAGGAGCGAGCGGAAACAAAGGGATGCATCGGCATTCCAGCTTTGGCCGTCCACCAAGTGAGGTGCTTGGCCGTTGATGCAGTTAGCAGGCTAGCAGTCAAGGACGCGAGCTTAGAGGCCTCCGCCGCTGGCGCCGGCTCCTTGTATTTCGCAAACGGCATCGCGGTGGAGCATCATGGAGGCGCAGTCCGCTGCACGTTGAAGGGGGTCCTTATGAAAACGCCAATTACGTCGCTCACTTTCGTAGTGATGCTACTTGCCGGACAAGCATCGGCCCAGGTCATTTTCTACGAGCACGAGGGCTTACGTGGGCGCGTCTTTACCGCCAATGGTCCGATCACAAGCCTGGAGGATTTTGGCTTCAACGATCGGGCTTCCTCGGCGGTTGTGGAGCGCGGGCAATGGGAAGTCTGTGAGGATGCGTACTTCCGCGGACGATGCGTCACATTGCGGCCAGGTCAGTATCCTTCGCTGGGCTCTTTCGGCATGAACAACAAGATCTCGTCGGTTCGTCCGCTTCGCGGTCCGCCGCAATATGGATATGCGCCGCCGCCACCGGCCGCTCCTGCGTATTCCTACTATCCGCACTATGGGGAGACACTGTACACCGCGGATGTCGTGGCAGTTCGGGCAGTCGTCGGACCGCCCGAGCAACGCTGTTGGGTGGAGCAACAGCAGGTAGTGAGCCAGAACCAGCCGAATGTTCCCGGGGCGATCATTGGCGGCGTGATCGGCGGCGTGCTCGGCCACCAGATCGGCAGCGGGCGTGGCAACGATGTCGCGACTGCGATCGGCGCCGTCGGCGGCGCCGCCGTCGGCGCGAACGTCAATCGTGGCGCGCAAACCTACACGCAGAACGTGCAGCGCTGCGCCGCGGTGCCGGGTTCGGCTCAGCCCGCGTACTACGACGTCACCTACGTCTTCCGCGGTGCGACACACCGCGCGCAGTTGGGTTTCGCGCCGGGCCCGACCATCCCGGTTAACAGCCGCGGCGAGCCGAGGGTATAAGATCGACATCGGCAGCGCTCGACTTCGATATCGCTGTGACCGCGTCGCATCACCGCCGGCTCGAAGAAGCTCGAATGATCCGCGTTGTCCTGGTCCTGACTCTGTCGCTCGCATTCGGTGGCGCGATTGCCCAACCACAGGCGACGCCGTCGCTACGGACCATCAACCTCGTCACTTTTGCCGGCGGCTTCAACCTGCCGACATTCGTCGCGCAGCGCCAAGGCTTTTTCACCAAGCATGGCGTCGATGTCAATCTGCGCTATACCCCAAATTCGGTCTATCTCATTACCGGGCTGGTTGAAGGTCGCTTCGACATCACGACCAGCGCCATCGACAATCTCGTCGCCTACCAGGAGGGGCAGGGCGAAGCGCCTCTCAAGGTGCAACCCGACCTGGTGGCATTCCTCGGCTTCGACGACGCGAATCTCAACCTGGTCGCGCTGCCTGAGGTGAAAAGCATCGGCGACTTGCGCGGAAAGGATCTCGGGGTCGATGCACTGACCACCGGCTTCGCCTTTGTGCTGCGCGAAATGGTGGAAAAAGCCGGAATGAAGGACTCGGACGTCAAGTACGTTCGCTCCGGCGGCACCAACCTGCGTTACGCTGGATTGCTCGATCGCAAATTCAGCGCCACGCTGCTCTCCTCTCCGTTCGACCTGCAGGCTGAATCGAAGGGATTCACCCGGCTTGGCAACGCGACCGATCTACTGGGCGCATATCAGGGACGCTCCGCATTTGGCATGCGAGGATGGATCAAGGACAACGAAGCGGCGGTGATCGGTTTCATGCGGGCCGAGCGCGAGGCGATCGATTGGATATACGACCCGCAGAACCGCGATGTTTGTGAAGCGCTTCTGGTGGCCAACGACCGTGACATGACGCCGGCGTTGGCAAAGAAGACCTATGAGATGTTCGTCGACAAACGGCGCGGGTTGTCTCGGGATCTCAAGATCGACGTCGAAGGTTTCAAGGTCGTGCTCGGGTTGCGCTCCAAGTACGGACAGCCCAAGCGGGACTTGAACGACCCATTGAAGTACATCGATAGGGAGCTCTACCGCAGGGCGTTTCCCGGCGCGACCTCGATGAATTAAGGTCTCCGGAGGTTGGTACTTAGAGGACGCGCTGCTTCGTCATTCCCGCGCAAGCGGGAATCCAGGCCCTAGCGTCTTTGCGGTCGGTCTTAGGGAACCTCTGAACAAGTCCCACATGAGTCGCGTTTCTGGCGCAATGGTTTCAGATGCGAGGCGTCGCGGCGCAGCGAATAGTTCGTACTATTCGCAAGCTGCGCAACAAAGCAGATGAGGCCATTGCGCCGAAACGCGGATGGGACGGGGCTTTCCGGGCGACCTGCTTTGTCGCTCGGCTTGCCAATAGCGCCTGCTATTGGCATCGCCTTGCTTCGCGCATCTCATCCCGGAAAGCCTCCGTCGCGGCCACGCGGGGCTTATTCAGAGGTTCCTTAGTCGCCCGACTTGATGTTGTTGTCCTTGATGACCTTCGCCCATCGGGCCATCTCCTTGCGCACCAGCGCATCGAGCTCGCTGCCCGGTGCACCGCTCACTTCGATGCCCTGCGCGACCAGCTTTTCCCGCACTGCCGGCGCGTTGATCGCTGTCGTCAGCTCATCATAGATGCGCTTCGCAAGCGGCGCGGGTATGTTGCCGGGACCGAACACGCCCCACCAAGTGTAGGCCTCGAAACCCGGGACGCCTTGCGCGGCGATCGGCTCGGCGCCGGGAAGACTCGGATCGGGTTTGAGCGAAGTCACGGCAATCGCGCGCAGACGTCCTGAGGTAACGTGCGGGCTCACCAGGAACACCGAACCGATTGCGAGCGGTACCTGGTTGCCGATGGCGTCGTTCATCAGCGGACCACCGCCGCGGTATGGCACATGGTTGAACTCCACCCCGAGCTGATTGCCGAGCTGGGCCATGGTCAGATGCCCGAGACTGCCGGCGCCAATCGTCCCGTAGGCGACGGTACCGGGCTTGGCCTTCGCTGCGGCGACGACGTCTTTGAACGACTTGTACGGTTGAGCGACGTTGGCGACCAGCGCCATTGCACCCGTACCGACCAGCATCAGCGGCGTCAGATCCTTGAGCGTATCGAAAGGGAGATTCGGAATCAGCGATGGATTCACCGCGTGGGTGTCGAAAACGACGCCAAGTGTGTAGCCATCAGGTTCGGCCTTGGCGACTGCGGCCGTGCCGATGGAACCGGACGCGCCTCCACGGTTGTCGACGACGAATGATTGGCCGGTTTGCAGCGACATCTGTTGCGCCAGCGCACGCGCCACCTGGTCGACCGAGCCCCCTGGAGGAAACACTGCGATGATCTTCACGGGTTTAGCCGGCCACGGTTGCGCGTCTACGGCTGGCGCGAAGAGAAGCGCGAGAGCGATCAAGAGTGCAACGGACATCGGCATCATCTTCACGAAGTTCTCCGGGCTCTGGACGATCGCGTGTGCTACAGGTCTGTCTATAGCGTAACGCAACGTCGGTGTATATCTTACAAATCTAGCGAGCTGCGCCGACATCCTTACCAAGTCTCGCGCGTTAGTATTTTGTCGTGGGAGGCAACGAAATTCGGAGGTCGATTATGGTTGGCTTGAAAACGTTGCTGGGAGTCGCCGGGGTTGCGTTGGCGACCCAGGCAGGTGCACAAGTTACGTTTTACGAAGGTGAAGGCTATCTCGGGCGGTACCTGACGGCCAACGGACCAATCTCGGACCTGAGCATGTATCAGTTCGATGATCTCGCCACTTCGGCGAACGTTGCTAGCGGCCGTTGGGAAGCGTGCTCCAAGCCCGGTTTCCAAGGGCGGTGCGTAATTCTGCAGCAGGGTAACTACCCGTCGCTTGCGTCGATGGAAATGAGGCGAGGAATCTCGTCCGTTCGTCCGGTAGGCGAAGCTCGCGTTGAGTACCAAGCCCCGGCGGCGGTCGTGTCGCCGACAGTTACGGTGGCGCCAGCACCGGCGATAACCGTGGCGCAGGCACCGGCAACAACCTACGTGAACCCTGGGGATCAGATCTACCAGGCGCGCGTAACGTCCGTGCATCCGATCGGAAGTGCAACAGAACAGCGTTGCTGGATGGAACGCCAGCAGGTTGGTCCCTTGGAGCTTCCAGGGGTGCTGCTTAACGGCACGGGCGATCTCTTGGCTGGCAAGCCACAGAGCACGCCATACGTTGAGCGGTGCGCAACGGTTCCGGGAGGCACCAGCTCTTTCGACGTGACCTATGAATTCCAAGGCACCGAGCATCACGCGCAAATGAGCACACATCCTGGCGCTACGATCAGCGTCAACGGATTCGGGCAACCCCGATAGGTTCATTCGCTGACGTAGGCGAGGAGGAGCGGCCCTGCGGGGCCGCTTTTTTTGAACACGACGAAAGCGCCGCTTTCGCGTCCCCGCAACCTTGCTAGAATCGCCCATGCGCGCGCTGCGCTATCACCGCTACGGCTCGCCCGATGTACTCGAGATCGACGAGTTGCAAGAGCTTTCGCCTGCAGCGGGTTATGCCAAGGTTCGCGTAGCCGCCGCAGGGCTCAATCCTGTCGATTGGAAAATCCTTGAGGGCCGTCTGCGCTTCGTCCCACTGTTTCGTGGGCCGCCACGGGGAGTTGCTTGCGACTTCGCCGGCACCATTGTCGGCGTGGGCGGAGGGGCGACTGAGCGACACGTCGGAGAGCGGGTCATGGGCTCACTGCTTCCTTTCGGGCGCGATGGCGCCTGCTCCGAATACATCGTCGTCGCTTATGAACGGCTGGTGTCGCTGCCAAGGGAAATCGACGATATTCAAGC
>Ga0066710_100008313_pt1 | contig 10066 bp, 8 predicted proteins | sample GraSoiAngelo_159_FD_79666 | JGI IMG/M metagenome (GOLD analysis project Ga0066710, IMG submission 79666) | Grasslands soil microbial communities from the Angelo Coastal Reserve, California, USA - 14_1009_16_40cm | ecosystem: Environmental > Terrestrial > Soil > Grasslands | place: USA...
AGCACGTTGAAGACGTCGGGGTGCGCCTTCTCGATCTCGTCGAGGAGCACCACCGAGTAGGGGTTGCGCTTCACCCTCTCCGTGAGCTGTCCGCCCTCCTCGTGGCCGACGTAGCCGGGGGGCGAGCCGATGAGCTTGCTGACCGAGTGCTTCTCCATGTACTCCGACATGTCGAAGCGGATGAGGGCCCGCTCGCTGCCGAAGAGGAACCCGGCCAGGCTGCGGGCGACCTCCGTCTTCCCGACCCCGGTCGGGCCGAGGAACATGAACGAGCCCACCGGCCGGTTGGGGTTCTTGAGGCCCGCCCGAGTCCGCCGGATCGCCCTGGCGACCGCGCTGATCGCGCTCTCCTGGGAGATGATCCGCCGGTGCAGCTCCTCCTCCATGCGCAGGAGCTTGGCCGACTCCTCCTCCTTCACGGCGGTGATCGGGATGCCCGTCCACTTGGACACCACGTCGTCGATGTCGCTCTTGGTGACCGCGTTGGTGCCCGGGCTGCCCATGTCCCAGTGCTCGCGGACGATCTGGAGGTTCTCGCGCTGGGCGACCTCCTCGTCGCGGAAGAACGTGCCGCCGACGCCCTCGCCGCGGTCCACCACCACCCGGATCTTCCGGGAGAACTCCGGCGCCTCCTCGAGCACGGACCCGTCGCGCAGCTTCACCCGGCTGCCCGCCTCGTCGAGGAGGTCGATCGCCTTGTCGGGGAGGAAGCGGTCGGTGATGTAGCGGCTGGACTGGTAGACCGCCGCCTCCAGCGCCGCGTCCTCGTAGCTGACGTGGTGGAACTTCTCGTAGCGGTCCTTGATCCCGCGCAGGATCTGGATCGTCTCTTCCTCGGTCGGCGACGCGACCTTCACCGCCTGGAAGCGGCGCTCCAGCGAGCGGTCCTTCTCGATGTACTTCCGGTACTCGGCGGGGGTCGTGGCCCCGATGCACTGGATCTCCCCCCGGGACAGGGCCGGCTTGAGGATGTTGGCCGCGTCGAGGCTGCCCTCCGCCGACCCGGCTCCCACGAGCGTGTGCAGCTCGTCGATGAAGATCACGATGTTGTGGCTCTCGGTCAGCTCGCGCATGATGGTCTTGAGCCGCTCCTCGAACTGACCGCGGTACTTGGTCCCGGCCACGATCAGCGAGATGTCGAGGGCCAGGATCCGCTTCTCGGCCAGGTACACCGGCACGTCGCCCTGGACGATCTTGTTGGCGAGCCCCTCGACGAGGGCGGTCTTCCCCACCCCCGGCTCCCCGATGAGCACCGGGTTGTTGCGCGTGCGGCGGCAGAGGACCTGGACGATGCGGGCCAGCTCGTCGTCGCGGCCCACCAGGGGGTCGAGGGCGCCCCGGGCGGCCGCCTCGGTGAGGTCGCGGGAGAACTCGGAGAGGAGGGGCGTCTCCTTGGCCTTCCCGATGTTGGCCTTCTCGTTCAGGAGCTGGACGATGTCCTCCCGCACCGCCGAGAGCCGCATGCCCTTCTCGGCCAGGATCGCCGCCGCGACGCTCTTCTCTTCCCGCATCAAGCCGAGCAGGATGTGCTCGGTGCCGATGTAGTTGTGGAGCATCCGCTCCGCTTCCTCGGAGGCGTAGCCGAGCGTGCGCTTGGACTCCGAGGAGAGGGGGATGTCGACCGAGGTCGAGACCTTGTCCCGGTAGAGCGCGCGGCCTTCGATCTCCTTGCGGATCGATTCCATCGAGAGGTGGCTCTTGGAGAAGATGCGCGAGGTCAGGCCCTTGCCTTCGCGGATGAGCCCGAGGAGCAGGTGCTCGGTCTCGATCGAGCTGCTGCCGAGCTGGCTCGCCTCGTAGCGGGCGAAGAAGATCACCCGCCGCGCGCGTTCGGTATAGCGTTCAAACACCTTGGCTTGCCCTCAAGTCCCCGGTCGATTCTAGCCCAAAAGCGCCGGATGACGACAGGACGCGGGTCGCGCCGCTCAGTGGCCCGGCGCGTGGAGGCGGCCCGACTCCAGCCGCAGCGTGCGGTCACAGGCGGCGGCGAGTCGCTCGTTGTGGGTCACCACCACCACCGTGATCCCCTTCTCCTCGTTGAGACGCCGGAGCAGGCCGTGCAGCTTCCCGCCGGTCTCCTGGTCGAGGTTCCCGGTGGGCTCGTCGGCCAGGAGCACGCGGGGCGACTGCACGAGGGCACGGGCCACCGCCACCCGCTGCTGCTCGCCGCCCGAGAGCGCGCCGGGGCGATGATGGGCCCGCGCGGCCAGTCCCAACTCCGCCAGGAGCGCGCCCGCCCGCCGCGTCGCCTCCCCGGCCGCGAGGCGGGCGATGAGAGCCGGCATCATCACGTTCTCGAGGGCGGTGAACTCGGGCAGCAGGTGGTGGAACTGGAAGACGAAGCCGAGGACCTGGTTCCGGAGGCGGCGCAGGCGGTCCTCACCGAGGCCGAGCACCTCCTCGCCGTCCAGGCTCAGCCGGCCGGCCTCGGGCCGGTCGAGCGTCCCCAGGACGTGGAGCAGCGTCGACTTTCCCACCCCGGACGCGCCGGTGATGGCGAGCATCTCCCGCGCCTCGACCCGCAGGTCCAGCCCCTCCAGCACCGGCACGTACCCGGCCGGCGTCCGGTAGCCCTTGACGATCCCGCTCGCGACGATCACCGGCTCACCCAACGCGTTGCCTTTCAACGCAGAGGCCGCAGAGAAAAACGGAGAGGTCGCAGAGACGAATAGGATTCAGGGAGTCCACTTCATCTCCTCTGCGTCCTCATTCGTTCTCCTCTGCGTCCTCTGCGTTTAAGGCCATCGCTATTCGTAACGCAGAGCCTCAGCGGGGTCGAGGCGCGCGGCGCCGCGGGCCGGATGCACGGTGGCCAGGAAGCAGATGAGCAGCGCCCCCAGCACCACCACCGCCGCGTCGCCGGGGAGCAGCGTGAACGGCACATAGGAGATCTGGTAGACGTCCTCCGGCACCCGGAGCAGCCGGAAGCGGTCGAGCACCTGGCAGGCCGCCCAGCCCAGCACCGCTCCCGCGGCCGTCCCCGCCGCTCCGATGATCGTCCCTTGCAGCATGAAGATGCGGGTCACCGCGCCGCGCGAGGCGCCCATGGAGACGAGGATCGCGATGTCCTGATGCTTCTCCATGACCATCAGGATGAGGGTGGCCACGATGTTGAGCGCGGCCACCATCACGATGAGGCCGATCGTGATGCCGATGGCCATCTTCTCGAGCCAGAGGGCGGAGAACAGGCTCTGGTTGAGGTCGATCCAGTTGCTGGCCAGGTAGCCCTCGCCGAGCGCATCCAGCACCTCGCGCGTCACCCGCCGCACGGCATAGATGTCGTCGATGCGCAGCTCCACGAGCGTGGCGCGGTCCCCCTCCGCGAAGAGCCTCTGGGCGGTCGCGAACGGCATGTAGGCCCAGCCGACGTCGAACTCGTAGAGGCCGCTCTTCACGAGCCCGGCCACCTTGAACTTCGTCACCCGCGGCAGCACGCCCATCGGCGACAGCCGCCCGTTCGGCGACAGGATGCTGACGACGTCGCCCACCCCGACCCCGATCTGGCTGGCCAGCTCGCGCCCGAGGAGGATCGGGGGCGGGCCGTCGGAGGCGGCGGCGGCGAGAGCCTCGAGCGAGCCGCCCTCCACCTGGGAGCCGATGCTCGTGACCGTCCTCTCCTCGGCGGGCGCGATCCCCTTGAAAGTCGCGAGGGCGGAGCCGGCCGGGCTCTTCACGATCCCCTTGCCGTACACGGCGGGCGCCGCGCCCAGCACGTGGGGCAGGCGGCGGGAGCGCGCCACGACCTGCCGGTAGTCGTCGAAGCCCTCGCCGCGGCTGCGGAAGAGGCTCACGTGGGCCGTGGTGCCCAGGATGTTGGTGCGGATCTGGCGCTGGAGGCCGGTCATGAGGCCGAGGGCGACCATGAGCGCCATCACGCCAACGACAACCCCCAGCACCGAGATGGCGGAGATGACCGAGATGAAGGCCTGCTTGCGCCGCGCCGTGAGATACCGCAGCGCGATCAGCAGTTCGTACGGCATCGCTCTAACGGATGCACGCAGAGGCCGCAGAGGATTCGCAGAGGCCGCAGAGAACGAGATGGGTGCTCGCGCGGATCAATCTGGGCACCTCGTAGCGCTCGTTGCCTTTCATCCTCTGCGTTCTCTGCGCGCTCTCTGCGGCCTCTGCGTGAACTAGCCGGGCCGGCCCGTCTCCGGACGCATGTGGGGGAAGAGGATGACGTCCCGGATGGAAGGCGAGTCGGTCAGGACCATGGCCAGCCGGTCGATGCCGACGCCGCAGCCGCCCGTGGGGGGCAGGCCGTGGCCGAGAGCGCGCACGTAATCGTCGTCCATGCGGTGGGCCTCGGCGTCGCCCCGCTCGCGCTCGGCGAGCTGGTCCAGGAACCGCTGGCGCTGCTCGAGCGGATCGTTCAGCTCGGAGAAGCCGTTGGCGATCTCCATCCCCGCCGTATACAGCTCGAAGCGCTCGGTGAGGGCGGGATCGTCGGGCCTCGCCTTGGAGAGCGGGGAGACCTCCACCGGGTAGCCGACGATGAACGTGGGGTGCCAGAAGCCGCTCTCGGCGAGGTCCTCGAAGAGCTGGGCCACCCGCTTGCCGTGCGGGACGCCCTCGTAGCGCTCCGGACCCAGCTCCGCGCCCTTGCCGCTGCGCCGGCCCCGGAGCGCGGACGAGCGCGTCCACGACTCGAGTCGCGCGGGATCGTCGAGCGAGGCCCGCGGCAGCTCCAGGCCCGCCCGCCCGGCGGCCTCGGCGATGGCGTCCTTCATGCCCACTCGGGGAAAGGGCCGCGTGAAGGACACTTCCCGCCCCTTGTAGACGACCGGCCGGCCTTCCGATACCCGCTGCGCGGCGGCGGCCACCAGCTCCTCCGTCAGCGCCATCACGTCGTCGCAGTCGAAGCAGGCGGTGTAGAACTCCAGCATCGTGAACTCGGGGTTGTGCAAGGCGGATATGCCTTCGTTGCGGAAGTTCCGGTTGATCTCGTAGACCTTCTCCATCCCCCCCACCACCAGCCGCTTCAGGTACAGCTCGGGCGCGATCCGCAGGTAGAGGTCGATGCCGAGGGCGTTGTGGTGGGTCGTGAAGGGGCGGGCCATCGCGCCCCCCGCGATGGGCTGCATCATCGGCGTCTCCACCTCGACGTAACCGCGCGCGTCGAGGAAGCGCCGCATCTCCGCGATCATCGCGCTCCGCGCGACGAACGTCCGCCGCACCTCGGGGTTGGCCATGAGATCGAGGTACCGCTGGCGGTAGCGGGCCTCGACACCGGCCAGCCCGTGCCACTTCTCGGGCGGGGGCAGCAGCGCCTTGGCGAGGAACGTCAGCTCCTTGGCTTGCACCGACAGCTCGCCCTTTCGCGTCCGCATGACGCGGCCGGCGATCCCGATGTAGTCGCCGAGGTCCACGAGCTCCTCGAAGACCTTGTAGGCGCGCTCGCCCAGGTCGTCCTGGCGCAGGTAGACCTGCAGGCGGCTCTCTCCGTCGGAGAGCGTGGCAAAGGAGGCCTTGCCGTGGGGGCGCTTGAGCATCACCCGGCCGGCGATCCGGACCGGTAACGCCAGCGACTCCAGCTCGGCCAGGCTCTTCTCGCCGTACGCGGCGACGATCTGGCCGAGGCTGTGCGTGCGCTCGTATCGGTTCGGGTAGGGGTCGACGCCCCGCGCGCGCAGCTCGCGGGCCTTGGCCAGCCGCTGGGCCGATTCTTCCGGCCAGCCGGCGATCGGCGGCCCCCCCGGCGGCTGGGGACCGCTCACGCGCTTCTCACGCCTTTCCCCGGCGGCGAGGGCGGGCCTCCCCGCCGCGCACCATGCGCCGGACCGCATCCAGGACGCCGTTGACGAACGAGGGCGAATCCGCCTCCCCGAACCGCTTGGCGATCTCGACTGCCTCGTCGATGACGACCGAGGGCGGCGTGTCGCGCTCCACGTCCAGCTCGTAGGCGGCCAGGCGCAAGAGGTTCCGGTCCACGGCCGCGATCCGATCGAAGCGCCAGTTGGTGGCCGCCTCGGCGATGAGCCCGTCCAGCCGGGACACGTGGCCCTGCGCGCCGCGGGCCAGCCGCTCGGCCATCGCCTTCGTGTCGTCCGTCCCGCTGCGCACCCGCCAGAACGCCGAAGCCACCTCGTCCATCGGCGCCCGCGTCAGGTCCCACTGGTAGAGCATCTGCAGCGCGCACTCCCGGGCCTTCGTCCGCTTGCCCACGGATCACCTTCGGCGCCGGCCCTTGCCCAGCCGGCGCACGACGTGGACCATGGCCACGGCGGCCAGGGCCGCCTCCGTCCCCTTGTTGCCCGGGCCCGACGCGGAGCGGGCGAGGGCCTGGGCCTCGCTCGCCACCGTGAGCACGCCGAACCCCATGGGCATCCCGGTCTCCCGGGCCACCGCGGCCAGGCCGGCCGCGGCCTCGCGGGCGATGTGCTCGTAGTGGTCGGTCTCGCCGCGGATCACCGCCCCCAGGGCGACGATCGCGTCGAAGCGGCCCGACTCCGCGGCGGCCCGGGCCGCCACGGGCAGCTCGAAGGCGCCGGGCACCTCCTCGACGGTGACGGCCGGCTTCGCGACTCCCATGGAGACGAGCGCCGACCGTGCGCCGGCCAGCAGCCCGTCCACGATCCGCGGGTTGAAGGCGGAGCGCAGGATGAGCACTCTCAAGCCCCTGGCGTCGGGAAGCTTCTGGGGCGGTTCCTTCATCGGCCCCCGAGCTTCACTGGCCGTGGAACTTCGGCGGGCGCTTCTCGAGGAAGGCCTTCGTCCCCTCCTTCATGTCCTCGGTGGTGCAGATGAGCCCGAAGAGGGTCGCCTCCAGGTACTGGCCCTCGGCAAACGGCATCTCCAGCCCCGAGTTCACCGCCTCCAGGATGAACCGGAGCGACACCGGGCCGTTGGCCAGCATCTTGCGCAGCAGCGCCTCCGACTCTCCGAGCAGCTTCTCCCGGGACACGACCTTGTTGACGAGGCCGATGCGAAGCGCTTCCGGCGCGTCCACCATCTCGCCCGTCAGCAGGAGCTCCAGGGCTCGGCCCTTGCCGATCAACCGAGCCAGGCGCTGGGTGCCCGCGTAGCCGCACATGATCCCGAGCTTCGCCTCCGGCGTGCCGAGCCGCGCGTTCTCCGAGGCGACCCGGACGTGACAGGCCATGGCCAGCTCGCAGCCGCCACCCAGGGCGAAGCCCCCGACCGCCGCCACCACCGGCTTGCCGAGCTTCTCGATGCGGTCGAGCACGCGCTGGCCGCGGATCGACCGCTCCCTGCCCTCCACGGGACTCTGCCGGGCCAGCTCGCCGATGTCGGCCCCGGCCACGAACGCCTTCTCGCCCGCCCCGGTCAGGATCACTCCCCTCACCGACCGGTCGGCGGCGAGCGCGGCGAAGGCGTCGTCCAGCTCCTCCATGGTGCGGTCGTCGAGCGCGTTGAGCTTCTCGGGCCGGTTGATCGTCACGACCGCCACGCCCTCGCGGGTCTCCACGAGGATGTTCTGATATCCCATCTGCTTCGCTCTCTGCGATCCTCTGCGGCCTCGGCGTCCTTCCGTTAGATGAGCCCGGCCACGGGCTTCGGCGGGTCCTGGGAGTAGTCGTAGAAGCCCTTGCCCGTCTTCCGGCCGTGCAGGCCGGCCTGGACCATCCTCTTCAGCAGGGGCGGCGGCGCGAAGCGCCTCTCCCGGAACTCGTCGAACATGATGTCGGCGATGTAGCAGGTCGTGTCGAGGCCCACGAAGTCGAGCAGCGTCAGCGGACCCATCGGATGGCCGCAGCCGAGGCGCATCCCTTCGTCGATGTCGGCCACGGAGCCGACGCCCTCTTCGACGGCCCGGATGGCGTCGAGCAGGTAGGGCACCAGGAGGCGGTTCACGATGAAGCCGGTGCGGTCGGTGGACCGCACCGGCGTCTTGCCGAGGCTGCGGGCGAAGTCCAGCGCCTGCGCGAACGCCTCGGCCGACGTGAGGGGCGAGCGCACCACCTCCACGAGCTTCATGAGGGGCACCGGGTTGAAGAAGTGCAGGCCGACGAAGCGGTCGGCCCTCTTCGTGACCGCCGCCAGCCCGGTGATGGACAGCGACGACGTGTTGGAAGCGAAGATCGTGGAGGCCGCGCAGACGCGGTCGAGGACCTGGTACACCTCGCGCTTGACGTCGAGGTTCTCCACCACCGCCTCGATGACGATGTCGCAGCCGGACAGCTCCTCGAGCGAGGTCGTGCCCTGGAGCCGGCCGAGGACCTCGGCCTTCTTCTCCGCCGTGACCTTCCCCTTCTCGACGCCCCTGGCCAGGAACGATTCGATCTTCCCCAGGCCCTTCTTCAGGAGATCGCCGCTGACCTCGCTCACGATGACGTCGTAGCCCGCCTCGGCGCACACCTGGGCGATCCCGGAGCCCATGAGCCCGCAGCCGACGACGCCCACGACCTTGACTGGCATGATGAACGGTCCGTCAGTCCGCGCGGCGGATCACCATCGCGATGCCCTGCCCCCCGCCGATGCAGGCGGTGGCGAGCCCGTGGGCGAGCTTGCGGCGACGCAGCTCCATCGCCAGGCTCAGCAGCAGGCGGGTTCCGGTGGCGCCCAGGGGATGGCCGAGGGCGATGGCCCCGCCGTTGACGTTGGTCCGCTCGCGGTCGAGCCCCAGCTCCTTCTCCACGGCGAGGTACTGTCCGGCGAAGGCCTCGTTCACCTCGACGAGGTCCATGTCCTTCACCGCGAGCGCCGCGGCCTCCAGGGCCTTGCGCGAGGCGGGGACGGGGCCGATGCCCATGATCTCGGGCGGCACGCCGGCGATTCCCCAGGAGACGATGCGCGCCAGCGGACGCAGGCCGCGGCGCCGCGCCTCCTCGGCGTCGGCCACGACGAGGGCCGCCGCGCCGTCCACGATGCCGCTGGCGTTGCCCGCGGTCACGAAGCCGTCCTTGCCGAAGGCCGGCTTGAGGGCCGCCAGCCCTTCCCGCGTGGTGTCGGGGCGGAGGTGGTCGTCCCTGTCCACCCGCACCGCCTTCCCGCGCTCCTTCACCTCGACGGTCACGATCTCCTCGGCGAAGACCCCGCGCTCCCGGGCGGCGGCGGCCGCCTTCTGGCTCCGCAGCGAGTAGGCGTCCATCGCTTCGCGCGTTATGGCGTGGCGCCGGGCCAGGTTGTCCGAGGTCTGGGCCATGTAGAGCCCGCAGTACGTGTCGAGCAGGGCCACCATCAAGGAGTCCTCGAGCTTGCCCTCGCCGAGACGCAGCCCGACCCGCGCGCCCCGGATGACGTGGGGGGCCTGGGTCATGTTCTCCATCCCGCCCGCGAGCACGATGCGCGCCTCGCCGAGGCGGATCATCTGGGCGGCGGAGACGACGGACTGCATGCCGGAGCCGCAGGGGCGGTTGACGGTGAGGGCAGGGACGTCGACCGGCACCCCCGCCTTCAGCCCCACGTGGCGGGCCCCGTAGATGGCGTCCCCCGAGGTCTGCAGGGCGTCGCCCATCACCACGTGGTCGACCCACGCCGGCTCGACGCGCGTGCGCTCGAGGGCGGCGCGGGACGCATGGCCGCCCAGCTCGAGGGCGGAGACCTCCTTGAACGCGCCCACGTACTCGGCCATGGCGGTGCGCGCGCCGCCGAGGATCACGACTTCTGCCGGCATGCTCCGGTGACCTCCCGATCCGGACGTGGAAGCAAAGGATTATAGCACCCGAGGCTTGACGGGCCGCGCGGGCGGGCATTACGCTGCGCACCAGAAGCATGCCTGCGCGACGACTGCGCTGCGCTCTGGTGGCCGCGGCCCTCCTCGGCGGCTGCAACACGCAGTACGACAACCCGTTCGTCAACAGCAACCCCACCGCCGCTCCCCGCTCGGACGCCACCCTGATCTACACCAACGACGGCTACTCGATGCAGGCCGGCGCGGGCCTCGTCCGCCTCACGTTCTGCAACGTCGACCCGCGCCACTGCGACACCAGCGAGGCGGCGCCGGCGCCCGACCGGCAGCGCATGGCCCTGCTGCGCGTGACGGACGACCTCGACGGAAACGGCCGCCTGACCGGCGCCGATGGGCAATCGCTCCTGGTGGTGGACCTGAACCGGGCCGTGGAGGGGCTGCTCTTCCCGCAGGGGAGCGGCGTCTCCGGCATCG
>Ga0066710_100008314_pt1 | contig 10066 bp, 8 predicted proteins | sample GraSoiAngelo_159_FD_79666 | JGI IMG/M metagenome (GOLD analysis project Ga0066710, IMG submission 79666) | Grasslands soil microbial communities from the Angelo Coastal Reserve, California, USA - 14_1009_16_40cm | ecosystem: Environmental > Terrestrial > Soil > Grasslands | place: USA...
CCCCCTGGGGATCATGGCGTATTACAGCATCCTGAGCCGTGGACCCTGGGGGACGATCACCCACACGCTGACGCTAGACAACTATCGGCAGATTGTCGACCCTGTGTTCCTGCATGTTCTTGTGCGGTCGTTGCACTTGGCCCTGCTGACCACGGTCCTCTGTCTCCTCGGTGGCTATATACTCGCATACTGGATTGCCTTCTATGGGGGACGCTACAAGCAGCTGTACAGTTTTCTAGTCATTTTGCCTTTCTGGACTAGTGACTTAGTGCGCCTCTATGCCTGGATCACGCTCCTCGCCGATCACGGGGTGCTCAACAACTTCCTCATGACCGTGGGCGTGCTGCAGAGCCCATTACCTCTGCTGTATAACGAAGGGGCGGTATTGGTCGGCCTTGTATACACCTATCTGCCCTTTATGGTGCTCCCATTGTATGCTTCCCTGGAACGCTTGGATCACGCCGTGTTAGAAGCAGCGGCGGATCTCGGGGCCACCCCCGCAAAGCGTTTCTATAGAGTGACGTTGCCATTAACGAAAGGCGGTATGCTGAGCGGTTCAGTGTTGGTCTTCGTACCATCCGTCGGGGAGTTCCTGATCCCAGAGCTCCTCGGAGGTGCCAAAACGATGCTGCTGGGCAAATTCATCGCCCTCAAGTTTACTGGGCTACGTCATTGGCCTCTTGGCGCAGCCTATGCGTTGGTGCTGGTGGCCATCATTGTGCTGTTATTGTTGGTCTACTTGGGTCTTGGAGGGAGTAAAAAAGCCTTCCAAGCCCAAGAGCTTTGATAAGGGGCAAGCAGTTTTCTTGACAATTAGCGAATAAATAGTATTTTCCTTCCTATGGGAAGCGATTACGGCCTCCCCCTGCTTGTCCGAACGACAGTGAGGGAGCTAGGGATACGCATGAAAATCCACGAGTACCAGGGTAAAGAAATACTACGTGCCTATAATGTGCCTGTCCCCCGGGGGCATGCAGCGTCCTCGCCCCAGGAAGCACGACAGGTGGCAGAGACGCTCGGAGGGAATCGCTGGGTCGTCAAAGCCCAGATCCATGCGGGGGGACGTGGCAAAAGCGGGGGGATACGTGTTGCAGCCAACCCTGTTGAGGTGGAGCAAATTGCTGCGGCACTCTTAGGTCAGCGTCTGGTCACACCACAGACTGGTCCAGAAGGCCAGGCTGTCCAGCGCGTGCTGATTGAAGAAGGCTGCGATCTTGTGCAGGAACTGTACTGTGGACTGGTGATTGATCGGCAGTTGGGGCAACCGGTATGCATGATGAGCCCTGTTGGCGGGATGGACATCGAAATGGTGGCCACTACCACACCCGACCAAATCTTTCGTGAGGCGATCGATACACTGCTCGGCTTGGCGCCATTTCAGGTGCGACGCCTCGTCGAACAGCTTAAAGTCGGGATTGCAGCGCAACAGGCGCTCCCGCCGCTGTTACGGAAACTGTACGATGTCTTCCATGACAAGGACTGTACACTACTGGAAATCAACCCGCTGATACTGACCAGTATGGGCACGCCCCTGGTCCTCGATATTAAAATGGAGTTCGACGACAATGCCCTCTTTCGCCAGCCTGATGTGCTAGCGATGCGGGATCTTGCCGAGGAAAATCCGCTAGAAATCGAGGCTTCAAGGTATAAATTAAATTATATAAAACTTTCTGGGAATATTGGCTGTATTGTCAATGGTGCTGGCTTGGCCATGGCTACCATGGATATCATCCAGCTCGCAGGTGCTGCCCCAGCGAATTTTTTGGACGTTGGTGGTGGTGCTAGTGCTGAGGCGGTCGAAAATGCGTTCCGTCTGCTGATGGCGGATCCCAATGTCCAGGCTGTCTTAATCAATGTCTTTGGCGGTATCTTACGTTGCGATATCTTTGCCCAGGGGGTGCTCCAGGCCGTTATGAAGGCCCAAGTCAAAGTACCAGTTGTCGTGCGCATGGAAGGTACGAACATGGAAGAAGGGCGACAGATTCTCGCCGACTCTGGTCTCAACTTTCGCATCGCCGATGGCATGGAAGACGCCGCGCACAAGGTGGTGCAGGCGATCCAGGGGTAGGAGCAGCTCGATGAGCATTCTGGTGGATCAGAACACCCGCCTGCTGGTTCAGGGGATGGGACGGGAGGGCAGGTTCCATGCTGAGCAGGCCATCGAATACGGTACCCGTTTTGTTGGTGGTGTACATCCTGGACGCGGTGGTGGGGCGGCCTTGGGGCGGCCGCTGTTCAACAGCGTGGCCAAAGCGGTGGCCGATACAGGGGCAAATACCACAATTATCTTTGTGCCAGGACCTTTTGCTGCGGATGCGATTCTGGAAGCGATCGAGGCTGGCATCGGGCTGGTGGTGTGTATCACCGACGGCATTCCTATCCACGATATGCTGGTGGTTCGTCGTTATATGGCCAGGAAAGATGTTATTCTGCTTGGCCCCAACTGCCCCGGTTTGATCTCACCGGGCAAGGCAAAAGTGGGCATTATGCCGGCCCATATCCACACGCCTGGGCGGGTGGGTGTGCTGTCCCGTAGTGGCACCCTGACCTATGAGGCCGTGTCACAGCTCACGGTACGTGGCATTGGCCAATCTACCTGTGTCGGGATCGGCGGTGATCCGGTGGGTGGTTTAACATTTGTCCAGTGTCTCGAGAAGTTTCAGCAAGACCCAGAGACCGAGGCCCTGGTGCTAATCGGAGAAATTGGTGGCGCGGCGGAAGAAGACGCCGCAGCCTACATTGCACAATACGTTACCAAGCCGGTGGTAGGCTTTATTGCCGGGCAGACTGCCCCGCCAGGACGCCGCATGGGGCATGCTGGCGCCATTATCGCTGCCGGGCAAGGGACTGCCGCTTCAAAAATGGCGGCGATGGAGCGCAGCGGTATCAAGGTCGTGCACAGTCCAGCGCGTATTGGCGAGGCGGTTGCCGACATGCTAGGACCCCCAGCGTGAGAGGAGATGCATGGAACAGACACTCGCGATCATCAAGCCAGATGCGGTGCAACGCAACCTAGCAGGCAGAATCTTGGCGTGCCTTGAGGCCGAGGGTTTTGTGGTGCTGGGTCTCAAGATGGTCTGCCTCAGCAAGCAGGACGCTGAACGCTTTTATGTTGTACATCGCGAACGGCCGTTTTTCGAGAACCTGACCGCGTATATGGCCTCGGGGCCAGCTATTCCCGTCCTCCTCCAGCGTGACAACGCAATCCAGACTTTGCGGGAGCTGATGGGAGCCACCAACCCCGCGCAAGCGGCGGTTGGCACCATACGACAGGAATTTGGACTTGATGTGGAAAAAAATGCACTACATGGCTCGGATTCCCCTGCCTCAGCAGCCCAGGAAATCCCGTTTTTCTTCAATCACCTCGAATTCCGTGAGCGCTCCTGAGAGGTGTAGTGAGCAGACGAGTGTCATAGGTGGTAGGGGAGCGGCGGTGGTCTTGATGTTGTTCAAACGCTAAAGGCACCAGCCGACCGCTCACCTCGTTTCAGATCTTCGCTCCGTTAGGGCGATAGGATGCAGTATGCTTCTGTACAAAAGGCCTGCGCTGAGCTATCATACCGACCCAGGCATCGGAGATGGATAAGACTCACCCAGACAGAATAGACTCACGATATCTGGACAGATCATACGTTTGAGGCGCGTCTGCTCTCACGCAGAGTAGAGGCCGTCTACAGTGGCTCTGAGATTCCTTAAAGAATATTGATATATACCTAAGATCTCAAAAACTGTAGGCTCTTTTACTATGCGCTTATGAATGTTGGTTTCACAAACTATCGAGAAGAGTGGTGGCACTTTGACTATAGCAACCAATTCTGGGCGAAGCTGAATGGAACAGATTCGATCTACGGGGCAGTCTACAAAGGAAGCGATGCATTCTCCATTGCCGACGAGCTATCAAAGTACGGACTCCCTCGATGTTAATGGGGTCAAAGTTCGCTACAAAGTGGCTGGCGTAGGAGAGCAAATTTTGCTTCTACACGGCTGGGGCGGCTCGATAGAGAGCATGGGGTTGGTGTTGGACGATTTTGCGAGCCATTACACCGTCCTCGCGGTCGATTTCCCGGGTCATGGGAAAAGTGACTTACCCCCTACAGCGTGGGGGGTCACTGACTACGCAGAATTAGTGCTTGGCGTAATGGATGCTCTCCATTGGCAACGCCCTCATATTATTGCCCACTCCTTTGGTGGGCGGGTCACCATCAAGCTGGCTAGCTCAAACCCAGACAGGGTGGGGAAGATCGTTTTGGTGGATAGCGCAGGTGTCCGGCCGCCACGGTCAATGCAGTATTATCTGCGGGTTATTTTGGCCAAAACAGGTAAATATCTGGCAAGGCATTGGGGTAGATTGGGAGCAATGATCCGCGATCGGATATATACGGTAATCGCGTCAAGAGACTACCTCAATGCCGGTCCACTACGCGACACTTTTACCAAGATCGTCAATGAGGATCTTACACCACGATTACCTCATATCAAATCACCGACTTTGCTCATATGGGGAGAGAAGAATGATAAAGAAACGCCAGTATCCTCTGCAATCATCATGAAAAAGCTGATTCCTCAGGCTGAATTGATCGTTTTTAAAAATGCCGGCCATTTCTCTTATATCGATGAATACAGTAAGTTTCGTCTCATCGTTAGGAGATTCTTGAGAGAGTAGTGTCTAAACAGTACAGGATAAGATGATGTTTATTGGCATATTCAATATGTACTGTGCTCTCATCGTGCTCTCATTGCTCGCAGCAGTAGTGTGGAGTGGGGTTCGTGGTGTGTACGGCCTGCATATGCTCCAACTTGATAGCTACTCAAATCTCAGGCTATTTAGGTGGTTGTGGACTACACCCTATCGTCGACTCATCGAACCTTGGTCTAGTCTTTTGTCCATAGGGTTGTTCGTGGTGCACTCGATCTTTTGGGCTCTTGGAGTAGAGCAGGGAGCTTACCTTATACTCGGGCTATGGTGTATTGCTAATACTTTACTCTTGCTACGAAGCAAACAACCCAAGGCGAAAAAAGCTCTCGTCTACACGGCTAGAGCGGTCAGAATTCTCACCATGGCGTTATTGCTTGTCATCGTCATAGCAGGAGCTGTCGGCCTCTATGCCTTTGAGCAGCTCTCCCAAGGACAGCTATCTTCTGTTGAGTACAAGGCGGCGACTTTCATCCTCATAGGTGGGGGAGCTATGATCCAACTTGCTCCTCTTACCGTGATTCTCGCAAATCTGTTACTCGCTCCCATACAGAAGACAATCAATACATTGTATCTCTTCTCCGCCAAGAGGCGCTTGCGTCAATTCGGTCCCATCGTGGTTGGTATCACTGGCAGCTATGGTAAGACCTCTACTAAATACTTTCTGCACACTCTTCTGAGCGAACGCTATCGCACTCTCAAGACACCGCAGAGTTTCAATACGCTTATGGGCATCTGTCGGGTCATCAATAATGATCTCCAGCCCCAGCATGAAGTATTTATCGTTGAGATGGGTGCATATAGCCGCGGCGTCATTCGAGAGCTTGCAGATTTCGTCCACCCCCAAATTGGCATCCTCACCGCCATTGGACCACAACACTTGGAGCGATTTAAAACTATAGAAAATATCGAAGCAGCGAAGTATGAGCTGATAGAGTCCCTGCCAAACTCAGGAGTTGCAGTATTTAATAACGACGACCGACGTTGTAGAAGGTTGGCAGATCGAACTAATGGAATAAAGGTGCTGCGTTATGGTGTGGAAAGCTCGCAGCCTGGTTTGAGCATGTGGGCTGAGGAGATCAAGCAAGACGTGCATGGGCTATCGTTTACCCTGGTAGACAGTGAGGGCAATCGTGCTACGACCCACACGATGCTTATGGGACAACACAATGTATTGAACATTCTCGGTGCCGCGAATGTGGCACTGGATATGGGTTTATCACTAGAGGATATAGCAAAAGCTATTGCTAAAATTCAGCCTGTACCTCACCGCTTACAACTTCTCCATGGCGCCGGTGGAGTGACGGTTATTGATGATTCATACAACTCTAATCCCATAGGGGCAATCGAAGCTCTTGAGGTGCTGCAAGAATTCAAGACCGGCAAACGTGTGCTGGTGACCCCTGGGATGGTCGAACTCGGAGAGGTCGAGGCCGCGCAGAACGAGGCGTTTGGTGCTAGAGCTGCAAGAATATGCGATTATGTATTGCTTGTTGGACCCAAGCAGACCCTAGCTATTACGAAGGGCTTGGAGCGGGAACAATTCCCCAGCGAGAGAATCTATGTTGTCAGGGATCTTACTGAAGCCACCTCAAAGCTCCAACAAATTATCCAAGCTGGAGATGTGGTTCTCTTTGAGAATGACTTACCTGACCTCTACGCGGAGGCTTGAAGTGAACAATGACAGATGGATTCCAAATATGGCTCAAGAAGCCAACGCAGTAATCGATGAATTGACCTCCATGAGATGACAGAGGAGAAATATGCCGACAAACAGGCAGAAGACAACGGTGGCGGTTCTCTTCGGTGGTAGGTCTGCAGAGCATGAGGTTTCTGTGATTACTGGTCACCAAGTGATGGATGCACTAGAGGCGGCTGGTTACTCACTATTGCCGATATATATATCTAAAGAGGGAGAGTGGTACGCTGGTCAGCCCTTGCACAACATCCGCCAGTACACCGCCCCCTCTTTTGATGTCAACAAGCTCCAAGATGTTTATCGGGTGAGCTTCAGCCCGGACAGATCGATACGCCAGTTATTGCCCCATCCTCACACTAGGAGAGGATGGTTTAAGAAAGCGCCACGTTTATGGGCTGATATTTTTTTCCCAACCATCCATGGCAGCTTTGGTGAGGACGGAACACTCCAAGGTTTGTTCGAAATGGCCGATGTGGCATATGTTGGCTCAGGGGTCATTGCGTCTGCGCTTGGCATGGATAAGATGAGGATGAAGGCGATCTATCGGGATATTAATATCCCTATGCTGGAAGGCATAGAAATTTCAAAAACTGAGTGGCAAAGCCACAGTGACACGTTTGTGGCACGTGTTGAAGACCTTTGTCACTACCCACTTATGGTAAAACCGGTTTGTTTAGGAAGTAGCATCGGTGTAAAAAGATGCGAAAACTCCAGCGAGTTAAGGGAGGCGATTAATGCAGCAGGACTACTCAATGAGCGCGTCCTCGTTGAGCGGGCTTTAGTGAATTTTACTGAGATCAATTGCTCTGTGATCGGTCCTCCGGAGCGGGCTTCAGTGTGCGAACAACCTTGTACCAACGAGGCAGTTCTCTCGTTCGATGCCAAGTACAAGCAAGGAATGAAGGGTGGAGCAGTGGGCGGGACAAAAGCAGGTATGGCTTCCCTTGGGCGTATTGTACCTGCCCCCATTTCAGCAGAATTAACTGCCTATATCCAGGAACTGGCGATCAAGGCTTTTCGTACTATTGGAGCAGCTGGTGTCGCGAGAGTGGACTTTCTCTTAGAGATGGGTGAGGAGAAGCTCTACCTCAACGAAATTAACACTATGCCTGGTTCTCTCGCCTTCTACCTCTGGGAGGCTACTGGGGTACCGTTCGATGAGCTCGTAACTCAGGTAGTCAATCTTGGTTTGGACCGACATCAGCACCAAAGTACAACACAGTTTTCCTTTGAAACAAACCTATTACAAAGGAAATAGCCTCAGCTTGGTGGAAGAAATTCTCTATCTGAGGCTATTCATACTGTGTTCGCTAGAGCAGGTAGCCGTATTTAAAATTCGAGCGCTCAATGCGGCGCTTCAGTTGAGTGACCTTCTCGTTTTCTTCCTGGAAGGGGTCATTGCACTTGACCCACAGATTGAGAAGGTAGCCAATGCGGATATAATTCCAGTCAAGATCATAAGGGATGCGTTTCATTTTTGCCAGCTTGATAAGTTCCCCACGCATCTTCGCCCGGGTGTTTTGAGGCGGATCAACCATAGCTTTCTCAATTTGCTCATTCGTCGCCATACGGACGACCTGTCCCTTCCGCTCTAAGAGGAAGTACAGCCCTTTCTCACGCCGGATGTCATGATATTGCAGATCGAGCATGAGCATGCGATCGCCACTGGCTTCTGGCGACAGGTTGGTGCGCTCCCCATAAGCTTGCAGCAGATGCAGTTTAATCACCCAGTCGATCTCACGGTGTAACTGCATGGGATCTTCCTCGAGCTTGGTCAGCACATACTCCCATTTTTGTAGGATATCAGCGGCCTCAGGACTCATCGTCCGAGTGCTGTAATAGCTATGGGCCAGATCGAGATATTCTTTCTGCAGGTCTAGGGCAGAGTATTTCTTCCCGCTATTCAGCGGCACCGGCTCACGACAGGTCAAGTCACGGGAAATATCTTTAATTGCCCGTACCGGATTGCGCAGAGAAAATGTGGGTGGGAGGAAATCATCTTCAATCATCTGCAGCACAATAGCCGTTGTCCCCACCTTGAGATAGGTGGAGAACTCTGACATGTTCGAATCACCCACAATAATATGGAGCCGGCGATATTTTTCCTTGATGGCATGCGGTTCATCACGGGTGTTGATGATACTGCGTTCATTGGTCGTGGTACCGGAGATTTTCTGCCGAATATGCTGCGCCCGCTGCGAGATGTGATAGACCGTGCCCCGCCTGGTACGAAACAGTTTACCGGCACCGGTGAAGATTTGACGCGTGACCAGGAAAGGAATGAGCTGTTCGGCCATATAGTAAAAATCAGCAGTGCGATCCGCCAGGTAATTTTCGTGACATCCGTAGGAGTTGCCTACGAAGTCGGTATTATTTTTAAAAATCGCTAACTCACCCTGAAAACCTTCCTCGTGCACCTTATTCTGGGCGTAATTGAGCAGGTTTTCCAGAATACGCTCGCCAGCTTTGTCGTAGATCATCACATCCATGGGGCTAGCGCACTCCGGGGTGGCGTACTCCGGATGACAACCAGTATCGAGGTAAAAGCGTGCCCCATTTTCGAGAAAGACATTCAAAAAACCTTCTGTGGTAATGAGCTTCTCAAAGAGATAGCGCACCACTTTTTCAGACGGGAGGGTGCGCCGTCCATTGCAGGTGAAGGCGATACCAAATTCGTTTTCCAACCCGTAGATGCGCTTTTTCATAGATGCTCATGACCCATTGTTAGTGGCCGCCATCGCCCGAGCAGCCTCGGCCTGCGTCATGCGATAGAATTTCCGGCCGACGCGCCCGCGCTCTAGGAGGCCAACCTCCAGAGCACTCTCCTCGGCTGGCGGTCGCTCATAACCAGCCAGCAAACTCCGACGGCTGAGGGCCAACGCCTCTGCGAGCGGGAGATCCGTCCGATACTGCTCCTGCAAATAGGTGCGGATGCGATCAGCCTGTCCACCAATCACCGCAAACTGCCGACGGTCCGTGATAGTGCCATCAAAGGAGACGTGATACATCTCATTTTGCGCCGGCGTCTCACCGACTTCCACCACCAAAATTTCTACCTCAAGTGGCTTGGGATCACGAGTAAAAATGGTGCCAATCGTCTCCGAATAGGCATTGGCCAGGGATTTGGTGGTGACATCTTGACGGCTATATGAATAGCCTTTGAGATCCGCATAGCGAATCCCAGCTTTGCGTAAATTTTCGAACTCGCTATATTTGCCAACGCCAGCAAAAGCTATCCGGTCATAGATTTCGGAAATTTTGTTTAACGACGCACTCGGGTTTTCTGCCATTAGGAGAAGTCCATCAGCATACTCGACAGCGACAATGGAACGCCCTTTAGCAATGCCCTTGCGCGCATACTCAGCCTTATCCTGCATGATTTGATCAGGAGAAACATAGAAAGGCACAGCCATAGCATTACCCTTGCAACGCCGCAATAAGCCGTTCGCTCAGAGGACGGATCTCATCTTCAGAGACATCCGTAACACCATGACACGTAACCATTTTTACGACAGGATAGATCCCCCGTATGAGGTCCGGGCCACTGGTGCCAACGTCGACATCCGCCGCGTCCACTAGTGCCTCTAACGCTAGAGCCAGAGCAGCCTCCCGCGACATGGCCGCCTTGAAGAATTTTTTAAGGGTACTACGCGCTTCTTTCCCTCCCGAGCCCG
>Ga0066710_100008315_pt1 | contig 10066 bp, 9 predicted proteins | sample GraSoiAngelo_159_FD_79666 | JGI IMG/M metagenome (GOLD analysis project Ga0066710, IMG submission 79666) | Grasslands soil microbial communities from the Angelo Coastal Reserve, California, USA - 14_1009_16_40cm | ecosystem: Environmental > Terrestrial > Soil > Grasslands | place: USA...
CCGAAACACCTCCCCCGCCGTGCCCCCCACCGCCACCACCTCCGCCCGTAACACCTCCCCCGACCCTGCAGCCACCAACAACACCGCCGCCGGTAACACCGCCGCCGACCGTGCAGCCGCCAACAACACCGCCGCCGGTAACACCTCCGCCGACCGTGCAGCCGCCAACGACTCCGCCGCCAATCGTACAGCCGCCAAGTACCACCCCACCCAGCGCAGATCCTGGCCTGGGCCAACTCTATCAAGCAGAGAATGCTAGTCTCTTTGCAGCTAGCCTGGCTAACAATAATCTTGGGTATAGTGGAGGAGGATATGCGGATTACCAAAACCAAAGTTATGGTTACATTGAGTGGACCGTTACTACCCGGACAGCAGGAAATTACTCATTGGATTTTCGCTTCGCTAACGGCAGTACCGGTGACCGGCCCCTGGCATTAGCGGTGAATGGTGTAACTAAGGCGAGTGTATCTTTTCCGCCAACCGGTGCTTGGACCACCTGGAACAAGGTAACGGTAGGTGCATCCTTACAGGCGGGAACAAACAAAATCCGGCTCAGCGCAACAGGTTCAAGCGGAGCCAATATTGATTCACTTACCGTACGATACTCAGGCCAATGAGAATCTAGCCTCTTCGTTTGGAGGAAAGTGGTTTCCAACCACTTTCCTCCTCCCCGTTTTCAGCCCCCCTTTATTATTCTGGTGCTCGCCAGATTTTTTCTTCTGAGACTAGGGTTTTACCCAGTTGCGTTTTCCCCCTCACCGATGTAATCCTTTCAAAAGACGCCTCAATATTATCGCCTCAATGTTATCGCGGTTTGTAGCGTTGACTCGTTCGTCTATTTCTTATTATCCCGCTGAGACAATCACTCAGGAGGGGAAACGTGAAGGGAGTTTAAAAACATGGACCATCGAGGCAGAGAGATAGTGTACACTATTCGATTGAAAGAACTGTTAATGGCCGAAACGAAAGACAAACGGCGTTGGCACCGGATTCGAGCTATTTGGAAAAAACTAAGAAAGAAACTCCGATGATGAAAGAGACCCAAAATGCTGACCGCAAAAAAACAACGATTCTGATGATTGATGACCACCCAATGGTCTGCGAAGGGCTGGCCCAGCTAATCAACCGCGAACCAGATCTGATAGTTTGTGGACAGGCCCCGGATGCCCATAAGGCGCTGGAAGCCATTGAAAGGTTGAAGCCCGACATGACTATCGTTGATATTTCGCTGAATGGCACCAACGGCATTGAACTCATTAAGGACATTAAATCTAGACACTGCGCTTTACCTGTTCTGGTCCTTTCGGCTCATGACGAGGCTGTCTTTGCCGAACGGTCTCTGCGTGCAGGCGCCAAAGGCTATGTGATGAAATTGGAAGCGCCAGATAATTTGATGAAGGCCATCCGGCGCGTGCTGAAGGGCGAGGTTTATTTGAGCGAGAAAATGTCCGGCAAAATGCTGCAAAAATACATTGGGAGCTATAGCAAGCCAATTGAAACACCTATCGACAGCCTTACCGACCGAGAATTGGCAGTCCTCCAATTAATTGGTCTCGGCAACGGAACACGTGAGATTGCCGACCAGTTAAATTTGAGCGTAAAAACAATTGAGACCTACCGTGCTCACATCATGGAAAAGTTGGATTTAAGAAATGCCGCGGAGTTGGTTAAGTACTCCATTCAGTGGGTGCAAAGCCAGTATTGAAGGATTAAGCAGGCACTCTCCCTGACAACTCACCCCTTCCATAATTTTCATCGCCCGTGGTGATCCGAAGGATCCCTCACAAGCTCCTCAAAATCCCCTATCAAGGGGGAGGGGAGGCTGTGAAAAAATTGGGAGGGCGAGGATCCCGCCGAGCTTCATCACACAGGACATCCCCCTGCACCCCCCTGAAACTGTGAAGAATTTGAAAACCTGTGGGGGGCATAGACTCCCATGAAAATCCCCTCTCCGGGAGGGGAAAGAAGGCTTCAGCCTTCCGGGGTGGGTCCTTCCCGTCCCGGAACAACCCACCCCTGCACCCCTCCAGCGGAGGGGAATAATTTTCATGCTCAAGGGTGCCCCCCTTGGAGGGCATGGGCAACTCCTCTCGGAAAGGGCAGAAGGCATAGCCCTTGTGTGTGGTCCCTTCCGCTTCGGGACAACTGACCCCTTGTACCGCTGCGGTGGAGGGGACGTACCCTCCTGGCAATGAATCCAAAATGCAATTCCGCTCCTCCAGATTCTACCGAAGCTTTCACATCTCGATGCTCATCAGGGATTCCCCTATCAGCCGTCAGGATTTCCATGATGAAAAAAACAGGGCTACCCCCGATTGAAAAGCATGTTGGAGGTCTTTATCATCGCTGCACGACGATGGGAAGAGGAGAGAAAACTATGATCAAGAGGAACCCAATACGCATCGGAATCGCAGTTATTTTCGCCACGGCTACTTTCGCCTTCGCGGACCGGGATAAGGAGCCATCCAGCCCAGCCCAGCCAGTTGTCAGCGAGAAAGCGCCGGCGCCTAGCCAAGCTGAGGCAGATCGGCCCGTGCTGCAGAAGAGAAAGCCTCGTTACCAGGTGCGCAAGGGGGACATCCTCGATCTAAATTTCCCTTTCAGCCCTGAATTTAACCAGACCGTTGCTATCCAACCCGATGGATACATCACCTTGCGTGGGCTTGGCGATATCCCAGTCGAAGGCCTCACCAAGCCGGAACTAACAGAAAAGCTCGAGAAGGCCTACTCCAAAATTCTACGCGAGCCAGTCATCTCCGTAGATCTGAAGGATTTCGAAAAGCCCTACTTCGTAGCCGGCGGGGAGGTGGGGAAACCCGGCAAATATGAGTTGCGTGGCGATACGACAGTCACCCAGGCCGTGGCGCTGGCCGGCGGTTTTAGCGCGCAGGCGAAACATTCTCAAGTTTTGCTCTTCCGCCGCGTATCAGACGATTGGGTGTCGGTTAAAAAGCTCAACCTGAAAAAAATGCTTGCCGAAGCCAACTTGACCGAGGATGTGCATCTCGAGCCTGGGGATATGCTGTTTGTGCCTAAGAATGCGCTTTCCAAAATCGCGCCTTTTATCCCAAAACCGGCAATGTACTTAAACCAATTATTCTAAGATGCTCGAGACGGCGCTCTAAGGGCCTCGACATGACAGTCATGACAGTAAGGAGACAGAAACCATGAAACAAACCAAGGATGAATACAATCTGTCGGATCGCGAGGACGCTCGAACCTCCCTTCACACACTGCGTGATTACCTGGCGATTGGCTTTCGTCGGCGCCGGCTCATTATTTACACTTTCATCGGGATCTTTTTTGTAAGTGCCCTCTTGGCTTTGCACGAATTAATCGACAAACAATATCAGGCACGCATCGTATTTCTGGTCAAGAAAGAGCGCGTTGACCCCATGGTGACCGCTGAATCAAACCCCCAGCAGCGGATCGGCGATTTGACCGAAGAGGAACTCAATACGGAAGTGCAGTTACTCCAGAGCCGAGACATCGAAGAAAAGGTGATTGATACCTGGGCCCTCGCGCAGCCCCCTTTTTGGTATTACCTCATTCCCCCGGGTTGGCTCAACCTGGATTGGAATTTACTCAAGAAAAACGCGGTTCGCGATCTTGAGAACAAAATGGCCGTCCAACCACTCATCAAGACAAACCTTATTAACGTAACCTACCAGTCTTCTGATCCCTATCTGGCGGCCCGCGTCCTCCAGACGTTATCAGATCTTTACATGAAAAAGCACCTGGCGGTTCATCGAACTTCGGGAACGGCCGACTTCTTTCGGGAGGAAACCAATCGATACCAGAGGGGCTTGAGTCTTATAGAGGCGCGATTAACCGAGTTCGGCCAGAAAGAGGGACTGGTTTCCGTCCAGCTCGAAAAGGAAAACACGCTGCGGAAGCTCGCCGAATTTGAGGGCACGGCGGAAGTGACGCGGGCGGGCATTGCAGAGGCTAAGGAGCGCATTCATTCTCTCGAGGCCCAGTCAACCTCCACTCCCTCTCGCCTGACCTCCCAAATTCGGACCTCTCCGGTGCTCCTAGAGCAATTGAAGTCCACCCTGCTGAATCTTGAGCTGAAGCGCACCGATCTGTTGGAGAAGTTCGAGCCCACTTACCGGCCCGTTCAAGAAATCGAAACGCAGATTGCCCAAACCCGCGCCGCTTTGAATGAGGCGGAAAAGGCTCCGCTGCGTGAAGAGGCGAGCGATCGCAATCCGACCTACGACTGGATCAAATCAGAACTGACCAAGGCCAAAGCAGATCTGTCTGCCTTGCAAGCGCGCGCCGCCGCCACCGCTCACAGTGTGCGTGCCTATCAAGACCACGCTCGTCTGCTGGACAGGAAGGGAATGGTCCAACAGGACCTGCTTCGGTCTGCGAAAGCTGCTGAAGAGAACTATCTGCTCTATCTCCGCAAGCAGGAAGAGGCTCGCATCTCTGATCGGTTGGACCAGCAACGCTTCGTCAATGTGGCGATTGCAGAGCCAGCAATGGTGCCCTTCTTGGAATTAGACCCCTATGCGCCCTTGCTGTACTTGGTTCTCGGCGGCGTTCTGGCGGGCTTGATCAGCCTTGGTATAGCTTTTGTGGTGGACTACCTGTACCCCTCGTTCCGGACCCCGCACGAGGTGGAAGCTTACTTGGACATTCCAGTGTTGGCGGCCATGCCAATGAGGGCCGCATCAACCAACGGGAAATAGGACGGAAAATAGAACATATGTTTCTTGAGTTTTACCAACTACAGGAACAACCCTTCGGTGTGACCCCGGACCCGCGCTTTCTCTATTTTAGCCAGAGCCATCGTGAGGCATTGGCTTCCTTAAGCTACGGTATAGAGACCGGCAGAGGATTCCTGGCGTTCATCGCCAAGCCGGGCATGGGCAAGACGACTCTCCTGTTTCATCTCCTCGAAAACTTGCGAAACTCCGCTCGTACAGCTTTCCTGTTCCAGACCCAATGCGATTCACGGGAACTCTTTCGCTATCTGATGGCCGACCTGGGATTGGATACGAAAGACCAGGATGTGGTTCGTATGCACAACCAGTTGAATGAGGTTCTGCTTCGCGAAGCTCAGGCCGGTAAACGTGTTGTCTTGATCATAGACGAGGCCCAGAATCTGGAAGACTCAGTGCTGGAAACAGTGCGTTTGCTGTCGGATTTCGAGACCCCGCGTGCCAAACTCCTCCAGATCATTTTGGCAGGGCAGCCAGAGCTGGCTGACAAGCTAGCCCGCCCGGGCTTGTTGCAACTGAAGCAACGCATTGCCACCTTGACGCACCTGGAGCCCCTCACACCCGAGGAGGCGAATTGTTACATCGATCACAGGCTTGCGGCAGCCGGCTACACGAGCGAAAACCAGCAAGATTTCCTTGACGTTTGCCGGAGTTACATGGACAGCAAGCCTTCGCCAGCCGGATACAAGGGATATCCCCTTTTTACCGCAGACGCTCGAAAACTCATTGTCGAGCACAGCGGAGGTATCCCGCGAATCATTAACCACCTTTGCTTTAACGCCCTGTCTTTGGGCTACGCTCTAAAAAAGAAACGAATTGACGCTGCCATTGTCAAAGAAGTGGTGGCTGATATGGATGTGGTGCCGCTTGTCTCGGAACAGCATGCCCCGCACGAGCCTGTCCCTCCGAGCCCCCCGGCGGCACCGCCACTTTCTTACCTGCCGATCAGGCAAAGCGCCTTCGGACGGGTCGCCCTCTACGCAGTTGCCCTGGCTGCGCTGTTTTTCCTGGTGGGCTCGTTTTCGATTTCCTTCCTGGCGGGCAAACCCGACCGGACAACCTCCGAACGGGCCTCCCCGCCAGCCTCCCCGCTGCTGTTGAAGCACCCCTTTAATAGTTCCAGTGAGAAGGGATTAGACGGGCCCGTGCTGGCGGCCCCCCCTGTCTCGCAACGTTCCTTGAGCAGGGATCGGGGTGACTTAACCGTTGAGTCGGAATCTCTCTCCCCCTCGGTATCCGAGGCGGAAGATTCCTCCGTGAAGCCGCTTGGGGCTGCCAGGCGCTCTCCACGGGTTTTGACTGTTGTAGTGAAGCCGTACGAGACATTGGAAAAAATTAGCTTCGGGTATCTGGGGTGGTATGGCCCGGAACTCGCGAAGCAAATTCGTGACCTCAACCCTGAACTGAAACACACTAACCGTCTCGCAGTCGGCCAGCGGATTCGGCTGCCCGGAGGACTCGATTTTGTTGAAGGGAGGAGGGGATTGCCCAGCAAAACAGTTCATTCAAAGACAAGGACAAAGACAAGGAAAGGAATTTTTCATGAGTAGAAATTTCGAGCTGTTGCGTCAAGCCGACAAAGTGCAAGACCTGTTTAGAGTTTCCACCAGAGTGTTTACGCCTACCAACGGCAAGCCCGCTCGACCGGATCAAGAAACGCTAAGTCGGGAAGAAGCCATCAAATTCATCCAGCGGGTGTTTCTGACGCCAGGCCCCGAGGCGCCTCAGACAGTGGTGTTTGCCGCCGTCGAGCACGGGAACGGAGGGAGCTGGATTTGCGCCCGCGCGGGGGAAACACTGGCAGCACAAGTGAAGGAATCGATTTGCGTGGTGGACGCAAACCTGCGGGCTCCGTCCCTGCACCAATACTTTGGCGTGGATAATCTGACGGGCTTAACGGATGCAATCCTTCATCCCGGTCCGGTGCGAAACCACGTTCAGCAGCTTCAGGGGAGTAACTTGTGGTTGTTACCGTCCGGCGACGCGACTTCGGATCCCCACTCATTATTAACCTCGGATCGGCTGCGCACCCGAGTGCTGGAGCTGTGTGCCGAATTCGAGCACGTTTTGATTGACGCCCCACCCGTCAATCTATATGCCGACCCGATTCTACTGGGTCAACTGGCTGATGGAGTCATCCTGGTGGTGGAAGCAAACACCACGCGCCCCGAGACGGCTCGGAAGGCCAAGGAAAGCCTGGAAGCTGCCAGCGTACGGCTTTTGGGAGCGGTTTTGAACAAACGCACTTTCCCCATTCCGGAAGCCCTCTATAGCAAGCTGTAGAGAGCAGACACAGCTACAACCCTGTCAATAATGGCAATGGGTCAAAGGGGGGAAGTCACGGACATGTGACTCGAATGGCGGAGCTATGACCAACTTAATGCAATTCATAACGGAAATCGGCACCTTGAGCACGACTTTGCAGTCCTCCTGGCAACAGCCGCACTCCTCCTGGGTCCAGACCTTGATGCTTTTCAGTCTCTTGGTCTTCATCACGATATTGTTGTGGCGACAGCGCAAAACCGTGGTTTCCATCAACCGGGCCGTTTCCTTGGCATCGCAGGCCAACGGAATCCCCACGTATCGCCGGGCGCTTCCGCAACTGACCCGCGAACTGGCCCGCGCCCGGCGATACCAGCGTCCCTTGGCCGTAGTGGTCATGACGGTGGAAAAGGGTCAATTGCTTAACCAAGAACAAAACGTGGTTCACCACCTGCTCTTTCCACTAGTTGGGAAGATTCTGCAAGACGCCTTGTTGCGAGAAAACGACATCGTCACGTACGACGCGACTCCCAATCGGTATGTCTTGTTACTGACAGAATCCACCAAGGAGCAGGCGATCCAGTCGGTCGAGCGCCTCCAGAATTCGCTCTATGAACGGACCTCGACACATTTGCGAGCCGGAATAGCGGAGTTTCCGGCTGATGGTTTAACTATCGAAGATCTCGTGAGCCGCGCCCAAGCCGCTTGCAATGCGCAGCCAGTGCGTCGGACTTTGAATCAGAACTCGAGCATCAAGAAAACAGCTGAATTACCGTTACGCGAAACTGCGCACTGAAGCAAAGGCGATTGACCTCCTGAGATTGTGACGGAACAAAGATTCTAAAGCTTATGTTTTACAAACCAACCCCACTAGTAAAGGAACAAAGAAAACGATATGGCAAACACGTATCCCAGCTTGGATGAGTTGCTTTATTCAGCCGATTATCTTTTCCATTTCGACACCGCCAAGCCCTGGTATGAGAGGAATGGTCACCGCCACTGGCTGGGCGAGGTAGCCTATCAGCGGTGGAAGCGCGTGATCGACCTGGCGCTGTGTCTGGCTAGTCTCCCCATTGTGCTGCCGATCCTGGCGGTGTGCGCCATCGCTATCAAGCTGGATTCTCGCGGCCCGATTTTCTTTAACCAGATGCGCACCGGCAAAGGCGGACGGCGTTTCAAGATGTTTAAGCTGCGAACGATTTTCGAAAATGCCGAAGAACTGAAAGGCAAGTACCTGCACCTGAACGAACTGACTTATCCCGACTTCAAGATTCGCAATGATCCAAGAATCACGCTAGTCGGCCGAATTCTGCGGAAGACCAGCCTGGATGAGTTGCCCCAGGTCTTCAATGTAGTGCGCGGAGATATGAGTCTGGTAGGACCCCGACCGACCTCCTTTAGCGCCGAGACTTACAGCCTATGGCACACGGCGCGACTAACGGTCCAACCCGGTGTCACCGGGTTATGGCAGGTTTCGGGGCGCAGTGAACTGGACTTTGATGAGCGCTTGCGACTGGACATTGCCTACGACCGAAATCGATCTCTCTGGTTGGATACCCAGATCTTAATGCGTACCGTCGGCGCCGTATTCAGCGGAAGAGGAGCAGACTGAGAGCCCTGTCATGACTTCAAGAACGAACAGCCAGTGTTCCACCAACCCACAACAAATTGATTTTGACATTCACGGCCTGGTGGGGATTCGCCTGATCAATCCCTCCCCCAGTGATGTGGCCGCGGTCAGCGAACAATTGGGGCCGCTGCAAAGCCCCTTGTCCCGTGAACCCGATCTTATTATTCGCTTCGTAGAGTCCCTTCCAACACCCCGAATCCGATATCTCGGGCTTCATCAGGACGGTTTCACCGACGATGAATTCTTCGTGCTGGAAACCAAGAAAAAAGAAACCAAGGTCAGAATCGCCTTCGACCAGATTGGTCAACAATGTGAAGTAGTGTGCCAGAGTGGTTTGCCCAGGGTACCGCTGTTGATGGCCATTCTCAATTTGACGGTGTTGAAAAAGGATTGTGTGGCGCTGCACGCCTCCGCATTCATTTACAACGGGACGGGGGTGTTGGTGACCGGCTGGGCCAAGGCGGGCAAAACGGAAGCGCTGCTGGCCTTTGCAGCCCAGGGGGCGGAATACGTTGGCGATGAATGGATCATACTAAGCGGCGACGGACAAAAGATGTACGGCATTCCCGAAAGCATTCATCTCTGGGATTGGCACCTGCAATTTCTGCCCGAGGTGCGAAGCCGGGTCGGGCGCGAAGACTTGCTGCTGTTTAAAAGGATCCAGTGGATCGATAAAATACAGCGGAAAATTCCCAATGGAAAACTCAGCCAATTTCTTCCCGTGAAATATTTGCGACGCGCCATGCCGGCTTTAAGACGTCAACTGCATGTGACCATGGAGCCACAAACGATTTTTAACAGGGGTCTGGGAACGCTGCAGGCTAAACCCGAGAAAGTATTTCTCATGATCAACCATGAAGACCCCGGCGTTTATGTTGAACCCAGTGATCCACTGGGCATTGCCAACCAAATGATCTCATCGATCCGTTATGAATTGCTGCCCTTCATGGCCCATTATTTAGCCTTTAAATTTGCTTTTCCTGAGAAGAGAAACGAGTTCATTGAAAGTGCTGAGGAACTGCAGTATGACATTTTGTGCCGAGCTTTGGCACGCAAGGAGGCTTATACGGTTTGGCACCGCTACCCCTTTTCCTTCGACGAGCTTTATGAACGGATGAGGCCATTCTGTGCGTCTACGGTCGCCGAACCAATCTCATGTGCATGATTGAAGTATTTTCACGGAGAGTCTGGCTGGCTTGATTCTAATCTAAGAGAAACAGTAGAACGAACCGAGCACGGCGTGCTGTATTTTCGGGGGAACGTTTATCAACGATAGGGCAGCAGGATTAAGCTGCTTACCAATACCGAGAGGCACCCGTCATGAATGCAACAATGCCGACAACGGTAAGAATCGAATTACGCAATGGCAAGTTGCGCATTTATCATAACGTCACCAACATTGATTATGACGATCCTTTCAGCAAGCTGAAGATCTACAGTGGAA
>Ga0066710_100008317_pt1 | contig 10065 bp, 4 predicted proteins | sample GraSoiAngelo_159_FD_79666 | JGI IMG/M metagenome (GOLD analysis project Ga0066710, IMG submission 79666) | Grasslands soil microbial communities from the Angelo Coastal Reserve, California, USA - 14_1009_16_40cm | ecosystem: Environmental > Terrestrial > Soil > Grasslands | place: USA...
CCACTAGGACCAGATCTGCCGTCTTGCCGGGATTGACGCTGCCAAGTTTCCAATCGATGTGCAGAAATCTTGCCGGATTTATGGTTGCAGTTTGCAGGGCCTGAAGGGGTGAAAGACCCGCCTGAACAAAAAATTCAAGTTCCTTGACCAAGTCAGCGGGGAATACATACGCGAATCCCAAATCGGTTCCGGCCAATAGCGGCACCCCGGATTTCTGCAGCTCAGGAACCTGAGCCATCCTCCACTCGAAAATCTTGAGCTGACCCTCATTACTCTTGCCAAAGCCCTTGAGCTGGGCCTCCCAAAACTGCCGAAGACTGGGAGCGGTGTTCTTTATGCGTGGATCGTGATCGGCGGCATCTGCGAGCTCATGTACGTGCGCTCGTGCCCAGTATTCAGTAATCGTGGGAACCACGAACGTGCCATTCTGCAGTAACGCGGGAATAAGCTGTAGCTCTCTATCCGCGAACGAAAACGGTATTCCTTGTGCGTGTTCCAAGCTCTTCTGTCCTGCGTTAGACGCCTCTATGGCGCTCACCAGGAAGCCTGTTCCGTTCTCATTTGTGGGTAAATGACCGGCGAGAGGAAGGCCCAGTTTGCGCGCTGATTCCGCGATGGCGAAATACGTTGGACGATCTACATCCGAGGTCACCTTAATGAAATCAACCTTCTCTTCCGCCAACTGCATCACCATTTGTCGACCTTCATCCGGGTTTCGTGCCTCCACTCCCCAGAAGTAAGGAGGACCGTTGTGAAGGATGGGACCGCACGCAACAATGCGCGGACCTATGCGCTTACCGGCGAGAGCTTCGATGCTCCAGCGATGCAGTGTCGAGTAGCTCGGCGATCCCATATCACGGACACCCGTAATGCCTTGGGAAACGAGAACGGGTAACGCTGCTTCAGTGGCGTTCCCGAGATGCACATGCATGTCCCAGAGACCCGGAATCAGAAATTGCCCATGTGCGTCAATGAGCCGAACCCCATCCGGCGCATGGAGATCTGCGCTGGCGCCCACCCAGGAAATCACATTGCCTGTCACGACGATGGTCCTGTCCGGTTCGACCGCTCCCCTTATAACGTCAATGATCGCGACGTGAGTAATAGCAAATGAAGTCTGTGCGTTCGTCCTGAGCGAAAGACCGAGCACAATGAGGCACCCAAAAAATACCTTCATCTGCAGCTTGGCACTGACCGCGGCTTCTCGCACCAGGCGAACACGAATCGAGTGTGCAACGCACTTCACAGAGAACGAGGCAACGGTGGGCAGGACAACACCAGAATGTTCGCAGAACATGCGCGCCTCCGACTGATCTGGCATTGAATTGTATTTGGCAGCATTAGGCCGCGCCAAATCAACGTGGCGATAAATAGCAGTCACCACCCTAGTTGATGCTAATGGGGAGAATCCCGGAGCGTGACGAGTTGGTGGTGGCTCATAAACCCAAGGCTTTCACTTGCTCCTCGGTTTCGTAGCCGAGCCAGTGTGCAACCTCATGCCAGACCACCCGCTTCACTTCGGCGCGCAAATCTCCTGTTGAACACCGCAGAATAGGGCCACGAAAAACAAATATCAAGTCGGGGGCATACTTTACCTGGGTGTGCGAGCGTTTCGTCCTGAATGTGCCGCTGTACAATCCCAACAACTCAGTTCCACGGCGCCATTTCTTTTTCTTCGATATGTCCTCCAATACGTTGGCGGGAGGCTCGTCAATCAGGCACTTCGTAAAACAGCGGCCAGCGACGAACTTCCCGCACTCCTCAAACAACTTGCGGACCTTCGCGCCGACAGCACGCGTCAGGAAAGGGAGCGCAATCGCTACAAGCTGATCGTCGACAACCCCTACCTCAAATGGCGCGGCGCAACCATAGGCTTGTAGCATGTTGAGCAACCCTTTACTCACCCTTTCAAGCCAGCGATAATGGGAAACCACGTATCAAATCCTTGTCCAGAGGGAAACTTCCGTAGTGACATTCTCCCGCAGAAGATTTATCGAAGCTTCCCTCGGTTCAGCGCTTGCGGCAACCGCAGCAGGCCGACTTCTGGCGCAAGGCGTATCGAGCCACACTGCCAAACCAATGGACAGACCTGCGTTGTCAGGGCGTCCCTTTAACGCCCACTTCACAGATGTGGCTGCTGCTGCGGGGCTAAAAGCTCCCGTCATCTACGGCGGTGTCGACGCCAAGAAATACATCCTCGAATCCACCGGCTGCGGCTGCGCTTTTCTCGACTACGACAACGACGGCTGGATGGACATGTTCATCCTCTCGGGAACTCGACTGAGTGGCGACCCGCCCGAAGCCACCAACCGTTTCTACAAAAATAACCGCGATGGAACGTTTACCGACGTCACCGAAAAGGCCGGACTCAAAGCCGTGGGCTGGGCTTCCGGAGTCTGCATTGGCGATTACAACAACGATGGCTTCGAAGATATTTTTTGCACCTACTTCGGACAAAACCGTCTGTACCGCAACAACGGAGACGGCACCTTCACCGACGTGACCAAGACCGCCGGACTGCTGAACGAACAGCCCCGCTGGGGTGCGGGTTGTACTTTTCTCGACTACAACCGCGACGGCCATCTCGATCTCTTCGTGTCCAACTACATTCGTTTCTCGTTCGAACACGCTCCCGTGCCAGGCGAGAACATAAACTGCAACTGGAAGGGAATTCCCGTCGAGTGCGGTCCGCGCGGACTGCCCACAGGCCGGCATTCGCTCTACCGCAATAACGGTGATGGAACGTTTACTGAAGTGAGCCAAACCGCTGGCATTACCGGTTCCACCGAGAGCTATGGCATGACGGTGGTCGCGGCGGATTTCGACGAAGACGGCTGGCCCGATATCTACGTCGCCTGCGATTCCACGCCAAGTCTGCTGTTTATCAACAATCACGACGGCACGTTTCGCGAAGAGGCGGTCGTGCGCGGGGTCGCGCTCAGCGACGATGGCGCCGAGCAGGCTGGCATGGGTCTGGGCGTCGGGGACTATGACCTCGATGGCCATCTCGATCTTTTCAAGACCCACTTTGCCGATGATTCGAACGGTCTTTATCGCAATGATGGCAAGGGAAATTTCGACGACGTCACCCGCGCCTCACGCCTCGGAGTCGAAACGCGCTACATCTGCTGGGGCGCGGGCGTCGTCGATCTCGACAACGACGGTTACCCCGATCTGTTCATGGTCACGGGCAATGTTTACCCGGAAGTCGAGCGCAAATTGCCGCAATACGCGAACAAAACGCCGCGCGCAGTTTTCCGCAATTTGGGCAACCGTACATTTGAAGAACTAGGCGCAGAAGCCGGCCCTGGCGTGGCGGAAGCCCATTGCAGCCGCGGTTGTGCCTTCGGAGATTTCGACAACGATGGCGATGTGGACATCCTGGTCGTCAATCTGAATGAGGCCCCGTCTCTGCTGCGCAACGACATGAAGGTGAAGCAGAACTGGATCAAGATCAAACTCGAAGGAGTAAAGTCAAACCGCAGCGCAATCGGCGCTCGGGTCCTCGTTCGCTACGGGACAAAGATTCAAGCGCAGGCTGTCCTCAGCCAGTCGAGCTTCTATTCCTGCAACGATCCACGTTTGCACTTTGGTCTGGGAGCAGTAAGCACCGTCGAGATTCAGGTATTCTGGCCCAACGGTTTGCGTGAACAATTCAAGAGCGTGCCTGCCAATCAACTCGTCACGTTCCGCGAAGGTGTTGGCATCGTAACCAGCAAGGGCTGGGCTAAAACTTAGCGAGTGATTGCAAGGCATTACTCCCAAACTTCCTCGCGGTACATCCATCCTGAAAAGTTCTTGACAGTGAATCTCCCTAGTAAGTATACATTATGCCGTCGCAGTAAACGTTTTCTCGCAGCGCTTTCATTGTCGGAGCGCCAGCTTGGAGTATCCAATGCCGAGGAAATTCAATTCTCTCCGTTTTTGGTGGTTGTTTCTATCGGTCCTTCTGGCTTGTAGCTCTGCCTTCGCACAATTCACGTCCAGCATTCAAGGCGTAGTGCAGGACGCCAGCGGTTCCGGCGTTGCGAGAGCCACGATCTCGCTGACAAACAATGCCACCGGAGTTATGTCAACAACCACGACCGATGCTTCCGGCAACTACCGCTTTTTGAGCCTCGCTCCCGGCTCTTACAGAGTGACTGCTGAGGCCTCTGGTTTCGCGAAGTCTGGTTCCGACATCACGCTGCTTACCGAGCAAAACCTAAGTGTGCCCATAACGTTGAAGGTTGGCTCGGTGTCTGAACAAATAACCGTGACCGCCGAGGCACCTTTGGTCAACACGGCAGAGACTCGCAACCAGATGACGCTGGAGACACAATCGCTGTCGAGTCTGCCTCTCGAGGGCCGCAGCTTTATTTCGCTCGTGACGCTGGCTCCGGGCGTATCAGGGTTGGGAACCATGGGAGGCGGTACCCCGGGTGGCGGAGGAACGCCGGGATCCGGTGTGGACAACTACTCCACAGAAACCGCGGTGGACGTTAGCGCCAACGGGCAGGGCACGGTTGGAAACAAGTTCATTATCGACGGACTCGATGTCAACAGCAGCATTCGGCAAGGTGTTCTGAACCTGACCCCGAATCCTGATGCGATTCAGGAAACCAGCATTCAGGTGAATACTTTCTCGTCTGAATACGGCGGGGCCAGCTCCATCCAAATGACGAGTACCACAAAGTCTGGATCAGATCAGTTTCATGGCTTGGCCAGTGACTATTTCCAGTACCAGAACATGTTTGGCGTGACAGAATTCATGGCGCCACCCAACAATAAATATCACCCATTTCACAGCAACAATTTTTCAGGTGCAATCGGGGGACCGATTATCCCACACAAGCAGTTTTTCTTTTTCTTTTCAGTAGAGCCGCTTCGATCTTCTGCGGCCACCGGCGGGTCAACGATCAATTTCCCAGATTCGGAGTTTGCTGCCTTTGCCCAGGCCAACTTCCCCGACACTTTCGGCACCAAGATCTTGAATACTTACGCACCTACAGGGCTGACAGGCGGGACGGTATCCAAGACAGCTAACGATATTTTTCCCGGCACGTGCGGTACGTCTGACACCTTCAACCTGCCTTGCTCCACGGCGATGATTGACACGGGTGTTTTTAATTCCAGCAACTTCCGCAACGGCAACCAATACTTCATCCGTGTAGACAAATACTTCAAAAACGACAGAATCTACGGGAGTTTCTTTCGCACCGATCTCAATTTCGGGGGCCCGGCTCCGATTCCGCAATTTTCATCGACCAACAAGAACTGGCAACGCGCTTTTCAAGTCAACTGGACGCACACGTTCAGCCCTACAACGCTCAATGACGCCATCTTTGCGCAGAACCGTATCGAGGGCGTTCAACATCAGACAGGTGACTTTACGGTTCCTTCGGTAGGCGTTTCCGGACTCTCTAACCTAGATGGCTTCGGTGGTTTCTATGGCCAAGGCTTCGCGCAGGGTGATTTCATCCAGCACAACTATCACTGGCGCGATGTTCTCACCCACGTTCGTGGCGCACACGTCTTGAAATTCGGTTATGAAGGGTGGTTCGGAGATGATGTGGAACCATTCCAGGGGCCGTGGTCTACGCCAAAATTTCAATTCGATAATTTACTGGATTTGGCGCAAGACGTTGCCCATACAGAAGGTGGCGTGATGTACAACCCAACCACCGGTCAGCAGCAGCTGTGGGAGTGGAACGCCGCATCCAGGACGTGGGGGATCTTTGCTGAAGATACGTGGAAGGCGAGACGGAACTTAAGCGTGACGTTGGGATTCCGCTTTGACGATCAAGGCAATCCGTATTCTCGGGCAGATTCGACCGTGTTTGGTAACTTCTACCTAGGGTCGGGAACGACATTTGAAGACCGAGTCGCGAACGGCGTCGCTAAGGCCACCAAGAACGCTCTTCGTGCCTCACCTAAGGCCTACAATCCCCGGGCGGGGTTCGCGTGGGATGTCAATGGAAAAGGTGACTGGGTTGTGCGCGGCGGTTTTGGCATGTATGCCAACTGGCTGTCGCAGGCCAATATTCAGGAGGAATTTCGAGGTAATCCACCCGGGCTTATTTTGCCAACTTTTTCCCGCGATGGATCGACTCTACCGATTTTCACTCAGGGAACGGGGAGTAAACCTCCGTTTGGGTTTACATATCCCGGGCCATTGTGTGCGGTCCCGCCCTGCCTCAACGCAGCTGGAGGAGTCGCCGGTGCTAACAACCCAATTGGCGGTGTCAACCCCAACATAAAAACTCCGACTGCTTATATTTATGCTGCAACGCTGGAACGAAAACTTGGCAACAATCTCGTAGCCAGCGTTTTGTACAGTGGATCGCACTCCGCCGATCTCGTTGCCAATGGCAACCAGGCAGGCACCGTCAGTTATGGCGCCGATATCAATGCCAAACCTGGGGATTTGCTGGTGAACGCAAACCCAACCAGACTCAACTCAAGTTTTGGGTCGATTGCCTACGCAGACAATGATCGCGTCGGCAACTACAACGGCGTGACTTTTAATCTTCGTGGACGTGCAAGGAGCGCCTTCTTTGACGGGTCATACACTCGCTCAAGTTCCAAGGATGATGCGGGCACCGGTGGCGCTGGCATCGGCAATGGCTCGTACCCAACCGCAATCAATCCGCACCAGTTCTACGGTCCGTCTCCGTGGGACGTTCCTAACCGCTTTTCCCTGACGTTTGGGTATGAGTTACCCGCGTTGAACGGTGGGCATGGGGCAGTAGGCTTCTTAACAGGAGGGTGGGGAATCAGCGGTACGAGTATCTACCAGACGGGCTATCCGTTCACTGTTTTGACCACAGCACCGTTTAGCGCTGGAGGTGACTATAACGCTGACGGGGACAATTTGGACTATCCGGATGTTACGAGCTATCACCAAGGGACATCGCGAAGCGATTATCTGACTGGCTCTATTTCGCCGGACCAGTTCACCATTCCAACACTGGGCACGAATGGCAACCAGAAGACCCAGCAGTTCCGTCAACCTGCTTTTGCAGAGACGGACGTGACCGCGTATAAAGACACGCGCATCGGCGAGCGTGTTAACTTCCAAATGCGATTTGAATTCTTCAACCTTTTCAACCATCCGAATCTTTTCCTCGATCCCAACCTGGCGAATGGTTCGTTTGGAAGGGCAGTCAGCCAGCAGTTGCCCAGAAACTGGCAGATCGGAGCCAAATTCACTTTCTAACACTCTTTGCTAAGAGCTTGCAACCCTGCCGTTTCTACAAAAGCGGTGAGGCTTTTTATTGTCACTGATGTCTCTTAGAAATTGGCTATGCAGTATAAAAGTTAGTGATGCGACGAACTGCGAAGGATTACCAGCTCCGAAGAGTTTGCGTCATTCTCACGCTAGCGCTGGTTCTGCCCTGGTCTCGCGCACCGAACTCGGACCAGATTGCTTCCATCTCTTCAGCATTGCATGAACGGGATTTTGCGAAGGCGCTCGAGCTGCTCCGTGCGGCCCTAAATAACTCCCCGGATAATCCGCAGCTATGGATCATGCAAGGCTTTGCCCATCTGGGTAAAGGAGAAAAGAAGGAAGCGCAATCATCATTTGAGCACGCGCTGAAACTCTCTCCTGATAATGTCCAGGCTTTACAGGGAAAAGCTCAGATCGAATTTGACGCTGGCAGCACAGCCGCCATTCCACTCTTGCAACGTTTGCTGCGCTTACAGCCCAACGATCCGACTAGTCACGGCATGCTTGCTGTTTTGGAATACCGGCGGGGAAACTGCCCTGTTGCGACTGTGCACTTTTAGAAAGCAGGCGCCCTATTCGATTCGCAGATCGAGGCACTTCACGCCTATGCCACTTGTCTGGTACGGCGCAGGAAGTTTGAGAAAGCTACGGCCGTTTTTCAGCGTGCCTTGGCCCTCAATCCAGACGACCAGCGTGAACGTCAGTTGCTGGCATCGATCTTGCTCATGGCGCAAAAGCCCCAGGATGCACTCGCAACTCTGCAACCGCTGCTGCAAGGTGACACGCCAGACGTTCAGACTCTGGAATTGGCTTCGACTGCCTACGAAGACATCCACGACACGGAACGGGCCGTTAGTAGGCTTCGGCAAGCGATTCTGCTCGATCCACAGAAGGTCAATCTCTACCTGGATTTCGCCAACATCTCTTCAGTGCATCAATCGTTTCAGGTTGGGATCAACGTGGTCAACGATGGCATCGGATTATTGCCCAAGGCCGCGCCGCTCTATTTCGCGCGAGGCGTGCTCTATGTTCAATTGGCTGAATACGAGAAGGCACAAGCTGATTTTGAAAGGGCATACGATTTAGATCCCAGCCAGTCTCTGACAGCGGCGGCGCAGGGCATGGCAGCGGTACAGGCGAACGATCCCGATCGCGCCTTGCAGACGGTGCAAGCAAAGCTAACGCGAAAGCCGAATGATCCGATTCTGCTGTACCTGCAAGCCGATGTCATCAGCCAGAAGGGAGCCGACCCGGGAACGCCGGATTTTCAATTGGCGATGCGTTCGGCGAAGAAAGTCGTTTTGTTGCAGCCCACCCTTGGCGCAGCACGAGGCGTGCTCGCGAAACTTTATCTACAGGCTGGTCAAAACAAGGAGGCCGCTGCCGAGTCCAGAAAGGCGCTGGCCAGCGATCCGAAAGACCAAGCGGCGCTGTACCACTTAATTCAAGCGCTGCGGAAGACTGGTGGCAAAGAGGAAATTCCCGAACTGCTCAAACGTCTGGCCGCGCTTCGTCAGGAAGCAACGAAGGAGGAAAGAGAACGCTACCGCTACCGACTGGTCGAAGGGGACGCGCAGGCGAATCCGCCGACCGCGCAATAATTGTTTCCGCTCGCGTCCAGTCCTACGATTTCACCTGAACGTAGGTGCTGTAATTCTCCTCACCGATGCTCATGAAAGGCCGCATCGAGACCTGCTTTCCATCGGACGAAGTCGCGAGCGAATCTCCCGCGGCATTCTTAGCTTCCACTGCACGCAACAATTCTGCTTTGTCGAAGCTGGGCTGGGAGTCCGCCACAGCAAACAGAACCAGCGGCCCGCGTATCAGCGCCATCTGCGTTGGATGCTGGACATCCACCCGCTCCAGCCGCAGTGGCGTCGGTAGCGCGAGTTCGATCTGATCGCCGTCTTTCCAGGTGCGCTTCACCGCGGCAAACGTTCCAGCTTGTACGTCGGAGATGCGCTTGCCGTTCACAGACAACACAGGATCAGCTCCTGCCCACGCTGGAATCCGCACGTAAACGGCAAACTCGGACGGCTGTGAAGCCGACACGCTGATCTTCACCGTGTTTTCGAACGGGTACTTCGTCTGCTGCGTCAGCCCGTACTTGAGTGTGCCGGTAGTCCATTTCACGGACGACGGCGTGAACAGATTCACGTAAACGCCATCCGTCGATTTCAAATAAGTGCTTACGTGATAGTCCGCTGCCAGCTGCGGGAAGGTGCCCGAGCAGCATGCCCACTTGTCGCGATACCAGACTTTCTTCCCGGTGGTCGCGTAATCCGAGTAGTAGAACGATCTGCCGTCGGCCTGTACCGGCCACGCGCCCAGGATCGTGTTGTAGAGCACGCGTTCCATACTGTCGCCGTATTTCGAATCTTTGGTCACGCGCAGCAGATAGCGCGTGATCTTGAAGTGTCCGTAGGCGCCGCAGGGCGTCTCGAAGCTGGCGTGACTCGTGCGCAAGCTGTCGCCAAGCTGACCGCGGTTGGGCTCGCCGAAGCCCTCATCCGGGCCCCAACCGCCAGTGACGAAGCTCTGCCCGGTCGCGACCATTTCAAAGCCATTCCTTGCTGCACGTAGATGTTTCTCACTGCCTAACGTGATGTACGCCTGCATCGCGGAACTGAATGCGTTGACATGGCTGTAAGCGTGTTCAAAGGGAAGCACATTGTTGCCTTCGGACAGCGGATTAAAGTAGGCGTCGTCCTCGAGGTACTGCTTCCCCATGCCGCGATAGAACGTATTTCCCGTGCGCTGGTAAGCGAGGAACAGATTTTCCGGCAGGGTGTAAGTCTCATCCCACGTAAACGATGTTTCCTTATGCGGACGCGACCGCTGATCCGCCCGCGACA
>Ga0066710_100008318_pt1 | contig 10065 bp, 6 predicted proteins | sample GraSoiAngelo_159_FD_79666 | JGI IMG/M metagenome (GOLD analysis project Ga0066710, IMG submission 79666) | Grasslands soil microbial communities from the Angelo Coastal Reserve, California, USA - 14_1009_16_40cm | ecosystem: Environmental > Terrestrial > Soil > Grasslands | place: USA...
CCATCCGAATCGGGCCAGCCCGGGTTGGCCCGGGCAGGACAGTTGTCCCACCGGTCGATGAGGCCATCGCCGTCACTGTCCCGGTCGTCGTCCTCCGGGTCCACGATGGGGACGAGACCCGGGACCTGAAAAGGAAGGCGGGCCGCCAGCGTTCCCGCGAAGCGTGGGCCGGGCTTGTCCCCGTCGGTCGTCGCGACGTTCCAGGCCCCGGAGTCGAGCTTCAGCTCGAAATCGTCCCGGAGGGGGTCGATCCCCGTGGTGACGGGGTAATCGTGGGTGGCGATCAGATTGCCCTGCCAGGCCCGCGGATCGGCCACCCGGACCACGTTCCGGTCGATCAGGTCGTTCACGGCCTGGGGGAAGCCGTACCCCGCGCTTGAATCGCCGTTGAGCATCTCGATGATGTTGTCGGTGAAAGTCACATGGTAGGCGGTAGGCTCGCTGTGCCCGTCTACGAAGGCCACGTTGTTGAGAGTGAGATCGTTGAGCGGGTTTCCGACGAACACATTGTGAGTCACTCGCGCCTGGCCCCGCGAAGGGAAGGCAAGGCTCGACCAGTCGTAGATCACCAGGCCCACCACCGAAGCGACCAGGACGTTGTCGCTCAGGGTCCAGGTGGTGTCCGTCCAGTTCGCTTGGGTGGTAAGGCTCTGCCCGACGCTCGCCACCTGTCCCACGAACGTGTCGCCCGGCTCCTTGTCGACAGCCCGGACGATGTTCCCCTTCGCCTGATAGATATTCGCGAGGCCGCTCACGCCGCTCTCGCGGGAAAGGTGGTAGTCGAGGACCTCGTTTTGATAAAAGTACGGGATCCCGACCCCGCCGGAAGCGACCGCCGCGCAGACATTGTTGACCGCCCAGATCTGCTCCCGATCCCAGGTCCGGCCTCCCCCGATGGTGATCATGCAGGGGTCTTGGATGTTGAGGCAGACGTTGTCCCGGGCCACCCATCCCTGGCCCGTCCAGGCCGGCTGGGCACCCGCGGACCGAGCAGCCGCGGAAATGCAGGAGCCCCCGTGATCGGTGCCGAGGTTGGTAAAGAGGTTGCGCTCGATCCGGAGCTGGCCGCCCGTCGCCCCCAGCTCGTCATCGGTGTCGATCGCGTCGCCGGAGTGCCCGGAGGCCGTGTTGGGGCAGTATTTCCCGATGCTGTCGTAAACGCCCGAGGTTCCCCCGACCCGCGTGGACCACCAGACGAAATCGTCGTTGGTCCGATCGAAGCGAGCGTTCCGGACACGGACGTCGTCGAAGGAGAAGGAAGGGGCGTTGTCCTCGAACTTGAGCGCATTGGGATCGGTTCTGGTCGTGATGAGCGGATGAGCCCAATGGACGGAGAGCGAGCCGACGTCGAAGGGGGACGAGGCTTCCCAGTCGATCCCCGCTTCGCCCCCATAGCGGTAGATTTCGACCGTATCGAAGCCCCCGCCCGGATCGGTCCTACCGTCGAACCCGACGATCCGGACCCCGCTCCCTTCCCCCAGGGCCCATAGAGCTTTCCCGACCGATTCGAAGGAAGCGTTCTGGAAGTGGTAAATCCCCCCGTCCTGGACGCGGACGAATGTCTGCTCATCAAACGTCAGGTCCGAGCCATGGGCGCTCCGAATGCCGGCGGGAAGGATGATCCGGTAAGTGTCTCCCGGCCGGATGCGCTCCGAAACGTCCACCGCCGGGTACGGCTGGTTCTCGTCGCGGATCGTGTAAGGCGCGAGGGTAACGCACCCCACTCCCTGGTAGGGCTCGGCCAGTTGGAGGGAAGTCGCCGAGTCGACTCGGCGAATCCGCACCCTCGCGCTTTCACCGTCCGAGGCGCACCACCACCACGAACCGTCGGCCAGCGCGTCGGTCCAGGCGGTGCCGACGCCGGTGACGACACGCCCGAAAACGGACGCAGAGCCGGCAGAATAGTCCTGCTCGCCAAGTCTCTCGGCGTTGCTGCGGCTGTCGAAATCGAGCGCAAGGGTCGAGCCGGCGAGCGAAACAATCTCGTACCAGCGTCCTTTCCGGAGGCCGGAGCGCCACACCACACGGGCGCGGGCGGCGTCAACGGAGACCGGGAGGCCCGGGTCGGTGAAGACGATGTCCGCGGCATTGTCGTCGGAGATCACGCTTCCGACGGTACCCTCGTAGAGGAGGCTGCCCAGGAGCGTCAGCGACCCGCCCGACTGGACCGTCACCCCGTCCTCCTCGGAGTCCGCATTGCCGTCCGGGTCGATGGCGACGGTCACTCCCCCGGGAATCGTCAGAGTCCCTGCGATCAGAATCCCACCGGCCACGCCCGGTCCGTCCCCTCCGACCCTAAAGACCGTCGCCTCCCCGCCGAAGCCCAGCGCACCGCCGGCGCGAATGGTTAGCCGCGCGCATTCGTCCGCCCCGTCATCGGCATCAGTGAAGACCACCTGGTTTCCCGGGGCGATCACTACCTCGTCGCCCGGGCCCGCGATTATTCCCTGAGCCCAGGTTTGGGGTTCGCTCCACCGCCCGGACCGGACGGATGTCCGGACCGCCGCGAACGCGGGATCCTGCGTCCCGAATAGAGCGAGGATCGTCGCGGTCGCGCTCAGATGGCTTACGATCCGCCAGGCCCTTCGAAGCATGGAGTAAGGATACTCCGGGAGGTGAGCCGTCCGTTCCGCGCCCGCCGCGGGGAACGGCACAAGATTTCTTAGTCTTCCCTGCTAGGGATGGGAATGGAATTATAGCCGTACGGAGAGGACGAAAGGTAGCCCTTTCCTTGCAGAGCGCGTCCGTCGACCCCGCCGGCACGGAGGGATGGATTCAGTGAGGCGAGCCCCGGGGGTCCCGTCTGGGCTCCGTTGACGAGTCTTCATTCGGGGGCTCGGGCGGGCGGTTCAGTGTTGTGAGGCGGCGCTTCCTCGCGCTGGAGATCGGACGTCGCTTCGTCCCACTCATCATAGAGGTGGGCCAGATCCACCTCGATTCTTTTTCTCTCCTCTCCCAGGTGGCGGGCCCGTGCGGGATCCCGGTAGGTGTCGGCGGAGACTAGGGCCTCCTCGATCTCCTTCCGGCGCTTTTCGAGGGGGAGGATCTCCGCTTCCGCCCGGGCGATCCGCTCCCGGAAGACCCGAAGCTCGCGGCTCTTCCGATTCCGTGCCTCGGCCTCCTGGCGCCTTCGCTCGCGTCCGGCCTCCCGGGATGGAGCGGACGAGGCGGCCCCGGCGCCCCCCCGCGGGGCCGGATCGCGTTCGCGGGGCTTCGCGGGCGTCTTGGTCGGGACCGACGATGGGGGCGATTCCATTCGGGAGGCGGAGAGATAGTCATCATAGCCCCCCTGAAACAGGGCGATTCTTCCTTCCCGGAAGGCCGCGACTCGGGTCGCCACCCGGTTGATGAAGTAGCGATCGTGCGAGACGAAGAGGAGAGTCCCCCCGAATCCCGCGAGGGCGCTCTCCAGCGCCTCCCGGGTCGGGAGGTCCAGGTGATTGGTGGGCTCGTCCAGAATCAGGAAATTCCCGGGATCGAGAGTCAGGCGGGCCAGGGCCAGGCGATTCTTCTCACCCCCGCTCAAGACCTCCACCTTCTTGAAGACCTCGTCGCCGGAGAACTGAAAAATCCCCAGGAGCGATCGGAGCTGGCCCGCGCCGCGATTGGGAGCCCACGATTGCATCTCTTCCAGGACCGTCCTCCCGGACGTGAGGGTCTCCAGAACGTGCTGCGCGAAGTAATGAAGAATCACCTTTTCGCCGATCTCGAGGGTGCCTTCGTCGGACTTCTGCCGACCCGCCACCACCTGGAGCAGCGTGCTCTTGCCGCAGCCGTTCGGCCCGACCAGGGCGATCCGATCCCCGCGGAAGATTTCCAGATCGATTCCCCGCAGGACGCTCCGCCCGCCGTAGCCCTTATGGATCCCCGAGAGAACCGCGACCCGGGAGGCGGAGCGGTTGACCCCCGGGAAGGAGAATCGCCAGGAGGGATCCTCCGCCAGGACCTCGGTGCGCTCCATCTTCTCCAGCATCTTGATCCGGCTCTGGACCTGCCGGGCCTTCGTCGCCTTGTAGCGGAAGCGCTCGATGAACCGCTCGATATCCTCCACCCGGTGCGCCTCCGAGGCGGCTTTCTTGAGCGCCCGCTCGCGCTCCGCCTCCCGGAGGACGCGGTACCGATCGTAATTCCCCGCCCAGACCCGGACGCGCCCCTGCTCGACCTCGGCGATGGAAGAAACGAGCCGATTGAGGAAGGTCCGGTCGTGGGAGACGATGACCAGGGAGGACCGGGAATTGGCCAGAAAGGACTCGAGCCACGCCACTCCGTCCAGATCCAGGTGGTTGGTGGGCTCGTCCAGGAGCAGGACATCGGGGTTCTTGAGAAGAAGCGACCCGAGCGCGGCCCGCATCCGGAACCCGCCCGAGAACTCTCTCAAGGGACGGGCGGCATCCTGCGGGCCGAACCCGAGGCCTCCGAGAATCGTCTTCGCCCGGAATTCCAGCTCGAACCCGCCCGCCGCCTCGAACCGGTGCTGGAGATCGCCGGAGAGACGGGTCAGGCTCTCGAGCTTCTCTCCCGTAGATTCGGCCATACCCCGGTGCAGGCGCTCCAGCTCGACCTCCATGGCAGCGACCTCGGCGAAAGGCTCGAGCAGCGCGTCCAGAACCGATCCCTCGGGCAGCCGCGCCCCCTCTTGGGGGAGGAACCCGAGGGTGATTCCCCGGGGGACGTCGCGGACGCCCCGGTCGGGTTCCTCGAGACCCGCGAGAATCTTGAGGAGGGTGGTCTTGCCGGCGCCGTTGGGACCGACCAGCCCGACGCGGGCCGCCGTGGCAACGCCCCAGTCCACCCCTCTCAGGACCTCGTGGGCACCGTAGGATCGCCAGACTCCCTGCAGTCGGATCATCGCATCAGTTTACCCGCCTTCCGGCGGCCGCTTCAACGCAGGGCGGGCGAAGACAGAAGGTGGGTGCGTCTCCCGGCCGGGAGCGTTTCGAGGAGGGGTCGCACCGTTGAGTCTAGTGATTTCGGCTGTCGAGAACGCCCTTCAGATCCATGATCGTGTTCTGGTCGGACACGATGACGGCGATCTTGTCGGAGAGCTTGTCCACGTAAAGGTACCGGATGTAGTTGGGGTTCTGCCGGAGCGCCTCATTGATGGTCTGGATGGCCCGCGCACGCCCGGTGGCCTCGATCTCCTTCCGCTCCGCTTCCCGCTGCTCCTTCTCCAGCACATATTTCATCTGTTCCGCGGACTGTTGGGCGATCTGTTTCGCCTCGATGGCCTTGGCAAAATCGTCGGTGAACCGGACGTCGCGAAGGACCACCTCGTCCACGATGAAGCCGTCTTTCTGGACGAGCTGTTTGATCTTGACGTTGATTTCATCCTGGATCTTGGCGCGCCGGCTCGAGTAGACGTCCATGACGGCGTATTCGGAGATGACCAGCCGGATCACCGATCGTACCGCCGGACGGATGATCTTCTCTTCGTAGTCGGGGCCGATGCCCTTGTGGATGCCGATGACGCGCGAGGGATCCAGATGGTGCCAGACGGTGAGATCGATGCCCACCTGGAGCCCCTCCTGCGTCGGCGACCAGAGGGAGTCGTCCACATTGGATTTCCTCCCCTCGCCCATGTTCCGCGTCATGGTGTATTCCAGCCTTCTCAGATCGTACATCTCCGTGTCGGTGATGAACGGCACGATCAGCGTGACTCCCTGTCCAGCGAGGCGGAAACTGCGGGTGAGGGTGTTGAAGATGACCAGCGCGTGACCCACGGGGACCAGACGGATGGAGGCGGGGATCAGCAGCAGGAGGAAAAGGCCGAGGAGCGCGAGCGACAGGAATCGCCGGGCGTCTCCGAGGACGTCCGGCAGACGGCGGCGCCCCTTCGGATCGAGCACCTCCACATCTCGCCGCCGTTGCAGCATTCGGACCACGAGGAAGGCGATCGCCGCCGCGAGGATCAGAACGAAGAACAGGAAGCGCATGCTGCATCCCCCACCTTCAGGAGCGTTCAGGGTCGATGGATTCCTGCGGCGGATCCCCGGGACGCGGCCGAATCGCGCAGGAGCCGGACCCGATAGACTCTAATCCCCCGCCGCGGCGCGGCGCAACACCTCGGGCCTCCGGGAGGAAGATTGGACGCTCGGCCCGACCCGCGGGATAATCGGGGGCCATGAAACGGAAAGCCGTCCTTGCGGCGCTCGTCTCCTTCGCGCTGGGCGCGGGCTGCGGCGGACAAGCCTCCGCCCGCGTGGTCGCAGACCCGGCCGGGCTGAAGCGGGCCCCTCGCGGCGAGGCGACGGCTCCCGTGCAGAGGACCGGCGTCTATCACGTTCTTCGGCCGGGCCAGACCCTGTCTGCGCTCTCCCGAACGTACCGGGTGCCGGTGCAGAGGCTGGAGAAGGCGAACCGGATCATCGACCCCACCACCATCCCGGCGGGGACGCCCATCTTCGTCCCGGGAGCTTCGCGCCTCCTCGAGGTTCCCGCGCGCAGGGGCCCCGTGCTTCACTGGCCCCTGGTGGGGAAGATCACGACGCCCTTCGGCGCGGAAGGAGACAGAGCGCGCCATGACGGCATCGACATCGACGGCGTTTGGGGAGAGGAGGTTCGGGCGGCGGCTCCAGGAAGGGTGATCTGGGCGGGATCCGAAGGGCGCTACGGCAAGATGGTCGTCATCGATCACGGCGGCGGGCTTACCACCTTCTACGCTCACGCCAGCGAGCTGCTGGTGCAGACGGGGGACGCGGTGGAGGAGGGTCTTCCGGTCGCGCGTGTGGGAAGGACCGGCAACGCCCGCGGAACCCACCTCCATTTTGAGGTGCGCCGGCAAGGCGTTCCGATAGATCCCGTTCCCCTCCTTCCACCGGAAATCCTGCATCCCGCCAGCGAACCTTGAGAACCCGGCGGCCGTTCCGGCGGGAACGCCGGCCCGCCCCGCGGCAATCCCCTCATGCGGGCCAGATGTCGGCGTTGGCGATCTCGAGGACGTTTCCGTCCGGATCGTGGAAGTAGAACGAAAGTCCTCCCGGCCACTGGATCTCCCGGAGGATCGGGACCCCGCGCGAATGGAGGTGAGCCTTCCAGGGCTCGTAGTCGTCAGGAGGGACCAGGAAGCAGATATGGCCTGGGCCGGTGGCCCCGTGCGCCGGGAGGCTCCCTCTCTTCGAAGACTCCGCGTTGAAGAGGAGAAAAACGCTCGATCCGACCCGCAAAAAGAGGCTGTGGCCCGGCTCGCGGCTGAGAAGTCGCATCCCGAGGACGTCCACGTAGAATCGCTCGGTGCGGTCCTGGTCGGCAAAATAGAGGACGGTCTCGAGGATCTTGGTGAGGCGGGGGAGAAGGTGTTCCATCGGCGTCTCCGGCGTACCAGACGTGTGCCGGGCGGATGGTACGTGACCCCCGGCGCAGGGTCAAGGACCTGTGGTAGGGTATGCATTCCCTTGCCGCCGGAGGAGGTGTGGACCGGGAATCCGCTGCCAGCGAGCGAGTCGGGGCCGGGGGATCCCCGGGCGCCACGTTGAGCGTCATCGTGCCCTGCTTCAACGAGGAAAAGAACCTCCCGATCCTCGTCAACAGGATCAACCAGGCGATGGGCCGGGGGTTGGTCCCCGGAGAGATCATCCTCGTGAACGACGGCAGCCGGGACGGGACCGGCGCTGTCATTGACCTGCTTGCCCGCCAGTTCCAGAATGTCCGAGCCGTTCATCATCCGGCGAACCGGGGCATCGTCGAAGGGTGGCGGAGCGGACTCGCCGCCGCGCGGGGAGAATTCGTTCTGACGACCGATGCCGATCTCCAGTACGCTCCGGAGGACATCCCGGCGCTCTACCGGGAAATGAGCTCAGGACGGTGGGATCTGGTCCAGGGGTGGAGGAGGGATCGGGAGGAGCCCAACTGGCTCAGAGACCTGCTGAGCGCGGGGCTCTCCCGGCTCCTGCAGTGGATTTTCTCGATGAAACTCCGAGACGTGAAGTCGGGGTTCGTGATCTACCGCAAGGAGGCATTCCGGGACATACTCGATTTCCGGCAGAGGTACTTCTCCTTCCAGAGTCTGATCACCGTGGCGGCCCACTTCAAGGGATACCGGATTCACCAGATCCCCATCACTTTTTTTCGCCGGCACGCCGGCGAGTCGTTCATCCGGCGCCCCCTGATCTTCTCGCTCAAGGCGGCGACGGATCTTCCCAAGGCCTTCTTCGAGTATCGAATCCGGAAGCGTCGCTGAGGGCGGCGGGAAAGGAGTCCGCGGCATGTGTGGCATAGCGGGTTTCTGGGGAAAGGCGGACATCTCCGACGCCACCGAGGTCCTCTATCACCGGGGCCCGGACGCTTCCGGCACCGCCGTCGCAGGCCCCGTGAGCCTGGGCAACAGGCGTTTGAAAGTCATCGACCTCAAGACCGGGCAGCAGCCCATGATGAACGAGGACGGACGGCTCACTCTCGTCTTCAACGGGATGATCTTCAACTACCGGGAGCTGCGGCGGGAGCTGGAAGGAAAGCACCGGTTCGCGAGCCAATCCGACACGGAGGTCATTGTCCACGCCTTTGAGGAGTGGGGCGAGAAGTGTCTCGACCGCTTCATCGGCATGTTCGCCTTCGCCCTCTGGGACGGCCGCGAGCTCTTCCTCGCCCGTGATCGGATGGGAGAGAAACCTCTTTATTACACCGTGCCCAGGGGTCGGTTGCGCTTCGCCTTCGCCTCCGAGATCAAAAGCCTGCTCACATTGGTCGACGCTCCGCCCGATCTGGGCGAGGGCTATGGGTCTTTCGAGACGGCGGTCGGCGACCGGACCCTCTTCAAAGGGATCCTGTCCCTCCCGCCCGGCTGTTTCCTTCGATTCGACGGACGCCGGGCCAAGGTGACCCGCTATTGGGAAATCCCCTCTTCCGATGGGCCTTATGAGAAGGAGAGCACCTACGTCGAAAAGCTCCGCTGGCTGATCGAGGACGCGGTCCGTCTGCGCCTGCGGAGTGACGTTCCGGTCGGTGTCTTCCTGTCGGGGGGCCTCGACTCGTCGCTCATCGCCTGCATCGCCCGCCCCGACGTGGTCTTCTCGTGCCGCTACCCCTACGGGCCCCGCTACGACGAGTTCGAGCACGCGCAGCTCGTGGCGCGTCACGTGAAGGCGCGCCAAGTCGTGATTCAGCCCACCGCGGCCGATCTCAAGCGGGACTATCCCCGGATCCTCTGGCACCTCGATCAGCCCATCGCCACGGCCTCTCCCATCGGGGAGTTCTCCCTGGCGCGGGAGGCAAGTCGGCACGTCAAGGTGGTGCTGGGAGGGCAGGGAGCGGACGAATGTTTCGGCGGTTACATCCGGTATCTCCTTATGACCACGGAGGAGAGTCTAGGAAGCCGCGAGGAGCTGCGGTACTACCTTCCCCTCGCGCGATATTTCTGGAATTCGCAGATGTTCGGCGATCCCGCGCAGCGGTACTTCCAACTGATTCGCCGGAGCGCGACAGAGGACGAATCGGGGCTGGCACGGGTGCGGGAAGCCTTCGGTCGCCACGTCCATCTCGTGGATCGCGTCGGCCGGGCCGACATCGAGCTGTCCCTTCCCAGCCTGATCACCATGAACGATCGGGCGGCCGCGGCTTGGGGCCTCGAGAACCGGACACCGTTTCTGGATCACCGGATCGTCGAGCTCGCGTTCCAGATCCCTCCCGAGCTGAAGATCCGGGACATGGAACAGAAAGTGATCCTTCGAAAGGTGGCGCGCGGGCTGGTCCCCGATCAGATCATCGATCGGAAGGACAAGAAGGGGCTCATCGTGCCCATCCAACTCTGGCTGGAGAACGAGCTCCGCGGATGGGCCCGCTCCCTGGTCGCCTCCCTCCGGAAGCGCCCCCTCTACCGACAGATTCCCCCGGAAGGGGCTTCGCGGGGAGAGTTCGACCGCCGTCTCTACAGCCTTCTTTCGCTCGAACTCTGGTGCCGCAACGTTCTGGAGGTGCCTCGGTCCCGGAGAATGGAGGTCGGAGATCGGCTCCGCTTCCGCGCGCGGACGCCTCAGGAGGCCCGCCAAGGATCCGGAGCCGCCCGCCCGAGGCTGACCCTCTCCGCGAGCCGCCACGCTTGACGCCGGTGAGCTTCGCGCCGCCGCGAACCCA
>Ga0066710_100008319_pt1 | contig 10065 bp, 6 predicted proteins | sample GraSoiAngelo_159_FD_79666 | JGI IMG/M metagenome (GOLD analysis project Ga0066710, IMG submission 79666) | Grasslands soil microbial communities from the Angelo Coastal Reserve, California, USA - 14_1009_16_40cm | ecosystem: Environmental > Terrestrial > Soil > Grasslands | place: USA...
ACGCCGTAGGTTGCGTGGCCATCCGGCTTCGGTGCTTTCCGTATGCATTGCTCCCGACAATCAGACGCTGGCGTCCGGGGCGGCGGATGGCACGGTCAAGCTCTGGAACGCCGTCACCGGCGAGGAACTGGCCACGCTCAAGGGACATCAGGGCCGTGTGTTCGCGGTCGCCTTCGCACCCAATAGTAAGACGCTGGCTTCCGCCGGTGAGGACCGCACCATCAAGATCTGGGACGTCACCCTGCACCACAAGCTGCGCACCCTGCGGGGCCACAAGGACGTGGTGACCTGCCTCGCCTATACGCACGACGGTTTACAATTGGCTTCGGGCAGCTTTGATGCAACAGTCAAGATCTGGAACCCGGCGACCGGGCAGGAAAAGACGACCCTCAAGGGTTTGCCGGCAAAAACAGCGAACGCCCCGGCAAGCGATAACCCGGACGAAGCGGTTTTTAAAGCCAATCCCGCCCGCATCTTTAGCGTCGCCTTTTCCCCAGACGGCAAGACGCTAGCGGCGGGCACCGAAGCGATGCTGGATCCGCCCATGCCCAGCGAGGTTCGCCTTTGGGACCTGGCCAAGGGCGAGGTCCGGGCCACGCTCGTGGCACAAACCAATACCGTCACCTCCATCGCTTTTTCAGCGGACGGCAAACTGCTGGCCTCGGTGGGCGGCGACGGCGCCCTGCATTTGTGGAACCCGGCTGACGGCAAGGAGACGGCTTCCTTGCAGGCACACGCCGCCTGGGCCACCAGCGTCGCTTTTTCTGCCGACAGCAAGACCGTGTTCACCGGAAGCTGGGACCGCACCGTCAAGCTGTGGGACGCGCCGCAATGGCATGCGCCCTACGCCTTGCAAGGCACGGTCCCGGCGGTAGCGGAAGTGGCCTTCAGTCCCAACGGCAAGATGTTGGCGGCGGCCTGCGAGGATAAGAGCATCCACCTTTGGGACACCGCCAGCGGCAAGGAGCTGAAAGTCCTCAAGGGCCATAGCGAAAGGGTCTGGTCCGTGGTCTTCGCCCCTGACAACAAGACGCTGGCCTCTTGTTGCGGCGATCCGAGCAACCCCCAGAAGGGGGAAATCAAACTCTGGGACACATCGACCGGCAAGGAGCAGGCCACCCTTGGCTCGAATGCAGGGTTGATCTTCAGCCTGGCGTTCTCTCCCGATGGCAAGACGCTTGCCAGCGCCGGCTGGGATAAGATCGTTCGCCTGTGGGACGTGGCCGGAGGCAAGGAATCGGTAAGCCTGGAGGGGCACACGGAGCAGGTGCGCTCCGTCCGCTTCAGTCCCGACGGCAAGCGGCTGGCCTCGGCCGGTTACGACGGCACGGCGCGGATCTGGGACCCGGCGGCCGCCCGCGAGCTGAGCACAATCCACGCTCACCAGGACGGTTTGCAGGAGGCGGTCTTCTCGCCGGACAGCAAGCTCCTGGCAACCTGCGATCGTCCGGACGTCGATTTTCAGCATCCGGGCCAGATCAAAATCTGGGACGTGGCCACGGGGGAAGAGCGTTTTACGCTGAAGGCCGCGCGCGGCCGCATCCTCGGCCTGGCCTTTTCTCCCGACGGCAAGACGCTCGCCAGCGGCGGCGGCATGGGCGAACAGTTCGGCGACATCACCTTCTGGGATCCCGCAACCGGCAAACAGAAGATCGCCCTTTATCCGCACAAGCACTGGATCGAGAGCATGGCGTTTTCAGTCGATGGCAAGTTGCTGGCCAGCGGCGGCGGCTTCCAGGGCAAGGGAGGCGAAGTCAAACTGTGGACCGGGAGGTGAGTGGTGAGTGGTAGGTGGTGAGTGGTAGCAGATTGACAACCACCACTCACCACCTATCACTCACCACCCACTACTCACCACTCACCAAGGCCATGGTTTACCTTTCGCGCATCTACACGAAAACCGGTGACCAGGGCGAAACTGCCCTGGGTGATGGTACGCGCGTGCCGAAAAATCATCCGCGCGTGGCAGCGTATGGGACTGTGGATGAACTGAATTCGGTGCTGGGAGTTTTGCTGGCCCAGATTCCCGCCCTGCCCGAAGCCGGTCTGATCCGCGGCATCCAGAACGATCTCTTCGACGTGGGCGCCGACCTGTGTCTGCCGCAATCCGCATCGAGGCCTTCCAAGCCCCCGTTACGCGTCCGGCCGGAACAAGCCGAAAGGCTCGAAAAAGCGATCGACCGCCTGAACGCCAATCTTGCTCCCCTGACGAGCTTTGTCCTGCCCGGCGGCCAACCGGCGGCAGCCTGGTGCCACCTCGCCCGAACCATCTGCCGCCGCGCCGAGCGCGCGGTTGTTGCCCTGTCTCAGGCGGAGCCGATCAATCCTCAAACTGTCATCTATCTCAACAGGCTTTCAGATCTGCTGTTCGTGCTGGCGCGCGTCAGTAATGCCGGGGGCCAGGAGGACGTACTCTGGCAACCGGGGAAGACGATGGATATCGAATAGTGCTAATCGATGCAGGCGCATGAAAAGCTGTGATCAGGCAGCAACACCTGGACGCACGACGGCCGGCTGCGGCGCCCGGTGTTTCAGGAGCGGCGTGTTGCCTGCCGCCGGGCAGTGGAAATCTTGCCGCCCAAGATCGAGTGCGGCCATTCTTTTACCGGTCAATCGAAATTGGTGACAATTTAGCCGCAGAGCCTGACGAACCACCGATTCGGGCGGCGACATCAGCGAACAGCCGTTGGATCGCCTCGGCGGGCGCAGCGGATGCGCCGCTGCCGCCTTGATCCGTCAGCGCTTGCACGACGGCTTTCCAGGCGGTGGGGTCTGGCAGCAACGCAGCACGCTCGTTCAGCCAGGCAGTTTGCTCCTCATTATTTCCACCTCGGCCGGCCAGGGCAGCCGCCTGCTCCGCGAGCGCAATACTTACTTTGTTGAATTGTAGCCCCCAGCGCTGCCCGCGCGCCCGCGCTGCTCGGTTAGCATCCTGCGACGATTGCCGGAATGGGATGAGCGGCCTGGCGCCGGCCGGCAGCAGCCAGACAGCGGCGTCGCTGCTCGGCGCGGTGCGCTGGCCCGTGAGGCTGAACAGGCTTTCCGCTTGTGCGGCGTGCAGGTCGCGAGTGGCGGTTTGCAAGGCGCGTTCGGCTTCGAGAGTTGCTTCGTGGGCCGCGGCACGCTGTGCCGCCGGCGCCGCGAGTTCGCGCTCCGATGCGGCCTGGTACGTCCGCCACGCTTGGCGCTGGCGGCGCAGGGCGGACGCTTCGTTGTGCAAGGCATCGCCCCCTGCCCGCGGTCCCGCCTTCAGGGCCGCTACCTGAAGCTGAAGTCGCTCGAGGTCGCGGTTGACCTGGCCGGCAAGCTCGGTGCGCGCCTGGGCAGCCGCGACGAATCCCAGCACGGTATTCGCCTTCTCCGATCCCGTGTCGATCGGCGCGTTGCCGTAGTTGATCTCGCGCGACGTGCGCACCGCGCCGAGAATCCTCTCCTGTTCGGTGTAGTCCAGCAAGAGTTGTTGCAACTGGTCCGTCAAGTACTGGTCGTTCTCGGCTTGTCCCAGGGCCCTGTAAAGGGCCTGCACGTGCGGCGAAGCGTCGGGCGGCACCTGGTACGTGACATAGCGCGAGGCGCCGTTGTAAATGGTCATTTTGCTGACCTTGGGCGAAGACGGCTCAGGGGGTTGCGCGTCGCCAAGGCTGGAGAAGAGGAAGAGGAGAAAAAGTCCGGCCGCCGAACCACGAGCCCAGGCTCGCGCCATTGCGTCACCAATGCCTTTCGGGCACCGTAAGTGGAGGAGCGGCGAACGGGACGGATGCCACGCCGCGCTCACCGCTGCATCTCTCCACCGAGATCTCGTCCGCAACTCGGCGCAAACTTACGCCGGTTGCACATAGACGGCAAGTTTTGTCTTGCTTGCGCGAAAAAGTTCAATTTCTGCGTCCACGCAACTGGGAGAGACGTGAGCCGACACGTCCAATCTTGATTTGAGAAGCGATCATCGCTTGGCGGCTCCTACGCTTGATCGGCCCTTCGGTGAAAGGTCATCCCTCGACAAGCGTAATGAGTGGCTAGCATCATTACAATGGCGTTCCGTGGATGCCTGACGAAAACTGGGCCGCGAATTGCCAGACCTGGTCGCCCGTGCGGAGCGGCGCGCGGGGAATCTTCGACCACGTCGCGGGCCGTCTCCCGCTCCAGTTAGTCGCCCGTGAATGGGTCGCGCTCGCAGAGACTCGCGCTTTGATAAGGAGATGGGTACGAAGATCAGACTGCCGTCCCCGCCAGGCAGTTCTCTTGCCGTTTGGCCGGCTCGCGCGGGAAGCAGCCATCTAGGGTGGGGAGCTCCTTGTCCGCCAGGATCTTGCAAAATCGCTCGACCAATTCCGGATCCAATCCACCCCCAGCGGCGTCGCTGCGCAGCATGGCCAGGCAGCCCTCGTGGGGGATTGCGGAGCGGTAGGGCCGGGCACTCGCTAACGAGTCGTAGACGTCGGCAACCGACAGAATGCGCACCTCGATGGGCAGATCGGCACTGGGCAACTGGTCGGGATAGCCGCGGCCGTCCATGCGCTCGTGGTGCCAGCGCACGAGCGGGATGACACCTCGGATCGAGCGCAGCGGTTCAACGATGTGAGCGCCTTGAACCGTGTGTTGCTTGACGATCTCGTATTCTTCGGGAGTCAAGGGACCCGGCTTGTTGAGAATGGCGTCCGGGACGCTGATCTTACCGATGTCGTGCAGCAGGGCGCCCTTGGCCAGCGTTTGCCAGACGTCCGCCGTGATACCGACATGGGCGGCCAGCAGCAGCGCGTAATTCCGCACCCGCTCGGAGTGGCCGTGTGTGTACGGGCTCTTGGCCTCGACCGCGCGGGCGAAGGCGAACACGACCGCTTCCGCCGAATCCAGCTCGTCAATCAGGTCCTTGACCCGCAGCAGAGAACGGCAGCGGGTAATGACCTCAACACATTGAAACGGCTTGGTCAGGAAGTCATCGGCGCCGTGTTCCCAGCAGCGCAATTTCGATCGGGCCGCCGATTGGCCGGTCAGGATGATGATGGGAATCCAGCGCGTCGCCGGGTTGTCCTTGATGGAGCGACACACTTCATAGCCGTTCACATCGGGAAGGTTGAGATCGAGCAAGATCAGGTCGGGCGGTCGCTTGGCGATGCCGTCCAGCGCGTCGCGGCCGTTGCTCGCACTCGCGACGTCGAGGCCCTCGGCGGCCAGCACGTTCATGAGGAGACGAACCGTCGCCGGCTCGTCGTCCACCACCAGGACTCTATGCGCATTGCCCAACGACACGCAGCGTTCTCCTATGTCTTGTCGGCGATGGTCTCAGGGGACATTCACAAAAGGAATCGGCTCCGGCTGGCACCGTGCAAGATTCCATCCCCGGCTCGAGTTGCCTTTGCCTGCCTTTTAGCCTGTTGCACCGACGTGGGCAGGTCGCTGACCTGCTGACGTCCTGGCAGGTTAGCAACCTGCCCCACGTTTTGTGGAGAGTCTTTCCCCCTCCCGGCAGCTTAGGTTGTAAGTGCCGGGATGTCAAAATTTTGCAGCATGTCTTCTACTGCCAGCGAAACCATTTCAATGCCAGCATAAAGCAGACCACGGCATAGCCCGCAAGGATCGCCAGCCGCCAGGCGATGGCCGCCAGGGAGGCGCCCTCCAACATCACTTCCCGGAGGGCGATGTTCAATTGCGTGAGCGGCAAGGCCTGGATGACAGGCTGCATGACCTGCGGGAAGCGGGCCGGGGAGAAGAAGATGCCGGACAGGAGCCACATCGGCAGCATGACCAGGTTCATCAGTCCGGATACCGTTTCTGTTTTCATGGCCCGGCAGGCAACCAGAAGACCAATGCCGGAAAACGCCATCGCACCCACGAAAATCGTCAAGGTCAACGTCAGCAAGTTGCCTTCAATCGGCACGTGAAAGCCGAGCCTGCCAACCAGCAGAAGGAGCACCATCTCGGGCAGGACAAAAACGAGCCGGCCGAGAAGGATCGACAAGAGGAAGTCCTCCTTGCGCATCGGCGTGGCGAGCAATCGCTTGAGCAGCTTGCGGACGCGCATATCGACAATGACAAAGCCGACCCCCCACAAACCGCCGCCCATCAGGTTCATACCCATGAGGCCCGGCAGCAGGAAGTCGATGTAGCGATTGCCCGGCTCGGTCGTCAGCACGTCGTTGGTTTGCCAGGCGGCCTGGCCGGCCTTGTAGTCGTGTGCGGTGCTGCTTTCCTTCTTCTCTGTTTGGACATTGGCCTTCCATCTTGCTAGCGCGGCATCGACGCGGCACCGGGCCACGACACTTTCCTGACGGGTTGCATCATAGACATAGTCGAAACCACGAGGCGTGGGAACGACATAGAGGTCGGTCTTGCCGGTGCGCAGGCGTTGGCGGCAGGCTTCGGCATCGTGTGTTTCCGCCGTCAGACCGTCGGCCTGCAGGCACTGCAGGATCGCGTTCGCCTGGGTGGCCAGGCTCGGCACTTCCGCCACATCCACAGTCGGCGGCGCTGGCTCCCTGCCCGAGAAGGCAATGCCCAGCCCCACGGCCAACAGTACGGGAAAGCCGTAGACCCAGAAGACCACCTCCGGCTCCCGGTAGAATTCGCGCAGCCGGGCCAGAAACAGTTGCAGGAGGGGCTGCCAGCGATTCATGCGAACTCCCTGCCGTTAGTGGCATTTCCGCTGAGCGGATCACGCGTTGAAACTTGGATTTAGATCCAGCGTCACCGGTGTGCCACTGCTTGCTCGCCCCTCTGCTGCTTTGCCCCAAGCGCTGGCGTGCGTGGGGCGAGCAAGCAGTGGCACACCCCCAGTGTAAAGTTTCAATCTGTGACCCGCTTAGGTGCTGGCCACGCGGAAAGATGCTTGTCGAGCCAGCCTTGCACGTCCGCAAGGAAGCGGTCCGGATCCGGCTCAAATTCCAATGTATGATGCGCCCCGGCATATTCGAGCACTTGCTTGTCAGGCCCGGCGAATTTCTCGACAAAGCGGCGCGTCGCGGCGTTGTCAATAATGCGATCCTTCTCCGCCAGAAGAAGTAAGACCGGCACACGCACGTAGTTCGGAGTGCCGCGCAGATAATGATCGAGCCGGATACTTTCGATGAGGAAACGGGCCGTGGCCCGGTGCAGACTGCGGGAGTCGCTGCGGAGGAAATCCTGCCAGCGGGAAGACGCGGTAAAGAGTTCCGGATCATTGAGCGGAATGGAAAAGAGCCGTTCGGGTGAGCGCAGCCGGGCCCAGGCAATCCCCAGACGCGTGCGCCAGGGAAGCCGCACGCGCGGAAAAAAGCCGGGACAAAGCAGGACCAGCCCGTCGGCGCAGCCAGGCTGCCAGCGCTCCAGGGCAGTCGCTATTTTCCCGCCCCAGGATATGGCGACAAGGAAGACGGGCAGAGGGCTCCGAAGGCCGACACTGGTCGTCCGCAACTGCTTGAGAAATTCGCTGACGTCCGCCAGGAGGCGCACGTAGCTGGGCGCGTCGCCGCGTCCTTCCTGATTCATGCCGGAGCCGCGGCGGTCGAGAAAAGAGACCTCGAACCCGGCCTGGCTCAGCTTGGTGCACGAGTAGTCGAACCAGCCGGCGTGGCTCTGGACGCCGTGGAGGCAAACCACATGAGCACGCGGCGGCACGCGTTCCGTGCCCTGGCGCGCCAGGTAGCGGCGATAGCGCCAGCAGTAGCCGTCCGAGGCCGTGAAGGAATCGACGGTATAGATGGCGTCTGCATCAGCCAAGCAGCGGCTCCTTGCGCAGTGTCACCCGCTTGAGCGCTTCCGGGTCTAGACTCACGCCCAGTCCGCAGCCCGTCAGTGCCGGTGCCCAGCCGCCGCGACCGAACGTCAGATCCGCCTGGCCGAGCGGCTCGCCAACCAGGTGCCGGTCGTAGGATCCTTCGACATAGCGAAGGTCCGCCACGCTGGAGGCGAAATGCCGGCCGGCGGCGGACAGCACGGCCGTCTCGCCGACCTGGCAGCCCAGCTGATAGCCGAGCCCGTGCCGGCGGGCAAACTGGGCCAGGTGTAACGTGGGAATGAAGCCGCCGCATTTGGAAAGACGCAAGTTGAAGAGATCGCACGTGCCTTGTTGCACCGCCAATTCGGCATCGACCGCGCTACAGAGCGATTCATCGAGCATGATTGGAACCTGCACTTCGCGGCGCACGCCGGCCAGGCAGCCAACGGATTCGTGCGCGACCGGCTGTTCGACGGCGCTGATACCAAACGGTTGGAGCTCGCGGATGCGCGTGACGACCTGGTCCGGCGACCAGGCCTCGTTCGCGTCCACGCGCAGATCGACGCTCTTGCCGACGCGGCTGCGGATGCGCCTGAGGCGTTTCACGTCGTCGTAGCCTGCGATGCCGACCTTGACCTTGAGCTGGTCAAAGCCATAGAAGCGCATGGCGGTGGCAGCCAGAATCAGTTTGAAGCCACGGGCTGAGGTGATGGCGCCGCTGTAACGCACCCGCTCGCGAAACTGGTACAGATCGGGGGCCAGCAGTTGCGTGACACGCGACAGCGGTTCACCGTATCCGTGGCCATAAGCGTCGAGCAAGGCCAGCTCCACGGCACAGCGAGCGGCGTTGCCGCGGCAGCGGCGCTCATCTCCGGGTACCTCGGCTGTCTGCACGCGCTCGGCCAGCGCCACGGCCTGTGCGAAATCCCGGCATGGCTCCAACTGTGCCTTGAAATTACTGCGCCGCAGCAGATCAATGTCGCTAGCGATCGTTTCGCCGGTGACATACTCACGCGGAACCCCTTCACCGAACCCCTCGCTGCCGTCCTGGAGGACGCAGCGAACCAGGAGATTGTCCGTCTCGGTGCGCGTGTGCGAAGCGTGGCGAATGGGACGCTTAAGCGGGATGCGAATATGGAACGCGGTCAGCTCGACAACTTTCAAGAGAACCTCCAGCACGAGTCAGAGCTTGTGAAAAAATGGGGACAGGCACCGGCCAAGAAACGAATTGGTTTTTGCGTGGGACGGCCGGAGCCAGTCCCCATTTTTCACAAGCTCTCGCTACTGCATCCGCACCGCCTCGATGGCGGGCGCGGCGTGGGGCCGAAAGCTATCGTAGCAAAGCCACAGTCCCAGGACAGTAACCACCAGGGCACTGAGGACAGGGAGGGCCTTGAAGAGCCGGCTTCCTTCCCAGCGCGGGCCGGCCAGGCTCTTCGTGCGTACCACAAGGACCCCGAACAGAACCAGCACGGCGGCCAGGCCCGCGCTAAACGCCAGAAGCATCGGCAAAGCGAGTGTCAGCCGATTGGTCGAAACAGCCAGCAGCAGGACCACGATGGCATCCCAGCAGGGCACGATGCCGCCATTGATCCCGAGGATGATCAGTCCCCACCAGCTCACGGCTTGGCCCGGCGGTACGAGGACATGAACGTGGCCGTGCTCGTCGTGATAGTGATCGGCATGGCCAGGATCGTGGCTGTGCGAGGCGTGCCCGTGATGGTGATGGTCGTGGCCGTGATGGTGATGGCCGTGGCCGCCCAGATGGAAGTGATCTGCTTGTCCTGTCAACCGGCGCAAGAGCAGCCAGAAGCCCAGCCCGACGACCAGCAGGCCGCCGCCCAGTTCCAGGGCGGTCTGCAAGTGCTGCTGGCCGGCGGCCGACAGTCGGCCCTGCGGCACCAACCAACGCAGCGCGATGGCGATGGCAATCACCACGCCGGTGTGCGTCAGCGTCGTGACCAGTCCCAAAAGCAAGGCATGGCCGACGGTGCCGCGCTCGCCGACCAGGTAAGCCGCGACCAGCGTTTTGCCGTGCCCGGGAGTCAGAGCGTGAATGCCGCCCACCGCAGCCGCCAGGGAAACGAGCGCCCAGAAGCCGTAGCGCGTATCGAGAAACAGGTCGAGCAAACTAAGCTCGCGAAGACGCTGCCACCAGCCTTTCTCTTTTGAAATCTGCTCGACCCTCTTCTGCATGTCCAGATTTGGCGGTTCCCCGGGGGTGCTCGACGCAGCGGTGTCGCTGGCGAAAAAAAACGTCGCTTGCAGCGTTCGCAAGCGGCTGTCATCTCCAGGGCGAAGTTCCGTTGCCTGCCTGGCCTGGAGTGCGGCGTCGGGTTCCGTCTTGCTGACAACATGAACCGGCTTTCGGCACA
>Ga0066710_100008320_pt1 | contig 10064 bp, 9 predicted proteins | sample GraSoiAngelo_159_FD_79666 | JGI IMG/M metagenome (GOLD analysis project Ga0066710, IMG submission 79666) | Grasslands soil microbial communities from the Angelo Coastal Reserve, California, USA - 14_1009_16_40cm | ecosystem: Environmental > Terrestrial > Soil > Grasslands | place: USA...
CGACAGGTTCGTCGGAGTGTTAACCTTGACGCCACGATAGGCTTCCGTCTTGAACCACAACTCCAAATGATCTGTCAGCCCAATGTTGAAGCTCAGCGGCACCGACGTGATGTCGACATTGCCTGGATCACGATCGTAATTGCTATAAGCCACACTGAAGGTATATTCGCCCCTCCGAATTGTCGACCCGTCGTAAATGGTGAACAGACCGGTAGGGCCACCTTCGGGCCCGCCAGTGCCCACTGATGGCGACTGGTTCCGTGGATCGTTGTCATTGCGCAGCGTCTGCGCCGACACAACGGCCGAAAAAACAAAAATTGCGAGCGCACAAAGGAGCACTATATTCGCGAGTTTCATCGCGTTCCTCCTGCGGTGTATGTGAAAAGCTTCTCGGGGCCCGAATCCTGAAAGGTGAACGAGTGGCCGATGTTGGAGTGAATTGAAAATGCCTGCTCGAAGCATCGCGCCGCTAGCCAACCCAGGGGATACGCACGCTCGAACTGCCAGCGTCAACGAGAACCGTTAACAAACTGCTCTCGCTCGCCTTGTCATCATCGACTCAACGAGCGCAGCAACCAGGAGAAGGTCTTGCCAAAGTCTTACAAGCCTCTCCGAACTCTTTAATGCCTGATAATCCAGCGCTACTTTATAAGAAAACTGAGCGCTTATGTCAACTAAGATTTCCATGCTCGTGCGATGGCTGGATATCTACAACCCCACACCGGTCTGTTTAAAGCAGGAAATACTGGGCGAAGACTATCATTTGCCACTGACGGAAATCAAGACCTTTTCACGACTTAGCGCCTATTTTAATATGTTTTTTCAGTCACGCGTATATGCCGCGCATCCGCGTGTCATAAGCCACTCGATCGATGGCGAGCATGTATGCCGCTGTCCGGGTATCGACTGAGTGCGCGTCGGCGTACCGGCAAAGATCATTGAAACTGGCAACCATGGTGTCTTGCAGTCTCTCATTAACGACATCCTCTCGCCAAAAATATCCCATTCGATCCTGCACCCATTCAAAGTAAGAGACTGTCACCCCGCCGGCGTTAGCAAGAATGTCAGGTATAACGAAGATACCTTTTTGATAGAGAATTTCGTCAGCCCCAGCCGTTGTTGGTCCATTCGCGCCTTCTGCCAGCACCTTGCATTTCAGCTTCTCTGCGTTGTGCGACGTGATCTGATTTTCGGTGGCCGCCGGCACCAGTACGTCGCAATCCAACTCGAGCAATTCCGAATTACTGACGTATTCCGTGTTCGGATAATCTTCAAATGACCTCGTAGTTTCAAGATGCTTCATTGCCGCTGGAATATCGATCCCGGCTGGATTATGAATGCCACCATGAACATCGGATATGCCGACGATTTTGAAACCCGCCTCATGCAACAATAAAGCGGCGATGCCCCCGACATTGCCGCTGCCCTGGACTATCACGCGAGTGTTAGCGGGATCCATTTTGAAGCGCTTGGCCGCCTCTCTCACAACAATCAAGAGTCCTCTGCCGGTAGCTTCGCGACGACCTCGCGAGCCACCTAAATCAATCGGCTTGCCGGTAACGACCGCGTTTACTGTGTGACGGGCGTGCATTGAATACGTATCCATAATCCACGCCATCGTCTGTTCGTTCGTATTCATGTCAGGCGCAGGAACATCTTTCTCTGGTCCGATAAAGTCAAGCAGCTCGGATGCATAACGACGGGTCATTCTTTCAAGCTCACCAAGGGACATTTGTGTCGGATCACATATGATGCCACCTTTTGCGCCGCCAAACGGAACGTTAACGACCGCGCATTTCCAGGTCATCCAGGCCGCCAAGGCGCGCACTTCATCAATGTTCACATCCGGCGCATAACGAATGCCGCCCTTGGCCGGCCCGCGCGCAAAATTATGCTGGACACGAAAACCTTCAAAGACTTGAATGCGGCCGGAATCCATGCGCGTCGGAATATAAACCTTTAACTCACGGTTTGGAACGCGCATTACCGCGTAGAGATCAGGATCCAAATTCAATAATTGCGCGGCGCGATCGAATCGCGACATCATTGATTCGAAAGGGTTCTCTTCTTTAATCTCTTTGATGTCATCGAACAGGGCAGTAGACATATCAGTCTCCAGCAACTAATTGAGCTAAGAGAGCTTTAAAGAGTTTCTGATTGTCGAAATGTTATCGCATGGAGTTAAGGCGCGCAACCATCGTGTTCTGCGGCAGACGCAACGCTCAAACGCGTGTTAACATCGAATACAAAGCTACGAAAACCACTCGGGCTGCGAATTTCAACTTAGCGACTACTTGAAATGGTATTTCCTTCGCGACGTCATCACCGATTAATCGGAGCGATCGTTCTGATCGTTTGCGGCGGAGCGTGCATGGCGACCGCTCAGATCAACGACACCGATGAAATGGATCCGGTAAAACTATTCGAACGCGGCCAGGATGCTCATGCCAGGAACGATTACAAGCGCGCCATCGAACTGTACGAAGCAGCAATCAAACTAAAACCTGAGTTTCCCGAAGCTGAGTTTCAACGAGCTATGGCATTGCTCTTTACGAACCGAAAAGCTGAAGCAATTGAAGGATTCAATCGCGCGATCACCTTGCGACCCGATTGGGCGATGGCCTATTCCAAGTTCGGAACTTTTCTGGGCAGCTATGGGAATGATCCGGCCGCGGCCGAGCCGATTCTACGGCGGGCCATTGAGCTTGATCCCAAAGACGATTTTGCGCTGGTAGTCCTCGCAGAGATACGTGCTCGTGCTGGAGACATGAATGACGCTTTGAAACTAGTCCGTTCGGCAACAGCCCAACCAACTGCGAAATCTTCGACCTGGCGCAAGCGTGCATTCATTGAAAGCTTAGCGGGAGACAAAATGGGTGCGCTTGCCAGTCTTGATCAGGCATTAATGGCTGACCCAAAAGATCTCGGCGCACGATACGATCGGACCAGGCTTCGCCTTGACGTCAATGATCCGGAAGGGGCGATAGCTGATCTTCGCATCCTGGAACAGGCGGGCTTCGGCCGCGGCCTCGCCGAGGCCTTCGATTACGCACAATTGTATGAACGCGCCGGCAGGCGTGAAGATGCTCTGCGAATGCTGGATGCGCTTTCAGAAAAAGATCGGAGAAGCCCCGAAGTGATCGCTTTGCGCGCCGAAATCGATGGCGGCGCAGGCTCGAGCGCCGAAGAACGGGCGGCACTTGAAGAGTTGTTGAAACGCGATTCCCAGAACGCAAGCTTGCTGGCGCGCCTGGGAAATGCCTATCGTCGCGTCGATCCCTTAAAGTCGCAGGACTACTACTATCGCGCGCTGCAAATCGAGCCTGCGAACTCGAAATATGCAATTGGTTACGCCGCCGCACTCGTGCAACTTCGACAGTTCGCCCAAGCTGTCCCGATTTTGCAGAAAGTTATCGCCAGGCATCCCGACGAATATTATGCGCACACGAATCTCGCGCTGGCACTTTTTGAATTGAAAGATTTCAGAAGCGCGCTCCCCCAGTACGAGTGGATCGCCACGGCTCGTCCCGAAATTGCGGCAACCTACTTTTTCATCGCCGCGGCGCATGATAATCTGCAGGAGTATCCAGAGGCCCTCGAAGCATACGAAAAGTTTCTGGCGCGAGCGAACCCAACTGGGAACAAGCTTGAGATCGACAAAGTGAATTTGCGACTCCCTGTACTACGCGATCAGATAAAGCGCGGTCAGGGTGTTAAGCGGAAACCTAATTAGACAGCGACTCGTGCCGAGATCCTAAAATGCCACGCGCGCTTAGTCACACTCAGCTCTTCCTTCCTCTCATTTCCATCTGTTTGCTCGCATCAAGCTCAATAGGGCAACAACCCCGCAGTGCTCAGTTGCCCGCGCCACCACCGATGCGTTTCGTTACGCGCGCCGATCGTTCCCAACTGAATGCGACGAAGGAATCCAAGGCTCGTGTGCGGCTAACGATGGATTTGGCAGCCGAGCAGTTAAGCCGAATGGAAGGACTGACCGCGGAAAAGAAATTCGATGAGGCATCAGAAGCGCTGGGAAATTATCTCGGTCTGATTGAAGACGTGAAGGCGTTTCTGGGCGGCTTAGTTCAGGATAAGAACGCCACGCGCGATCTCTATCGACATTTGGACATTTCTTTGCGCGCGCAGATTCCGCGACTGGCGGTACTCCGCCGAGCAACGCCGTCCGACTACGCAATTCATATCAAAGCCGCGGAGGAATTCATTCGCGACACCCGCAGCGAAGCATTAGAGGCGTTCTATGGCCATACCGTCCTGCGGCCGGGCGCAAATGTCGAAAAGAAAGCCGACGCAACCAAAAATTCACCCGAAGAAAATAAGCGGCCATGAATTGCGCCTTTTAATTATCTACAAGAACGAAGGACAAGCCGAAGTGCGAAAACGCAGGACGATAATACTGGGACTGTTCGCTAAGGCCTCTTTTATTCTATGCGGTACCCTTCTTTCGTTGGGAATTGGGTTCGCACAAACGCGCGATCACCTCACCGATCAAGAGACTGATTTAATCCGCTATCACCAGGAACTCGACAAGCGGATCGACGTTTTCATCAAGGCCATCGATCGTCGGTTCGCAATCATCAACAACACGGCCCAACCATCCGTCAAGAAGAAGGACAAGGATGAACCCGATTGGGGCGACTTGCCAAAAGGTTCACGCGCGGACTTGCTGGGCGATATTGCGGGGATCCTGGACGAAGCAATTACGAATATCGATGACGTCAGCCGGCGCGATGAAAAGAATCCATTGATTTCACGAGCACTCCGTAAATTAACGGCTGCGACCAGAGGATATGTCGATCAATTGACGGCTTTGAAGAATCAATCAAAAGACCCGGATGAGTCGTCCGCAATCGAACGCGCGCTTGATAACGCAAACCAGATCATCGAAGCTGGAAGTAAACTCCCCGCGCCTTCGGCCGACGAGAATAAGAAGAAAAAGAAACCGTAGCGGGCGGGGCAGTAGCCCGACCGTCAGGGAGGGCGTTTCTTGGAATCACTAAGCGCCCTCCCTGACGGTCGGGCTACTGCTCTCACTCCCGCGCTTTCTTTAAGACCTCTGTTGCCCGATTAATCGCCGCAATAATTCTCTCCAGACCTTCCTTCATGTTCGTCGAATTGCGATCGTCGATTGCTTGTCGAAAATCCGTCAGAGGTTGCGACGCGTAACCAGTGAAAATTCCCGGCGCGTAAATCTCGTGTTTGTACCAGGGCCTCCCATTCAGACCGCGATCATCGATGAACGAGCGCTCGACGCCGATCAGCGCGTCATTGAGACGCCGAAGCCTGGCTGCTGATGACGTAGACTTTTCACTTTCAATGACCAGTCGTTGTCTCTCCTTTTCAACGCGCGCGGCTTCGTCGGCAAAATTCTTGATCGCATCGTTCATCGACTTTTCGTCAACGGCGCTTTCAAGTTTTCGAACCTTTGCTAATCTAAGGCTCTCGTTGAAGTACTCCCGAATCTGATTTGCGTAGTCCGTGTAGTCGAGCGACAAACCATCTGCATTCGCCAGACGCATGGCCATCGTTCCCCACAATCGGGCGGCGGCAACGTGATAGACAAAATCGGGATCGCCAAAGTGGGACATCCAATAAAACGAATCGAACGCCGAATGATAGACGCCGTAATCTCCGCCGAAGCCCATGTCAGTCGAAGGAATGCCCAAATGCTGCAAGAACGGGGTGTAGTCTGAACCCGAACCCAGCGGATTAATATGCGCTTCATCGTTGTAGTCTGCATCGGTTTCATTTCGTTGTTCGCGCGCGCGATCTTGCCATTGCTGATAAACCGTCTTTCCGGTTTTCGGATCTTTCACTTCACGCGTCGCGGAGCGGATCAGTTTCCAAAGCGAGGGCACAGATGACGCGCCATAATTTAGTCCGTTCACAGCGACGTCAACGTTCAAATAAGCTACGGCCTTTGCTTGCAACTCTGTCGCGTTTTCTTCCGCCCACTCGGTCGAACCGATCAAGCCGTACTCTTCCCCGTCCCAACTGCAAAGAATGATCGTGCGGCGTGGTTGCCACCCGCTCTTGAGCAGTTGTCCGAAGGCGCGGCCAACTTCCAACATCGTCGCCGTGCCGCTGTTTGGATCCACCGCGCCGAATACCCAGGCATCACGATGATTACCCATAATCACCCAACGATCCTTTTCCGCCACGCCATCAATCCGCGTGATCACGTCCCAAAGTGTGCGCGATTGGTAATCCATGTCGGTCTTCAAATGGACGCGCACATCATTGGTGCCGCCGACGTGATAAGGAAAAGGAAAACCGCCCTGGAAACCGCGAGGACGTACTGGCCCTTTCAATGGCTCGATCAATTTGCGAGCTTCGTCGTAAGCGAGCGGCTGCACCGGGATGCGCGGAATGTCTGCGTAAGCCTGTTCCAAAGTTAGTCGCGGCGTGCCGGGAATGGCCGGCTTGCCGGGCGTCAAAGGATCACCCGGATACTGAAACAGAAATTGGACTGAGCCACGCTGTCCTGCCGCGACCGGACGCCACGGGCCTTTGGGATAAACATCGCCTTGCGCGTAGCCGTCCTCCGCGGGATCCGAATAAATGATGCAGCCGACTGCGCCATGGTCTTGCGCAACTTTTGCTTTCACGCCGCGAAACGAATTGCCGTAACGCACGATTACGATCTTCCCTTTAACGTCGACGCCGGCTTTCTCAAGCGCCTCGTAATCGGGCGGCAAACCATAATTGGCGTAAACGAGTGGCGCTGTTACATCGCCTGTGGCGGCGTAGCCGTTGAAGAGTGGCGTAATTTTTCGATTCGATGAGGTCGGGTCTTCTTTGATGATCGCTTCTCGGACCGAGAGTCTTTCGCGACGTGGAGCAATCAACTCCACAACCGGATCAGTCTTTGGATAATTGAGCCAGACCTGATACTCCTTCAGTTCTGCCTGCAATCCAAACGAACGCATCTGATCGCGAACGTAAATTGCAGTGTCGTAGTCTTCTTTAGTGCCGGCCACATGCGGCTCGGCCGTCAGCCGTCGCAAATGTTCGCGCGCCGAATTGGGCGCTGGCACGCTGCGAAACTGTTCTTCCATACGTCGCTCATCCTGCGAACGACTGGCAGAAAAACCGTCGATTGTTTGGGCAAGTGCGAACGGTTGAACTGAATTTGCAACGAAGATAATTGCGAATGCCAGCGCCAATCGTGTTTGTCTCATTAAACTATCCTCCCAATCGCAGTGTCAGAACCGCGAGCGGTAGCGACCGGATCGAAGCGCTACCTGGAATTGAATCGAATCCTTGTTTCATTTACGACTAGTGACAGATCCGTGTCGCTACCGCTCGCGGTTCTAACACTCTCTCTCGAAAAGTTCGAACTATCTCTGGCAGCTTCACGTAAAATCACCTGAGGAGAACCAAAATGGAAAGCCGCTATTATCCCGGCGTCGAAGCCGACACCATTAAACTAATGACTGAGCTTCGCGATCTTTTCGACGAAGATTTCGAAGTTCAGACGATGCAGGTCTCATCGACTGCCGTCATGCAAGCTCGCAAGTCTAGCACGTTGCGCGACCTGACCGGACTGTCCGCCGCACTCACGATCAAAGTCACTCCCGAGACCGGCGGCACGCGCGTCGAAATTGGAATGCAGAAATGGTTCGACAAAGCCGCGGTGGCGGCAGTTGCGCTTGCTCTGTCGGCGGGACTGTTACTTGCACTCCCGGCGCTCGGAGCCTATTGGCAATACAAACTCACCGAAAATGCGTGGAAGAAAATCGAAGCGCACATCGCCCGCAAGGCTGGTGGTTACGTACCGCCTCTGCCGGGACGATGCGGCACGTGCGGCGCCGCGGCGAGCGCCGGCGCTGACTACTGCTCGTCATGCGGCGCAAACCTGCGCATGGGCCTTTCATGTCCGCACTGCAACGCGATGCAAAAAGATGCGGCGGCGAGATTTTGTAATTCGTGTGGGAAATCTCTGACAACTTAGCCGCAGATTTACGCGGATAACCTCGGATCAGAAAGCATTATTTATCTATCTGAATCTGCGCCAATGCGCGTTAATCCGCGGCCTAGTCGTGTCTTAACGCCCGCACCGGATCGGTTCCCCTCGTTGATGGTCGATTGACGTTGCGCTTACTTCAAGCTGTCAATCGTTTTTCGTATCTCGTCCAACTGTCCGTGTAACTTCTCGGCTCGCTTTCGGGCTAATTCTCGCTTCGCCGCGATGACATCGGCCGATTCACCACCTAGCAAAGCTTCGGCTCCTTCACGCATGGCGTCTATCAATTCAGCGCACTTTAGATTGTAATGGGCAGCGAGACTAAAATATTGCTTCTGCCTGGCGGGCAAGGCGAGGTGGCTCAAGGTTTCTGCTTTCTCGGCCGCGCTGCGCCAGGCGCTACCGGCTTCCGTCAAGATATCAACCTGTTCCTTCACGGCCGCGGTCATCCGCGTTCGATCTTTAATCAAGTCCTGATTGTTGAGTTGCGTGTCATTGTCATTGCCGCGGCGAGTCAACTCCTCTGCCCTTACACCCAGCGCGTTGATTTCTTCGATCAACTTATTAGCGCTGTCCGCCGTACGCGGCGCAGCATATTCCGAATAGCGGGGCTCGGATTTCAACTCATACTGCTTCAAGAATTCCCAGGCACTCTGATTAATCTTTGGCGCCAGATCGTAATACCAGTGATCGTGGCCGCGCATCTCGGTCACTTCGATGATAAAACCCTTCGCTCGCAGCGCATCGCGCGTGGCGTGCACGTCTGCTAACTGAAAAAACGGATCATTCGTGCCTACCCAGATTGCCAGGGGAATTTTACGCGACGCATTATTGATGCTTTTGAATTCGTCAGGAGCACGAAAAGCTCCGGCGTGAACCGCCGTGGCTGCAAAATATTCTGACTCAACCATTGACATCATGAGCGCAAACACTGCTCCGGCTGAATGGCCAAAGAGATAGACACGCCGAGCGTCAATTTCGTATTTCGACTTAAGATTCTCAATCACGTCGTGAAGAAAGTCCGGCCCATCTTCAGGCCCCGACCACCCAGTCGGATTCTCGGCGTCAGGTCCAACCACGATGAAGCCTTCCTGCGTGGCGAGGTCCTTCCATGGCTCGACGAGCGACATTCCATCGCGTCCCGAACCATGCAACAAAACAATTAGTGGCGCAGGGGATTTAATATTCGACGGAACAAACAGATAGTAATGGCGATTCTTCTTGTTTGAAGTGATCGATTCTTTACTAATCCTGGGAGCTTTGTTTTGCGACACGGCGATCGGCGCTGACAAAACGAGGAGGCAAAGAACTGCTGCGCCGTGATATTGGGCCTTCACAAAGTTTCGCATTTCGTAAAACCGAAACAATTAATCATGCCGTAATGCACGCACCGGATCGATTCGCGCCGCGCGCGCAGCCGGATACAGCGCCGCCAGAATTGAAACGAGCAAGGCAAAGAGGATCGCGCCCAACCACAGATACGGCGGCAATGAAAAGAAATCGATGAACGACGCGCCCTGCGGTTTCAGGATGAAACGATAAGCCAAACGATTTGCGACTCCATCAATTCCCCAAGCCGCGAGCGCTCCGATAATACCGCCCGTCAATCCAATCACCGCGGCTTCAAAGAAGAAGATCAATTTGATTTCTCGATCCTCTGCGCCGATGGCTTTCATGATGCCAATCTCGCGCGTGCGTTCGAGAATCGACATGATCATCGTGTTCGCAATTCCGAAACTTGCGACCAGCAAAGATATGCCGCCCAGCAATCCCAAAACTGAATCAATAATTAGAAAAACGCTCCGAATCTGATCGAGCTGATCGACGATGGAGAAACTTCCGAAACCCATCTCAGTAATTCGCTTCCGCACTTCTGTAAGCGCGCCCGGATCGTTCACGCGCACAACCGACGACCCATAGCCTTCGGTTTGCGACTCGCTGAACTGCCCAGTCTGTCACGCCAGCGCCAGCGCAACTTCATTCATCGGGCCGCGATGCTTCCCAGTCCAGTCGCGCGCGACACGCAACGGAACGTAAATCGGCGCGTTCGAAAATAAACCTACGGGCCCGCCCTGAGCCG
>Ga0066710_100008321_pt1 | contig 10064 bp, 4 predicted proteins | sample GraSoiAngelo_159_FD_79666 | JGI IMG/M metagenome (GOLD analysis project Ga0066710, IMG submission 79666) | Grasslands soil microbial communities from the Angelo Coastal Reserve, California, USA - 14_1009_16_40cm | ecosystem: Environmental > Terrestrial > Soil > Grasslands | place: USA...
GAGCGCATCGGCCGGCCAATCGGCGAGCGCGACCTGTTGATCGCGTCCATCGCCGTCGCACGCGGGCTGACCGTCGTCACGCACAACGTCTCCGAGTTCGGGCGGCGGGCAGGCTTGATCGTGGAGGACTGGTCCTAACAGCCGCGGCCGTTCGTGGTAGGTGAGCGACTCGGCGCGCCGACGAAGGACTGACTAGACGCACCCCTGCGCAACCCCAGAGAGTTTCAGTCCAGGTAAGTCATTGACCTGACTCGGAGAATCATGTGACTACGAATCTGTAGGCCGGGCGTTCGAATCGCCCGGGGCGCACCACCCCTCGATGCGATTTGTGGGCATCCGCACGCTGAACACGCGCATGCGACTCTATCGCAGATCGCGAGCCCGCTTGGAAGCCCCTCTGGTGTGAATCACGTCCCGCATCAGCTCCGGCGCGTTCCTCTCATAGAACGCAGCGACTCTCTTCAGGCCGGGCCGTATCAGGAAGTCACCCGGCTGGATCCGCGCTCGAAGCGCGTCGACGAGCCGCGGCCGTGGACCGACCGATTCCGCGTACTTTACGTTGAGGTCGTGGATGATCTCGCCGGCCCTCTTCCAGGCTCTATCCTCCTCCTCGAAGAACGAGCGCGGCACCTCGATCACCTGGTTGTTCATGGCCAGCGGGAAGGCGGTGTGCAGCATATGGCCGGAGATCAATTTCTCTTGGACGACCAGGAACAGCACGTAGCTGCGGTCGCGCGGCCGGCCTTCCACGGTCACGGTCAGGCGGTCGCCGCCCCAGTGGAGCGCCCAGGAGAACTCGACGGTCTCTCGGGCGAGATGGCGACGCTCGGCGCTCGCCGTTCCGGCGTCGGACCAGGGAACCTCTTCGATGGCGAGGTCCGCGAACGCGGTCTGGACCGGGCCGAACTGCAGCGGCGTTTCCCTGAGCGTCGGTAGGCCCATCGGCTGCGGCTTCTCACCCCGGGCCGCCGCCGCCTCCCGGACGGCGCCCTCCCACAGGGCCGAGTAGCGGCCCGCTTCGTAGTAATCGACGGGCGCGTACCAGTCGAAGCTGTCGACTGGCAGCGACCGGGAGCCGGTCCTGACGATCAGCTCCTGCGGCGAGGGTGAAGGGCCCGGAAGCAGCTCCACCTGCCCGAGTATGCGTTCGGCGTCGAACGCCACCTTGAGCACCTTGAACCCCTGGTCATCGGACAGGTCATCTTCGTACGTCGTCCGGTAATAGTGGCCGTAGTCGGGCTCGGCCACGTCTTCCTCGACGACGGTGAGCTGCATGCTGCGCAGGAACAGGCGATAGGGAATCATCAACTGATGTCCGCGCGGCTGTGTCCTGATCCGGGCGCGCGCGATCCACTCCTGTCGCCTCCTGGTGGCCGGTGCGCTGACGTCCTCCATGAACGGGATAGGCGGGCTGGTCGCGGTCACGTTGTCCGCGCCGACAGGCGTGCGCGTGTAATCGGACTGGCCGGTGACGGTCTCGCTGGCGTTCGGCTCGGTGGACAGGTGGCGGAGCAAGGCGGCCTGGTGCGAGAGCTGCAGATACCCGCTCGCGGCCAGAAGCTCGACGTAACGCTCCTCGGCAACGGCGTTCGCCGCGGCCGCGCACGCATCCGCATCCTCGTAGGCGATAACGCGTCCGCCGATGTATACGGGCGGGCGAGGCGGATCCCAGTAGAACTCCAGCTGGCCTCGCCGGATGGTCGTCGCGCCATATTCGGCGGCGAGCCAGGTGGCCCCGTCGATGGGTGGATTGCGGATGAACGCGTCGGTGTAGTTCGCGAGGTCGACCGCGCCGACCGTGTAACGTGTGAACGCGGCCAGGTGGTTCGGGTCGCCGGCGGCGTAATCGCCGGAGAGGTTCACGAAGCCCTGGGGGCCGTAAATGACCTTCGCCAGGCCCTGGGCGCGCATGTTGGCCGCCAGCGCTCCGACGTTGTTGCCGAGCGACCGCAGGTTGTCGCGGAAGTCGCCGGTCGTCCGGTACTCCGGCGTGATGGCCTTGATCAGCGTCAGGTACGCTTGCACGGCATAGAGCGCGACCGGCAGCATGATGCGGTGGTCCAGGCGGGATTCGCCCTGACCCCACAAGACCAACGGCGTGGACACGCCGCCTTCGGGGTGGAGTTGAAGAAGCCCGTGGATCCAGAACCAGCTCCCCGTGTATTCGTTGACATCGAAGCCCCGCATCCAACTGAGCGTGTTGGTGGCGCGGTAAACCGCGGTGAAGGCCTGCCCTTCGACGCCGCGCATGTCCTGCAACCGGAGCTCGAGCGCCTGCGGGTCGAGCGGATACGCTTTTAACTGGTCGGCAAACTTCTTTGCCGCGTTCAGGCCGAGGACGATGTCCGCCTGGATCTCCGCAATCATCCGATCGCGCGCCTCGTTTCCTTCCGCGCGGCTGAAGGCACGCAGCTCGTTCGCCACCGCGTCGAGCTTCGTCATCAGGGGGTCCGGACCGTCCGCGAACACGCCGACCATCTTGAGCACGGCGAACACGAACGCGGCGATGCCGAACGTGGTCGCGGCCAGCCCGGCGACGACCCCAATGGCGGACAGGAACACGATCGTCTGCGGCGGCAAGCCAAACTTCGTGAACTTGGCCACGCTCTTGGGATCGTTTGTGTCCGGCAACGCTCCCGCCAGGTCCTTGAACACCGTGCTGATCGCCTGGGCGTCGAACGGCAGCTGATCCTTGAGCTCGTACGTGGCCGCTGCCGTGACGGGCTCCTGAATCAATCTTCCCGTGGCATCCATGTACCAACCCTGGCCGAGGTGGAGAACGAAGCCGGTAGTGCTCATGGGCCTTCACTCCTTTCGAAGCGTGGCTCCAGGCGGGAGACCCTGGGACGCGCCCGTGCTCGAACGGCGGCGACAGTCAACGATAACGCCCAGGCCGCTCCGCGCTGCCTGGGCGGCTTAGAAAGCTGGCCTTCCTCTCCAAGCCCGGCCAGCGCCGCTTGGCGCGGCGGCTCAACTCCGCTTCGTGGCCAGCGGTTCCGGCTTCTTCCCTGTCGTGGAACGGCACGGTGCGCAGATAGTACTACCAGGCGCGCGGGTCTGCGCAGACCTGGTCCCGTAGCGAGGCCAACATCGACGGGCTTGTCAATCGGGCAAGCTCGATACGCACGACGAGGTACCGACGGTGCTGCCGTTTACTCCCGGCGAGAAAGGAGGGCCCCGCTAGATCCGCGATCAGCCCATAGGCACCGTTCCCCGGGCAGACACTTGGGACACATGAGCCTCAAAAAGGTCGTGGTGCCACGAGAATCTCATGCTGCGCATGAAGCAAACGGCTCCGAGGACTTCACCGGCACGTAATGCGCCCTCGCTGTTCGCCCGGCCTCCAGTCGATCCTCCCGCGCTCGAAGTGGCACACCCGTCCATCTCCCGCTGCTTCCTCGTCGCTCACGGGAAGGCCGAGACAGCTCCCGTCCGCGCCTGCCTCCTGATACGTACGCGCGATCAATCCGTGGACTTCGTGCGCGCCCGTGGTCGCACTCCAGAAGATGGCCTTTCCATCGGTGAAGTGCGACATCCGGCCACGCGGCGTCGGGAGCTCCTCGCTGACCGGCGCCCCGAACCCGCGGTCGGCCCCTAGCCTGATCCACTTCTCGCAGATCGCGCCGTAGACGCGGTGCGTACGCGCGCCGTTGACGTAGTGCATATGGCTGCAGTCGGAGGGAGGAGGCTCCAGTAGATCAGCCAGCCAGTTGTAGACCGTCGAGCCGTGCTCGACCGACGGCACGGCGGCGTAGCCCTCGGTGTACCCGTTCCAAGTGTTGAAGGCAATCCCCTTGACGCCCGGACCCTTGAGCTCGCTCATCCAGTTCCGCCACCTGTCATCGGTGTAGTTCAGGTTGTCCCCCCAGAAACCCGCGCCTTTGCCCTTCCAGACGATCCGCCCATCGAAGCCGTTGGACACGTCGAGAATGACGGGTACGCCCGTGGCGAGCCAGTCATGCACGGCAGCGCGCTTCCAGTCGGCCAGACGTTCGAGGTTGTCGACGTTGTTGTCAATCGGCTGGCAGAGGCGCCAGTCGTCCAGATTGCAGGGCGGGGCGCTTCTGACCAGCCCGCTGAAGACCTCCGACGCGAAACCTTGTATGGCGAGAACCGAGGGCGCTTGCTCGAGTGATGGCCCCGCCTCGCGTGGAAAGGCGGCGTACCGTCTGCCGCCGATCGTGTCGAGCGTGAAGCCGATGGGGATTCGGTAGCGGAACAGCGCCTGGTCAGCAACTCCCTCGAACCCTTCCGCAAATTGGCGATCCTCCGTGTCGTTGCCCGGCCGGCTCTCGATGACGTCGGAGGCAGCGTGCAACAGGTTCACCGCATACCTCGGAACGCCGTCCCGATCGTAGATGCGTGCCCAGAGGTGCATGCGCCCGCGGAAGAGGTCGATCAGCTGTCCGATGCGCTCGACGAGCCCCGGCGCGACGCCGGCCGGGGCGTGGGGGAACTCGCGCGACAGCTCCCAGTGCGGTATTTCAGGGTGATCGGGATCGATCCCGCCCTCGATCGCCGGGATGACGACGATTTGCCGGCCACGTACTGCCTCCAACAGCCCTGACAGGCTGTCTGGACCGAGGACCATGGGAGACCATTGCGGCATGTTGCTCCAATAGCTCATCACCACCGTATTGACGTTGGCCCGCACCATGCGATCGATCACCCACGTCCTCGTCGTGGGATCGCTGTTCCACCACCCATCGCGCGGATCCAACGGATGTGTGGTATACGTCACGTCGTTGGCTCCTCGTTCCCCCGCGAAGAAGTACACGCCCTTGACCGGCTGACCTTCCAACCCGCTGGATGCCAGCAGCCCACGCCACTCGGGACGCCGGGGCTGGCCCTGTGCAGGGGCGGCCAGGAGGATGGCGACGATCGAAAGGATCACCTTTAGACGTGAGGCCCATGCCTTCCTCATCCAGCTTCTCCTCGGCATGCCTAACCGAGCCGCGTGACGACCGTGGGTCTCGCCGGCGCGTTCGGGAGTCGGCAGTGGCCCTTGACTGCCACAGTTGGCTACCCTACTCTACGCGTCACACATTCTGGGGCAAGTTTGACCAATATCCCAGCCACATGCATCGCTCTTCGATGCGCTGTTGCGGGAATGTGGTCGCTCGGGCGGAGGCAATGATGAGCGTAACCCGTCGCGTGATCATCACCGCGGTGGCACTGTCCTCGTTTCCGGGGGTGGTGGCGGCCCAACATCTGCCGCCGGACACGTGCCGGCAGGGCTTCGTTTGGCGCGAGGCCTTTCCGGGGGATCTTGTCTGCGTGGCGCCGTCCGTCCGAGACAGGACCGAGGAAGACAACAGCGTGGCCCGCGATCGCGAGGAGAGCGCCGGCTCGTACGGGCCCGCGACATGCCGCCCAGGGTTCGTATGGCGGGAAGCCTTTCCGGGCGACGTCGTTTGCGTTGCCCCCGCCGCGCGCGACCAGGCGGCCGCCGACAACCGCGAAGCGGAAGGGCGGCGTCAGCCGCCGAGCGGAAGGCCCACCGATCCATTGCATGCCTGTCGCGACCCGTATGTCTGGAGGCTCGCACGACCGGGCGACTTCGTCTGCGTCACCCCCGAGACGCACGCCCAGGTCGTGGCCGACAACCGCCAGGCGGCGACGCGGCAAGGGTCCGACAGATGCAAATCGGGGTTCGTGTGGCGGGAGGCGGGGTCGCAGGACTTCGTGTGCGTGACGCCCGAAACGCGGGAACAGGCCCGCGGCGACAACGCGTGGGCTTATCAGCGCTCCGTGAGGTCGTGCGAAGCCTATGCGGACACGGCGGCTTTGCAGTATCAGCGGGCGAGGTCCCTACCGCGGTGCGTGGGAGGCACCTCGGCAAGCTGGCACGACGATACCCAGACCCACTACAACTGGTGCATCACAGTAGATCCCGGCAAGTCGATCACCGAAGAGCGAATGCGCGAGGGTGCTCTCGCCGGCTGCTCGCAATCGGGAGGGAGCGGTGGAGGTTGGAACCCGCCACCGCAACCACGTCCTCCGAAGTGCTGCTTTATTCCCATCCCAACTCCCCAAGGCGGGTTCGCTGTGAGCTATCAGTGCGGGCCGCAGTGTCCGTGATCTCCTAGGCGGCTCCGCTCCTGCGCGAGTTGTGACGCGACCGACGGGCACCGTGGTCGGCCTGCTGTGGCTCGGCGGAGCCGTCGCGGCTGCGGCCGTGGTTCTTCCCCGCGAGGCGCGCGGAACGTTTCTTCCCGCGATGCTGATCGGCGATTCCGATCACGTGCAGCTCGACGTCGCTGCCCTGTCCGGAGGCGTTGGCCTCGCCATCAACGGAATCCGCGCGGGAGGCCTTCAATGGCTCTCCGCGCCATCGCCGCTGTTCGAGGTCGCCGTCGGTGAATGCGTCTGGAACAGCCTCGGCCAGGCGAGTGGCGGCCTTCCCATCCAGGTCTCATCGGCCAGTTCCGGCGCCGGCCAGACAAACGTGGACGTGAGCCTCGGCGGATGCGCCGACGTGCCGCAGCTTCGGATGTCGTTGAAGCTGTCGTGTGAAGGTCGCCAGATCACGATGACGGGGACGCTCTCCGCCGACGTCCTTCCGGGCTCGGGGCCCAATGGATGGTTCGGGCCCTTCATGCTCGGAACGGGCACGCCGCCGGTGTTTCCGATTGACGCGCACGTCGCGCTGCTGCGCTCGCGCTTCGACGCGTCGATTGGAGGGCCCACGCCCTACGTCCGGGAGGAGGCGTTCGTCGTCGGGAACGACGGAATCTTCTATGGGAGCTTCGTCGAGAACGCAGGGCCATGGACCGCGCCCGCTCCACTTTACAGCACGGCTGCGCGACAGAACCGCTTCGTCTTTCGACCCGGCTCGGCGTTCGCGGCCGTGCGGCGCAACGACCGGCAGACCGACCTCTTTGCGGTTGCCAGCGGCGGCCCGCACGGCGGGCGTGTCATGACGGTGTTCCGCGTGGGCAGCAGCCCGCTCGATCCCTGGAGCACGCCCATACCGCTCACCACCGAGGGTCCTACGTTCCTGGCGGGAGCGCCGGTGGCGGCGCTCAATCTTCACGAAGAGATGAATACCTCCAAGAACGAGGTCGAGGTCTATGTCGCCGGGAACGGTGACGGACGTCTCTATACACTGTCCGAGCACGACAACGGCGCCTTCGGCGCGCCGCGATTCATAGCGGGGGGCCGCCTCATCGACTTCCGCGGAGTACCGCCGCGGCCGCGGTTCGAGGCCTGTCCCTTGCCGACAGACCGGCCGGTTCACCTCGCGGCGCTGGCCAGGAACCGTCGGCAACGTGATCTCTTCTTCATCGACGGGAACGGTCAGCTCTGCACGACGTTCAGGGTCCGGGCCACGAACGCCCCGCCGGATACGGCATCTGAATGGGAACGGATCATTCCTCTTGGGAACGCGGGCACGTTCCCACCTGGCGCGCCGGTGGCGGCTGCTCACGGCGCTGGGAATGGGGAACACGTGTTCGCCGTGGGCCACGACGGCAACGTCTACTGGGCGCGGCAGGTCGACGACGGACCGTGGAGGTTGAGCCCGATTCCGCTGCCAGCAACGTTTGCCGCCAGCTCCTCAGCCAACATCGCTGCCGCACGGCGCACCGCCCGCGAGATCGTCGTCGCCTACGTGGTGGCCGGTACGGGTGCGGCCGGTGGCAGGGTCATGGAGTTGCGATGGGACGACGTCCAGCAGAGGTGGACCGGACCCTTCGACACGAGGCTGTCGCGCGGCACCCCCGACCGGAGGGTCGCCCTGAGCCTGCGCGATGGTAACCAGCTCGACGTGCTTGGTGTCGCCCTCTCGGACTCCCGGCTGTGGACCGCAGGGGACAGCCGCGGGCGCTCCCACGTGCGGATGGTGCTCCCGAAGCTCGTGTTCCGAGGTGATGCGCTCGCCTCCGCGACCGGCATGGTTCCCGTGGAGATCGCCGGCAGCGGCGCGATACCCGGCGAGTCTCCCTGGCAGGGCACCCAGTGGGAGCTCGGTATGCCCTACCGCCGGGACGGGCGCGCACAGGAGTTCGGCTTGCCGCAAAGCATGAACATGATGCAGCTCGCGCACATCACCAAGCACAACGCGAGCTTCTTCGTGATGGATGCTTCGCCGCCGATTGCGATCGGAGGGAGCCAAGCACAACTCACCATCTCGTCGTCGCGCGGCTCAGACGAGGTATGGCAGGAAGTGACCGGGTTCTGGACGGCCGACCTGCGGCAAGAGCAGGCCATCCCGCTGCCCACGATCGTCTTCGGCGGCTACGCAGGCAATGACTGGCACCCGTCCGTCGATGCCTACCTGGCCCGGCAGCCGCGCGCGCAACCAGCCGTGCAGACGCCGTCCTGGCTCCGCCAGGCAGGCGCAATCTATACCTTCGGCGGAGGCGGTGCCGGCGGGATCTATCTGGACATTGACCGTTATCCCTGGCCGGGCGATTTCGACCAGGGGGACTTGAAGAACTACGCGACGCGGGGGACAGGAACGTCTGCCGAGCCTTTCGCCATCTTTCTGCCCCGGCGACTGCTCAGGGAGGCTCAAGCGGCGGGCACGGATGTCGTCTATCTCTTCGACTACTGGGAGACGACTTCAGCGTGCCGATGCGTCCACGGCCCCGCTGGCGCGTACTACCACTGCAAGGGTGATTATGCCATCCGTGAAGACCTGGGAGGACTCGCGAGCTTGCAGCGTGGAATCGACGCCGTGCATCAGGCCGATCCTCCTGGACGGGTCATCCTTTACGTCGAACCGTTCCTCTGGGGTGAGGGCAGCCGTGCCATGGACTGGTCCGACCTCTACATGGCACGCCGGCCACCGGACGGGAGGCCGTGGTTGCCATTTGCCAAATCAGTCCCCTTGTCTTACGCGCACTCCGACTGGCAGGATCGTTTCGTCCAGATCGCGGAGCATCTCATCCGCGATACCCACGCCGACGGCCTCTTCCTCGATTCGGGGGCGTGGCGGATCAACGAACACGTGGAGACGAAGGACGAGGTGGTGCGTGCTTCGCCGCGCGAGCATGCGGCCGCGTTGCTCGAACTGGCTCGCCGGGTGAGGGCAGCGATCAGGCGCATCAACCCGGAGGCGGTCGTGCTCTCGGAAACCACCGCCGGCCCCATCGTGGATGAGATCGACGGAGGCGTCAGCGCCGACCTCTCGTTCGAGCTGTTCCGGATGCGCGATTCGATTGACGGCAGGATCGTGGCCACGCCCACGCGATATGGGATACCTCGGGCAAACATCTTCAGCGCCGGCCCGAACGTCTGGGGCCGAGATCAGCCCGTACTCCACGACCTCAACCAGATCTATGCCGCCGGCCACAACCTGGCGCTGGCGGGAACTTCGATGAGCGCCGGCCGGCCCTATCTGAGGCGGCTGGTCCGGATCCGCCGCGCTTTCGCGAACGCTCTCGTCGAGGGGGCTCAGACCGATCTTCTCGTGAGGCCGGACCTGATCGCTCGCCGGTATCTGGGAGCGTCGCAGGAGGCGATAACGGTCATCAACCTCACTGGCGACCATGCCAGCGCCATTCTGGGGAAGCCCGGTGGCGGGCCCCTCGTAAATGACACCACTTACTGCGACGTGTTCGACGATCAGACGTACCGCGTTGCCGGTGGCCTGATCGCCGTCAGCGTTCCGCCTGCACCGTCGAACCAGACCTGCGCTTATGACGTGCCGGCGGGGTCACGTGCAGTCTGTGGCCTTCGTGTGCTCGTGCGTGGCACATGCCCGGCCCATTGAAGCACTTCGAGGGGGCCGCGCTGACCGCGTGGTACTCCGTTAACTGGTTGGCGGCCAGCTGCTGGATCATCAGCCGTTGAAGCACCCTAAAGGTCCGCGCAGAATAACTCCGATCCCGCACTGGCTGGACCTCGGTGGACACTTCAAAACCGGCCACTCGTGGACGGGTGAAAACCGGCCACCACGGGGCAGGGTCCGAGACAGGTGGTTGAGAGTATAGCCCTCCTCTTTCTGTTGGGCTGACCCTGGAGGCGCGGGCTGTGGTAGCTGTGGGCGCCGGCGTCCGTTTGCCGGCGTCCAAGGAGCTTGTGGGCGCGCGTCCGTTTGCGCGTCCACAGCTCCGGCA
>Ga0066710_100008322_pt1 | contig 10064 bp, 10 predicted proteins | sample GraSoiAngelo_159_FD_79666 | JGI IMG/M metagenome (GOLD analysis project Ga0066710, IMG submission 79666) | Grasslands soil microbial communities from the Angelo Coastal Reserve, California, USA - 14_1009_16_40cm | ecosystem: Environmental > Terrestrial > Soil > Grasslands | place: USA...
CGATCTCGTGCGTGATCCGGACTTTCGAGCCGTTGATCGCGGCGAACACTCGAATTCCGCCCAGACCCTGCTGGCGGACTTCCCAGGGAACCGACTCGGCGGCGGCTGCCCCGTCGAGGACCAGGCGACCGTACCCGGCCTCGCCCTTCTGGGCGAGCTCCAGGGTGAGGTTTTCCTGCCGCGGAGAATTGAAGAGCCCTGTCCCGACCCACGAGCCCGTCCACTTACCTGCGATGTTGGTCCCGGTCGACGACGGGGCCGGCGGCGCAGCGGGGGGCTCTGGCGTCTTGGCGGCGGCGGGCGCGCTGGCCACTGGAGTCTTGCCGGCAGGGATGCCCGCCGCCGGTGCAGTCGTCCCGGCCGGGGCGGTCGTGCCGTCGGTCGCGGCCGCGGTCGTTCCGCTCGCGGGGGCGCCGGTGCTGTCATCCGGGCCGACGGCGGTCTCGATACCAGGCGGGGTCTCGACGAGGGTCGCCGACGGCTCCGACGAAGTGAAGACGGAGCATGCGGCGAGAAGAGGAATCATTGCCAGCACCAGTAGCACGCGCATAAAGCCTCCCTTGACGCAAGCGTGCTGAAAGCAGACGTGCGTCCACATTTGCCATTGGCACGTCCCGTGCCAGACTCGAAACCCCAATGCAGGCGGAACTTAGACGACAGGACAGCGCCAGGGGGTGCCAGGATTACACGTGAAGTCGTGACAGCTTTGGCAAAAGCGAGGCACGAGGCGAGCCGTGCCGCGAGATCGAGAGCCGGCTAGCGAATCGTCGCCGTCAGCGCCATCGTCGTCTCGGTCGCGGTCTGGCTGGCGCGATAGCCAAGGATCCGGCGCGTGAGCTCGTGGGTCTGCGTGGTGGTGCCGCCGAGAACGACCGTGCGGCCGTTGGGCACGATCAGCTCGGTGGACGCCTCGCTGACCTCGATCACGCCGGACTTGTCGGCGGAGAGCCAGCTGATCGTGGGCGTCAACCTCACCTTCACCTGGTTGCCGGGGAGGATCACGGCTCCCACCTTCAGCGAGGTGCCGACGTCCTTGAACTGCAGGCCGGTCGCGACGTAGCCCGCACCGGTCAGGTAGTCACGATAGAACGTGATCTGGGAATACGGGATCTGGCTGGCGACGAGCAGCATCGATTCGCCGCCGTCCTGGACGATCGTGAACATGCCGGTCGACGTCTGCACGCGCCGCTGGGTGCTGTCCACGCCCACGCGACCCGGGGAGCGCGTACCCCCGCGATCGGTGATGATGACGCGCCCACTCCCGTCGACCGCATCGCGCTTCTGCGTGCTCGACTGCCGGAAGTCGAAAGCGACCCTCACCTGCTTGCCGCTCTGGGCTCCGGCGTACTCCGACGATCCCATGAGGAGGGCCAGAAGGAACGCGAGAGCACGAACCGCGATCATGTATTCAGACTAGCCCCTCGCTCGGCGCGGGGCCAAAAAGCTTGAACCTTCGGGCGGTGATTGGCACCCTGCTGCCATGTCCGTGCTCCGATCCCGGCTCGCTCTCGTCGCGGTGCTGGCGTTCGCGGCGCTGGTGGTCGGGCTCCCGGCGGGACGCGCACCGCTCTGGGATCCGAACGAGGCGCGCTACATGCTGCTGGCGCGCGACATCCTCGACAGCGGGCGCTGGCTGATCCCCGACCTGCGCGGCGAGCCGTACCTCAACAAGCCTCAGCTCTTTTTCTGGTCCGTCGCGGTCGCGTCGCTGCCCGGCGGCGAGGTGACGGAGCGGACGGCGGCGCTCCCGGCGGTCCTGTCCTCGATCGCGACCGTCGCGGCGGTCTTCGCGATCGGCGCCCGGACCTGGGGCGCCGGCGCTGGCGCGATGGCCGCGCTCGTGCTCGCCTCGACGATCGGCTTCTTCGCGATCGGCCACCACGGCCAGTCGGACGTGATGGTGACGGCGTGGACGTGGTGGGCGCTGTACGGCCTGCTCGCGGCGCGGCGAGCGGGTTACGCGGCGCTTCCGCTGATCGCCTTCTACGCCTGTGTCGCCGGCGCGATCCTGAGCAAGGGGCCGATGGGCCTGCTCGGGCTCGCGGCCGGCTTCGCCACAGTCGCGTTCGCCGACGGCTGGCGCGAGATGACCCGGCTGCGGCCCGCCGTCGGGCTCGTGGTCCTCGGCGTGCTGCTGGCGCCCTGGTACGGCGCCTATCTCGTCGGGCACGGGTCGTCGTTCGTCGACGACACGGTCGTCGGTCACTACGGCAGCTGGGCTTTTCGCCGCGGCGTGCTGGTGCGGCTCGAAAGCCTCTGGGTCCTGGCGTACGCGTTGCCGTGGACGATCTTTCTCGTCGGCGCGGCCACGTGGTGGCGGCGCCTCCCCGACGCCGAGCGCCGCCTGATCGCCGCCTGGACGCTCACGATCTGGGTGCTGATCGGCCTGAGCGGAATCCATCGCGCGCGCTACCTGATTCCCATCTACCCGGGCCTGGCGCTCCTCGTGGGTGAGTTCCTCACTCGGGCCCCCGCGCACGGGGGCGCTCCCGCCCTGCGCCGGGCGCTGCTCGCGTGCGCGGCGCTCGCCGGAGTCGTCGCGGCGTTCGCGCTCTCGCCCGCGGCGCGGCTGATCGGCGGGGAGGGCCGCCCGTGGGTACCGGACGCACGGTCCGAGATCGCGCTGACCGTGGTGCTGCTCGTGGGGACGGCCGTGGCCGCGGTCGTGGCCGCGCGCCGGGCAGCCTTCACGCGCGGCGGGCTCGTCGTGGCGCTCGGCGTCGGCGCGATCTTCTTGATCGAGGGCGCCCGGTACCCGGCGCGGTTCGCGCGGGAGTTCGACGTCCGGCCGATCGCCGCGGCCGCGCAAGCTTTGACGCCGCCCGGCGCCGTGGTCCGGGTGTACCCTGACATCTGGCTGACCTACGATTTCTATCTTCGCCGGCCCGTCGTCGAGCTCGATCGCGCGCGCGTCGAGCAGCTTCTCGCGGGCTCGGCAAGCGGGGCCGTGATCATGTCGAGGAAGTCCTGGACCGGGCTTCAGCCTTTGGCGCACCCGTCGTGGCGCGTCGTCGAAACTCGCCGAGTGGCCAGCGACGAGATGGTCGTCCTGGGCGGGGGCGGGGCGTGAAGCCGACCCCGGTCGAGCTCTCGATCGTCCTTCCCGTTTTCAACGAGGCTCAGAGCCTGCCGGTCCTGTGGGAAGAGCTCCAGGCGGTGCTCAAGACCGTCGAGGATACGGCCGAGGTGATCGTCGTCGACGACGGATCGACCGATTCGAGCGTCGAGTTCGTGAGGCTCCTGCAGGTCACCGACTCGCGCGTGCGCCTGATCCGGCTCGCGGCCAACCGCGGGCTCTCGTCGGCGCTGGCGGCCGGCCTGCGCGCCGTCCGCGGGCGCGTCGTCGTCACCCTCGACTCCGACCTACAGTCCGATCCGCGGGACATTCCCCTGCTGCTCGCGCAGCTGGAGCGCTGGGATGCCGCGGTCGGCTGGCGTCAGGCCCGTCGCGATCCGTGGCTCAAGCGCGTCTCGTCCCGCATCGGCAACAGCGTGCGCAGCGCGGTCCTCGGCGACGAGGTTCGCGACAGCGCGTGCTCGCTCAGGGCGATGCACCGGCGCTGCGTCGACAGCCTGCAGTTCTTCGACGGCTTTCACCGGTTCGTCCCGGCGCTCCTGCGTCAGGCCGGCCACCGGGTGATCGTGATGCCCGTGAATCACCGCCCGCGCCGGTTCGGCGTCTCGCACTACGGTGTCAGGAACCGCGCGTGGCGCGGGGTCGTTGACACATTCGGAGTTCGCTGGCTCCAGGCGCGGCGGCTCCGTTACGAGGCCCGCGAGGAGCCGCCGGGAACGCCGTGACGGCGGCTGGGGCTCGCGCCGCCAGCCGTCTCGGGGCTGGGGGCCCCCCGGCCGAGTCGCGACCACAATTACGGACGCCGGGTGGCGATATAGATGACGTGCGGATACGGGAGGAAGTCGAGCATGGCGTGACGCCGCACTTCGAATCCCGCCGCCCGTAGCGCCGCGTCCAGCTCGTCCCCGCTCCAGTACCTCACGGGTGTCGTCGGCGCCATCAGCTTGTCGAGCGCCCAGGTGAACCAGCGCTTCGGGGCCGGCCGCGTGTCGACGTCCTTCACGATCAGGATGCCGCCGGGCGCGAGGCACGCGTGGAGCCGGCGGAGAAGCGGGGCCACCGTGTCGGGCGGAATGTGGTGCACGATGTCGAGCATGTACGCGGCCGCGACCTCTCCGTCGCCCTTGAAGGTCCGCGCGTCGCCTTCTTCGTAGGCGACGTTCTCGATCGCGAGTCGCGACGCCGCCCGGCGCGCCATCGCGATGCGCCTCGTGTTCAGGTCGAGGCCTCGCACGAAGCGGGCGGGCGCGGTCGCGGCGTAGTAGAGCGAGAACAGGCCGAAGCCGCAGCCGATGTCGAGCACGGCTCCCGACGCCGGAAGGTACTGGCCGATCTCGTCGAGGAAGCGCTGGCGAAGGATCCAGAACCGCGCCCAGCAGTAGGCGCGCACGATCGGATCGTCGTAGGCGCGGATGATCCGGCGGATGATGTCAGCGCGCATACACGATGTAGCCGTCCCGCCGCCGGTCGACCCGGTAGCCCGAGAGCCGGCGCCGAAGGCCCGGGAACTCGTTCACCCGCTCGTAGCCCCCGGTGGGCCAGCCGCGCTCGAAGAGCACGACGAACTTCGGTGGATGGGCGTCGAAGCCCGCGAGGAACTCCTCGCGGGCTCGCTGGATCATCGGCGTCTGCGCGTCGTGGTAGAAGTGAAAGTCGTACATGAACCGCGTGGGCTGGACGGCGTGGAGCCGCAGCAGCGCGTGGATCCCGGCGTCCGTCGTGTCCAGCACCTGGACGTAATCTCCCGGCGCGATCCGGCCGTCGAGGGCCGCCACGATTGCGCTCACCCGGCGCTCCTTCGCCGCGATCCACGCGGCGTCGGCCGCCTCCACACCCTTCGCCCCGAGCATCGTCCCGGCCGCGACGATACACGCCAGGAGCGGCACTGCCGCGAGGCGGCCGGCGTCGAGGAGCCGCTGCATCTCGGCCAGGAGCGCGACGGCCGCGAACGCCGCGAGCGGATATAGATGGTACTCCCAGCCCTTGCCCTGGCCGACGAAGTGGGCGACGCCGTAGCCGAGGCCGATGGCGACGACCGCGTGCCTCGTGGCGAAGCGGCGGCTCGCGATGGCGGATCCGATCGAGACCGCCACCCCGGCGGCGATCGGGAGCCACACGTGCCACCGATGGAACGTCCAGCGCTCCGGCCGCCCGAGGCGCGAGTAGAGCGGCACCAGATAGCCGGCGACGATCTCGTACCACGCCGGCAGGGCGCCCACGACGCCGAGCCAGGCAGCGACGGCCAGCAATGGCACGACGATCGCGGCCGCGAAGATCACGACCGAAGCGGCGGCCGCGCGAGCCGCAAGACGTCGCGGAGCTGAGGCCCCGGCGTCTGAGGCGAGTCGACGATCGAGTGGCCGGTGGCCGGTGCGCGCGACGACCGCGACCAGCACGAGCAGCCCCACGGCGAACAGGCCAGCGTGCGGCTTCACGGTGATCCCGGCGCCGAGCGCGAGCCCGCCCCACGCGAGGCTCGTCCGTTCGCCGGGACGCTCGGCCCAGCGCGCGACGCCGAGCGCCGCCAGCAGGAGGAACGGACACAGCAGGAAGTCGCGCTGCCCGGTCTGCCACGCGCCGCCGGCCAGGTGGTACGCCGCGAAGACCAGGCCGGCGCCGGCGGCCGTGAGGCGCCCCCAGGGCGCGGCCAGCGCCGCGGCCGCGAGCGACGTCGCGGCGAGCCACGTCAGATCGAAGAGGCGCCACCCGGCATCGCCGGCGCCGAACACGTGCAGCGCCGCCAGATGGAGCAGGTAGACGCCCGGGAAATTCATGTCGAAGAGGTCTCGGTACGGAACGGCGCCCTCGCCGATGCGCCAGGCGACGTAGTGCATGAGCGGGGCGTCGTGTATCAGCGGCCAGCCGCGCGAGCGCCACGCGAGCGCGCCAACCAGCGTGGCGAGGGCGAGGACGACGAGCGCGCCGACGACGGGCGGCCGCTTCACGCGCTCGGCCGCACTACTCGCGGAACTCTTGATCGAGGATCTCGCGGATGAAGCGGTCGATGGAGACGGGATAGAAGCGCACGTCCGGGGTCGTGATAACCCCGGTGTTGATGACCTCGCGCTGCGACAGCTCCTCGAGGACGCGCTCGAGATGGCCGTGGGCGTCCCGCTCCTGGCGCCGGATCCGGAGCTCCTCGCTCTCGAGCGAGACCCGCGAGGCATAGCGGAAGCTGAACACGCGCGCGATCAGGCGCCGGTCCATCAGCTCGGTCTCGTTGAACATCTCGCCGTAGGTCGGGCCGCCGCCGGCGCCGATGACGAGCCGGGGCGACACCTTGATGCGGCCGCGAACCTCCACCGACCGGCCGGGCTGGTCGTGCTCTGGTCCCACCAGGATGTAGGGCAGCACGTGATAGCCCGTGATGATCCCGGTGAGCGGCTTGCGGACCACCTGCGTCTCGTCGAAGACATGACGCAGGAACTCTAGATCTTGCCAGTCGTCGGCCATGCGGGGTAGTGTACCAGCGGCATGGAGCCGCGCCCGAGCCCGCCTCCGATCCTCGTTCGCGCCGACGTCACGCCGTCCGCCTGTGGGAGCCACTGGGTGCATCATTGCGAGCGCTGCGGCGAGCTGATGGAAGAGCGGCAGTGCAAGATCGTCTGCAAGAACTGTGGACTGTTCAGGGATTGTAGCGATCCCTGATTCGCGATCGCTCGAGTCGTCACCCACGCTCGTGACGTCCGCCTCCGAGCGCGCGTGGGCGGTCTTTCCGGTGGGCTCGTCCGGCGAGTACAACCTGCCCCGCGAGCTCACGATCGTGCTCGCCCGCGGGGAGGGCGCGACGGTCTGGGGACGCAGACATCCAGCGGTTTCCGGCGGTCGCCCGCGCGACGCTTCGCGACGACTGCCGCTGAGCGGCGGTCGCGCTACGGCGCCTCGGGCGGGCGCGGCGTGGGGCCCGGCGCAGCGCCGCCGGGCGCCGGCGACGGATCCACGACGGCGATGCCGTCCATGTCGGGCTCGAGCTGGAGCGTGTCGGCGATCTTGGTGTAGCTCGAGAACATCTGCGTGACGCCGAGCACCTCCATCACCCCGCGCTCGCCGACGCCGAGACGCCGCATCTCGCCCAGGTGGAAGGCCGTCCCGAACGCGGAGCGGGTCGTGACCGAGACCGCGAACGCGAGCGCCTCTTTGTGGCGGCGCGTGAGCTGGTTGTCGGCGAACACACGCCGGGCGGCGCCCCAGAGGTCGGCCAGGTAGCCCGGGTCGGCCGCCACGCGGCGAAACGCCACCGGCACGTCGGCGCGGTCGTAGAAGGCGCGGATCTCGGCGAACACCGCCTGCGCCTCGGCGCTCGGGCTCGCCGGCTCGAGCGCCGCTAGCGGCGAGTCGGCGACGACGTTGAGCGCGTTCGTGACGCCCACCAGCAGCGCCGCTTCGTACCAGAGCGCGTCGTCGGCCATGCCCTGCAGCTTCCCGGCTGCAGTGTGGGCGCGTACTCAATAGGCGCAGGCGTTGACGCCACTCACGACGGCGGCGACCATCTCCTTCTCGGCCCGGCTCCATTCACCCGGTGTCATGGCACGCTTCATCGCGCGTCCGTGAAAGGCGCCGAACTCCGGGTCCCACGCCATCACCCGGCTCATCGCCGGCGGCTGGGCGAAGTCGTAGTTGAACCAGGCCTTCGCGACCTCGAAGAGCTTCTGGATTGGCGCGGGATACTCCGAGGCATCTCGTAGTCTGACCGTCGGCATCGGTTCAGCTCCTTTCGGCGCCGCGCGGGTCGCCCGCGGCCGCCGTGTGGATCAGCCAGCGCCCCGGCCAGCCGTCGATCGCGCAGTCGGCGCGGACGGTTCGTTTCTGCGCCAGGGTCTCCACCGCTCGGGCGACCTCGTCGGGGCGAAGGCCGAAGAGGCGCGCGAGCTGCCGCTCCGTCGTGAACACCGCGCCGCGCGTGTAGCGCTCGATCACGCCGGCGACGGCCGCCTCTCGCGACAGGCGGCGGCCCTCGGCGACCTCGTCCGGCAACCAGGCCTCGAGCAGATCCCAGCGGTAGGAAAAGGTCGGCTCGTAACGCTCCTCGCTCTTGACGAGCCAGAGGCCCTGCTGGAGCTCCGCCATCGCACGCTCGAACTCGCGCGTCTTCGAGGGCTCCAGCATAAAAGCGTTCGCGCGGAGCTCGCGCGTGTACTGCGGATGCTCGTCGAGCATCGCGTCCATGATCCGCCGGGCCGTGTGCGAGAGTCGCCCCGCCTCGTACTCGACCTTGTAGTCGCGCGCCCGCTGGCGGCCCCGCACCAGGGCATAGAACATCGGGAAGAGATCGAGCGAGACCAGGAGGGGCCGGCCCTTCAGGAGCTTACCGTAGTACACCGCCTTGCGGGCCGGCAGCGAATCCTTCAAACCCCAGGTGAGGCCGATGCCGGCGTCGTGGTGCGAGCGCCGGGGCCAGCGCGGATTCGCTTTGCCGGCGACCGCTTCCCAGAGACAGGCGACGCCCTCGGGGAACCGATAGAAGGTCGAGCAGAAGCCGACGTCCCGCACGAACGCGAGGGCGGCGCGCTCGCCCTGGACGCGGCGCTCCGCGAGGCGGCGGAACCGACGGTCGCGGAGCCGATGGAGCGAGTCGGCGGTCAACAGTCCTCCTTGTTCTCGGGCAGGCCTCTCATTGACCACATTTCTGTCGCTGTTGTAAAGTGCGCTGCATGAAAAAGAAGAAGGCGATGCCCAAGGCGGCGGCGCGGAAGCGGGCCGGCAAGAAGCCGGCTGCGCCGAAGCCGGCCAGCTCGGCCGCGACCTATACGCCTAAGCCGCTGCAAGGGAACGGCTGGGCGCCGTTCCGCTACCCGCCGCAATAGCGGACGCTCCTGGACAGGCTCCTGCCCCACCTGGCGCCCGGCGCGGTGCTGCTGCTGGGCGTCACGGTTATCTTGCAGTCCGCGTCGATCCGGGAGGCGGTCGCGACCTCGGCGCCCGTCTACTCGTGGGTCATCTTCTGCGCGGGGATCCCCCTCGGGTGGCGATTCAAGCGCCGCCAGCTCGTCGTCGCCCTGGTGGTCCTCTTCGCCGCCGAGCGGGCGATCGCGTACTTTCCGGCCGTCGGGCCGACGGCGCCGGGCGGTCGGATCGTGTACGCCGCGATCGCGCTGCTGCTGCCGCTCGATCTGGCGGCCATCGCCTGGCTCTCGGAGCGGACGTTGTCCACGTGGGCCGGCCGGCTCGTCGAGGGCGCGATCCTGATCCAACCGCTCGCGGTCGCGCTGCTCCTGCGCCCGGAGCTGTCGCTGGCAGCCCAGAGCCTGCAGCACGAGCTCGCCCCCGCCGGGTTGCGCGTCACGAGGATCCCGGCGGTCGCGCTCCTGGCCTTCCTGGTGGCGATCACGCTGACGGTGCTGCGCTTCGTGGTCCGTCGCACCGTGATCCAGGCCAGCCTCGCCTGGGCGCTCCTGGCCGCGCTGCTGGGGCTCCACGGCGATGGCGCCGCGTCGACCGTGTACCTGGCGACCGGCGGGCTCGTCCTCATCGTGTCGCTGATCGAGACCTCGCATCGGATGGCGTTCAGCGACGAGCTGACCGGGCTCCCGTCGCGCCGCGCGCTCACCGACGCGCTCATGCGGCTGCCCGAGCTCTACACCATCGCGATGATCGACATCGATCACTTCAAGAAGCTCAACGACGAGTTCGGTCACTCGGCGGGCGACCAGGTCCTCCGCTTGATCGGGTCGACCCTGACGCGAACCGAAGGCGGCGGGCGACCGTTCCGTTACGGCGGTGAAGAGTTCGCGGTGCTGTTTCCGGGCAAGCCGGCGGAGGAGGCGTTGCCGTATCTCGAAGATCTGCGCCAGACGATCGAAGCCTCGGTCTTCATCATCCGCGGACGCGATCGACCGAAGGTGCGGCCTGAAAAGCCGGTGCGCTCGACCGGCGGGCGGCGACGGCTCGCGATCACCGTCAGCATCGGCGTCGCGGAGCCGGAAGAGACGGGCGCCGATCCGGACGACGTCATCCGCGCCGCCGATCAGGCGCTTTACCACGCCAAGCA
>Ga0066710_100008323_pt1 | contig 10063 bp, 9 predicted proteins | sample GraSoiAngelo_159_FD_79666 | JGI IMG/M metagenome (GOLD analysis project Ga0066710, IMG submission 79666) | Grasslands soil microbial communities from the Angelo Coastal Reserve, California, USA - 14_1009_16_40cm | ecosystem: Environmental > Terrestrial > Soil > Grasslands | place: USA...
AGAGCGTCGTTCCTCCCACCGCGATGACGTGGGCGCTCGAAGACGGAAAGTCGACCGAAATCCGCCGGTCGGGCGGGCCGTCCCAGGTTTGGCAGTCGTACGGGCCATGGTCGCCGGACGCCACGAAGATGTCGATGCCGGCCGCCTCCGCCATGGCGTAGGTGGTCTCGTCGACGCGAGCCATGTAGTCGGCGTTGTCGTCGAGCTCGCAGCTGCCCCAACTGATTGTCACGATCGAGGCCCGCCGGTCCTGGATCAGCTGGCCCAGGGCCCGTTCGATCGACGTCCCGTCGTTCCTCGTCTCGTAGTTCAGGATCGTGGCGGCCGGCGCGAGGGCGCGGACCATGCCGAGATCGATTCCGATCTCGCCGGTCCACTGGTATTTCCACTTGGACGAAGTGGGCTTGGGCGGACGGGCTTCACCGTGATGTTCTCGAAGGGCTCGACGCTCGTCTCGAAGCGCTTCGCCCAGGCAGCGAACTCTTCACCGTGCGCGGTCGCCAGCGAAACGACCGCAACCGTCTCGCCGGATCCGTCGTAACCGTCCTGGGCCAGCGTGTTCGCCTGGTAGGCGTCACGGAGCTGTGAAGGCTCCATCCAACCGCCGCTCTTCGTGCGCGGAAGCGGCGTCACCGCGCTCGGCTGGTACGCGGGCCGCGTATCGAGCCCGCCGACGCGCACCACCGCGTCGCGCAGCTCGGGCGGGATTCGCAGCGGGTGGTCGGGGATCCGGAAGCGGTCTCCGTCCTTGTCGCGGACCTCGATGAGCCGTACTCCGAACAGTCGCTCGACCGCGCGGGCGCGGCCCGTAGCGAGGAGCGCGCTGCGTTGGTCGAAGCGCTCGGTCACGCGGATGCCGGCGCGCTCGAGCTGCGCCGTGAGCCGGTCGAGGCGCGCGCTCGGCAATCCGAATCGTTCGCCGATTTCCGCCGGCGTGAGCGGTGGTGCAGAGGCGGTCCGCTCGGCGAGGTAGCGCTCGAGCGCGGCGGATCCGGGCACCCGCAGGAGGAAGGTGAGGTCGATCCGCGCGCGAGCGACGGTTCGCCCGATGCGAGTCAGTTCGCCCGCAGCTTTCGACGGAGCGCGCTCCACCTCGGCGTGCGCGGGAACGGTGTACGCGCCGATCAATGTGACCATCACTGCGCCGAGGAGGGCCGCTCGTCGTCTCGCGATCGCGCGAGCGGTCATCGGTGCCACGTGAAGCTGGTGAGGATCGGCGAAAGGTACGTACGCAGCGCCGCGATCTCCCCCGCGTCGTCGGTACCGGTGATGACGTACGAGAGCACCGCGGTCGTCCGCCCGTTCGTGGCCGCGCCCAACGTGAGGATGGCAGGGGCTGACGGCCCTTGGGGCGTGTCGGCGGTCCCGCGGTACGACCCGCCGACACCGTCGATGTCACCCAGACGCGGCGCGGGAACAATGGTCAGCGGATCATCGTCCTCGGTGATGCCGAGGACGAACGCTCCGAGATCGTCTTTGCGTTCCTCGAGCAACTCGTTCGGGAGCGTGCGCCCCGCCCGCTGCACCGTCAGCCAGAGGTTGGCTTCCACGCCCGAGGGACGGGAAGCCCGGACGCGCAGTCGCAGGCTCGTGTCGGAGGTCGACTCGGTGGCGAACACGCGCCGCGGGTACACGAGCGACACCCCGCGCCCGTGACTGGCCCAGCGCCGGAACTGCGACGGCGGCTGGCCGAGCGGTGGACCGGGGCACTCCTGTGGCGGTGCACACTGCGACCTTGGTTGGTCGGGCTCCCGCACGAGCGCAACTACGACGGCGCCGACGCAGAGCAGCGCCATCGCGACCCAGAACGCCAGCAGCACGACCCACCGACCGCGACGCGTGTCGCGGTCACCGGGTGGCGTGTAGCGGATCGCCGTCACGACGGCGGTGCCGGTTGGGTGGGCAGCGCCTTGGGCAGCGCCCGCAGCGCGACGCCACAACGCGAGCAGAACGTGTGAAGCGGAGTGCTCCGCCCGCAATTGGCGCACGTCACCGGCGGACCCGGCTCAGCCTCATCCGCCTCGTCGAAGAGGCCGACGTGGATCGCGCGCCGTACCAACGTCAGCGCGACCGCCGCGAGCACGGCGAGGGCAGCGAACCGAGCGAGCGAACCGAAGATCTGCTGCACCAACGCGGCCGCCACCACGAGAATCAACGCGACGAGTCCCGCCGGCGCGGGGGTACCAAGGCCACCAAGCGCGCGGCGATCGGCGACCGGGGCGCGGTAACGCAACCAGAGCGCCGCGGCCGCCCAACCGACGGCCCCAGCCGCGATGATCGGCACGAAGATGCCGACTTCGACCAGGCGCTGCGTCCACGCCGCGGCGTCCTGGTTCGGTTGAAGCCCGGCCTCCGTGATCGGCCACGCCGCGATGAGCATCATCGAACACGTCAACGTGACGGCGGAGGCCACGCCGAAGATCACGCCGTCGAGCACGTCGTTGAACCGCGGGTGGCGGAGCAGGACCAAGGGCCCGAGCATGGCGACGACGACCGTCACAATCGGGACGGCGAACGTGCGAACGACAACTGCGCCTTCAGTCAGATGGGACCAGCCGTGGCGCTGTACCGGCAGCGAGATGTGCTGCAGCGCGACTCCGAACGCGACACCACAGAGAAGGCCCGACAGCATGGTCAAACCGACGACGAGCAGAGGTTCGTCCTCGTAGACGTCGACGTCGTAGAGGTACAGCACCATCAAGAGCGGCAGCAGCACGGCCGCGGCGGTGAGCGCGACCGGGTACAGCCCCGCGAAGCCGAGCGCCACGATGAGACCGAGGCCCGAGACGAGCGCCACCCGGAAGGCCGTCATGTCGGTGCGTGGCAACTGCGGGAACAGCGTCGACGTGAGGCGTAACCCCCAGGCCGGCTCCTCCGGTGACGCGGCGTACTGACGGCGATTCGGTCCGCCGGCTACGTCGCCATGTTCGACCGCCAGCGGGAACCCGCAGCGACAACAGAAGTCGAAGGCCGGTGTGTCGTGGCCGCAGTGCGGGCATGACACGCCGCCGGCCGAGGTCACGCCGGCGATGGCGTCCCCGATACCGGTGACGTGGACACCTTCGACAAGGCGTCGCGGGTACTGCGGACGTCAGCACGTGCCTCTTCGACCATGGCATCGTGCGGATCGGCGGCGCGCACCTTCGCGCACGCCAGCCGCACCTGTGCCTGTTGGAGTTGGCGCCGCAGCCGCGCGCCCCGCCAGCCCGACTGCCGCTCTTCGGCCTGGATGGCTTCGCGTCGTCCCTTCATCGTGTGGAGCGCGGCGAGCTCGTCGGGGGTGACGAGCGTCTCCTCGCCCGCGAGCGCGCCGTCAAACCACGCAACCTCGCGGCGACGGGCCAATCGGTACAACACAAACACGAGAATCAGCGCCGGCAGGCCTTTGATGAGCCCAAGCGCGACGATATTCAAGTCCGCGTCGTCCTTCACGACGTTGTCGAACAGCGGGGAATTCCAGAAGAAATGCAGCGAACACGACGCGGCGAATAGCAGCGCTGCCACGGCGACGCGTCGCTGAATCGTCTTGTCGGTGCGCAATACGAAGTAGGCGATGCCGACACCGACGATTCCCGTGTAGACGGCGTGCGACCACAGCCCGGCGGCGAACCCGCGTAGCACGAAAATGTGCCAAAGCGCCTCGAACGGACTGCTGCCGTTGGCAAATGCGGTCTGCATTTCGCGCGCGGAGTACGCGAGGTTTTCTACGACCTGGAAACCCAGACCGACGAAGGCGCCGTAGACGAGCCCATCGAGCAGCGTGTTCACCTGCCGAGCGGCGATGAGGATCACCACGACGACGCCGAGCGCCTTGAGGGTTTCCTCGTCGATCGGCGCCCGGATCGCAGCCCCCCACTGTTGGGTGAATTCGGTGCCGGCCGCCTTGAAGATCACGGACCCGAACGCACCGTTCGCGATCAACGCCAAAGACGTGGCGACGATGCCGCCCCAGGCGAGCGCGGCCCCGAGAAACGGGATCGGTTCGGGCTCCATGAGATCGAGCCGCCTCACGATCCACACGAACGGGATCATCCACGCGCCCCACAGGACGATCGCGATCGCCATGCCGTCGGGGGTGTTGTCGAGCGCGGGCATGAAGTACGAAATGAGCTTGATGACGCCGAACACCAGCAGCGCCGCGAAGAGCCAGAACGCGGCTCGCCGAGGCTGAAACAGCGATTCTCCTTGACCCCACGCGGGTTCCGTCTCCACGTGCACGGCTGTCATCGGACGAACTCGATCGAGTCGAACATTGCGTTGATCTGATCCTTGAGCGTGACGACGTTCTCGGGGGGGCCGATCGCGACGCTGAGAACCGCGGATCCGCCGCGGGAGAACGCGAGGATGGCGCCCTTCACGTTGAGCGCGCTGAACTGGCAGGCGACGCCGGAGAGGCCCGCGCTCGTGGTCGCCGTAGTCGTGTCGTTGTACAGGATCGTCGGGTACGTCTTCCTGAGTTCGCCCTGGAAAGTTTTGACTACCGCGGTCGCGGACAGGTCGCTGCTGAACACGCCAATGCGGAACTCGACGCCGGCGCGAGCGACAAAGTAGTTGCCGCCCTTGGGGTTGCTCTTGCTTTCGCGCTCCCAGTCGGTCGCGGGTGTGAACCGAGCGCGGCCGCCAAGGTTGACGACTTGACCCGCACCGACTTCGGTGCCAGGCGTCGGAACGAGTGCGTCGATCAACGAGAGACCGGCCGTAAAGAAGAGGATGACGCCGAGCACGATCCCAGTCGCCTTGAGACCACGCCGCTCGAGGCCAGCCGGGGTGCGACGCTCGCGGGTTGCGCTGCCAGCCTGGGCCGCGTCAGCCGTGCCCGAAACTTCGGTGGTAGTAGTCATCCCGCCCGCGCCCCTGCGTCGTGGAGGGCCGCACCCTAGCGGGCGCCGTCAACGCGTGTCGAGCATGGTTCTCGTAGCGTGTACGTGGTGGAAAGCGGGGACGACGCCCGGGCCGCGCCGGCTCTAGTCCGGACCACGTGGGTCACGGCCGCGCTGGCCGCCGCGGCCTTTGTGCTCGGCGTGGTCGGGTACCTCGAGGCGGGCGGCGTCTCGGTCGCCACTGCTGTCTACAACACGCTGAGCCTCTTCACGCTCAGCTTTGCCATGCCGCCGCACATATCCGAGTCGGCGCTGCCGGTCACGCTCGAGCTCGCGCGGTTTCTCGCGCCCGCCGCCACGGTGCTCGCGGCAGCCACCATCGCGGCGCGCGTCTTTCGTGACCAATTCGACCGAGTGCGGGCGCGACACAGCCGTGGGCATGTGGTCGTGTGCGGTCTCGGGCGGGTCGGCTCGATCATCGCCTCCCGACTTCACGCGGCCGGCTATCGCGTGCTCGCGATCGAGCGTGACCCGAACTGTGTGAACATTCGCTCCGCCCGCTCGCTCGGTATTCCCGTCGTGGTGGGCGATGCTCGGACGCGTCGCATCCTCGACCGTGCGAGCGCCGCAAATGCGGTCCGTTTGGTGTGGTCCGCGGGCGAGTGGGTCGAGGGTCAGGCGGTGGTCGACTCGCTCGTCGACAACCTGCGTGAGAACCGCGCGCAGCTGGCGCGCCGTCGCGGCGACCGGTCACGAGCGGTTGAGACGTCGTCGGCGGTGCCGGCCTGCCTGGTTCGGGTCCGCGACCTCGCGTTGTGCACGTCGTTGCGGCGGCGGGTCCTCGTACAGGATCGGGACGCTCCCGGCGTCGGTCCCGACGTCGATTTCTTCAACGAGGCCGAGAACGTCGCCCAACGGCTGCTCTGGAAGGCGACCCGCAGTTTTGCCGGGGTCGGGGACGGATCGGTCGACCTCTGGATCTTGGGCTCCGGTGCGCTCGCGGAGGGACTGATCGTCCAGGCGGCGCGCAACTGGTGGGGATTGCCGGAATCCCGTACCCGCCCGGCACTGGCGATTCACGTGTTCAGCGAGGACGCCGCCGACTTGATTGCCCGGATCGACGCGTTGTGGCCCGAGGTCGCAGGTGCGTGCCGGCTCGAGGCCCACGGCGGTCCGCCGGAAGTTGCCACCAGCCGCGACATCACTGCGCGGCCGAAGGTCGAGCCGCACGTGGCGTTCGTGCTGGTCGAGGCCCAGGAGCGAGCGGTTCAGATCGGGTTGCGGTTGCTGGACGAGACGTCGATCCCGCGCGTTGCGGTGGCCGGGGACCCAGACTTCCAAGCACGCGTCGTCGCCACGCGCCTCGAGTTGTTCGATCCTCTGCGATACGGACTCGAGAGCGGTGTTCTGCTCTTCGACACCTACGAGCTCTTCGCCCGCATGTTCCACGAGCACTACACGCTGCACGCCCGGGTACGCGGCGACGGGAGTCTCGAGCCGGCTTCCGACGACCCGTTGGATCCGAAGCATGAATGGAACGCGCTCGACGAGCTCTGGAGAGCGTCGAACCGCGATGCCGCGCGTTTCGTCGTGCCCAATCTGCGCGCCGCCGGGTTCGGCGTCGAGCGCCTGTCCGCCAGTGGCGATTCGCCACAAGTCGTGCGGCTCGACCCGCTCACGATCGAGGCGATGGCCGAGCGTGAGCACGAGCGGTGGCGCCGATTCATGACCGCCCATGGATTTCGGCACGGATCCAAACGCGACCTGACGCTCCGCACGAACCCGGACCTGTTGCCGTGGGCGGAGGCGAGCGAAGGCGCGCGCGACTACACCCGGACCACGGTGGCCGAGTACACCCGTTTGCTCGCGCAGCTCGGCTACCAAGTACACGCCGGCGGCGGGACCGCGGAAGGGCGGGCGAGCTGAACGAATCGGCCGCGGAGACGGCGCCGGTGGGGTTGGCCGACGACGACTTGCCCGCGGCCTTTCGGGCAGCGGACCGCACCGCGATCGCGTCGCAAGCGCGGACGATGCGCTGGCTGGGTTGGCAACTCGCGCTGCTCGTGCTCGCGGCGATCTTTGGTGTCATCCCGGGGGACATCGGCGATCTGCGTGTCGGGCCCCTGCTCGCACTCGTCGTGTTCGCGGTGGCGGTCATCCTCTCTTGGCGGGTCGCGAGCGAAGCGCCGTCGGCGGAGTGGTATCGCGGGCGCGCCGGCGCAGAGTCGGTGAAGACGTTGGCGTGGCGCTACGCGGTGTGCGGGGATCCGTTCGTCTCGAACTTGACTCGTCGCGAAGTCGACCTCTTGTTCGAAGAACGGTTGAGTGACGTGATCAACGGATTGGAGGAGCTCGACTGGCGGTACCTCGGCGAAGGCGAAGAGATCACCGATCGGATGCGTGAGGTGCGCGCGTCCGGGCTCGATGAACGCAAGCGCGCGTACGAGACTGGGCGTCTGCGTGACCAGCAAGCGTGGTACGCGCGCAAGTCGGAGTTCAACCGGCGCCGATCGGAGCAATGGGGATGGGCGGCCGTCGGTGCAACCGTGATCGGATTCATCGGCGCGGTGCTGCGCATCCCGACCGATTGGGGGGTCGACGTCGATCTCCTCGGCATTGCCGCGACCTTTGCGGCGGCGGTCGCGGCGTGGACCCAGAGCAAGCAGTTCCGCGTCCTCACCACGTCGTATGCCGTCACGGCGCACGAACTCGCCACGATCATCTCGATACGTCTTCCCCTCGTCGAAAAGGAGGAGGACTGGGCGGGATTCGTGCGCGAGGCCGAGAGCGCGATCTCCCGCGAGCACTCGCTGTGGCTGGCCCGGCGAGGCGCCGCCGGCTGATCGCGAGAGCCCCCGCGGTTTACCGGCGCGCCGCCCGCCACTGCGCGTGCTCACGCTCGATGACGCTTTCCACGTCGTCGACGAACGCGACCCACTCCTCTGGTGTGTCCCGGTGCACCGCCAGCGCGTTCCGCATGCTCAGCTCGCTGGCAACTTCGCGATACGAACGGCTGAGGCTGGAATAGCGCCGGACGCCTGCCCAGCCGAAAACGGCACCGGTCGCACCCGCGGTGAACGCCAGCGTCGGACTGATGCCTTTGACCAGGTCGGCATTCGCCGCGAGCACGACTCCCGCCACGATCGTGATGCCGGTGAGCACCAAGAACCCCACGTCGAATCGATCTGCGAGCGCCGCGAAGCGGCGGGCGCGACTGCTGTACCAGCTCAGCTGATCGACGACGCGACCGGCGAGGTAGGCGGCTCGGCGCGCCGACAACGGGGCGCCGCGGAGCTTGCGCATCGCCGGTGTGATCTCGCCCGACGCGCTCGGCGGGTCGAGAAAGTCCCGATCGGCGGTGATCCGCGTGATCTCCGTGATGAAAAGCTCGTCGGCGTCTTCATCGATCTGGTCCGGCGGGTCGAAGGGTTTGGCGCGCACGGCGTAGCGCCAGGCGAGTCCCTTCATCTCCTCGGCCGCCGCGCGCGCCTCGTACCAGATCCTCTCGACTTGGCTCGATCGCTGGACTGCGCGCAGCGCCGCGCCGACCGCCGCGAGGACGGCGGCGATTACGCCGAAGACCGCCAGATCCTCGTCGACGCTCGCCACTGCGCCGATCACGACGCCCCCCAAGGGTAAGAGGAGCAGCGCCGCGGTCAGTTGTACGAAGCGGTGTTGCGCCCTCGATGCCTGATCTTCGGCCGCGATGCACGTTGCCGGAAAGTCCGCCTGGCCGAGGACGAGCTCGGCGTTCGGTTCGCTCGCGGTCATCTCCGTCATGGTTCCGTTCCTCCGCCCTGCAGGTTCATTAGTCTGCCTGCCTTGCCTCGTTCAGTGCGCGTCGACGACGAGGACGAACTCGCGGCCGCGCTGTACCGCCTGGGGCTGACGGGATCATGCCCGGTCGTCGTGGTCGTGGGCGACGCCGGCGGCATGTCCGGCGCCGCCGCCGAGCGAGCCGCGCCGGTTCTCGGCGACGCAGTCGTACCGGTGTGCGAGGAGCTCAGCGCGGCCATCGTGGACGGCGGCACCGACTCCGGGGTGATGCGACTGACCGGCGAGGCGCACGCCGCGAGGCACGCGACTTTCCCGCTCATCGGTGTGGTTGCCGCTGGAACAGCCCAGACGCACGCGGGATCGGCCCCGGACGCGGCGCCGCTCGAGCCGAATCACACGCACTTCGTCGTCGTTCCTGGTTCGTCATGGGGCGACGAGTCTCCGTGGTTGACGCGTGTCGCGGTAGCGCTCGCGGCCGGCGCGCCCATCGCCGGCGTTCTCATCGGCGGCGGTCCCATCTCCGCTCACGACGTCGAGCACCTCGGCGTGGCGAACATTCCCGTGTTCGCGATCTCCGGCACCGGACGCCTCGCTGACGAGATCACCTCGGTCGGAGAGTCCGATCACGTCCAACTGGTGCGCGCGATCGAGGACCCTGAGCGTCTCGCCGTCGCGCTCCGGGGCGTGCTCGAAGGGGCCTGACCTCACGCGGTCGTGGGCCGCAGAACAGCCTGGAAGACGATCGCGCGCAACTGTTCCCCGTATCGCGGCCATTGGCTCTCGGACGACGTGGCCGTTGAAGACGTGGCCGCTCCGTTGCCGCGCGCCGATCCTCCGGTGCGGGCACGTGGCAGGATGGCGCACTTGCACGGTTCTGCCGGCATCCGGCTGCGCGCGGGGTCCGCGCCTCATGACGATTGACGACACCGCGCGGGTGGCAGCGCCCGAGCAGCCTGCCGCCGCGCTAGCCGTTCCCGAGTCGGCACCGCCAGGCCCGCTGAGCGCGCGCGTGCGCGGCGGCTGGATCCTCGAGGCGGTCGCCCTGCTCGGCGCGGCCGTGCTCCACGAACTGCTCCGCAACGCGGAGATGGGGAAAGCCGCGGTCGCTCTTCGCAATGCGAAGACGCTCAATTCGATCGAGCGCTGGCTCGGCATCTATCACGAGCTCGAAGTCCAGCGCTTCTTCCTGAACTGGCCGTTCCTCATCGACTGCTGGAACGTCTACTACAGCACCGCTCACTTCCTCGTCCCGCCGGCCATTGCCGTGTTCCTGTACCTCAAGGCGCCGGCGCGGTACGTCCGGATGCGCAACACCTTCCTGATCATGCTGTTCATCACCGGCCCCATCGGCTGGCTCGTGTTCCCGGTCAGTCCGCCGGCGTACCTGCCGAAGAGCTACGGCTTCGTGGACACCCAGGTCAAGTACTTCAACATCGGGCCGCACGTACCGTTGCGCTACGGACCCG
>Ga0066710_100008324_pt1 | contig 10063 bp, 7 predicted proteins | sample GraSoiAngelo_159_FD_79666 | JGI IMG/M metagenome (GOLD analysis project Ga0066710, IMG submission 79666) | Grasslands soil microbial communities from the Angelo Coastal Reserve, California, USA - 14_1009_16_40cm | ecosystem: Environmental > Terrestrial > Soil > Grasslands | place: USA...
GCAGCCTCCCTGATTCCCCTCTTCTCGCTGGCTTTCTTTCTGCACCGTTTTGCGGCGCGGGAGTTCGAAGCGAATCTTCTTTCGGAGGGGCTCGCTTCCCTGGGAGCCGCCAGTCGAATCGTGGAAGACTACCTGACCACCGCCGAGGAGGGGGAGGCGGAGCTCCCCATCGACGACGGGATCATTTACTGGGTCTCACGCATCGTGGACCAGGATCTGAACCTCTATCGGGGCGAGAGGCTCTCCGCAACCAGCACACGCGAAATCTTCGCCTCGGGAATCCTCTCCAGCCGCTTGGATGCTTCCGTCTTTCGGTCCCTGTTCCTGCGAGGACAGCCGTTCGTTCTCACTCGCCAGAGACTGGCTAGTCTGGACGCTCTCACCCTCTCCGCTCCCCTCTCCCCGGGCAAGCCCGGCTCCGGGATTTTCTCGCTTCCCCTCACGGTCAAGGAACTGGAAATTCGTCACAAGCGGGCGGACGTGGACGAGGCGATTCTCATTGTCATGGTGGCGATGCTGCTGCTGCTGATATTGATCTCAGATCATGTCGCACGGCGCGTTTCGGGACCCATCACCGCCCTCACGGCCGCTGCCAAGCGGATCGAGGCGGGAGATTACGACGCGGAAGTCCGTCTGCCCGCCCGCGACGAGCCGGCACTTCTCATCGACTCTTTCAATCGGATGGCCGCCTCGCTCAGGCGCCAGCGTGAGGACCTTCGCCGACGCAGCGATTACATCGAAAAAATCCTTCTCAATGCAACCACGGGTGTGATCTCCACCGATGCCGAGGACCGAGTGGTCACCCTGAACCCGGCCGCCCGGCTGCTGCTTCGCCTCTCCTCGGCGCCTGCCTCCGGGGAGAATCTGCCCAGGATTCTGGGAAGTTCTCCCAGCCTGGGTCCTCTCGCCTCGGCGCTGGCCGGGTCATCGCCCTATCGGGAGGCGCGCTGGCAGCTTGATCTCCCCTGGGAAGAGAGGGCCGTTACCCTGAGGGTCGCCTCCCTCCCGTTCCGGGAAACACCGGACGCGCCGCCGGGCCGTATTCTGCTTCTGGAGGACTTGACCGAAACGGTGCGCTCCAGCCGTCTCGAGGCTTGGGCCGAGATGGCCCGGAGGATCGCCCACGAAGTCAAGAATCCGCTCACCCCCATCCAGCTCTCCGCCGACCACCTGCGAAAGGTCTATCGGGCCTCCGACCCACGGTTTTCGGAAATTCTGGAGCAGTGCCTCGACACCATCCAAAAGCAGGTCCGTTCCCTGCGCGGGATTGCGGCCGATTTTTCCGACTACGCGCGCATCCCGGTTCTCAAGCCGGAACGGATTTCGACGCGCGAGATGTTGGAGGAGGTCTTGGCCCCCTACCGTGGCAATCCTCCCGACGGAATTCTCTTCGAAGTGACCGTGGATCCCAGGACCCCCGACCTACTCGTGGATCCTGTACTCACCCGCCGGGCCCTCATCAACCTGGTGCAGAATGCGCTGGAGTCCATGCGGGAAGGCGGCTCCGTGACCGTTCGAGCCGACCCCTGTCCGGGCCGTGGGGATGGCCACCGGTCCTTCGTCCGAGTGCGCGTCCGCGACACAGGGACGGGCATGGACGCGGCCACGCGGGCTCGCCTGTTCGAACCCTATTTCTCCACCAAAGCCTACGGAACGGGGCTTGGACTTTCCATCGTGCGCAAGACCACCGAGGAACAGGGAGGGCGCGTGGAGGTGGTTTCCACTCTGGGCTCCGGTACCGAGGTCATCCTCGACCTGCCTGCGTTCAACGCCTGAATCGACTCCGCGCCACGGCCGCGAGGGATCGAGGGACCGGCGCGCCTTTGCGTTATAATTCCTGCTTGGCGGGTTAGTCATTCGGGGGCGAGATCAATCGCCCGGCCTGCGGTTGGCAGGGCCCGCTGTCGCGGTTAGCGAGCCCTGACCTCCACAAACAGGGAACTCCAGAGCATGTGCGGGATCTGCGGAATCGTGACGCTCTCGCCCGACGCGCGGCTGCCCGCCCCGGACGTAATCAAGCGGATGACCGACCTCTTGAAACACCGGGGACCCGATGATGAGGGATTTCACTTCGACCCCGCCGCGGCCCTGGGTCACCGTCGGCTGAGCATCATCGACCTCGCGGGAGGGCATCAGCCGATCGCCAATGAGGACGAGACCCGCTTCATCGTTTTCAACGGAGAGATTTACAACCATCGGGAAATCAGGGCCGCCCTTGAGAAAAAGGGGCATCGCTATCGGACCGCCAGCGACACCGAGACGATCCTGCATCTGGTGGAAGAGGAGGGCGTCGAGGGCCTGAACCGCATGAACGGCATGTGGGCGTTCGCCGTGTGGGACTTTCCGCGGCGACGGCTTCTGCTGGCCCGGGACCGGCTCGGCATCAAGCCCGTTTATTATGCCCGGGTCGGCGACCTGTTGCTTTTCGCCTCTGAAATCAAGGGGCTCCTGGCTTCGGGTCTGGTCTCCTTCGAGCTGGACCCTTCGGCCCTCGCCTCCTACCTGGATCTTCTCTATGTTCCAAGCCCAAGAACCATCTTCAAGGACGTGAATAAACTCCCGCCGGGTTATGTGCTGGTGGCCGACGCCACCGGCGTTCAGGTAGAACGGTTTTGGAGCCCCTCGTTTACGTTAGACAGGATCCCCGATCTTCACGAGGCGGCTGAAAGAGTGCGTGACCTCCTTGAGGACGCGGTACGAATCCGCCTCCTTTCCGAAGTGCCGCTGGGCGCCTTCTTGAGCGGCGGCATCGACTCCAGTTTGGTGGTGGGATTGATGGGCAAGGCCATGAGCCAGCCTGTCAAGACCTTCACGGTGGGTTTCAAGGGTGAAGGCTGGTTCGATGAATCGGAAGAGGCGGAGGTCGTGGCGCGCCACTTCGGCACCGACCACCACGCCCTGCAAGTGGGCTCTCTGGACCTGCCCGCCACGCTGGAGCTGACCGTCCCAGCTCTGGATGAGCCGATGTGCGATCCCGCCGCCCTTCCCACCTACCTCCTTTCGAGGTACGCCCGAGGGTGGGTCACCGTGGCCCTAACTGGCGAAGGAGCAGACGAGCTTTTTGGAGGGTACGACAAGTACCGGTTTGAGCGGCTGCTGGGGAGCTTGGGCCCGGTGGGGCAACTGGCGGGACGGGCAGGAAGCATGCTACCCCTTTCGTTACTGCCGGAACGGGCTCGGCGGGCCCTGGAAGCCGCCGCCTTGAACGGGCCCGCGCGCCAGCTCCGGCTGCGCTCGACTTTCGCTCGGGAGGAATCCCGGCGACTTCTCCGCGGATCCCTGGAGGGAATGCCCGACGCATCACGGGAGGCTCTGGAAGGGGCCGCGTGGGGATACCCGTCCCGGGACAGTCTCAACCGAATCCTCTTCCAGGATCTGAAGACCTACATGCAGGACGATCTGCTCATGAAAATCGACAAGATGAGCATGCTCGCCTCCCTGGAGGCCCGCGTTCCCTTCTTGGACTACCGCCTCGTCGAGTTCGTCTTCTCCCTGCCCAGTACTTACAAGATCCGGAATGGCAAAGGTAAGCTCGTGCTTCGGGAAGCCTTTCCCCACTTCCTTCCCGAGAGGACCATGCGCCGCAGGAAGCACGGGTTCGTGCTTCCCATCCGGACCTGGTTGCGGAAGGACCTCAAAGATTATGTGAAGGACATCTTCGCTTCCACCGACGACGCCTTTTACTCGTATTTGGATCGAGGTGAGGTGGATCGAATCCTTCGCGGGTTCTACGATCGCGATCTGGATCGAGCCCTTCCCGTCTGGGTCCTCCTGTGGCTGAAGATCTGGTGCCGCCGGGTGCTTCGACACGCGGGGGCCAGCGCCGGAAAGACTTCTTGAGCTCCGGCCGCGTCGCCTACATTCTGACCGCTTTTCCCACCGTGAGTGAGACGTTCGTGGAGGGAGAATTTCGCGCTCTGTCCCAGCGGGGCCTTCCCATCGATCTCTACGCCACTCGGAATTTCCGGGAGATCATTGCCGACGCCGATGAGGAGGAGGATCGCGGGCTGGAGGTGCGGCGATCGCCTTACCTGTTCGGGGCGAAGATCCTGACCGCTGCAACGTTTTTTCTCTTTCGCCGACCCCGCAGGACCTTGGGCACGCTCGTCCGGATCCTGATGGGAAACCTGCGAAGTCCACGCTACCTGGGCCACGCGCTGGCGCTGCTTCCCAAGAGTCTTGCTTTCGCGCGCGAGATGGAGCGCCGCGGAACGCGCCATGTGCACGGGACGTGGGCCCACTACCCGGCCACCGCAGCCTACATCGTCTCCCGGCTCCTGGGGATTACCTACAGTTTTGCGGGGCATGCCGGACTCGATGTCGTGGCGGACCAGACCTTCCTCGCCGCCAAGCTGCGCGGCGCCCGTTTTGTGCTTACCTGCCACCACTCGACACGGGGTTGCTTGGAACGATTGGCCCCCGAATGCGCCTCGAAGATCCACACCATCTACCACGGTGTGACGATTTCGGAGATCCCCTCCCCGGGGAGCGTTCCCAGGGCCGCCCCACCGGAAATCGTCTCGGTGGGACGCCTCACCCCGGAAAAGGGGTTCCTTGACCTCCTGGGGGCCTGCGCACTGCTGAGAGATCGTGGGCACTCCTTCCGGGCGCGTATTTTCGGCCAGGGCCCCCAGAGACCGGCCCTGGAGCGAAAGATAAAGCGGCTCCGACTCGGGAGTTTCGTCAGCCTGGAGGGCATCGTTCCGCATCGCAGAATCCTGGAAATCCTGGCGAGTGCCACGGTGGTCACCCTGCCCTCCTACCTTCACCCAAACATGTACCGGGACGGGATCGCCAATGTCCTGGTGGAAGCCATGGCCTGCGGGACTCCGGTGGTGAGCACCGATTACGACGGCTCGCGCGAGCTGCTCAAGGGTGGGAGTCTCGGAATCCTGGTCCCGGAAAAGGATGTGGAGCAGCTGGCGGCGGCGTTCGAGGCGATGCTGCGGGATCCCGAGAAGCGCGCGGCGTTCTCCATTCAGGGACGGAAGCGCGTGGAGAATGAATTTGATCGCCAGCGCAACGTGGAGGTCATCTTCACCCTGTTTCGGCAGGCGCTGATGGAGAGCGCGGAAAATGGCCGCCCGGTGGCCCTCAGCGATTCGTTAACGGGGTGAGCTGAAGCCGCGCGGCGATGTCGATGATGTCCCGCGACAGAACGATTTTCTCGACCTTGACTTCCAGCATCGTGGGACGACCCGAAAGGTTCAGCCCCTGCGTCAGCAGCGATTGGATGTCCACCGGGGCGAAGAAATCCTTGAGATCCACTCGGCCGAATCCGGGGACGCTCACGAGGACACTCTCCGCCACCAGACGGTAGCCTCCATTCCCCCGTCGGAGGGTGAAGATCGGGTGGAGGATCTGATCCACCGGAAATGGGTTGCCCTGGCAGCGTACGGCGAAGGTGATGCGCCCATCGCCGAAGGCCAGGTCGCGAGGATCCGAGAAGGTCAGCGTCTCTTTCAGAAGGCTCCCCCCCACCTCGATGTTGTAGGGAGTGGCGCTCGCGAGCATCCGCTGAACCGCCTCGCGGCGGAGCTCCACCTTTACGTCTTCCGATCCGGGTGCGGCGGGGGCCGCGGGCCGCCAAAGACAGAGCCCCAGCACCACCGCGGACAATCGTCTCCACCATTCGCTCACTGCAACCTCCTTGGGGTCACCCAGATCCTCTCCCGGGGAAAAGTTCCCGGATCCGCCGCTCCATGAGGGCGGGCAAATCCTCGGAATCCCCCGACTCCTCCACCGTCCTTACCAGAGCGCTGCCGATCACGACGCCGTCGGCAAACGAGGCGGCCTGCTCCACCTGGGACCTCCTGGAGATCCCGAATCCCACCGCCACCCTTTTGCCGGTGATCCGGCGAATCTCTTCCACCTTCTCCCGAGCCTCCGGCGGCAACGTCTCCCGCTCGCCGGTGACCCCGGTGCGGGATACGTAGTAAACGAACTCTCCCGTCGCCTCCCCGACCGCCGCGAGGCGGGAAGCGCTGGTAGTAGGCGCCGCCAGGAAGATCGGCTCGATCCCATGGGAGGCCAGGATGCGCCGGTACTCGTCTCCTTCTTCCACCGGGAGATCGCTCGCGAGCACCCCATCCACCCCGGCTTTCGCCGCCAGCCTGGCGAATTCCTCCACTCCCATCCGCAAAATGGGATTGAAGTAGGTAAAGAGCAGGAGGGGCACCGAATTCGGCGCGATGCGCGACACCAACTCCAGGACCCCCCTCAAGGTCATCCCGGCGGCCAGAGCCCGTTGTGCCGACCGCTGATTGATCGCCCCGTCTGCCAGAGGATCCGAGAAGGGAACCCCCAGCTCCACCAGGTCCGCCCCACACCGGCAAAGGGTAAGGAACAATGCCAAGCTGCGATCCGCCGAAGGGTCGCCCGCGGTCAGGTAAGGAATGAAGGCCAGGCGTCCTTCTTTTCTGGCACGGTCGAAGGCTATCCCTATCTTGCTCACGGGCCAATCCCCAGACGGGAGGCGGCCTGATCCACGTCCTTGTCGCCGCGCCCCGACAGGTTGATCAAAACGCGAGCATTTGTAGGAAGCTCCGGCGCGGCACGCATCAGCCAGCCCAGAGCATGAGCCGATTCCAGGGCAGGGAGGATCCCCTCGCTGCGTGCCAACAGACGGAAGGCTCGCAATGCTTCCTGGTCGCTAGCCACCTCGTAGCGAACCCGACCCAGGTCCCTCAGGAACGCATGCTCCGGCCCTACCGCCGGATAATCGAGCCCCGCCGCCACCGAGTGGGTGGACGCGATGTTTCCGTCGTCGTCTTGCAGGAGGTAGGTGTAAGTCCCATGGAGGATGCCGGGCGATCCCCCCGGGAATCGTGCCGCGTGGCGCGAACTCGCGATCCCCTCGCCTCCCGCCTCCACTCCGACCATCTCCACCCCTGGGTCACCCAAGAAAGCGCTGAAGAGTCCCAGGCTGTTGCTTCCTCCGCCGGCGCAGGCCACCAAAAGGTCGGGAAGGATTCCCTCCGCTGCAAGATACTGCGCCCTCGCCTCCCGGCCGATGACTGACTGGAAGTCGCGGACCATCTTCGGATAAGGATGCGCTCCCAGCACGGATCCCAGGATGTAGTGGGTCGTGCGGCAGTTCGTCACCCAGTCCCGCATCGCCTCGTTGATGGCGTCCTTGAGAGTACGGCTTCCCGAAGAGACGGGGACGACCCGCGCGCCCAGCAGCCGCATCCTCACCACGTTCAGCGCCTGGCGGGCCATGTCCTCCTCCCCCATGTAGATTACGCACTCCAGATCCAGCAATGCCGCCACCGTGGCGCTGGCCACGCCATGCTGCCCCGCCCCGGTCTCGGCGATGACCCGCCGCTTCCCCATCCTCCGCGCCAGCAATGCCTGTCCCACGGTGTTGTTGATCTTGTGGGCGCCGGTATGGTTCAAGTCTTCCCGCTTGAGGTGAATCCGTGCGCCTCCCAGGGCTTTTTCCAGCTTCTCGGCACGGGTGAGAGGGGTGGGACGTCCGACGTAGTCCCGGAGGAGCCGGTCCAGTTCCGCCTGAAAGGACGGATCGATGCGACAATTCTCATAAGCCTCCTCCAGCTCCAGCAAGGGGGCCATGAGCGTCTCGGGGACGTACCGCCCGCCGTACCGCCCATACCTCCCCCGAGCGTCCGGGCCCGGCCTCATGCGGCGCTCCCGAGCACGGCGACCAGGAACGCCTCCATGAGAAGGCGATCCTTCACTCCGGGTCGTGACTCGATTCCGGAGCTTACGTCTACCGCGTAGGGGTGGGCGATGCGAATGGCTTGCGCCACGTTCTCCGGCGTGAGCCCGCCCGCCAGAATGATTCTGCGTCCGGCGATACCTCCCTGGATTCGCTTCCAATCGAAAGAGACGCCGCCTCCCCCCAGGAGGCCGGGAACCGGGGCCTCCAGCAGGCAGGCTTCGCAGTCATAGGCTGCCAGGACCGCGGGATCCCAATCCCCCCGCACGCGAAATGTCTTGATTCTCGACCCACCCACCGCAGCACAATGTCCCGGGGACTCGGTCCCGTGCAGCTGCACCGCCGTGAGTCCCAAATCCTCCCGCACGCGCCGGACTCGCATCGGATCATCATCCGCGAAAACGCCGACGCGGGCCAGAAATGGGGGCAGTCCCCGCAGGAGCTCGCGCGCCCGCGAGACCTCAACGTGCCGGGGAGTGCCGGACACTAAGACGAGTCCGACGGCGTCCACGCCTAAGGCGGCCGCCGCTTCCAGGTCCTCCCGGCGCGTCATCCCGCAGAACTTGACCCGCACCTTCACGAGAGCCACTCCTTCAGAAGCGCCGCGGGATCCTGGTGCGTCACGAGTCGCTCTCCTACGAGGAATGCATCGTACCCTGCACGCGCCAGCCGCTCCATGTCGGATTTTTGAGCGATGCCACTTTCGCTCACCCGAACGGTCCACCCGGGGAGCTCGGCGGCGAGCTCCGCCGAGAGATGCAGATCGATCTTAAATGTGTTCAGGTCCCGATTGTTGATTCCTAGGACCTTCGCTCCGACATCTACCGCCTGGCGGACCTCGGCTGCGTCGTGCACTTCCACCAGAGCCTCCATGCCGAGGCTCCACGTCGTCTGCAAGAGTCGCCGGAGCTCTCCAGGAGTCAGGGCGGCCACGATCAGCAAAACGGCGTCCGCGCCGAGCGCTCGGGATTCGACCACCTGGATATCGTCCAGGATGAAATCCTTCCGGAGTAACGGCAGGGCCACGACGCCCCGGGTCTCCTCCAGGTGCGAGGCATCTCCCCCGAAAAATGGCCCGTCGGTGAGCACCGAGATGGCGGCGGCCCCACCGGCTGCGTAAGCGCATGCCAGGCGAGCGGGATGGTAATCCTTCGATAGCACGCCGCGGCTGGGAGACACCCTCTTCATCTCAGCGATGACCCTGAATGACCCGGGCCGCCGGAGCGCTTCGGAAAAGTTTCGGGCGGAGGGAGCACTCTGCAGCTTCTTCTCCAGGGCATGCCGGGAGTCGATGCTCTTCAAGCGGAGGATCTCCTGGCGCTTGTTCTTGAGGATGTTGCACAGAAATTCAGAGAATGCCATCCTCACCCCCCGCTCGACTGCGTGATACGGATGAGCACCTCCAGCTTCCGCGCCGCGGCGCCCCGATCCAGGGAATCCCGGGCCAGAGCCACTCCCTGGCACAGGTCCCCCGCCTTTCGCGCGACCCAGAGCGCGGCACCCGCATTGATCAGTACGAGATCGCGACGCGGTCCCGCCTCCCCCGCGAGAACGGCTCGAGCAATGGAAGCGTTCATCCGGATGTCGCCTCCCGCGAGATCCCCGAGCGCCGCACGCGGCATGCCGAGGTCGCTCGCGTCCAGCTCGTAGGTGCGAATTCGCCCTTCATCCAGCTCCGCCACGGCCGTGGGAGCCGTCGTGGTGATCTCGTCCATTCCATCCAGGCCATGCACCACCAGCGCGCGCCGGGTGCCCAGCACCCGAAGTGCACGGGCTACCGGCTCCACCCAGCGTCGGTCGAAGACGCCCATGAGTTGATAGGGAGCGCGGGCAGGATGGGTCAAGGGGCCGAGAAGATTGAACACCGTCCGCATTCCCAGGGCCCGGCGGGCCTCCGCCGCCAGTCGCATGGCAGGATGCAGGGCCGGGGCGAACAGGAAACCGATGCCGGCCTCGGCGAGGCACCGCACCACCGTCGTTTCGTCGCAGTCGATGATGACCCCCAGGTGGGCCAGCAGGTCGGCGCTGCCGCAAGAGCTTGAGACTGCGCGGTTACCGTGCTTGGCCACAAGGGCGCCGGCCCCAGCAGCCACGAAGGCCGCGAGGGTGGATACGTTGAAACTGCCCAGGCCGTCACCCCCGGTGCCGCAGGTGTCCAGGAGGTCGTCCGGGAGTTCAGGGAGCCTTCGCGCTTTCTCGCGCATGACCGAAGCGAAAGCGGCGATCTCCTCGGGGGTTTCCCCCTTGATTCGAAGCGCGATGAGAAACCCGCCCAGGAGGGATTGCGGAACTGCACCCCGCATGATTTCCTCAAAACTGGCGCGCGCCAGCTCTTCCGAGAGGGACTCCCCCCGGACCAAATCGCGCAGCGCATCGCTCAGC
>Ga0066710_100008325_pt1 | contig 10062 bp, 9 predicted proteins | sample GraSoiAngelo_159_FD_79666 | JGI IMG/M metagenome (GOLD analysis project Ga0066710, IMG submission 79666) | Grasslands soil microbial communities from the Angelo Coastal Reserve, California, USA - 14_1009_16_40cm | ecosystem: Environmental > Terrestrial > Soil > Grasslands | place: USA...
GGGACTGCCATGAGCGTGAAGCGTCACAACGCGGGACCCCGCATGAGCGGGGCGGTCGTGCACAACAACACCGTGTATCTCGCCGGCCAGGTCGCGGACGGCCCCACCGTCAAGGCGCAGACGGAGGCCGCGCTCAAGAAGATCGACGACCTGCTGGCGGCGACGGGCAGCAACAAGGCCAACCTGCTGGCGACGACGATCTACCTGGCCGACATCCGCGCGTTCGAGGAGATGAACGCGGTGTGGGACGCCTGGGTGTCGCCGGGCAACACCCCCGCGCGGGCCACGGTGGAAGCGCGGCTGGCCAATCCGAAGTACCTCGTCGAGATCATGGTGACCGCCGCGGTGTAGACTGGATTGTTGGGAAATCTCGCGAGGGAGATCACTCATGGCTGACGCCGTCATCGTCTCGACCGCGCGCACGCCCATCGGGCGCGCGTACCGCGGCGCCTTCAACAACACGCACGGCGCCGTCCTCGGTGGCCACGTCATCCAGCACGCCGTCCAGCGCGCCGGTGTCGAGCCGGGCGAAGTCGAGGACGTGATCCTGGGCTGCGCGCTGCCGGAAGGAGCGACCGGCTCCAACATCGCGCGGCAGGCGGCGATCCGGGCGGGGCTGCCGGTGACGACCGCCGGCGTCACGGTCAACCGCTTCTGCTCGTCGGGGTTGCAGGCCATCGCGATGGCCGCGCAGCGGGTGATCGTCGATCGGGTGCCGGTGATGGTGGCGGGCGGGCTGGAGTCGATCTCCCTCGTGCAGAACGAGCACATGAACCTCCACCGCTTCCGGGAAGCGTGGCTGGAGGAGCACAAGCCCGAGATCTACATGTCGATGATCGAGACGGCCGAGGTCGTGGCCAAGCGCTACTACATCACGCGCGAGCGGCAGGACGAGTACGCGCTGGCCAGCCAGCAGCGCACGGCCGCCGGTCAGCGGGAGGGGCGCTTCGACAAGGAGATCGTCCCGCTGGCGACGACGAAGCTCGTCACCGACAAGGCCAGCGGCCAGACGCGCGAGGAGCCGGTGACGCTCGAGCAGGACGAGGGCAACCGCGCCGACACCACGGCCGAGGGCCTCGCCGCCCTCAAGCCGGTGACGGGCGAGAAGGGTCACATCACCGCCGGCAACGCGAGCCAGCTCTCCGACGGCGCCTCCGCGTGCGTGGTCATGGACGCCAAGCTGGCCGAGCGTCGCGGCCTGCACCCGCTCGGCATCTTCCGCGGCCTCGCCGTCGCCGCCTGCGAGCCCGACGAGATGGGCATCGGCCCCGTGTTCGCCGTCCCGCGGCTGCTCGAGCGCACGGGCGTCCGCATGGATCAGATCGATCTCTGGGAGCTCAACGAGGCCTTCGCCGTGCAGGTCGTCTACTGCCGCGACAAGCTCGGCATCCCGATGGACAAGCTCAACGTGGACGGCGGCGCCATCTCGATCGGCCATCCGTACGGGATGAGCGGCGCGCGCATGGTCGGCCATGCGCTGGTCGAGGGCAAGCGGCGCGGCGCCCGCTACGTCGTGTGCACGATGTGCATCGGCGGCGGCATGGGCGCGGCCGGCCTGTTCGAGGTGGCGTAGGGCTCAGGCGCGCGGCGGCTCGACGGCGAACGGCTCGGCCGGAAGCCTGAGACCGTTCGCAAAGAACGCGACCGTGTGGTAGAAGCCGACGAGGGCGATCAGCTCCAAGATCTGCTCGAGCGAGAAGGCCGCGGCCAGCGCCTGCCAGAGGCTGTCGGGAATCTGCGCGGAGTCGTGAAGCTCGTCGACCAGCCGGATCAGAAGCCGCTCGTCGGGCGTCCACGTCGCGTCGTCCGCGCGGCCGTCAACGCTGGCGCGCAGCTGCTCGGGCGTGAGGCCGGCGCGCTCGGCGAAGAACGCCGCATGGATGCCCCACTCGTAGGCGCAGCCACAGCGCGCGCACGTGCGATCGATGACGATCTCGCGATGGCGCAGTGAGACCGGCCCACGATCGAGCAGGTTGCCCGCGCGGAAGCGGTCCCAGACGCGCGGCACGCGCGCCAGCGTGGTGAAGAGCGCCAGCGGCGCGACGCCGGGCGGCATGAGCCGGTCGAAGACGGCCTGGAGCTCGGCAGGATACGGCGCGGACACGGGCTCCACGCGGACGGCCGGCGTCGTCACCGCGTCGCTCACGGCTTCATCTCCTGCGCGATCGTCCAGCCCGCGTCGGCCAGCGGCTTGGCGCGCTCGCCGCGGATGCGCGCCTGCGGATCGTTGGCCGTGCCGGCGATCACGCGCCCCATGATACCCTGCGCGATGGCGGCCAGCCGGAAGATCGCGAACACCACGTACCAGTCCCAGTCGGGAATGCTCGAGCGGCCCACGCGCTTGCAGTAGGCCGCCACGTAGGCCTCCTCGGTCGGCAAGCCCAGCGCCGCGAGATCCTTACCGCGAAAGCCGTCCCACTCGAGACCGAGCCGGTACGGCATGGCGTTGTACGCGAGATCGGCCAGCGGGTGGCCCAGCGTGGAGAGCTCCCAGTCGAGCACGGCGGCCACGCGCGGCTCGGTCGGATGCATGATGACGTTGCCGGGGCGGAAATCGCCGTGCACGAGCGTGGTGGTGTCGTCGTTCGGCAGGTGCGCGGGCAGCCACTCGATCAGCCGCTCCATCGACTCGAAGCGCTCGGTCTCGGAGGCGCGATACTGCTGGGTCCAGCGATGGATCTGCCGGCTGAAATAATTTCCGGGCTTGCCGTAGTCGCCGAGGCCGATCGCCGCGTAGTCCACCGTGTGCAGGCGCGCCAGCACGTCGTTCAGCGAGTCGTACATGGCGCTCCGCTCCGTCGCGCCGACGCCGGGCAGCGCCGGATCGGAGAAGACGCGGCCGTGCACGCAGTCCATCACGTAGAACGCGGTGCCGATCACGCTGTCGTCCTCGCACAGCACGTAGGTGCGCGGCACCGGCACCGTGGTGCGGCCGAGCGCGGTGATCACGCGGTACTCGCGATCGACGGCGTGGGCGGACGGCAGGAGCTTGCCGGGCGGCTTGCGCCGCAGGACGAACTCGCGGCCGCCCGCCTTCAGGTGATACGTGGGATTGGACTGGCCGCCGCGGAACTGTCGGACCTCGATGGGCCCGCGAAAATCCGGGACGCGCTCGCGGAGGTAGCGCTCGAGGGCGGCGACGTCGAAGCGGTGCTGCTCGCGCACCTCCGCCGTCTGCGCGATCACCTGCGGCTCCCGCGGTCCGAGAGTCGATGGCAATCGTCTTGCATTGCGTTTCTTCGATGCGAATCGCGCAGGTCGCCCCCCTCTTCGAGTCCGTGCCGCCGCACCGCTACGGGGGCACGGAACGGGTGGTGTCCTATCTCACCGAAGAGCTGGTGCACCGCGGTCACGACGTCACCCTCTTCGCCAGCGGCGATTCTCGCACGAGCGCCGAGCTGGTGCCCGTGGTCGAGCGGGCGATGCGGCTCGACGCGTCGTCGTACGAGCTGTGCTCGACGGCCGCCGTGCTCCAGCTCGAGCTGGTGCGCGCCCGTGCCCACGAGTTCGACGTGATTCACTGCCACGTGGACTACCTCGCGTTCCCGTTCACCCGAACGCTGCGGACCCCGAGCGTCCACACGCTGCACGGCCGGCTCGACCTGCCGCACCTGGTCCCGCTCTATCGCCACTTCACCGACGTGCCTCTGGTGTCGATCAGCGACGCGCAGCGGCGGCCGCTCGACGGCCTCGGCGTGCGCTGGGCGGGCACGGTGTACCACGGTCAGCCCCTGACACGCTACCCGTTCAGCGCCGAGGCCGAGGACGGCTACCTGGCCTTCCTCGGACGCTGCTCGCCCGAGAAGCAGCCCGAGCTGGCCATCGAGATCGCCAAGCGGGCGGGCATCCCGCTCAAGATCGCGGCCAAGGTGGACCACAAGGACCGCGAGTACTTCGATCGCGTCGTCGCGCCGCTGCTCGACGATCCACTGATCGAGTTCATCGGCGAGATCGGCGACGACGAAAAGGCCGCCTTCCTGGGCGGCGCCCGCGCGCTGCTCTTTCCGATCGACTGGCCGGAGCCGTTCGGGCTCGTGACGATCGAGGCCATGGCGTGCGGCACGCCGGTGGTGGCGCGGCCGTGCGGCGCCGTGCCCGAGGTGCTCGTGGACGGCCGCACCGGCTTCCTCGGTGACTCGCTGATGGACCTGGTGGACGCCGTGAAGCGCATCCACGAGATCGACCGCGCGGAGTGCCGCCGCCACGTCGAGACGCGCTTCTCCGTGGCCCACATGACCGACGGCTACGAGGCGGTCTACCGCCGGCAGAGGGTCCTGCGGCAGGCGGCATGAGCGCCGAGCGCCCCGCGCCGGGGGACGTGATCGTCGGCGAGCAGTACTACATCCTCGCCTCCGAGGTCGCCGCCGACCAGCCGAAGCTCGTGCTCAAGCACGACGAGGCGTTCCTGGTCGCAACTCGCCGCGGCGATCTGCCGAACATGGCCGACAGCGAGTTCGGCTTCTACGTCGACGGCACCCGCTTCCTGCGCCAGCTCGAGCTGCGCGTGCACGGCCACCGGCCGATCGTGCTCAACGCCGGGGTGTCCGAGGACGCCATGCAGGCGAGCATCGATCTCACCAACCCCGACGTGCCGCTGACGCCGCACGTGGTGCTGCCCGGCCGCTCGCTGCGGATCGCGCGGCGTCTCACCGTTCACGCCGGCCAGCTCTACCAGCTGCTCCTCGTCGAGTCCTTCACGCGCGAGGCGCACGACCTGACGCTGACACTGGCGTTCGCGGCCGATTTCGTGGACGTGTTCGAGGTGCGCGGCCATCCGCGCGAGCGCCGCGGCGAGTTCCTGCCGCCGCGCGCGGAGCCGGCGGGGATCCGGCTCGGCTACCGCGGCCTCGACGACATCGTCCGCACGACGACCCTGAGCTTCACGCCGGTGCCCGATCACGTGGACGCGGTCGGAGCCGAGTTCCACCTGACCCTCGCCCCCGGTGGCAGCCTCGAGATCACGGTCGCCGTCAGCGCCGCCACCGAACCCGGCTCGGCGCCGCGTCCGGTCGGCTATGGGGAGGCGCTCCGGCGCCGACGCGCCGTCGTGGATGGCCTCGATCGCGACGCCGCCGAGGTGCGCTGCGACCACGATCTCTTCGCGGTGTGGGTGGCGCGCTCGCGCCGCGACCTGCACCTGCTGCTCACCGAGACGCCGCAGGGCGTGGTGCCGTACGCCGGCATCCCCTGGTACGTCGCGCCGTTCGGCCGCGACGCGCTCATCACCGCCATGCAGGTGCTGCCGTTCGAGCCGCGGCTCGCGGCCGGCACGCTGCGCTTCCTGGCCCGTCACGTCGGCGAGGTGGACGACGACTTCACCGACCAGGAGCCCGGCAAGATCATCCACGAGCTGCGCCGCGGCGAGATGGCCAACTGTCGCGAGATCCCGTTCATCCCCTACTACGGCAGCGTGGACGCACCGCCGCTGTTCCTCATGCTGCTGGCCGAATACTGGACGTGGACGGCCGACGAGACGCTCCTGCGCGAGCTGTGGCCGACGGCCGAGCGCGTGCTGGCGTGGATGCTGAAGGCGGCCGATCGTGCCGACGGCTATCTCACCTACCGGCGGCGCTCGCCGCGCGGCCTCGTCAACCAGGGCTGGAAGGACGCGCAGGACGCCATCATGCACGCGGACGGTCACCTGGCCGAGGCGCCCATCGCGCTGGCCGAGGTGCAGGGCTACCAGTACGCGGCGCTGCGCGGAGCGGCGGACCTCGCCGACGTGCTCGGTCTCAAGGAACGCGCGCCGGCGCTGCGCGAGCGGGCACGGCGGCTGCGCGAGCGCTTCGAGGCGGACTTCTGGCTGCCTGATCAGGCCTACTACGCGATGGCGCTCGACCGCGACCGGCGACCGTGCCGCGTGATCAGCTCGAATCCCGGGCACCTGCTGTGGACGCGGCTCGTCAGCGACAGCCGCGCCAGCATCGTGGCCCGCCGCCTCATGGCCGACGACATGTTCACCGGCTGGGGCGTGCGCACGCTGGCCAGCGGCGAGCGCCTCTACAACCCGATGAGCTATCACAACGGCTCCGTGTGGCCGCACGATACGGCCATTGCCGGCGTCGGCATGCGCCGCTACGGTCTCGGCGACCCGTTCCTCACGCTCGCGACCGGGCTCTTCGAGGCCGTGCTGCAATTCGAGAACATGCGCATGCCCGAGCTCTTCTGCGGCTTCCCGCGCGTGGACGGCTATGGGCCCACGCAGTACCCCGTCGCCTGCGCGCCGCAGGCGTGGGCGGCCGGCGTCGTGTTCATGCTCATCAACGCGATGCTCGGCCTCGTTCCCGACGCCGCCGACAACCAGCTCACGCTGAACCGCCCTCGCCTGCCGCCCTGGCTGTCGTGGATCGAGCTTCGCGGGCTGACGCTGCGCACCTCGCGCATGTCGCTGCGCGCCTCCCAGGGCCACGACGGGGCGGCGATCGAGATGCTGTCGCGCCAGGGCGACGCCGAGCTGGTCGTCCGTCGGTAGCTCGGCGGGGGGCTTCGCCCCCCGTCCGACGGTCGTCGCGCGCCTCACGGCGCGCTCCTCCCTGCCACCCCCCAGAACAGGATTGCGCCGGCAAAGCCGGCGCTCGAAAGCGGTTGATCGACGCGTTGCGGACAAACGAGACGGGACCAGAGTGGTTGCATTGACGGGGTAAGGGGGACGGGCTACGCTCGGGGCACCGTTTCGCTGGGGAGAGATCGGCATGCACGTTGGGATGGCGTCCGTGTTTCAGAATCCGAAGAAGAGTCGGACGGACCGCGACGTCTATCGCAACGAGCTGAAGCTGGCGGACCTGGCGGAGCCGCTGGGGTTCGAGTCGATCTGGGGCGTGGAGCACCACTTCACCGACTACACGATGTGCCCCGACGTGCTGCAGTTCCTCACCTACATGGCGGGACGCACCCAGCGCGCGCAGCTCGGCTCGATGGTGGTGGTGCTGCCCTGGCACGATCCCATGCGCGCGGCCGAAGAGATCTCGATGCTGGACAACATCTCGGACGGCCGTCTCATCCTCGGCCTCGGGCGCGGCGCCGGCAAGGTGGAGTTCGACGGCTTCCGCCTGGCGATGGACGAGTCGCGGGCGCGCTTCGTCGAGTCGGCGGAGGCGGTGCTGACGGGGCTGGAGACGGGCTACTGCGAGTACGACGGCGCCTTCGTCAAGCAGCCGCGCGCGGCCATCCGGCCCGCGCCGTTCAAGTCGTTCCGCGGGCGCACCTACGCGGCCGCCGTGTCGCCCGAGTCGCTGCCCATCATGGCCCGGCTCGGCGTCGGCATTCTCATCATTCCGCAGAAGCCCTGGCACGAGGTGGCCAAGGAGCTCGACACCTATCGCACCGTCTATCGCCAGGTGAACGGCGTGGAAGCGCCCCCGCCGATCTCGGCCGGCTGGACCTTCTGCGATCCCAGCGCCGAGCGCGCGCGGGAGATGGCGCGGCGCTACATCGGCGGCTACTACCACACGGTGCTCGACCACTACCAGTTCCAGGGCGATCACCTGGCGAAGACGAAGGGCTACGAGTACTACGGCAAGATGAGCGAGAAGATCGCGGAGTACGGCACCGACACCGTCGTCGACTACTTCGTCAACCTGCAGGTCTCCGGCACGCCGGAGCAGTGCTACGAGCGCATCCTGGACATTCACCGCCGCACCGGCAACAGCCACTACGTGGGCGTCTTCTCCTACGCCGGCATGCCGTACGACGAGGCCGAGCGCAACATGCGCCTCTTCGCCAAGGAGGTCATGCCCGAGCTGAAGAAGACGGCGCCGGCGGCGCCGGCCGCACCCGAGCCGGCCGCGGCCGGCAAGGACGTGCGGGCGCTCGGATTCTGAGCATGCCCTTCGAGACGCTGCTCTACGACGTCGCCGAGGGCGTGGCGACCGTCACCCTCAACCGGCCCGACCGTCTCAACGCGGTCAACCCCACCGTCATCCGCGAGCTGGTGGAGGCGTTCGACCGCGCCGATGGTGACGACGCGGTGCGAGCGGTGATCGTCACGGGCGCCGGCCGCGCGTTCTGCGCCGGCGCCGATCTCGGCGGCGGCGGCAAGACGTTCGCGGGCGGGCCGGGACGCACCGAGCAGCCGGATGAGCATCGCGACGGCGGCGGGGTCGTCACGCTGCGGATCTTCGAGATGACGAAGCCGGTGATCGCGGCGATCAACGGCCCCGCCGTCGGCTTCGGCATCACGCTGACGCTGGCCATGGACGTGCGGCTGGCCTCGACGGCGGCGAAGATCGGCTTCGTGTTCGCGCGGCGGGGCGTCGTGCCCGAGGCGTGCAGCACGTGGTTCCTCCCGCGGATCGTCGGCATCGCGCAGGCGGCCGAATGGACCTACACCGGACGCGTGTTCGGTGCGGACGAGGCGCTGGCCGGCGGCCTCGTCAGCCGGGTGCTCGCCCCCGACGCGCTGCTGCCGACGGCGCGCGCCCTGGCGCTGGAGATCGCGCAGAGCACCTCCGCCGTCTCGATCGCGCTGATCCGCCAGATGCTCTGGCGCATGCTCGGCGCCGACCATCCGCGCGAGGCGCACCGCATCGACTCGCTCGGCATGTGGCACACGGGCCGCAGCGCGGATGCGCACGAGGGCGTGACCTCGTTCCTCGAGAAACGCCCGCCCCGCTTCACCGGCCGGCCCAGCAAGGACATGCCGCCGTTCTATCCGTGGTGGACATGACGACGCCGCTCAGCGTGCACCTGCCGTTCAACCGCGACATCCTCGGCGCCACGTTCTCGCCGGCCAAGCGCGGCGGCAAGCCGCCGGCCGAGCGCGGCCACTGGCTGCTCGTGCAGGGGCAGACGCTGCTGGTGACGCCCGATCTTCGCCTGCCCACCGGCGACTGTCCCGTGCCGATCGAGGCGCCGCCGTTCTGGCTCGGCACCTATCACGAGGAGCCGGCGTGGGTGGTGCCGGTCGCCGGCGATGCCGCGCCCGACGGCCTCGCGCGCGAAACGCTGGTGCCGATGCGCGGCGCCCGCCTGGCCGACGAGCTGCTGTCGCTGGGCGGCATGGCGATGCAGGCGCTCTGGTGGGAGTCGACCAGCGGCCACTGCCCGCGCTGCGGCGTCCCCACGGAGCGTATCGAGAACGAGTGGGGCAAGCGCTGCCCGCGGTGCCGCTACGAGCACTATCCGCACCTGCACCCGGCCACCATCGTCCTCGTGCGCGACGGCGACCGCGTGCTGCTCACGCGCAAGGCCGAGTGGGCGCCGGGACGCTACGCGCTGATCGCGGGCTTCGTGGACAACGGCGAGTCGCTGGAGGGCTGCGTCGCCCGCGAGATCAAGGAGGAGGCCGGCGTCGACGTGAAGGACGTCCGCTACGTCGGCAGCCAGAACTGGCCCTTCCCGAGCCAGATGATGATCGGCTTCGTCGCCACCTACGCCGGCGGCGACGTCGTCATCGACCGCGAGGAGCTGGAGGACGCCCGCTGGTTCCCGTGCAACGCGCTGCCGTCGTTGCCCTCACGTCACTCCATCTCACGATTTATCATCGATCATTACGCCCAGCCCTAGAACGGGCGTGGGCTAAGCCGAGGCACCCGCGGGCACTGGCAGAACCGCGCGGCATTTTCCGCACGTCCGCAGCGAGTCGCTGGCGTTGAAGCGCTCGATGATGGCTTTCAGCTCGCGCTCGATGTCGGCGCAGGCGAAGCGCTCGCGGTAGAGCTCGTGGCCGCAGCGCTCGCAGAACCAGGCGAGCGCGTCGAGCTCGTCGGGCCGCCGCTTGCGCTCGACCACCAGCCCCCAGGTGCCGGCCGGACGGATGGGGCAGTGCGGCGTGCCGGCACGGACCAGCATCGCCTCTCCCTCGCGCACGCGCACGTCGCGAAAGCCGCCGGCCTCCTCGCGGCAGCGCACGGTGATGTCCCCCGCGAGCTGGTAGAAGATCTCGTCGCCGGGATCGATGTGGAAGTCGTTGCGCGCGTTGGGACCGCGCACGATCTGGTAGATGAACTCGCTATCCGGGAACACTTCCTTGTTGGCGACCGGCGGCGCGAACGCGTGGCGGTTGGCGTCGATCCAGCGCATGAGGTGCACGGACTCCAGCTCGGCCATCGGGCACCCTCCTCA
>Ga0066710_100008327_pt1 | contig 10061 bp, 9 predicted proteins | sample GraSoiAngelo_159_FD_79666 | JGI IMG/M metagenome (GOLD analysis project Ga0066710, IMG submission 79666) | Grasslands soil microbial communities from the Angelo Coastal Reserve, California, USA - 14_1009_16_40cm | ecosystem: Environmental > Terrestrial > Soil > Grasslands | place: USA...
AAAGCACATTGCCATCCGATGATCGTTGTACGTTTCGATCTCGGCCCCATGCAGCGGGCCGGCGAAAACTCGCAAAGCTTGCCCCTCTTCGATTACTTTCGCGCCACAATGCATTAGTTGGCTTTTTAGCCCGGCGACGCGCTCGCATTCCTGCACTCGCAAACGCTCCAACTCTGAAAAATACGTACCCTGCGGCCTTCCGATGCCGGGAACAGCCGCCAAGACGATTGCCGTCATGATGCTGTCGCCCAACTGCGTCCGCCGGGAGAGCCGATCCGGAAGCGGCAGAAAGCGCGGAAACTGCTCGTCGATTTGCCAGCCTGAATTCGGCCAATGCGCGATCGATATTCCAGCAGTTTGCTCGCGCAGGAGGCAGTTCGCCGCCCAAAAATAACTGCCGCTTGACGCGTCCGGTTCGATGCGAAATTCGCCACCTCGCTTTGGAAACGAGGCAATCAACTTCAATGTCATGGCTACGTAAGGCGATTCTTCCGCATTTTCGCCCGTGACAACAATTTTCCAGCCGCCGATCTGTGCGGCCAGCAGCAGCCCAGACGCGAATTGCGAACTCTCCTCAATGCTCACCTCGCATTTGCCGGTCCGAGGCCCCTGACCAATAACCAGAGCCGGCAAATGGTCGTTCGGCGAGTCGATCCGATATCCCAAGGCTCGCAATGCGGCGAAAAGCGCCGCCTGCGGGCGCTCCAGCATTCGAGAAATGCCATCGATTCGATAAACTCCGGAGCCCAGACAAACCAGCGCCGTGAGGAACCGAGCCGCTGTACCCGCGTTGCCGACGAACAACTCCAATGGGTTTTCCCGCGTGCCCCCGCGCGGGATGTACCCGCCCTGTCCAAAGACGGTGATGGTCCGATTGCAGAATTCCTCTCGGTCCGGTTCGACGTTCACCATGAAGCCCAGATCCTGCAGCGCTTCGACCATCACTTGTGTGTCCTCGCTCCACAACGCGCCTCGCAGCGTCACTTCGCCATCGGCCAATACAGCCAGCACCAGCGCCCGGTTTGTGATGCTTTTGGAACCAGGAACGGTGATTTGCGCAGAAACCGGTCCCGATATCGGAACGATCTCGACTACGGAGGGCAGCGGCATGGACGAGTTTACTCCGGCGAACGCGAGCTTTTCCGGCTCTGCCATTCGTCGCGCTTCTGTTTTGCGTTCTTGAAAAATGCTTCGATTGTCTTCACATCGTTTCCTTCGAGCGCATGGCGAAATCGTTCCAATTCGCCTGCAAATCCAGTGAGCGCTTTCACGAGGTTTTCACGATTGGCCAGGCATATGTCCCGCCACATCTCAGGAGAACTTGAAGCGATGCGCGTGCTATCTCGAAATCCATTCGCGCAAACAGATGCTTGCGCCTCGAAATTTTTAGACCCGAGCACAAAATTCACCAGTTCCGCCGCGAGCACATGCGGCAGGTGACTCGAACGGCCCACCAGTTGGTCGTGAATTTCTGGGGACATTATGCGTGGAATGCCGCCAACACTCTTCCATAACTGGGCAACGTTCTCGACTGCGGCGCCGTTCGAATCTGGAATAGGAGTGATAATGCAAATAGCTTGTTCAAAGAGATCTTCGCTCGCTGCTGAGGGACCGGTCCTCTCAGCGCCAGCCATCGGGTGGCTTCCAACGAAATGCGCATTGGCGCGCGCGAAAATCGGTTCCAGATCGTTCACGATGGTGCTCTTGACGCTGCCGACATCCGTGACGGTTGCGCCCGGACTCACAGCGGCTCTCATCTTCTCGGCCAACTCCTTCATTTGCGACAGCGGCGTGCAAAAAACGATCAAATCGGCTCCTGTGACGATCTCTGAAAGGTCGAGCCCGGCTTTATGCACCACTTTGAATTTTTCACATTCCTGAACACTTTCAGGACGGCGCACAAATCCCTCGATGCGGTCGGCCAATTTGCGCCGCTTCAGCGCCAGACCCAACGAGCCGCCCAGCAAGCCGACGCCGATCAATGCTGCCTTTCGCCATCGCACGGAACCAGTCTAGGTTTTAGGCGCTCGGATGCAAGCTATCGCCCATTAGCTCCCTTTGGCCATCTCTCGCACGCGCTCCAGGATTACGTCCGCTATGAGCGGTTCTGTGCCGATGCTGGCTGAATACCAGACGAGCTTTCCGTTCTGCTCCGTTGGGTTGCGCCATGTGGGTTGCTCTTGCTTGAGGCGCTGCTGCACGACCCGTTCGGATTCGCCGAGCATCACTGGTATGTCCTCATATGAATGCAGGCCGTCACTAATAAAAAACGGCACCACGACTAAGTGATTTTGCCGCGTCAAAGTATAGCAATCCGATATGCGCGGTTCTTCTTCCATGAAAATGGCGTGGACCTCAGCGTAAACCTTCTTAGCCCGAATCAGCTCCACTTGAGCTTCAATTGCTTTCCGCGAATCTTCATTCTGCCCAGTTCCATGGCCCGCGATGAATAGAGCGGTCTCTTGCGGCTTCGGAGCGCGCGGAAATGGATATCGCTCCACAACTTCTTTAGCGCGCGACAGCAACACTTCCGTCATCGCTGAATGCGTCCCAACGGGGCCGCAGTAATGCAATGTCTGGCCGGCTCGCATTTGAACGCGCGCGAATTCGTTCTGGTCTTTGGACCTCAAACCCAGCTCGCGCGGGATTACTTCTTCGGTAAAGTAGCCCTCGCTGATGAACAAAGGCACAACGAACACGCGCGGCGCAAAAAGTCCTCGCAACACCGCTGCAATGGAAGGTTCTAACTTCCAGAAACATTCCAGCACCTGGCCGAAGATTTTGCGCCGCCGCAATTCATCGGCGTGCTGGTACACCGGCGCAGCAGACTCCGGATTCAGCGTGGAGCCGTGCCCTGCCAGGACCAATGCCGCGTCCGTAAGATCCTCTTTCACAAGCTCTGGGCGAAAAAATGGGGTGGCCAACGGGACTTGAACCCGCGACGTCCAGATCCACAATCTGGGGCTCTAACCAACTGAGCTATGGCCACCGTCCGAAATGCCCTGCGAACGTAAAAGCAAGGCTTGAAGGCGTCAAGTACAGCTATGAACCAGGCTGCTCTTTGGCGGGCTTTTGCATGGATTGAACCAGCTTGGTGAGGGTCTCGTTCATCGCCTGAGTTGTGCTAAAAAGGAGGCGCTGCTTGTGCAATGCCTGGTAGCGGGCGAGCGCATCGGCAACAAACGACAAGAATTGATCTTGTTGTAGCGGCTTCAACAGCAGCCGAAAGATTTCGGCTTTATTGATCGCATCGGTGGCGTTGGTCAGCGTCATGGCCGAGCCGATAAGGATGCGCGGAGCTTCGGGCTGCACCTGCTTCGCCGCGATGAGCAGGTCCAAACCAGCGAGGTCTGGCAGATTCGAATCGGCGACGACGGCGGCAAATTGCTGCTGGTCCAGCATTTCGCGGGCTTTCTTTGCGGCCCCACTGGCCGCCACAGCGTAACCTTGCTGGCGCAGCAGATCGCGAAGTTCGCCCAAAAGGCTTTCCTCGTGCAACGCGAGCAGCACGCGCGAGAGAGCGGATGAAGGCAGTTTGGCGTCCATCGTTACGTCGATTTTGCCGAGGCTGTCTTTTTGGCCAGGTCTCGTTCCAATTCCGTGAAGTCCGATTGAGGGAGGCTGAGCAAAATCACGGCGCGGTTCTCTTCAAGCCTGGCGTCGAGCTTCCCGGCGTTCCTCGTCAGAAAATCTTCAATCACGAGCCGAACGACCCCAGCGCGATCCAAAGAACATTCAGTCGATTTCCCAAAGAAACTGCGGACTTGATCGGATTGGGCGCTGCCGATCTGCGCGGAGAGTTCGATGCTGCAGTCTGCAGCGCTGGCATCCGCCATAACAACTAATTCGCCTTGCGGAGCGGATGCTTCGACCAGCATAAAAGCCGTGCTCATGAACGCCCTTCGGAAGCTGACCGGGTCCAGGTACACTGGCAGAGAGGATGTGCGAAGATCGGTCCGAATTATCGTGTAACGCGGAAGCAGTTTCTTGAGCAGCTCGCAACTGTCCGGAACCAGACGCGCGAAGTCCTGATACGAGGGACTGCCGGGCTGTTCCTGATGCAAACGCGAAATTTCGCGCACGATCGCCGCCCCCTGGCGCGCATTCTGATTCATCAGCGCGAAACCTTCCTTCGCTGGGTTACCGTCGTCCGTCTGAACGAGATATGCATCGCTCAGCGAAAGAATGCCGGTCAGCAAATTATTGAAGTCGTGCACAAGGCGCATCGTAGCGGTCCCGAGAATTTCATTCCATGAACTGCGAATGAGGTATTGCGTGGTTTCCTGATCGAGTTTAGGGCGATCGTTCATTCGACGCCGCGATGGTCGCGCTGGCTGCGCGAAGTTTCACTTTTGGGCTTTGTTTTTGTCAATGAATCTCTAGAGTCAGGCAACGAACGGATTCGAGATGAATGCGCGTAGCGAACAGCTCGATGGAACGGCCCCCGCCGCGGTGCGTATTCTGATTTTGGAGGACGAGCCGCTTGTGCGAATGGTCATTCGTGAGATCCTCAAGGCGCAAGGATTCAACGTGGACGAAGCGCAGACTGGAGAAGAAGCCATTCGGAAATTTCTGGAGGCGCGGCCTATCTATGATCTGCTGCTGATGGATTATCATTTGCCACAAATGAGTGGCCCGGAGGTTCTTTCGGCTATTCGCCAAAAGTTTCCAGCGACCAAAGCGATATTATTGAGCGGCAGCGCAGCCGGCCCGGAATTTGAAACGGCGGGCGTCCGGGCTTTGCTAAAGCCTTTCAATAACGCGGAACTGCTGCAGCTTGTCCATGAAACGCTCGGCTCGCGAGCGCACTGAAAAGCGGCAGAGGACTGCCGCACTCCAAGACCTGTCGGAATTTCGATGCTAAGAAATTCGCGAAGCGTCTTGGAGTGCGCCAGTCCTCTGGCGCTTTAGCCTTCGTATCGCGCAAACGTCTCCGCCAGCGCCACGGCTTTTAACATCGCTTTGGCTTTGTTCAACGTCTCCTGGTATTCGCCTTCGGGCGTCGAATCGTTTACCCAGCCACCACCGGCCTGAATGTAGGCCTTGCCGCCTTTGATGAGCGCAGTGCGAATCGTGATGCAGCAATCCAGATTCCCGTTGAACGAAAAATAACCCACACAGCCGCCGTATGGGCCGCGCTGCGTTTGCTCCAACTCGGAAATAATCTGCATCGCCCGAATCTTGGGCGCGCCGCTGAGCGTGCCCGCCGGAAAGGTCGCCCGCATCAGATCATAAGGCGTTTTGTCGGCCGAAAGCGTTCCTTCCACTTCTGAGACAATGTGCATCACGTGGCTGTACCGCTCGACGATCATCAAATCCTTCACATGCACGCTTCCGAAATCGCACACGCGCCCCAGGTCGTTGCGCGCGAGATCCACCAGCATCACGTGTTCGGCTCGTTCCTTCGGATCGGCGAGCAACTCTCGTTCGTTCTCCGCATCGGCTTCGGGAGTTTTGCCGCGCGGACGCGTCCCGGCGATCGGACGAATTTCCACTTTACGATTTTCGCAGCGCACATGAATTTCTGGCGAAGCGCCCACAAGCGAAAAGCCGTCCAATTCCAGAAGAAACATGTACGGCGAAGGGTTGATCGAGCGCACCGCTCGATAAATGTCCAGTGGACGGGCCTTCACTGTCGTTGAGAACCGCTGCGAGCCCACCACCTGGATGATGTCTCCCGCGACAATGTATTCTTTGGCTTTCAGGACGTTCTGGAAGAATTTTTCTTTCGGCACGTTGGATTCGAACGGAATCATCGGCGTCTCCCCCGGCACGCTTGCCGGCTTGTGCTCGGAAGGGTGTTCAAGTAACGCGCACAGCCTATCGATTTCGGCTATGGCGTTTTCGTACGCGTCCGCCGGCGAGGTCGATTCATCAACGATCGCATTAACGAGCACCGTGATCGTTTGGTTCACGCGGTCGAAAATCAGCAACTCATCCGCGATTAAAAAATACAGCGTCGGCGTCTGCAACTCATCCTTCGTAGGCCGCGGAACAACGGGCTCAACATCGTGGATGAATTCGTAGCCAATAAACCCTACGGCGCCGCCGGTGAAGCGAGGCAATTCCGGACGCGATACCGGGCGGTAGCGCTTGAGCAGGCGCTCGATCACTTCGAGCCCATCGCGCACCGTTCTTTTCAGGTCGGGCGAAGCGATGCGCGTCACCAGGTAAGTTTCGATCACGCGTCCATTCTCGGTCACCTCCACGCGGTCCGCGCTTTGGCGAACGGTTGCTCGCGGGTTGCAGCCAACAAACGAATAACGCCCGATGTGCTCACCCCCTTCGACCGACTCGAATAGAAACGATTCGCCCTGCCCGCGAATTTTCTGATACGCAGACAGGGGCGTTTCGAAATCAGCCAGCAAGCGGCGCGTCACAGGAATCAGATTTCCTTGCGCGGCCAACTTCTGGAATTCGTCGAAGCTGGGAGAATACATACTTCAGCGCATCAGCTTCCGATTACGCCACAAGGCATGCAGCGTGTAAAAACTTATCGCCACAGCATACACGATAATACCCATGCCGATTCCAAGGCTGATTTGATTCTGCATGTTCCCGCACAATATTACTCCGATCCCGACGGCCGCGATCAACGCTGTCTGGCTCAAAAGGCAAAGTACAAAAAGAGACGTGGGCGTCTCGCGGAACCGTTCGAGATACCAGCTCAGAAACGATTCTTCACCTTGAGCGCGGATCAGCCAGGCTAGTTGAAAATTGCGCGACGCCAGCAGCAAGCTCATCGTCCCGACGATCACTGCCGGCAAAAGCCAGAACGCCAGAAGGAAAGCGGCTGCGATATTTACAAAAATGGCGCGGTACCAGCCGAGCCGCTTCGCAAATGGGTTTCCTTCGATCACGAGATTCGGGCTCGCGACCCACGTGCTCAGGAAATCCGCTCCGCGCGCGAGCAACAACAGCCCAAGACATGCCACATATCCGCGACTGCCGAATGCAAAAGTGTCCGCCATGATTTTCTATTTGTGAGGCGAGGGCGCTCGGGAGGCATCAACCGGTCGGCGGTACGAGTTGTTTCTCCGTAGTCCTGAAACCTTTCCCAGTTTTATCAACTGACCGAAAAAAGCAGGATTTGTAACCTTCGTGACAGGCCGCGCCGACCTGTTCCACCTGGATCAGCAATGTATCTCCGTCGCAATCAAACGCGATATCCTTCACCGCCTGGGTGTGACCGCTGGTTTCACCTTTCATCCAAAATTTCTGACGCGAGCGGCTCCAGAAAAAGGTTCTTCCCGTCTCAATTGTTTTCTCCAGTGACGCCCGGTTCATCCACGCCATCATCAGTACGCGCCCCGTGGATTGCTCCTGTACGATTGCCGGAATCAGCCCGTCATTATTAAACTTCAACTGCTCAAAAAAGCTCATAAGCAATCCCGCAATATTGCACTGGCAATGGTCCTTGGTAAAGCCTTGTAGCGCACGCTTGTCGCCTATGCAGAATTTAAGCAAAGGAATGGCCTCCTATCTTTAATCCCCTGCTGCCATTGATGGCTCGATCCCGCTCAGGCGGGAGATTACGCGCAAGAGCGCCCCGTTTATTAGCTCAGAGTGCGAGCGTCCATCTGCAGCGCTGTCACCACCAAGACCAGAATTCGACGCGGAAAGTGCGCGAGAGGCGGCGTTTCACGAGGTCGATAATGCGGCGGTCACCGCAATCGATCTTGGCCATGCCTGTCATCCCCGGCTTCAGAAATCGCGCGCTATTGTCGATTTCCGTGGTGATGAGGATTGCATTTGGCGGCTGCGCGGCGCTGGAGATGGCCGCGCCTGAGATAGCTTTTGCGATCGAAGCCGCTCCGTTAACCGTCATCGCCACCGATGTAACCTTCCCATAAAAAATGCGGTCCGGATGCGCCCGGACTTTGACGGCGACGGTCTGACCGCGTTTCACGTCGGCGATTTCCTTTTCTGAGATAGCCGCCTCGACGGTAACGGTATTGAGTTCGTGGACCTTTGCAATGAGGTCTCCCTTCTGAACCATCTGGCGATTCATCTCGACGAGCTGGCGGCTGGGAGTCGTGATGATACCGGAAGCGGGACTAAGCACATTTACCAGTTGGAGCTGCTCTTGCCAGTAGTGCCGCTGGGCTTCGAGCCGCGTCAACTCTGCCTGCGCTGCCACGATCTCCTCCGGCCGGGCTCCTTCCAATAAGAGCTGAAGTTTGCTTTTGGCTTCCGCCAATTCATTCTTCGCAGCCGATTCCAATTGCCGCGTGGTATCGAAATCACTTGGCGATAGCAGCCGCTGATCAAATAATGATTTATCTCGCCCCAGCCTGCTCTGCGCAAATTGAAGGCGATCTTCCGCCGTTGCGACCGTTCGCTGGGCCACATCGATCTGCTGTTTGGTGGGTCCGGCCCGCAGCATCTGAAGCTTCGCCTGGGTCTGCTGAATTTCCGCTTCGATTTTCTGCAACTCAGCTCGGTGCTCGCGATCGGAAAGACGCGCTACCAAATCGCCTGTATTCACGCGCTGTCCTTCATCGACGTAAATTTGCTCGATGATTCCTTCGACAGGCGTGCGCACGTCGGCATTGTGAAGCGGCAGGACATTGATAGGCCCCGCGACGCGCAGTTCCAGATGGCCCGCAAAGAGACATAGCAAGAGCGCAGCCGCAGCCGCCCATCGCCACAAGCAAAGCTTTCGCTTCTTTGGCGCCAAGGATTCAGACGCGTCGGAATTCCGCCTGAAGAGACTGGTGAGACGGCTTCGGAGTCTGAAACCGAACAGGCCGGTGAACGCGAAGAATGCGACCGGCTGATTTTGCGCCATGAAATGCCGCCCAACTGCCACGGTAATAGACGCAAGGAGCCCGACGGAAAAGACCCAGGCGGCAAGTCCGTACACCAGGTAGATTCGTTTCGCGCGGGGCGACACCTCGGGAAGCCGGCCTGCCAATCCGCCAAGGCTTCTTAAAAAATTGCCGAGGTAACGAAAGGATCTCTGGCGCAGGTTCGGTATGTCCAGATAATCGCTCAGAAGGTAATAGCCATCCAACTGGATCAGTGGATTGAGGTTCAAAAGCGTGGTGATGCCCGACGTGGCCATCACCAAAAGCGACACGTGACTGATCGACGTTTCTGTGTCCGTCAGTCGCCACGCCACCGTGGCCAGGCCCCAGAGAAATAACTCGAAATATGGGCCCGCAACAGCGACCCACAGACGCTTGGATTTCTCGCGGAACAGCCAGGCGTCACTCACGTCGCAATAGAAGGCGGGCTGGAGGCAGAGCAGCAAAAAGCCCATCTCGCGCACTTCGCCGCCAAAATGCTTGCAAGTAAGGCCGTGCGCAAATTCGTGCGCGGTAATCACAACGAAAACAACCACTATTAAGAACGGCAGAGTCGAGAAGCGATAAAGGCGAGAGGCTTCCTGAACGATGTCGCTCCAATTAAGGACGCTGATTGCGATTGCCGCCAGAATAAGGCTGGCGGACAGGAGCATGAATCCGGGCGTGAAAAAGAAGCGGCCGCGTTGAATCAGAGCATTCAAGAGACGATCGGGATCGAACAGCCTCAATCGCAGGTACAATAAATTGCCACCAATTCGGCTGCGACGCTTGCGCCGCTGCTTGCGTTCGTCTGCTGCGGTCTCAAGCAACCCATTTTCGCCGAGTGTCCTGATGAAACCCGCCAATTTCTCAGCACGAACCGCCGCCCCGAATTTCTCCTGCACTCGGCTCTGGACTGCTTCAAGCGAAGTCGCGCCGTCAAGTTGCGCTGTGATGAAGCGCTCGGCCTCCTGCAAACGGAAAAACTGTCCGCTTATCGGATCTTTAATGATGGTTACGGTCCCGCCAACGCTCGTTTGGGGACGCACATCGAGATCACTTCGGAATTTTGGCATGCTCGATGTCACGTATTGCTTAATCCGGCCGCATTGCTAAATTATTGATATGGAAGGCCGCCAGGAAAACCCAGCAGCCTTCCTTTCACCTGAGGGTGAATCAGCCGGGCGTTGGGATTAATCCCGACGCCTGGCGCTTCGGGATTAATCGAGAATCCCACTACCGAACCTCGTCGGCTGCCTTTTCATCGGAGTT
>Ga0066710_100008328_pt1 | contig 10060 bp, 12 predicted proteins | sample GraSoiAngelo_159_FD_79666 | JGI IMG/M metagenome (GOLD analysis project Ga0066710, IMG submission 79666) | Grasslands soil microbial communities from the Angelo Coastal Reserve, California, USA - 14_1009_16_40cm | ecosystem: Environmental > Terrestrial > Soil > Grasslands | place: USA...
CTTAAATTTAAGTTAACCCTGTTTTGCAAAGGGCGCCAGCCACAACCGCCTGTTCGCCCGGCCGAGACGGCTTGAGGCGTCAGCGTGGTGTAGTGTGCGCCGCTACGTGCGGCTATTGAAGCCCGGCCGGCGGTGAGGTGTCACGCGGGCCGGGGGCGCGTTAGGGTCGCGCTGTACGTATACATCCGTGCACCAGGGATCAGAAGCCTGGCTGCAGGGCTCGCCCGTTACGCCGCTGGTTCCCGCAGTCCGCAGGTCCACGGTCCGACAGCAGTCGAGAATAATTTCGTCTCCATAGGGTCCCAGGATGTAACCTGGCGTGATTGATACCACCCAAGGCTGATACGAGCTGGCATCACTCGCGCCTGTGAACTGGCTGCCTGTAGTATCTGCGACCGGGACCACGCACACCTTGGCGCCGCACACAACGCCCCAGCCGTGCAGCAGGCGATTATGGCGTCGAAGCTTATTTCGGAAATAGTCTTGTTCCAGCGTCACGTCATCGGGCGTAATGAGTTGACGCGGAAAATATCTCGGCCGCTCCGCGATGCTCGTATCGCAGGGCGAAATCGGGCCGCAGCCGTTGTTCTTCATGATTTTCTCCTTCGCGCCTCAAGGTTTGCCACCGCGTGCGTGCTCCTGGGTTGCCGGCTTGCTCGTCAGGCAAATCAGCAGGTCATGCAGCAGATCGTTTGTGTACACGATCGGGCGTACGGCAATATCAATGCTGTCGGACTGCAGCGTTTTCCCCGGATCCGGCAGGTGGACGTTAGCGAGCGCGATGCACGGATCGTCGGGGCAGTCCGGGCACGGACTGCTGACGTATTGTGCCAGTGCCGGATAATTGATCCTGGTTCGCGAAATCAGGTCAGGGACTGAGCAATCAGTGTCGATCGAGGGCAGCCTCCCGCGCTTGAATACGAGCTCGTAACGTTCCCGGATAGCTCCGGGCGAGCACATGGCGCTCTGGTCGCAATCGCCACCCAGCGCCGGCACCGGATCGCTCAGGCACTCGTGGTAGCAGATCAACAGGTGGATCCAGTGTTCGTCGCAATCACACTCGTCCGGGGGATGGCTGGCTGGAGGCGTTTGGGCCGGGAGCGGTAGCAGGGCGACCGGTTTAGAGGTATTGGGCACGGTGATCTCGCGTCCCCACCGATCGATAGCCACACCCGCCTGAACCACAACGCTCTGGCCGTCGCTGCAGGCGTCTACTCCCAGTCCGCAGATACACCGTATCCCGTCACCAGGCGGGTCAACAGCCAGCGCTTGGCATTGAGGTAGTTCTGCTCGAGCTCGAAGTGGAACACATCCAGCAGCTTGCCGTAGAAATAGCGGTTGCGGACAAAGGTCTTTACACTCGCGGCGCACGTGGCGCCATTGCAGTTGCCATTGTCTGCCACAGTCGTCCTCCTGTTACAATTTCAGTTCTGCCGGTCGGCGCCTAACCCACCCAGGTCGACACACCCAGGCGGATTCCCGCACCAACACGCGCCGCGGCAGGACCGGCAAACGATGCGTCCGCACACAGCGTGGACGTCTCCCCCAGCCGGAGGCTTGGCGGAGCACCGCCTACGATGGCATCGATGCCCACGCGCGCCTGGAATCCTACCCTCATCCGCGGCTCGAGCACGCACAGGTGATACTGGGTGTGTGCGGGTTTTTCCTGCTCCAGCACCGCCGTTACTTCGTCCGGCTTCTCCGGACAATTCAATTGTCCGCGGTAAACCTGGACGCCCGCCAGCCAAGGCAAGTATTCCGGCGGTGTCGCGGCCGGATCAAACAGCGCCGGCAGTCTGCGAATCTTTGATTCTGTCTCGCCGTAAAAGCTTTCGAACAGGGAGAGCAACCGCAGCAAGAAGCCTGCGCAGACGCCCGGTTTCTGGTAGATGGCCGGCAGGTAAGCGAGGTACGTTTGGTGATCGAACTCCACCCGCATCTGCGAAATTGTGGGGCTCGCGAGTCCATCACCCGAGAAGTGAGCTCCCACCCATAAATAGAGTGTCGGAGCGCCGCCGATGAAGAAGTCGGCGATATCGGGCGGCGCCGCCTGCCACTTGGGGTCCGCAGAGGGATTCACCACACCGGGGCCGAGCGCCGGAGGAGCAGGGGCATCGGCTTCGCTGTTCGAGGCGTATCGGAAAAACTGGATATGCGCATCAGATGCGAGCGCAGTCTCAATACCCTGTAACCGGTGCCATACGACCTTCTCACCCGGAGCCTTGATAGCCTCACTCCAGAAGACGCTGTGCTTGCGGCATGCCTGGCCGATCAGAAGGCGTACAGGAGCAAGTGAGGCACCCGTGTGCACCAGCAGGCCGCCCTTGCCGCCGGGAGCCAGTGCGGCCACCGATGGCGTGCGGCCGGGAATAGTCGATCCGTTCGCAAGATAAGGCTTGGCCAGCGGCCGCGAGCTGGCCGGCGTGAACTGGGTATCGAGGAACGCCTCGCTATCCTTGTAGGTGACGCGCGCCACGGGTACGCCGTCCGAGGACGTCACGAGACTGGAAGCCTTCCAGATGAAATTAGGCGTCTCGGGCGGGTAAGCATCTCCGCAGGTAAGGCATACCCCCGCCGTGTCGCGAGGCCTGGGAAATTCGATGGTTTCGCGGTACCTCAGCAGCAGCATCACGGGAGGCGAACTCTCGCCGATCGCGGGCGGGACGGAAACCACGTACTCCGCTGGCCGGAGGAGCGCGCGACCGAAGCAGTCGTAGGCCACCCCCTGGCTGCAGGCCAATGCCAGTGATTGCTCCCGTGGGCGGCACGGTCGAGGGTTCAAGTGCCATGGCTACGCCGTACGCGCTGTGCAACGCGCGATTGTGCCACCAGCGCGGCTGCGCGTCTGTCGCCAGTTGTCCGCGAAAGTCGCCCGAGCGTAGCATCTGCCCCTGCCAATAGCGAACGCGCTCGAGTTCGCGTTGATCCACCGAAGGCATCTTTAAAGCACCTCGATTTCATGCTGGCCGGGCGCAACGAGCCAAGTCGGCGCCAGGCAGATATTGCCGCACTGAGGATCGCATTCACAGCCATCGGCGATCAGAGCAAGTGAGGCGACGTAGTCCACGCCCGGGACGCTGTCAATCACCTGCAGAATTTCGGCGCGGTAAACGTCGCGACCGAAAGACCACCCGGTCCCTTCGGGCCCGCCGGTCAGCGCGTTGAGAACGCCATTCAAGGCGTCCAGTACGCGCTGCTGCAACGCAGTCTTTCTCGTCCCGGGCAATGCCTGGATTTGTGCTCGTATGGCAACCTCCCGATACGTGGGACCCACCACTTCAACGCGCGTGCCGATGATTCTCCGCCGGGCCAAATAGGCCGCTACGGCGCGTAACATGGCTCTGCTGGGCGCTGGCCGGGCTACCGGCACATCCGGGATCACCACCACGGTAATGACGGCCTGGCGCTTTCGGGCAGGGGAAACTCGGATACGTATCTGCCCAAGCCGTGGCTCGCGCCACCTCGACCCCGGGGATCTGTTTGGTGAGTATCTCGTAATCAAAAAGCGTCACCGCGCGTTGCGGTTGGCCGATGGACTCGATGGCGCGGCCGATAGTGTGATCCAATGATTCGGCCGCACGGCCGCCTGCGGCGTCCATGGGATTCGCAGCGACGACGGCATTCTGAATTTGCCCAAAATTGGCCAGGAAAGCGCGGTTGTGCGCCGAATCCGTGACTCTCGTGACCGTGCCGGCGCGCAGGTTGCCAGCCTCGGCCCGCGTGCTGCGATACACGGCAATAGCGCGGGCGCCTGCGGCCAGCGCGACTCCATGCTCTCCGTCACCGAATGAGATCGTGCTGCAGCCAGGTCGGACAGGTAGACGCTGTGCCCCGGCGGCCAGCCGTGACCGTCGGGCCCGCCGGTCAGAGGATGAAGAAACTGCTCGATCGCCGCAGTCGCGGCCTTGTCCAAGTCCCCGGCCTCGTCCGGGTCAAGCGGCGCGAGAGTAGCCTCAACATCGACCTCCTGATACTCGGGTCCGGTGACGTACACCTGCTGTTGAGAGGCGACGTCTCGTGGAGCGCGCGATGCGATGTATTTGGCCACCTCGTAACGAAGCCCAAAGGAAGGGACCGGCCGGCGTTCCTGGCTGCGCGGCAGGATGAGTACTGTAACCCAACCGGGCAGCGGGTGCCCATTCGAGCTGCGCGTCGGAATGGCGTAAGCGGCAGCAACGGCGGATGAGGCTTCCCGCGCCAAGGTCTCGTAATCTGACAAGGTCACTGCGCGCCCGCGCGCCCGCAGCGTGAACGGCGCACGCTGGCTGTATTTCTCGATCGTCTCACCGTCACTGCCGCCCTCCGCAGCGCGGGGGTTGAAAACGGCCTGCACCCTGGCACTGAGCCCAACAACTGCTTGATTGCGCGCTCCGGAAGATTACCGACTGCGCCGCCGCCTGTGCGGAACTGCCGCGCAAGGATTTCCGACCCGGGGGGAGGAATCCTGCCGTGTTCGCCGTCCCCGAGATAGAGGCGCCCATTGGCACGGTCGAGGACGTAATGACGATCGTCAGCTCCGGAGAAATAGAAGTGCGACTGTCCTTGCCAGTGCACCCAGACCTCACTGACCTTCTTGGTACGGTCGCGGCGCAGGCGAACATCCCCGTATACGAAATCCGTCTGCGAGCCTTCGGCCGCAAGCGGGTCTTCTTGTATTCTGCTTGACCACGGCCACGTCAACGGCGGCGCCCGGCTTGCTGAAGACCTCTTCACTCGAAAAGTAAAACGCGGATCCGGGCTGGGGCTGCTGCCCGAAAGGGTAGAACGCCTTGGTAAGATCCAGCTTGGTCGCGACCGTGTAGGCAGTATCGGGCAGGACGCCGCCGCTGGGCGGCTCGTCCCGGCGCCTTCGACTGTACGCTGGATGACGCTGCTGAGCCTTATGCCGGCCACTTCCGGCAAAGCACGGCCCGGGTCACGGTCAGCTCGCCACGAATCCAGAAGGCCTGGCGATCGGACGCCAGCTCTGCGGCGCGCCGTAAATACTGCTGGCGATGCCGCTCAGCGTGTCGCCACGCTTCACCACGTGAACCTTGCTGAAATTCGCGGTCTGCCGGTTGACCTCCTTGGACTCGCTGTCCGGATCGATGTACTCATTGAACGTAACCGTCAGCCTGGCGCGGACCGGCCGCCCGTCCTCAAGAAAACGGACAAACTTCTGCCCCACGCGCGCCAGCACGCAGCGGAATTGCAGCGACGCCCAGGAGACCCGCAGCACCGGCGGGGCGTGCAGGTCGGAAGCGATGTCGAGCAGCCGGACCACCTTCTGGGTCTCATCGCGCACATCCCGCGGGGGCTCAGTGGTGTCGAAGAACAGCTCCACTTCGAGCGTACGCATGTTGCCGTGTACGAATTGCAAGAGCGGGCCGGTCAGGCCGGGAATGGCCTGCGAAGGGAAATTGTTGTCCTTGTTCAGCGTGTACTCTTCGGGGTTGAAGAGCAGCGCCTCCTCGATATCGAGTGCGCTCGTAATCGGCTCGTTGGCGGGCGCTTTGAATACACCGCGCACGTTGTCGTTGTTGGCGTACACGCCCGCGACCTGCCCTTAGCGGCGCCTTGTGTGTGATCGACTGCGTGCCGATCTTGTCGATTGAGAGCTCGTTCGAACGCTGCTCCAGGTTCTCACGCAGGTCGTAGAGAAACATGTCCACAGTCGTCTGGCTCGGAGTGAAGGGATCGCTCGGCCGGTCGAACACGATCTGGGCGCTCGCGAGCGGTGGGGGCGGCCCGGGCTGCGTCAGAATCGAGCGTAGCGTCAGACTCAGGTCTTGAACCATTGTTTTCAGCAGCTCGAGTGCGCCCGCTCAGGCTGGAGCCACGCGTTCCCTAAGCCTCGGGGCAGATCACTGGTAAAATCTGACGTCGCCCGCCTGGAGGGACTTCTTGTCGACCGCAATTTCCAGTCCGCCGCCGCGCACCCTCTTCTCGGCCGGAAGAAACATCACGCGCCACTTGGCCCGTTCCTCACGGATTTGAATCGTGTACTGGCTCGGATCATGGCCGATCTCGCGCAGCTTGGCGATGGCGACTTCGCGCACCCTAGGGTCCACCTCGGCAGGGCTTGGAGCCGAGCGGTGGGCCTTCGATTTGCGCCAAGGATTCAGGCTCATGCTCTAGTTCTCCTGCTACTCCCCGATGATGTCCCTCCGCCCCCCAGCGTGTCCACGCTGCCGTCGCTCTGCACGCGAAAGATGGAGTCGCGACTGATCACGTAGCTGTCGCCGAGATAGTGCTCGGCGGTAATTCAGGTAATGTCGCCCGGAGACGGACCAGGCACCCAATGCCTTCCATGCTCGTCCACGGGAGGATTGGGATGGGTGTGAAACTCGCCCAGCACTTCGAAGCCGTGGTAGCGACCGTGAGCGTCGCGGGCCGGCGGAGAGATGGACGCTCCGGCCCCTCTCGGCCACCGCTCCACGGCCAGAGTTCCATCCGGATGGCGCACAATATAGCCGCTCTCTTCGTGCCGGGCCGCCGCGCTGGCGGCCTGCGAGTCCGTCCATGCCGTGCGCATGGCAGCTTGTACCATCGGGTCAGCGATCGGTCCCGTTAGCCTCTTGCGACCCAGCCGAGCTCCCAGGATGGCCCCGGCAATCAGCCCGACAACGCCGCCCACCACGGCTCCGACAGGCCCGCCTACCAGAAATCCCAATCCGGCGCCCGCCGCCGCGCCGCCGATGACCCCGCCTAGCAACTCGGTATAGCGCTTGTGCGACCCCGAACTTGGAATCGGCGGAGCTGCACCCGCCTCGGCTCCGGCGGGTTCGGTGACGAGAGCTCGATCGGCGTCCTCCCGCCGGTTCAGAAGTTCGACTGCAAGCCGATTCCCCAGCTTGCGCTGCATGTCGAGGAGACGGGAGGCTAACCCGCCATCAGGGCGCGGGAGGGCATTTCGGGCGCTGGCGGCAGACGATAGCCGAACCGGCTTTCCTCCGTTTCCTTTTTGTCTGCCTTGAACGGCATGGAAATTTTGCCACTCAGTGACGCTCAGCAGCACTCTGCCCTGGAGTGCACGCCTGAGCTTCATCCCATGTACGCCCCAGCTTCTGGTACTCGCGCCTGGACGCTTTAATCAGGTGCGGCAGGCGAATAGTCCCGCCGTCAGCAGCCGCGTAGAAAGCGGCGCAGCGCGCGATATTCTTGATGTTGCCGCCCGCCAGGCGTACCGCCTGCGCCAGCGCGTTGAAATCCACGTCGGCATCCAGCGGTGCCTCGCGCGGGAATGCCACCTGCCATACGCGCCGGCGCTCGGCTTCCTCAGGAAACGGGAATTCGACAATGGCTTGCATGCGGCGCACGAAGGCCTCATCCATGTGGTGCTTGACATTCGTGGCGAGGATGGCGATGGCCTCGTTCCTTTCCCTTTTCTGCAGCAGATATCCGATCTCGATATTGGCGTAACGGTCGTGGGAATCCTTGACTTCCGAGCGCTTACCAAAGAGCGCATCGGCCTCGTCGAAAAAGAGTATAGCGTTGGAGTTCTCGGCGGCGGTAAAGATGCGGTCCAGATTGCGCTCGGTATCGCCAATGTACTTGCTGACCACACGCGAAAGATCGATCTTGTACAGATCAAGCCGAAGCTCGCTGGCGATAACCTCCGCCGCCATCGTCTTGCCGGTTCCCGGAGGTCCCGAAAACAGCACGTTCAGTCCTTTGCCGAGCGAGAGCTTCCGACCAAAGCCCCACACGTCAAAAACCGTCGTCCAATGCTTAGCCTTGTCACAGACCTCGCGAAGCTGTTCGATCTGGTCAGGAGGCAGAACAATGTCCGTCCACGTGTGGCGAGGCTGAATCTTGCGTGCCAGCCCGCTGAGCCCGTGTCCTGTCTCCGAGCGCGCGGACGCGCACAGGTCATCAAGCGTAAGCTGCAAATTCTCATCCTCGCCGGCGCCCGCATGGGCCGCTGCGCGCCAGCGGCCCCGGCTTACCGCGCCGGCAGCCGCATCGGCGATCTGCTCTGAATTCAGGCGGAAGCGGTCAGCAAGCAGATCGAGCATCTCGGCAGCTGGAGTTACGCCTGCACCCTCCAGTTCCCTTCTCCAGTGCTCCCGGGCCTGTTCACGTTCGAGCACATCGAAGCGAACGGTTAGCACGCCTCGAACGCCGCGTTGAACCGGAATCCACGGCGGTACTCCCGAAAGGATGGTGATGCCGGCATCCTCTTCCAGCACTTCCAGAAACGTGTGGAACGCCGTGAGGTAGCCCTCACGGCGTAGCGCATCGACGCCGTCGAGATACAGGACAGCGCCTTGGAGCCAGGCCTCGCGAAAAATCAGCTTCAGCATCTGGCGAAAATCCCGCCCGGCGTCCAGTGCCGCGGCTAGATCCGCAATCAGAAGTCGCGCGCCGAGACGACGCGACGTGAGCTCCGCGGCTTGGCGCTTGGCTGCGCAGTCCGAGCCCTGAAAATAGAGTCGCAGCGGCTGCCGAGTTTCCCAGACCCAGGCGGCGAGGCGCCCGAGTGCAGTGACGGTTTCACGGTTCACCGCGGCGGCATCACTCGATGAAGCGCAATCAGCAAGCCGGCAACAAACAGACAGGCGCGGGTCTGTTCCGGGTTGCGCCAGGATGAACCGTACGATCTGGTCGTCTAACTTCATGTAGTGCGACAGCAAGGGCGGTTGCACGTGACTAGGATCGGGCAAGAGGTGCAGGAGAGCGAATCGAATCAAGGGCGCTTCAGGACAAAACCGCGAGCGCGCCCGGAACCGCGCTTCCGCGGAGGGACAGAACAGGTTGAGCGCCAGATCCATCATCGGTCGTTTGCGCGTGATGTGTTATCCCCCATCGGCACTCGATCACTCTGTGCTTACCTGCGAAACCCACACTTCACGGTGATGGGAATCGCTTCACTAGCCCTCATTCGACGGCTCGCCGGCCGTCCCTTCAGATGGTAGCGTTTGTGCTCACCTTCGCCGCCCTCTTCGAGTATCCCCTGGCACACAAGACGGTCCAGCACGCGTGACAGCATCTCCACATCCGAGCGAATCTGCTGTCGCATAAGCCACCACTCCGCGATCCCTGCGGTTGTATCTTCCGCTCCGACTCGAGAACGACCAGGGCTTTCCCAAGCAGAACGCGAATGCTTGCCGGACAGTCGCCGGTCTTGACTCCCCCTCGGATGGTGATTTTCTGTGCCACCGCATGGGCAAGCATCTCATGCGCCGCCAGTGCCGGTCCTTCCGGGCGGCGCGTCTCGGCAGCAACCCTGGGTGCGGGCGGCGCTGGCTGTGCATTGCCCCGCTGGCTCCCGTGGACACTGCCTTCGCGCTGACCGTCACCAATGCGACGTTGAGCTTTCCTTCGCAGTCCGCCGTGACCTTCACTGCGGCGACAGACCTTCCGGTCACATCGCCTGAACTCTCCTCCGCCGCGGCGACCGAACTGTTTTCGCTGGACCAGCGCACCGGCCTGCCCAGGAGATAATTGCCGTCACTATCGTAAGGCGTTGCGTCCACTTCAAGAGTCGTCGCCGGAGGAAACACCTCGACAGACGCCACGGTCACGTGCGGTACATGAGCCAGCACACCCCCTTGATGAACCCCATCGAGGCCACGACCGTGGTTTCACGGGGGCTTTTGGCCGTCAGGTTCCCGTCAACTTCGACCTCCGCCACCCCTGGGTTCGAGCTCGACCAGCTTGCTTTCTTTCCCAGCGCGTTTCCTTTCGAGTCTTTTACGGTGGCCACCGTTTGAATCCTGTCGCCCACGATTTCGTCCACCGAGGTGTCTTCACGGAACGTCCGTAAGGCTTGAGCCACTGCCTCGTACAGGCTGTCGGCGGTCACTTCGACAGTGTGCTCAATGCCTCTCAGATCGCGGCACGACACCCGGCACGTTCGGACTGCCACGGGCAGTAGACTAGCATCTTCGCCTTTTGTTCTTCCAGCCAGTCTGAGACCGCTGTCTGAGACCGCATCCCCATTATCGACTTCCAACCGTACCACAAAAGACATCGCAGATTGATCGTGCGATGACTTGCAGAGTTAACGCTAGGGACGCCCCATGCCTTCCGGTAGTGCGAAGGCGAAAAGTTCGTCGTGAACCGCCATGAGCACGTA